>CETH01016701.1_pt1 | contig 54567 bp, 49 predicted proteins | sample 361461 | NCBI WGS metagenome assembly CETH01 (sample SAMEA2622695, study PRJEB7988) | marine metagenome | isolation source: saline water (ENVO:00002010), including | reverse complement strand
AAAAAAAAACATAAACATTGTAAAAATTAATAAAAAGTAAAGTTCAAATTATTTTTTTGATTTATAATAATGTATCTTTTTTAACTTTTTAATGCATCAAAAGATATAATAATGACAAGAATAAAATCGCTATTAGATTATACTAAATCCTATCAAAAAAGTATCGATTCGCCTGAAAATTTTTGGGAAGAGATCGCTTCAAGATTTAAGTGGAGAAAAAAATGGGATAAAATTTTAGATTGGGACTTTAAGCTTCCAAAAATAGTATGGTTTAAAAACGCAAGATTAAATATAACAGAAAACATTTTTGAAAAAAACATCAAAGAAAATGGCAATAAGGATGCAATCATATGGGAGCCAAATGATCCAAATGAAAAATCTATTAGGATAACTTATAATAAATTATTTGATTTGACTTGTCAATTTGCAAACGCACTTATCTCAAATGGAATAAAAAAAGGAGATCGGGTAATAATTTATATGCCAATGATCCCCGAAGCTGCAATAGCTATTTTAGCTTGTGCAAGAATTGGAGCAGTTCATTCAGTAGTTTTTGCTGGTTTTTCTTCAAAAGCTTTATCAGATCGAATAAATGATTGTCAAGCAAATGCTATTTTAACTTCTGACGGAAATTTTAGAGGCGAAAAAAAAATATCTGTAAAAAATGTTGTTGATGAAGCTTTAGAAAACTCAAAATCTGTTGAAAAAGTCATAGTAGCTAAAAGAACAGGGCAAGAAGTTAAAATGAAACCAGGTCGAGATTATTGGTGGGATGATATAATTTCAGATCAACCAACAGAAAATATTGCAGAGGAAATGGATTCTGAGGATATGCTATTTATATTATATACATCTGGATCAACTGGAAAACCAAAAGGCGTGGTTCATACAATTGCTGGATATATGATTTATACTTATTATTCATTTTTAAATGTTTTTCAATATGAAAAAAATGATATTTATTGGTGTACTGCTGATATTGGGTGGATTACAGGACACTCTTATATTATTTATGGTCCTTTATTATCAGGCGCTACTACTGTGATGTTTGAGGGGGTCCCAACTTATCCACACCCCGGAAGATTTTGGGAGATCGTTGAAAAGTATAAAATAAATCAGTTCTATACTGCGCCTACAGCTATTAGAGCACTTCAAGTTTATGGAACAGAGCCAATAGAGAAATATAAGTTAGATTCATTGAAAGTTATCGGTTCTGTTGGTGAACCTATCAATGAAGAAGCTTGGCATTGGTATCATGAAAACATTGGTAAAGGAAATTGTCCTTTGGTAGATACATGGTGGCAAACAGAAACTGGCGGAATAATGATATCTCCACTTGCATCAATAACCCCTAATAAGCCTGCTCATGCCTCACTTCCGTTACCTGGTATTCAACCTGTCATAGTTGATTCAGAAGGAAAAGAATTGAAGGGCAATAATGTTGAGGGAAATCTTTGCATTAAATTTCCATGGCCTTCTATTTTAAGAACTACCTATGGAGATCACAAAAGATGTAAAGAGACCTATTTTTCTGCTTATCCTGAAATGTATTTTACTGGAGATGGTGTCAAAAGAGATCATGATGGTTACTATAGGATTCTAGGTAGGGTTGATGACGTGATAAATGTATCTGGTCACAGGATGGGAACTGCTGAGGTTGAAAATGCAATTAATGAACATTCTCTAGTTATTGAGTCAGCCGTTGTGGGATATCCACACAATATAAAGGGACAAGGTATCTATGCTTTTGCTATTTGCAATAAGTCAAGTAAAACCAAAGAAGATATTGAAGCGGAAATAAAAGATTTGGTTAGAAAAATTATTGGCCCTATTGCAAAACCAGATTATGTTCAAATTGTTCCTGGACTTCCCAAAACAAGATCAGGTAAAATTATGCGTCGTATTTTAAGAAAGGTCGCTAGCAAAGATGTTTCACATTTAGGAGATGTGTCTACTCTTTTGAACCCAGAAGTAGTTGATCAAATTATTATTGGCGCAGGACTCAAAAGGAATTAAAAAAAACTGGTTACGCTTTCTAGTTGAACTTTTCTTGATCCTTTTATTAGAATATTTTTTTTTTCAAACCTCCTTTTTTTTATATAATTGTGGGCTTCAATTTTTTTCTTAAAAAAATGTATTTTTTTTCCGAGATTATTTAATTTTTTTGAAAATTTATAAAAGAGTTTACCGACAAATAATATCTCCTCAAATGAGGAGTTTTCTATAAGTCTAATTATTTTCATGTGGCCTTCCTCTTCATATACCCCTAACTCAAGCATGTCACCTAAAACAGCAATACTGTTTTTAGGATTATTTTTTAAAAATGAATTTATAGAAGCAATCATACTTGATGGGTTTGCATTATAGGCATCTAATACTATTGTATTATTTTTTTTAATAATTATTTGAGACCTATTATTAGTAGGGACATACGATTCTATTCCTTTTTTAATTTTCTGATTTGAGACTCCTAAAAATTTAGATATTGCTACTGAAGCTCCAACATTTGAATAGTTATAATCTCCAAATAATTGACTTTCAATAATTAAATTTTCAATTTTTATGGATATTGGTTTACCCCTTTTATTTATTTGATCTATTTTATAATCGGCTTTGCTTGTTTTACCATATGTAGAAATAGGGTTATACTTTAACCACTTTTCTTGAATAGGATCATCAACGTTAATAAAAATCCTGCCTTTTTTACCTATAATATAATCATAGAGCTCACTTTTTCCTTTGATAACTCCTTCAAAGCTTCCAAAACCTTCAATGTGAGCATGTCCAAAATTAGTGATTAAACCAAGATCTGGTTCTGCAATTTCGCAAAGACAAGTTATTTCACCCAAATGGTTTGCCCCTAATTCAATTATGGCATAATCAGATTCTTCATCAATGTTTAGAATCGATAAAGGGACGCCTATATGATTATTTAAATTTCCTCTAGTGGCAAATGTTTTATATTCTTTGGAGAGTATTTCGTTTAGCAATTCTTTTGTTGTTGTTTTACCATTACTTCCAGTAATTGCAATAATTTTTGTTTTGATAATGCTTCTATGATAATTTGCAAGTTTTTGAAGAGTTTTAAGAGTGTCATCGACACATATAAATCTATCACTATCTTCCGATATACTTTTTCTATTAATTAAGGCATATTTGGCTCCTTTTTTAATTGCTTCTTTTGCAAAATTATTGCCGTCAAAATTCATTCCTTTTAAGGCAACAAAAAATGAGTTTTCGACACATAACCTTGTATCTGTTACAACACCTTTTGTTTTTTGAAAAAGGCCATAGATATCTTTAACATTCATATCAAGATTTAAGAAATAAAAAATAAATCTCTATTATTCTAAAGATTATTTTTGACGTTTATGTCTTGCAGTTTTTTTGATTTTACCTTTTTCTCCAAGTCTTGACATTGCAAGTCTAAAACCAATATAATCTGTTGCTATGTATTGAGGTAAATATCTTCTTTGAGCAGGGTCTAGCCAATAAGCTCTATCTCTCCATGAGCCACCTTTGTATACCCTTACTTCATCATTAATTAGTGTAGTTCTCCTATTTGATTTGTCTATTTCAATTTCATCCCATATTATTTTTCCATCATCGCCAATAGGGACTTTAGGAGGTATTGGAGCATTATACATTACATTACTTTCTGGTTCACCAGAACTTGCTACAGATTCTGTATTTTCATATAATCTTGTAGATTGAGGGTCTCCATCTCGGAAATTAATATTGTTACTTTTAGAAAAATTTTGTCTTAAAAATGTTTCTTCTTCAGTTATAGAAGTCTCTTCAAGAGATCCAGGTAGTTTTTTTAGCATTATTTTACCATCAGGGAGGGTATCAAAAACTAGTTGGTCTGGAGAAACAATAGAAGCTTTACCATCCTGGTCTATTGCATTTTTAAGAAAGATATTCCCTCTAAAGTAGTTAAAATCATTAAACTCATCGTCAATTATAGGTCTATAAACATCTGCTACCCATTCAGCTACATTTCCAGCCATATCATAAACTCCAAAATCATTAGGAGGGTATGATCTTACTTCAATTGTTATGTCTCCACCATCATCTGACCATCCTGCAATTCCACCGTAATCCCCTTTACCATACTTAAAATTTGCTAGTTGATCACCCTCATTTCTTCTTTCATTTGACCTAGTGACTCCTCCCGACCAGGGATATTTTTTCTTCCCTCTGTATGTATTGTATTCTCTATCACCAACTAATCCTAATGCAGCATATTCCCATTCAGTTTCAGTTGGAAGTCTGTAAGAAGGTAGTAATACACCTTTTTCTACACCAGCATAAACATTAACAGTTGCTGTATCCTTTTTCTTGGTCCCTCTTTTTCCTAAAATACTATCTGATGCCATTAAGCCACCATAAGCAGATTCAGGTCTTTTTAAGTATGCTTTTGAATCAAATGAACTTCCCGAATTTACAACTCCTCCATCACCATCTGAAAATCGGATGTCTTTTTGCACGTATGACTCTCGTTCAAGTATAAACTCATTCACTCTATTTGTTCTCCACTCTGCAAATTGAACCGCTTGTAACCAATTAACTCCAACAACAGGATATTCAGCGTAAGCTGGATGTCTAAGGTAGTTAGTAGTAAGTTCTTCTAGATAACCTAGATTATTTCTCCATACAAGAGTATCCGGGAGCGCTCCCTCATAAATTTGACGATATCTTGGTTCACCCAGAGGAAAAACTGTTTCAAGCCAATCTAAATATTCCATATACATCAAGTTGGTTACTTCAGTTTCATCGATATAAAATGACATTACATGCTGTTGAGAAGGTGAATTATTCCAGTCATGCATTACATCGTCTTGAACTTGACCTTTAGTGTATGTCCCTCCTTCAATATAGACAAGACCTGGACCAGTTTCTTGATCATTAAAATCTAGATTGTATTCAAAGCCACCTTTTTTAGAGTTTATTCCCCATCCAGTCGCTCTTGATATATTGTTCTTACCACAACCTAAAACAAAAAATAAAATTGAGGTAAATAATAATGTTTTTATAAAAAAATTAATCTTCATAATATTAATTTTCGTGCAATATACTAATATATAAGGATTTCAAAATAATTTTCATAAATCATTTGATTTGATTTACTAGGATATAACGAAATTATTCGCTGTTTATTATTTAAACAGTAAAATAATTTCAAGTACCACAAACGCTGTTTTTACACAACAAATTTAAGTTAAAAACGTTTAAAAATAGTTATGTGCATTTTGAAAGAAATATTTTTTCAGATTCCTTTAAATCAAATTAAAAATTTAGTAGTTTTTTTATGTCCACTTATTCTTTTTTCTCAATCCACTGACAGAGTAATTACAACCGGTGTCCCATTTTTACTAATCACTCCTGACGCCAGAGCAGCTGGGATGGGTGAGTTAGGCGTAGCATCTTCCGCAGATGCTTTTTCCCAACAGTGGAATCCTGCAAAATATGTTTTTACAGATTCAAATAGTGGCTTTGGAATTAGTTATACCCCCTATTTGAGTCAATTAGTTGATGATATTTTTCTTGGAAACTTGACTTATTACAGGCAAATTAGTGAAAGAAGTTCATGGGCGGGAAGTTTGAAGTATTTTAGTCTTGGTGATATCCAATTTAATGAAATAGTTGGAGGATCAATAGTTGATCAAGGTGTGCAAAGACCCAATGAATTGACTTTAGATATTTCATACGCTTTGAAATTAAGTGAAAAATTTTCGATGTCCGTTGGTGGTAGATTTATTAGGTCTGATCTAAAAATTTCTATGGATGTGGATGCAACATCTGCAAATAGTTTAGGTGTTGATATAGCAGGATTTTATAAGAGTGATCTATTTGATTTTTATAACAATTCCTCTAGATTGAGAATGGGATTCAATATTTCAAATATTGGTCCAAGATTAAAATATGACGAAGGCGGTCAGATGAATTTTATTCCAACAAATCTAAGAATTGGCTCAGGGTTTGATATTGTTTTTGATGATAATAATTTATTAGGAATTCATCTTGAGGCTTCAAAACTACTTGTTCCATCTCCTGTTGCTAGTTATAACGATGAAAATGAATTTATAGGATATAACCAACCAGACATTAATTTTTTAACTGGTATTTTCAGATCTTTTAATGACGCACCAGATGGATTCAGTGAAGAATTAAAAGAGGTAACTTGGGCATTAGGATTTGAATATTTATTTAATAATACAATAGCATTTCGAACAGGATACTTTAATGAGAGTGAGCAAAAAGGTTCAAGAAGATATATTACTTTAGGAACAGGATTTAGTTTAAATTTTACCAAAGTTGATATTTCCTATCTTTTTTCAACTGCCAGGATTAGAAACCCTCTTGAAAAAACTCTAAGATTTTCATTAACCTTTAATATAAATTCAAACAAAAATGAAAATATAATTGAGAACTAATATTTCAAGATTAGTGTATATGTAAATAATTTCATTTTAAAATTTCAGAAAATAGAAGAATTCAGTAATTTTGAGTAGTAATAAAATCTAAATTTTTATATTACTTTCAAATGGAGAAAATAACAAATAAAACTTACATAAAATGGTATGAAGACATGCTTTTTTGGCGAAAATTTGAAGATAAATTAGCTGCTTTATACATTAAACAAAAAATAAGAGGTTTTCTTCATTTGTACAATGGTCAAGAGGCAGTTTTAGCCGGTTCTTTGTATGCAATGCAATTGGGTAAAGACAGGATGATAACAGCCTACAGGAATCATGTACAACCAATTGGAATGGGGGAGGATCCTAAGAAGGTTATGGCTGAGCTTTTAGGTAAAGCTACAGGAACTTCATTAGGGCTTGGTGGCTCCATGCACATTTTTTCAAAAGAATATCGATTTTATGGGGGACATGGTATTGTAGGAGGTCAAATTCCATTAGGAGCAGGAATGGCATTTGGTGATAAGTATTTTAACAGAGATATAGTAACTCTTTGTTTTATGGGTGATGGCGCTGTTAGACAAGGTTCTCTTCATGAGACATTAAATTTAGCGACACTATGGAAACTCCCCGTTGTTTTTATTGTAGAAAATAATGGTTACGCTATGGGAACATCTGTTTCTAGGACATCTACTAATGAAGAAATATGGAAACTAGGTTTAGGTTATGATATTCCTTGTGAGCCATTTGATGGAATGGATCCTATTAAGTCTGCAGAATCTATTCATAAAGCTATAAATCTTGCAAGAAGTGGAGGCGGACCATCTTTTTTAGAAGCTAAAACATATAGATATAGAGGTCATTCAATGTCAGATGCTCAGCATTATAGAACTAAAGAAGAAGTTGAAGAATACAAGAAAATAGATCCTATTTTTAAAGTAAAAGATCTTATTGTTAAAAAAAAGTATTTAACTAATAAAGAAATTGAATCTATTGATAAAAAAGTAAAAGATAGAATTGATGAATGCGAGAGATTTGCTGAAGACTCTCCCTATCCTGAAAAATCAGTTCTTTATGATTCAGTTTACGATCAAAAAGATTATCCTTTTATAAAACATAAATTGAGTTAAAGAATGGCTGAAATAATAAATATGCCTCGCCTTAGTGACACAATGGAGGAAGGTACTGTTACAAAATGGTTTAAAAAGGTTGGTGACCAAGTTAAAGAAGGGGATATTTTAGCTGAGATTGAAACAGATAAGGCTACCATGGAATTTGAATCTTTCCAAGAGGGAGAAATACTTCATATTGGAATTTCAGAAGGAGATTCAGCTCCTGTAGATAGTTTGTTAGCAATAATTGGTAAAAAAGGTGAAGATATTTCTGTAATGATTAATCCAGATTCAAAGGTCAAAATTGAAAAAAATGAATTGGATTCACAAAAAGATAATTTAGAGAAACCCGAAAATAATGATCAAAAAGTTATTCCTGATAATATTGAAATAGTGAAAATGCCACGTTTAAGTGATACGATGGAAGAAGGAACCGTTGCAAAATGGAATATAAAAGTTGGAGAAAAAATTAAAGAGGGAGATATATTAGCGGACATCGAAACGGACAAAGCTACTATGGAATTCGAATCATTTTATTCTGGAACATTGTTACATATTGGAATAAATGAGGGTGAATCTGCTAAAGTAGACGATGTTTTGGCAATAATTGGAGATGCTAAAATTGATCAGAAAGTAATAGATGAAATTGTTAGTTCATCTAAAAAATCAAATGAAAAAATAATTGATAAAAAGGAACAATCTAAAGAAGAGTTAATTTCTAATAATGTTGAAAGAATATTAGAGACTGATACCAAGAAAGAAAATCAAACAGAAAGACCTGAAAACGGCAGAATTCTTGTTTCTCCCCTGGCAAAAAGAATAGCTGCAGAGAAAGGAATAAATCTATCTCAAATCAAAGGCACTGGTGATTCTGGGAGGATAATAAAGCGAGATGTAAGTGAAATCTCTTTTTCTGAAAAATTCTCATCAGAGACTATTTTACCTAAGGGAGTTGAAAAGCATGATGAAATTCCAAATTCATCCATGAGAAAAGCTATTGCTAAAAGACTGTCATTATCAAAATTTACAGCTCCACATTATTATCTATCTGTAGAGTTTGATATGGATAATGCTATAGCTTTTAGAAATCAATTTAATTCAGTTCCAAACACTAAAATATCTTTCAATGATATAATTTTAAAGGCTTGTGCATTAGCTCTAAAAAAACATCCAAAAGTTAATAGTCAATGGAAAGATGAAAGCATTTTGCAATATAGTCATATTCATTTAGGGGTTGCAGTTGCAGTTGATGATGGTTTAGTTGTTCCTGTTATAAAATTTGCTGATGAAATGGACATAAGACAAATAGGAGAAATTGTAAAAGATTTTTCTTCAAGAGCAAAAGATAAAAAATTAAAACCCACGGAAATTGAAGGAAGCACATTTACTGTTTCAAATCTTGGAATGTTTGATATATATGAATTTACATCAATTATAAATCAGCCAAATTCTGCAATATTATCAATTGGAGCAATTATTTCTAAACCAGTTGTTAAAAATGGACAAGTTGTTGTGGGAAATGTAATGAAGTTAACTCTTGCATGTGATCACAGGTCAGTTGATGGTGTAACGGGATCACTATTTTTACAAACACTAAGAAATTATATTGAAAATCCTATTACTATGCTGATTTAATAATTTTTTATTAAATGTTTGATAGTCAGATCTCAGTTCTAAAACCATACCTGCCAAAAAAATCTATTCCACTGGTTTTAAATTATTTAAATAAATGGAATGTAAACATCAAAGTTTCAGAAAAACGAAACACTAAACATGGTGATTTTAGAATTTTGCCAAATGAAACACGCCAAATATCAATAAATAAAACTCTAAATAAATATAGGTTTTTAATTACTTTGATTCATGAATTATCTCATTTAGTAGCTTATGAAAAATATGGATTAAACATAAAGCCACATGGTGATTACTGGAAGAAAACATTTAAAGATATGATTAACCCTTTTCTTATTAAAAGTATCTTTCCTGATAATCTTCTAAATCTATTATTTAATCATTTCAAGAATCCTAAGGCAAGTTCAGATAGTGACTTTGATTTATCAATTGCCTTGGGTAAATATGATGAAAATGATGGTAAAAGATATGTTTTTGAGCTTGAGAAGGGTTCTTCGTTTGAAATATATAATGGTAAAAAGTTTATATTATCAGATAAGAAGTATAAACGATTCATATGTCAAGAAATGAGTTCAAAAAAAAAGTATTTATTCAATCCTAGTGCAAAAGTGAAACCCTTATAAACTCTTTCAGCTATGATTTTAGATATACTTTTCTAACTTTTTTGAAAAGCTCTGAGGAATAGACAAAGTTTTCTACGCCTTTGTTTTCTGTTTTAAACACTTCCTTATTTGTACCTTCCCATCCTTTTTTTCCATTTTCCAAAAAAATGATTTTTTCACCTATTTCCATAACTGAATTCATATCGTGAGTATTAATTACAGTAGTTATTTTATATTCTTTAGTGATTTCTTGAATCAAGTTATCAATAAGGATAGCAGTTTTTGGGTCAAGACCAGAATTTGGTTCATCACAGAAAAGATATTTTGGGTTCATTACAATAGCTCTTGCAATTGCAACCCTTTTTTTCATTCCTCCAGAAATTTCTGAAGGAAATTTTTTGTTAGAGTTAATTAAATTTACACGTTTTATAACCTCATTTGATCTCATTATAATCTCATCATTACTTTTTTTGGTAAGCATTTTCATGGGGAACATAATATTTTCTTCAACTGTCATTGAATCAAAAAGAGCGCTACCCTGAAACACCATTCCTATTTCTTCTCGAAGTATACTTCTTTGTTTTGAACTCATTTCATTTAATGATTTTTTTTCAAAAAAAATCTCTCCTTTGCTAGCTTCAAAAAGACCTAAAATGCATTTAAGTAAAACAGTCTTTCCAGATCCACTTTGACCAATTATTAAGTTTGTTTTACCCCTTTCAAAATGAGTTGAGATATCTTCTAGAACTTTTGTTCCATTAAAAGATTTAGATATGTTTTCAATTTTGATCATCAGGTTAAGAGTAATTGAGTTACTACATAATTAGTTATTATTATTACTACACTTGTCCAAACAAACGATGTTGTACTTGCTTTTCCAACTTCAAGCGCTCCTCCTTTTAAAAAGTATCCATGATATGATGGAACAGATGCTAATATAAATGCGAAAAGGAAAGTTTTTATAAAAGCATAGCTAACATGAAAAGGAGTAAAATCAATTTGAATCCCCTCAATAAAATCTGCACTTGTACAAAATCCTCCATAAATTGAGGCAACATATCCGCCAATAATTCCAAGAAACATCGATACTGTAATTACAAATGGATAGAAAAGAAGAGCTATAATTTTTGGAAAAATTAAATAATTGTAAGTGTTAATTCCCATAACTTCAAGAGCATCAATTTGTTCTGTAACTTTCATTGTCCCTAGACTTGAAGTTATAAATGATCCTACTTTACCTGCCATAATGACTGATATAAAGGTTGGAGCAAATTCTAAAATAACTGATTGCCTTGTTGTAAAACCGATTAAATTTTTTGGCAATAATGGATTTTCAAGATTTAAAGCTGTTTGGATAGAAACAACACCGCCAACAAAAAAAGAAATAAAAGAAACTATTCCCAAGGACCCAATTATTAAAACGTCTATTTCTCTTAATATTAGATTTCTTAATACACTCCATTTTGTAAACTTTCCAAAAACTTTTCGGAGCATTAGAAAGTAACCACCAATATGATAAAGTATTTTCATCTTGTAATCAAATTTATAAAAAATAAAACCAGAAAAATAAATATTAGATAATACGAGCTATCAATAATATTTTCAGATTTGGTAAGTAATAGCATTTATATTCATTCCAGCACCAACACTAGCAAAAATAATAATATCTCCATCATTTAAGCTGTGTCCCTTGTAATTACTTTTAACAACAAGGTCAAAAAGAGTTGGAACAGTTGCAACTGAGCTATTTCCATATTCATCAATATTCATGGGGAGTACATTTTCAGGCATATCTTTTTTATATTGTTTGTAAAATCTTTTGATTATACTTTCATCCATCTTATTATTTGCCTGATGAATGAATACTTTTTTAAGTTCATCAATATCTCTTTTAGATTTTTCAAAACAATTTTTCATTGCTTCTGGGACATGATTTAAAGCAAATTCATATACTTTTCGGCCAAACATTTTAATAAATTTTTCATTTTGATCATGGGTTTGGTTGTTAGAATTACCATAATAAAGAAATCCTGTTTCATCATTCGCGGTATATGTTACAGAACTATATGATAAGATTCCACCTTTTTCATTGGTAGATTCTAAAATAGTTGCTCCAGCGCCATCAGCATAAATCATGGAATCACGATCGTAGACATCAACAACTCTTGATAATGTGTCAGCTCCTATTATTAGACATTTTTTCGCCATTTTTGCTTTTATGAATGCATTTGCTTGGATCATGCCTTCAACCCATCCAGGGCACCCACATAAAATATCGTAAGCTACACAGTTTGGATTTTTAATTTTTAATTTCGCTTTTACCCTAGACGCCACGCTTGGAAGTGTGTCAGGCTGATTGCTATTTGATGAAATATCACCAAAATTATGAGCAAGTATAATATAATCTAGAGTTTCAGGATCAATTTTGGCATCATTTATAGCAATTTCAGAAGCTTCAAAAGCTAGATCTGAAGTATTTTGATTAGGTAGCGCATATTTTCTTTGCCTGATACCAGTTATTGATTCAAATTTTTCAATTATGGTTTGATTTCCAATTTCAAATTTTTTTCCATCGATGTCATAAAAATTATGATCGGAAAAAGAATCATTTTCTTGAATGATTTTGGGAATAGATGAGCCGGTTCCTGTAATTTTAAGTCCCATAATTTGTTGCAATACTAGAATATTTATTTTTAATCAAACAAAATATTTAAAAAACAGAATGAAATTCAGATATTTATCTAGTAAAAAAAAAACAGGCATCAAAAGATTTAAAGTATTAATTATCAGCTTTTTACGAAAGAATCAATTGAGGTGCAACTACAAATTAAATTACGATCTCCAAATGCTTCATCAATGCGCCTAACAGATGGCCAAAATTTATTTTCTCTTACAAATTCAAGAGGAAAAGCAGCTTTTTGGCGCGTATATGGAAAATCCCATTGATCACTAGTAATCATTTTTTCAGTGTGAGGTGCGTTCTTTAGTATTGCATAATCTGCAGGATTATCAGAATCAATTTCCATTCTTATTGAAATCATAGCTTCACAAAATTTATCAATCTCTTCTAAATTTTCACTTTCAGTAGGCTCAATCATCATAGTTCCAGGTACGGGAAAAGAAACAGTTGGAGCATGGAACCCATAATCCATTAATCTTTTTGCAATATCTACTACCTCAATACCATTCTTTTTAAAAGGTCTACAGTCAATTATAAACTCATGGGCAACTTTTCCTTTTATTCCAGAATATAAAATTTCATAGGCTCCTTCTAATCTTTTTTTAATATAATTTGAGTTTAAGATCGCAATTTCACTACATTTTCTCAAACCTTTTCCCCCTAGTAATTTTATATAACCATAAGAAATTAAACTAGCTAACGCAGACCCCCAAGGAGCTGAGGATATTGCGTCTATTGATTTTTTACCTCCAGTTTTTATAAGAGGATTACCTGGCAAAAAAGGTTCTAAATGTTCGGCAACACAGATAGGACCAACTCCCGGCCCACCACCTCCATGTGGTATAGCAAATGTTTTATGAAGATTTAAATGACATACATCAGCGCCAATTTTTGAAGGACTTGTTAATCCAACTTGAGCATTCATATTAGCACCATCCATATAAACTTGACCTCCAAAATCGTGAATTAGGTTGGTTACCTCAATGATATTTGGTTCAAAGACTCCATGGGTAGATGGATAGGTAATCATCAATGCAGCTATTCTGTCTTTATTCTCTTTAACCTTTTGTGAAAGATCATCGGAATGAATATTACCGTGTTTGTCTGTTTTCACAACAACAACATTGTATCCAGCCATGACTGCTGATGCAGGATTTGTCCCGTGAGCAGAAGACGGGATTAAACAAATATCTCTATGATCTTCTCCTCTGAATTTATTGAAAGCACGAATGACCATTAAGCCAGCATATTCTCCTTGCGCTCCTGAATTTGGTTGAAGAGATGTTGCTTTAAAACCAGTGATTTCACTTAAACTTTTTTCTAAAAGGCTGATTACCTTTTGGTATCCCTTCGCTTGATCCAATGGAACAAATGGATGAATATTATTCCATTTAGACCAACTTATAGGCAATAATTCAGCGGCAGCATTTAGTTTCATTGTACAGGATCCCAAGGGAATCATTGAATGATTTAATGATAAATCTTTTTTTTCTAGGGATTTTATGTATCTCGTCAGAGCTGATTCACAATGATAGCTGCTAAAAATTTTATGGTTTAAATAAATTGTTTTTCTTAGTTGATTATCAGGTAATCTGGATTTTAAATTTCGAACTTTTTTAGGTTGAAAATTTGACTTTAAGCTTTTTTTAAAAATTGCGACTATTTTTTCTATGTTTTTATCTGTTACAGTTTCATTTAATGCTATTGAAACTGTATTTTGGTCAACATAGAAAAAATTTACTTTTTCTTTTTCTGCTATTTTCTTTATTTGTTCTGAATTAGCCTTAATTTTTAGGGTATCAAAATAATATTTGTTTTCCTGAGCAAAACCATAATCTTTTAAAATGTTTTCAAGCTTTATTGTTTTTGAATGTATTCTTTCAGCAATTTTTTTCAATCCTTTTGGACCATGATATACTGCGTACATACCTGCCATTACAGCAAGTAAAACTTGTGCGGTACAAATATTTGAAGTAGCCCTGTCTCTTTTTATATGTTGTTCTCTAGTTTGAAGAGCCATTCTTAATGCAGGATTATTGTCAATATCTTTTGTTTGCCCAATAATACGGCCAGGAATATTTCTTTTGTAATCATTTTTTGTAGCAAAGTAAGCCGCATGAGGGCCACCATATCCTAATGGGATTCCAAATCTCTGAGTTGTACCAATTACAACATCCGTATTGTAATTTCCAGGAGCCTCAAGAACAGTTAAACTTAAAAGATCAGCAGCAACAACAATTTTCAAATTTTCTTTTTTTGCATTTTCAACAACAGTTTTAATATCAATTATTTCACCGTATTTTCCTGGGTATTGAATTAAGATGCCAAAAAAATTGTCAGAGAAATTTACATTATCAATTGAATCAATGATTAATTTAATTCCTAAGGGATTTGCTCTTGTTTTAAGAACAGAAATTGTTTGAGGAAGAACCTGATCAGAGACAAAAAACTTTGTTGAGTTGTTTTTTTTTTGAGCTGAATCTCTTAGATAAAAAAGCATACTCATAGCCTCAGCAGCAGCTGAACTTTCATCAAGAAGAGATGCATTTGCTATTTCCATACCAGTTAAATCCGAGACAACACTTTGAAAGTTGAATAAAGCTTCTAATCTACCTTGAGCAATTTCTGCCTGATATGGTGTATATGAAGTGTACCAACCAGGGTTTTCCAGTATATTTCTTTTTATTACAGCTGGAGTTATGGTAGGATGATATCCCTGTCCAATATATGTTTCAAAACAGTTGTTATTATCTGCATTTTCAAGCATTTCATTTAAAAAATCATTTTCAGATACACCTTCATCTATCGCTAATTGGTTTTCAAGCCTAATTGCTTCTGGTAATGTTTGATCTATGAGTTCATCTACTGAATTTAATTCTAGGGTTGACAACATTTTATCGATTTCCTTTTTATTTGGACCAATGTGACGTTTATGGAAAGGACTTTCTCTCATAATTTAGTTTGATCAAAATTACAGCTTTACCTTAATTTAATTAATCTGTAATTAAACTAATTTTTTTTTTTTTTAAACAAAATGTGTACTTATTAACAGTCCTAAAATTTTAGATCAGAAATAACTTTCAATCAAATTAAATTTTTCATCGATAATATTGAATTTGGCTTTAGACCCAGTCTCTATTTTAAACATAAGATCTCTGTTTGTCAACACTTTATGGGGTGTTATACAGCACATTTCAACGGATTGGCTAACAGTTAAACCTGCTTTTTGAATCAAGTTTTTAAATGATTTAGCCATAGAAATTGACGAGCCTGAAAGAATTCCATCGTTTGTATAATAATTTTTATTTTTTTTATGTTTATAAAGACCTTTATTATTTTCAGTTACGGAATCGGTAATACAGAAAAGTTTATTTTTCTTTAATTTGTAAGCAAGTTTAATTAAATGGAAATCAACATGATAGCCATCTGCTATTATGCTGCTAAATATGTTGTTGTTAGTTAGAATAGCTGTTGTAAGGTTAAGATCTCTGTGATGAATACTCGGCATGGCATTGAATAAGTGAGTTGCTAATTTTATTAGATTTTTGGAAAGAAAATTTATCTTTTTATAACTGCAATTAGAATGTCCAATTGATATTAGAATATTATTATTTTTTAATTTTTTTATGTAAGATTCTTTCACCATTTCAGGAGCAAGTGTAATTAAGCTGACAGAACCCTCTGAAATTTCTATTATAGAATCGATTTGATTTTTGTTTGGACTATGTAAGAAACATTCCTTGTGTGCACCTTTTTTTTGGGGATTTAACCAAGGTCCCTCTATGTGAAGCCCTATGCATCCTGAATCAGGATTATTTTCTTTATATTTTTTCACAGCTCTAATGCATTTAAAAATTACTTCATAATTGTTAGAGGCAATGGTAGGTTGAAAAAAAAATGTTCCATTTTCTTGATGATATTTTTCCATTATTTCTAAAGTCTTAATATCTGGATATGATGAAAATAATCTTCCAGAACTCCCATAAACTTGAAGATCTATAAATGTTGGAATTATTAGAGAAACGGCTTTCTTGTAATTGTATCCCTTATTATTAATAGAGACTATTTCATCATCTTTAATTCTAAGTGTTACATTATGTAATTTTTTTAATCCAGTATGAACTTCTTTAGCATGGATTATTTTTTCTTTAACTCTCATAGAATATATATACTTAAAGTTAAGCTAATATTAACTATATAACTTTTTTCGTTTGTTTAATTTTTAAAATTAAATTTGATAAAAATAATATCTTATTGTGCATAAAAAAGAATTTTTCAAGTTAGTATGGATTTTAATTTTTGTTTCCTGTACTCAAAATGAAGAACTAGAACAAAATTTCAGTATTACCTCAAATTGTAGACTTCTTGGCGGAGATGATTTTTTTGGAAACCCATTAAAAAAAACATATTACTGTACAATTTCAAACAGGGAATTTTATATTTATATACCATCGTCTTACATGGAGAATAATGATGAGGAATATCCTCTTTTGTTTAGTTTACATGGTTATACAAGTTTAGCATTATGGAATCTATCTTATACAGGATTTCAATCAATTGCAGATAAAGAAAAATTTATTGTTATTTATCCACAAGGATTAATTCTAAATTCAACAGGGGAAACACATTGGAATGTTGGTGGATGGACTATCGGAAGTAAATCTAAGGACGTTGATTTTATTAGTGATTTAATTGATTGGAGTAAAACAAAATATAAAATAGATTTAAGTAGAATTTATTCTGTGGGTATGTCAAATGGAGGCTTTATGAGTTATCATCTTGCATGTAATTTAGGTGATAAAATTGCTGCTATAGGTTCTGTAACAGGTTCAATGACTCCTGAGACTCTTGAATCATGTAGGCCAAATCATCCAACACCTGTAATTCAAATTCATGGAAAACAAGACTTTACTGTTCCTTATTCTGGAAATTCAATTATGTTACCAATTGATGAAGTTGTTGAGTACTGGACAGATTATAATAACTGTGAAAAATCTCCCATCGATAGTGAAATTTTGGATAATGATGGAGATGATTTTGGAGGATTAGTTAGTCGTTATGAAAATTGTTCAAATAATGTAAGTTTCGAATTGTATCTTCTTGATAATATGAGCCATGAGTGGCCAAGTTATGACCGCGAAGATGGACCTTCAGACATTCACTCTGCAGCTATTTTATGGGATTTTTTATCTAAGTATGATATAAATGGTTTAATAAAGTAGACTTACTTTTTAAGATCTTTCATACTTGATTTAACCTTGTCTTCCAATAATTTTTTGTACTGAGAAACTTTTTTTAAGATTTTATTATCGTTTGTTGCAATTATTTGGGCAGCTAATATCCCTGCATTCTTAGCTCCATTTAACGCAACAGTTGCAACGGGAACTCCTCCAGGCATTTGGAGAATTGATAGGACAGAATCCCACCCGTCTATTGAATTTGATGATTTAATTGGAACTCCAATGACCGGAAGAGGAGTAATTGATGCAATCATTCCAGGAAGATGGGCTGCTCCTCCAGCTCCTGCAATTATTACTTTAAGTCCTTTTTTATCAGCACTTTGTGCATAATCCATCATTTTTTTTGGGGTTCTATGCGCTGAAACAATATCAACTTCATATTCAATTTTAAAATCTTTTAAAATATCAATTGCATCTTGCATTACTGGAAGATCTGATTTACTACCCATTATTATTCCAACCTGAATCATTGTTTAGAAATTACTTTAATTGTTTTTTTTATTTTTTTTGCTATTTGCAATGCCTTTTCAATTTGAGAATCTAGGACAGTAACATGCCCCATTTTTCTATGCGGACGAGTTTCTTTCTTACCGTAAATATGAGGAATAACAGAATCAATTGCTAGTATTTGTTCAAGATTTTTATATTGAACAGGTCCCATATGATTCTGATCTCCTATTAGATTAACCATTACTGCTGGGGTTCTTATTTTTGAGAGACCCAGGGGTAAATTTAATATTGCTCTAATGTGCTGTTCAAATTGACATGTGTAACATGATTCAATGGTTAGATGGCCACTATTGTGAGGTCTTGGAGCAATTTCATTTACAATGATATTTCCATTAATGGTTAAAAACAATTCAACAACTATTAATCCGACGTGATTCAGGCATTCAGAAATTTTATAACTTATATCCTTTGCTTTTTCATATAATTTTTTATCAATTCTGGCTGGAGATAAAACATATTCAACTTGATTAATATCATTGTTGAACTTCATTTCTAAAACGGGAAATGAATCAACCTGACCGTTTTCTGATCTTGAAACAATTACAGCCAGCTCTTTTTCAATTTTAATAAATTCCTCAACTAATGATTCTTGCTCGCTTAATGATTCAATGTCTTTTTCAGAATAAATTACTTTTACTCCATATCCATCGTACCCTGATACAGCACTTTTCCATATAAAAGGAAATGCTATTTTCTTATTGATAAGATCTTTTTTAATTTGATCAATATTTTTATATGTATTAAAATTAGAGGTAGGAATTTTATTTTTTTCGAAAAATTTTTTTTGAACACATTTGTTTTTAATTGTTTTTATGACATTTGATTGAGGGAAAACCCTAACCCCTTCTTTCTCTAGTTTTTCTAGAGCTTCTACATTTACATTTTCGATTTCTATAGTTAAAATCTCAACTTGTTTTCCAAATTTATATACAGTATCAAAATCGCTAAGGTCACCTTTGAAAAAGAAATTGCAAGCTAATTTTGCAGGACAGTCTTCATTTGGATCCAACACATATGTTTTAATATCCCATTTCCTAGTTACGTATAAGAGCATTTTACCTAGTTGTCCACCACCTAAAATGCCTAAAGATTTTGAATTTGAAAAAAAGTTCATCAAATAGTTTTAGCAAAAATAAGCATATCTTTTTTTCATTCATAAAAACCTTTACAATTTAGGTATCTTTGTAAAAAAAATATGACTAACATTGTTTTGTTTGGAAAACCCGGAGCAGGGAAGGGGACCCAAGCAGATTTTTTAAAGGCCAAGTATAATTTATTCCATATTTCTACAGGAGATCTATTCCGATTCAATATTAGTAACAAAACATCTCTTGGAAATTTAGCAAAAACTTATACAGATAATGGTGATTTAGTTCCAGATAAAGTCACAATTGAGATGTTAAAAGAATGTGTAGAAACAAATTTCAAATCAAAGGGATTTATTTTTGATGGTTTTCCAAGAACTATTTCTCAAGCTAAAGTTCTTGATAAATTTCTTTATGAAAAAAAAGTTTCTATTTCAGCTATGATTTCCTTAGAAGTTGATGAAGAAATTTTAATTAAAAGACTAATAGATAGAGGTAAGATCAGTGGGAGAACAGATGATATGGATGAATCCAAAATTAGGAATCGTTTTAGAGAATACAACATGAAGACATCTATTCTTCAAGATTATTACAAAAAACAAAGTAAATTCCATAGTATAAGCGGAATTGGTTCCATCGAAGAAATTAATTCTCGTTTAACTAGATTAATCGACAGTTTTTTATAGAAATGACAGAAGGGAATTTTGTTGATTATATAAATCTAGAGGTTAAATCTGGAAATGGAGGTGAAGGATCTTCCCATTTTAGAAGGGAAAAGTTTGTTGCTAAAGGAGGTCCAGATGGAGGAGATGGGGGTAATGGAGGAAATATATTTATATGTGCAGACGAAAACCTTTGGACTCTTTATCATTTTAAATATAAAAAACATTTCATAGCTGGTGATGGTGACAGAGGAGGTAAATCGAGAAGTACTGGTTCTAATGGAAGAGACATTATTATTAATGTTCCTATTGGAACTATTGTAAAAGAGACCAAAACAGGACGAATTTTATTAGAGGTCTTAAAAGATCAAGAGAAAAAATTACTTTTAAAAGGAGGTAAAGGAGGTCAAGGTAATTGGAATTTTAAGTCTCCAACAAATCAAGCACCAAGATATTCTCAAAAAGGTCAAAAAGGAAATAAAGTTAAAGTTACTTTAGAGCTTAAAATTTTAGCAGATGTTGGAATAGTAGGTTTCCCAAACTCTGGAAAATCTACTTTATTGGCTTCAATAACTAAATCAAAACCAAAAATTGCTGATTATCCATTCACTACTTTAAAGCCTAATTTGGGAATAGTTCCTTATCGTGAGTTTTCTTCATTTGTTATAGCAGATATTCCTGGAATAATTGAGGGAGCTTCAAAAGGAAAAGGATTAGGGCATCATTTTTTAAGGCATATTGAGAGGAATTCTGTTTTATTATTTTTAATACCAGTTGATAATACAAATTGTAAAAAAACCTTTCAAACACTTCAGAAAGAGATGAATCAATATAATCCAGAGCTATTAGATAAAAGATACTTGATAGCATTTTCTAAGTCAGATCTTTTGGAAAAAGAGTTATTTGATGAATTTCTTATTGAAGCAAAAAAAAATTTTAAAAAAACTCCTTTTTGTATAATTTCTAGTGTAAATAATTCGGGATTAGAAGAATTAAAAGATATGATTTGGGAGATTTTGAATTAATTTTTTAAGTAATTAACATGATCAACAATAGTCTTGTAACTGATCTTTTTTTTGATTTAGATCATACTTTATGGGATTTTGAAAGAAATTCTAAGTTAACTTTTCAAAAAATATTTTCTGAATTAAAAATTAATATTCCATTAGAACATTTTATAAAAAATTATAAACCGATAAATTTATCCATGTGGAAAAAATATCGAAAAAATATTATTTCACAAGAGGAGTTGAGGTATGTCAGATTAAAAAAAACTTTTGAATCATTAAATAAAACCATTGAACCAAATATCATTAATAATATTTCTAAACTCTATATTGATTATCTATCATCATATCCGCATCTTTTCCCAGGGACAATTAATGTTTTAAATGAATTGTCTGATAAGTATAATTTGCACATAATTACCAATGGATTTAAAAATATTCAGTATAAAAAACTTGAAAGCTCAGGTATAGTTAAATTTTTTAAAAATGTATTTACATCTGAGGATTTTGGATATAAAAAACCACATCCATTAATTTTCAAAAAGGCTTTAGAAATTACTGACACTAGCCCCAGTTCTGCTATTATGATAGGGGACAGCTTAGAGGTAGATATACTTGGATCAATGCAACAGGGGATGCAAGCTATTCATTTTAATTCAAATAAAGATCCATTACATAATCACTGTATTATAATTGATAATATTGACGAGATTCTTAACTTTATTTAGTGATCTATAAAAAAGATTCTAATTAAGCTTTTCTTAAATTTAAATAAATTAATTTCGAAAAATTGTATAAAAATTAAAGTGATGGAACTACAAGTTTTACAAGACAAAGTTGATTCGTGGATTAAAAATTATGGAGTTAGATATTTTGATATTTTGACAAATATGGCTCAATTAACTGAAGAAGTTGGTGAGGTTGCAAGAATAATTTCAAGACGCTATGGAGAACAAAGCGAAAAAAAAGTTGATATTAATAAGGATTTAGGAGAGGAACTTTCTGATGTTATTTTTGTTGTATTATGTATAGCAAATCAAACAGGAATTAATTTACAGAAATCATTTGATAAAAAGATAATACTCAAGAGCAAACGTGATAAAGAAAGACACATGAAGAATCCGAAATTAAACAAAAATTAATTAATGTTTTTGTCTCTTAAAAACGACTCAAGAAATTGTTTTGGATCATTAAGAATATTTGGTTCAAAGAGTGAATCTAATAGGTTATTGATTTTAAAAGCAATTTTTCCTGAAATAAAAATCAAGAACATCTCAGATTCAGATGACACCAAAATACTTTCAAATGCACTTAACTCAAAAAGTAATGAAATTGATGTTAATCATGCTGGGACTGCAATGAGATTTTTAACCGCTTTTTTTTCATCTATACCTGGCCGAAAAATGATTTTAACAGGGTCAAATAGAATGCAGGAAAGACCAATAAAAATTTTAGTCGATGCATTGAATTCTTTGGGAGCAAAGATTAATTATGTTAATAAAAACGGCTTTCCTCCCATAAATATCTCTGGTCAAGAATTAATAAATAGAAAAGTTTTTTTAGAGGCAGATGTAAGTAGTCAATATATATCTGCGTTAATGCTAATTGCACCATCTTTAAAAAATGGAATTGAAATAAATTTAAAAAAAGGAATAGTATCTAGGCCATATATTGAAATGACTAGAGATTTGTTGAAATATTTTGGCATAAGAGTTCTTTTTACAAAAAATAAAATAGAAATTAACCCAATCAGTAATATTGAAAATAAAGTTAAGCTGGTTGAGTCAGATTGGAGCTCAGCTTCATACTATTTTAGTATTGTTTCATTATGCAAACAAGCTAAAATCTCTTTAAGTAATTTTAAACAACAAAGTTTACAAGGCGACTCTGTTTTGGCAAGCATTTATGAAAAGTTTGGTGTTAAGACAACTTTTATAGAAGATAAAATGATAATTAGTAAAATTCCATATTTTAATTTACCTAAGTCAATTTCATTAGACTTAAATGATTCACCTGATATTGCACAAACAATAGCTGTTTCTTGTTTTGGTTTAGGTGTAAATTGTGAGCTTTCAGGATTAAAGACTCTAAAAATAAAAGAAACAGATCGTTTAATTGCTCTAAAAAATGAGCTTGAAAAACTTGGCGCTAAGGTTAGTTTGACACGGGATAGTATTATTATAAACTCTTCAAATCCCATAAAAAATAATATTATTATTAACACTTATGATGATCATCGAATGGCAATGGCTTTTGCTCCTTTGGGTCTGAAAACAAAAATTAACATAGAGAATCCGATGGTAGTAAGCAAATCTTATCCTTTATTTTGGGATCATCTCAAGCAAATAGGATTTGAAGTTGAAAAACATATTAATTTTTGAGTCTATTTTCTTGACATAGCTGTTTTATAGAATTATATTTGCAGGTATTTTTACTATGAAGTTATCAGATTTCATTTATGATCTTCCTGAGGGATTGCTAGCTGAAAAGCCATCAACTGAAAGAGAAGACTCTAGATTAATGATTCTTGACCGAAGTAGCAAATCTATTTCTCATCATACTTTCAAGGATATTATAAATTTTTTTGATGAGGGAGACAATTTAATTATAAACAATACTAAAGTTTTTCCTGCAAGATTATATGGAAATAAAGAAAAGACAGGTGCTCGAATAGAAGTCTTTTTATTAAGGGAACTAAATGCTGAACAACGCCTTTGGGATGTCTTAGTTGATCCTGCGAGAAAGATTAGGATTGGTAATAAACTTTACTTTGGAGAAAATGAGAATTTAGTAGCTGAGGTAATTGATAACACAACTTCTAGAGGTAGAACCCTTAGATTTCTTTTTGATGGTTCCTATATTGAGTTTAGGCAAAAGTTAAAAGAACTAGGTCAAACTCCATTGCCAAAATATATAAAGAGAGATGTTATTGAAGAAGACACCGAATGGTATCAAACAATTTATGCAAAACATGAGGGTTCGGTTGCTGCTCCAACAGCAGGTCTTCATTTTTCTAAACATCTTATTAAAAGACTTCAAATTAAAGGCGTAGATCTTTCTGAATTAACATTACATGTTGGATTAGGTACTTTTAATCCGGTAGAAGTTGAAGATTTATCTAAACATAAAATGGATTCAGAGGAATTAATTATTGATCAAGAAACTTCAAATAAAATCAATGATTCTATGAAACAAGGAAAGAGAATTTGTGCTGTTGGCACGACAGTTATGCGAGCTCTTGAAAGTTCTGTTTCTTCTAAAGGCACTATTAATCCATTTAATGGATGGACTCATAAATTTATTTTTCCTCCGCATGATTTTTCAATTGCTAATTGTATGATAACAAATTTTCATATGCCTAAATCTACATTACTTATGATGGTTTCAGCTTTTGCAGGAGTTGATTTCATAAAAGAAGCATATAATGTTGCTATCAAGGAAAAATACAAATTCTATTCTTACGGAGATGCGATGTTGATTTTATAAGCTTAATCAATATAATTAGTCTTTAGCTAATAAAGTTTTATTTAATTCATGAGAGAAAAATTAAAAGATATAAGATCTTTATCAATTGATTCACTCCGCAATTTTTTTGTTGAAAATAAACTTAAGTCTTTTAGGGGAGACCAAGTATATGAATGGATATGGAAAAAAGGCATTCATGATTTTAACCAAATGACCAACTTGTCAAAAGAAACAAGAAGTCTTCTAATTGCCAATTTTAAAATAAACCATATCGATATTGATTTTTATAAAAAAAGTAGTGATGGCACTATAAAAAACTCAGTAAAATTGCATGACAATCTCTTAGTTGAATCTGTTTTAATTCCTTCTAAAAACAGGAGCACAGCTTGTGTTTCATCTCAAGTGGGATGCAGTTTAAATTGCCAATTTTGTGCTACTTCTAAAATTAATAGGTTACGTAATTTAAAGATGGATGAAATTTTTGATCAAGTAACTTTAATGGATAAACAAAGTAGGAAGTATTTTAACAGGCCAATATCAAATATTGTTTTTATGGGAATGGGTGAGCCTTTGATGAATTATAATAATATGATTGCTGCAATTAAAAAGATAACTCAATACAGGAAATTTGGAATCTCTTCAAAGAGGATTACAATATCAACATCAGGAATCCCTAAAATGATAATGAAATTAGCTGATGAAGATTTTAAGTTTAAACTTGCTGTTTCTCTTCATTCTGCAAATCAATTAATCAGAGAAAAAATCATGCCATTTACAATAAAGTTTCCTATTAGTGATTTAATAGAATCATTAAACTATTGGTATTTTAAAACTAATAGAATTATAACTTTAGAATATATTGTTTGGGAAAATATAAATAGTAAAAAAAGTGACATAAATGATTTAATTAATTTTTGCAAAGAAGTCCCTTCAAAAGTTAATTTAATTCAATATAATTCTATAGGAGATGATGATTATAAAGGAGCAAGTGTTGATATAATTAATAAATATCAGAACGAATTACTAAAACATGGAATCAATTCTACTTATAGAAGATCAAGAGGAGCAGACATTGATGCTGCCTGTGGTCAATTAGCAAATAAATGAATTGACCTAATGGGTAATTATTGATTGTGATTTGTTTATATTTAAAACAATGAAGATAGTTGAGAAAATTAAAACCCCAATTTATGAAGAGATGGAGCTTTTTGAAAAAAAGTTTGCTCAAATGATGTCTTCAGAAGCACCTCTTTTAAATCGTATAACTTATTTTATTGTTAAAAGAAAAGGTAAGCAAATAAGACCCATGCTTGTTTTTCTTATTGCAAAAATGATTTCTAAAAATAAACTTGGAGAAAAATCATACAGAGGGGCTTCAATTCTTGAACTTATTCATACAGCAACTTTAGTTCATGATGACATTGTTGATGACAGCAATCAAAGGAGAGGATTTTTTTCTATAAATGCACTTTGGAAAAATAAAATAGCTGTTTTAGTTGGAGATTATCTTTTATCCAGAGGACTTTTAATTTCTGTTGATAATAGAGATTATGATTTGCTTAAAATAGTTTCTGACGTTGTAAGAGAAATTAGTGAGGGGGAGCTTCTACAAATTGAAAAGTCAAGAACTATGGATTTATCTGAAGAAATGTATTATAAAATAATTGAAAAAAAAACAGCTGTTTTGTTAGCTGCATGTTGCGCTATAGGTGCTAGTTCTGTTTCGGTAAATCAAGAGGTAATTTCTAAAATGTATGAATTTGGCAAGCTACTTGGAATGGCATTTCAAATAAAGGATGACTTATTCGACTATGGTGAAAAGAAAATTGGTAAACCCTTGGGGATAGACATAAGAGAGAGAAAAGTGACACTCCCATTTATTTACAGTTTAAGCGTTTTAAATTTAGAAGATAAAAAGTGGATAATTAATACAATCAAAAGTCATAATAAGGATAAGAATCGTGTTTTAAAAGCAATTTCAAAAATCAAAGAAGCAGGAGGTTTAGATTATGCATCAAAAAAAATGGAAATGTATAAGGATAATGCTGTGAAAATTTTAGATGAATTTCCAAACAGCCCATATAAAGAGTCCCTAATTTTATTGGCAAATTTTGTTACTACTCGAGATGTGTAATTAAATTTTTCATTAGTATCTTTCTATTGATTTTATTTTTTTCAATTATTTTTTGAAAATTAAATTATGATATCTAAAAATACTATTGACAGCGTTTATGAGAGATCCAGGGTAGAAGAGGTTATAGGTGACTTTATTTCTTTAAAAAAATCTGGAACTAATTATAAAGGCTTGAGCCCTTTTACACAAGAACGTACACCGAGCTTTATGGTGTCTCCTGTTAAGCAGATATGGAAAGATTTTAGTAGTGGAAAAGGTGGTAATGTTGTTGCTTTTTTAATGGAACACGAACATTTCACATATCCCGAAGCAATAAAATATTTGGCAAAAAAATATAATATTGAAATTGAGGAAACTATTCAAACGGATGAATATAAAAGACTAGAAAGTCAAAGAGAAAGTATGTTTCTGGTTGTCAATTTTGCAAGCAATTTTTTTCATGAAACACTTTTAAATACAAGTGAAGGGAGAAATATAGCAAAAACATATTTTTCTGAAAGAGGTATTAATGATAAATCAATAAAAGATTTTAACCTGGGGTTTTCTCCAGAAAAAGATGACTCTTTTGCTTTACATGCTTTGAAAAATGAGTATAACAAGGATTTTTTAGATAAAACAGGACTAGTCATTTATAATAAAAATAAAGGAATTGATCGTTTTCGTGGACGCGTAATTTTTCCAATAAAAAGTATTTCAGGTAGAATCCAAGGCTTTGGAGCTAGATTGATATCCGAAAAATCTAAAAAGCCAAAATACCTTAACTCGATTGAAAGTGAAATTTATCAAAAAAGTAAAATATTATATGGAATATATGAATCAAAACAAGCTATTGCTAAAAATGATCTTTGTTACTTAGTTGAGGGCTATACAGATGTAATTCAATTACATCAATCAAATATTAAAAATGTTGTTTCATCTTCTGGAACTGCCTTAAGTATAGATCAAATAAGGATGATAGGAAGATTAACCTCAAACATTGTTGTCTTATTTGATGGAGATGATGCTGGATTAAGAGCTTCTTTGAGAGGAATTGATTTGATTTTAGAGCAAGAAATGAACGTGAAAATTTGTGTTTTCCCCAAAGGAGAGGATCCAGACAGTTACGCAAGAAATCATACAGAGGATCAAATAGTTGACTTTTTGAATAGAGAAACAAAGGACTTTATTCAATTTAAAGCTTCATTACTTGCTGACAATAATGTTTCAGATCCAATTAAAAAAGCTGAAACTACAAAGGAAATCATTTATAGTATTTCTAAAATTCCAGATTTAGTTAAACAAGAAATTTACATTCAAAGTTGTTCTGAAATAATGAACATTTCTGAGGAAACACTTTTTTCAAGTCTAGAACAGTTGAAGCAAAAAAAAGATAAACCTGCATTCAAAAGATCTGCCCAATCTGTTTCTTTAGACAAAAGAGTTTCTTATCCAAGCGAAAAAATTGACAAAGCGTATGAACTAGAGAAACAAATTATTTCTATTCTAATCCATTATGGAAATTATGATGCCAATTTTGATGAGATAATTCTCAGATCATCTGAAAAGGGAGAGCTTATAGAGGATATTAAGAAAATTTCATTGAAAGTATATGAAAAGATTTTTCTTGACTTACAGCAGGACGAAGTTGAATTAACTAATGATGCATTTAGAAAGATATTTAACAAACTTTTAGAATCTTATCAAATTAAAAAATCTAATGATTATGGAATTGAAGAGTTAATGAAAGATAACGATGTAAATTTAAATAAGGTTATAACTGATATTCTTATTGATGATGAAAGATATTATCTACATAATTGGGAGAAAAAAAATATTTTTGTAAAAAATAAAGTCAATCAAATTTCGCGCTATGTTGATGAAACTATTCTTAATCTCAGAAGATATTTAATTGACCAAAAAATTGAAGAACTTCAGTTGAAAGTTAAAGAATCTGAAAATAATAAAGACTTATTAGAAGAAATTTTAAGTTATAGTCAGTTGAAAAAAGTTCTATCTGAAAGATTAAATCGTGTTCTTTAATTTTTTCTATGAAAATAATTTTTTAGGTATTTTACATATGGGGATTGGTTTCATTTTGTGTTTGTTTTTCCGATTGTACTTTAAATAAATTTCAATAATTTCTATTTCTTCTGCCGTAACTTTTTTTAGATCGCCTTTGTTTTGTATTTTATTCATAGCCCATTCTATTTGATTGTAGTTTATACCCAATTGATCTATATCAGATCTTCCATCATCCCATAAACCATCAGTAGGTATAGCATTCTGAATAGATTTATTTATTTTTAAATGCTTAGCTATCATATACACCTGAGATTTAAGTAGATCTGCAATCGGACTTAAATCAACTCCTCCGTCTCCATATTTTGTGTAAAATCCTACTCCAAAATCTTCAACTTTGTTTCCTGTTCCAACAACCAATAATTGATTTAAAGTTGAAAAGTAATAAAGTGTTGTCATTCTCAGTCTGGATCTAGTATTAGCAAGACTTAACAATTTTTTTTCTTTTTCATCAGTTTGAGGAAGTTTTTCTATGAACTTCTCAAAAACAGATGTTAGAGACAGGCTATAATGAGTTACATTCTCATATTTTTCTTCTAACCAAGAAATATGATTTAATGCATCAGAAATTTGTTTTTTTTTCTGATGAATTTCCATTTCTAGACATAAAACTGGCATACCAGTCATAGCGCATAGAGTAGATGTGACAGCAGAGTCAATTCCACCAGAGACGCCAATAACAAAACCTTTCATTTTTGAGTTTTCTTTATATTTTTTAAGCCAATTAACTATATGTCTTATTACTTTTTCTTCTGATTTCATTTTTTTTAAATATACCTTTTTAAATTTGTGGTAATTTTTAGATCATAAGTGAAAATAATTAATAGGATTTATTTTAAGGCATTTTTTAGAATTAATTTTTTATTGATTCTTGTATTTTTATTTTGCTATTGTAATCTTGAGGATTCTAAGGAATCAGAGATAAATTCAATTTCAATTTCAATCAAAATTGATAGATTTGACAAGTTATTTCATAAATCAGATTCAAAACAAATACCTGATATAAAAGAAAGATATCCTTTTCTTTTCCCTGCAAAATTCCATGATTCTGTATGGATAAATAGGCAAAAAGACACTTTGCAGTTACTGTTATTAAATGAAGTAGAAAAAAGTTTTCCCAAAATGGATTTTTTAGAGAGTGAAATTAAAAAATTATTTCAGCATATTAAATTTTATTTTCCTAGCATTAAAACCCCTCATGTTATTGGTTTAATAAATAATGTTGATTATCAAAATAAAATAATTTATAGAGATTCATTATTAATTATTTCATTAGACACTTATCTTGGAGATTCAAATTTATTATATGAGGGTATTCCAAAATATATTAGACAAGAAATGGATGAAAAGTATTTAACTTCTCATATTGCTGAAAAGTTTGCTGATAGTAAAATATTATCTCCTATGAATAAATCATTTTTAACTCAAATGATTTTTTATGGAAAAAAATTATATTTAAAAGATATACTTATGCCTAAAAAGTCAGATGAAATAAAAATAGGATATAACGAAAATCAAATTAATTGGGCTGTCGAGAATGAGAAATATATTTGGGAGTATATATTAGAAAGAAAATTACTTTATAAAAATGATACTTCTCTTAAAAAAAGATTTATTGACCCTTCTCCCTTTTCTAAATTTTATTTGGAAATAGATAATGAATCTCCAGGTAAAATAGGGCAATGGCTTGGATGGCAGATTGTCAGATCTTTTAGTATTAATAACCCTGAAGTTCAACTTTCTGAGATTCTATCAATGCCGGCGGAAACCTTATTTAAAAAATCAAGTTATAAACCTTCTCGATAATGTCAAAAAAAAATACTCATATAAAAATTGATGTTTCTTTAGATGAAAATAAAGTTGCTGAAAAAATAAAATGGTCTGCCCCTGACGGAGGGGTTAAAAACAAAGATGCTAAGGCTATGTTTCTTTCTTTTTGGGACAGTGAAAAAACAGAGACTTTAAAAATGGATTTATGGGTAAAAGAAATGCCTATTGATGAAATGAAAATATTTTTTTATCAAAACATAGTTACTCTCGGTGAGACCTATTATAAATCTACAAATGATGACAAAAATTATTCAGTAATAAAAAAATTTTCAAAGGAATTTGCTAGACATATAAAACTAAAATCAACTAAATAATTTTTTTATTTCAAATATTTGAAATTTATAATTTTTGAAATTGACTATTTGTTTTATCTATATAGTTGAGAATTTCTTTTTTTCCCTTTAACTCTCTAGATGAGCTGATGAAATAATTAGGTAATTCTGACCAATCTTTTTTTAAAAAGTCAAGATAGGTTGAAATGCATGATTTTATTTTTTTTATTGGAACCTTGTCACATTTTGTAAAAACCAAATTAAAAGGCACTAAATTTTCCCCCATCCAATTAATGAAATTAACATCAATTGCTTGAGGATTTAGTCTAATATCTATTAATAAAAAAGTAGAGGTTAATTCTTTTCTGTTAAGAAAATAATCAGTTGTAAAATGTTTAAATTTTTTTCTTGTTGATTTTGAGGTATGAGAATAGCCGTATCCAGGTAAATCAACTAGGTACCATTTTTTATTAATTAAATAATGATTTATTAGCTTTGTTTTTCCTGGAGAAGAAGAAATCTTAGCTAAATTTTTTCTCTCACAGATCATATTTATTAGAGATGATTTTCCAACATTAGATCTTCCAATAAAAGCATATTCAGGTAACAAGTGTTTTGGACATTTCTTTATGCTTGAATTGCTGACAACAAATTCAGAATTAAAAATTTTCATTTGAGAGATTAATTCAAAACTTATTTTTTTTAATCCACGAATGCATTATTTCATTAAACTTTTTCGGATGTTCCATCATTGGAGCATGTCCACAATTATCAATCCAGTATAAATCTGATTTGGGAATAAGTGAATTAAATTCTTTCGCAACATTAGGCGGGGTAACATTATCTTGTTTTCCCCATATAATTGCTGTGGGGATTTTCATTTTAGGAAGATCTTTTGACATATTATGTCTAATAGCACTTTTTGCAATAGCAAGAGTTTTGATAACTTTATTTCTGTCATTTACAGTTTCAAAGACATCATCAACAATTTTTTTTGTTGCAATTTTGGGATCAAAAAAAACATCTTGAGTTTTTGTTTTGATATATTCGTAATCACCTCTTTTAGGATATCCATCTCCCATGGCATTCTCGTATAGTCCAGAACTACCAGTTATTACAATTCCTTTTACTTTTTCGGAATAAAATTTTGAAAAAAGTAAACTAATATGACCTCCCAAAGAATTGCCTAATAAAATTATATCCTTTAGATTATTGGAGACAACAAATTTATAAAGATAATCTGATAAGGATTTGACTGTAGTTTTTTGTATTGGGAGAGAATACAACGGAAGATCAGGGACTAAAACTCGATATCCTTTTTTTGGGAAAAAGTCTAAAACGCCTTCAAAATTACTAAGCCCTCCCATAAGACCGTATAAAACAACAATGGGAGGCCCTTTACCAACTTCTGTGTATCTAATATCATCATTTTCTTCCATGCAAAAGCTCAGTTAAATATAATTACGAAATTCAAAGATATGGAATTTCAACTCTAGAATTGTAAATAATTTTGAATGATCAAGTTGACCATTAAGCAGTTGCTAGGTGGTAAAATTTATTAACAAAGTGGTAAAATGTGGTAAAATGTGGTAAAATAATTATATATTTGAATATATAACTCAAATAAATGAAGCATTTTATCGGAACATATGAGTGCAAAGCCGATATAAAGGGAAGAATAATGCTTCCTGCAGCTTTGAAAAAACAACTCTCATATAGTATTAAAGATGGATTTGTTATAAAAAGAGCTGTTTTTAATCCTTGTTTAGAGTTATATCCATTGAGGGAATGGGATTCTCTAATAGAGAAAATTAACACTTTAAATAGATTTGTCAAGAAGAACAATGACTTTATAAGACGATTTACTGCCGGAGTAAAACTTCTTGATATTGACGGAACAGGTAGGGTGCTAATTCCAAAGAATTTAATCAATCATGCAAAAATAAACAGAGAAGTTGTTGTTTCATCAGCTGTTAATATACTTGAAATATGGGATAAGAATCTTTATGAAAATTCAATTGATGAAGCAACCATTGACTTTGCTTCCTTAGCGGAACAGGTCATGGGAGACGAAAACAATGAAAAACTATCATAACCCAGTATTATTGAAAGAATCAATTGAGGGATTGAATATTAATCCTTTAGGTGTTTATGTTGACGTTACATTTGGAGGAGGAGGACATTCAAGGGCTATTCTCAATAAATTATCAAGCAAGGGAAAACTTTTTGCTTTTGATCAAGATGGTTCTGCCTCAATAAATTTAATAGATGATAGTAGATTCAAATTAATATCTACAAACTTTTCAAATTTAAAGAAGCATTTAAACCTTCATGATGTAAATCAAATTTCAGGATTGATTGCCGATTTTGGTGTTTCATCCTATCAGTTTGATAAAAAAGAAAGAGGTTTTTCAATTAGGCTTAATGGTCCATTAGACATGAGGATGGACATCAAAAATAAATTAAATGCGAAAGAGATAGTCAATACTTATAATGAAAAAAAAATAACCTCAATATTTAAGAATTACGGTGAACTTAGTCGAGCAAGAATTTATTCCAAAAAGATAGTAGAATCAAGAAGAAAGAAGAAAATAATATCAACTAAAGATTTGCAAAATTTATTGGAGCCTACAATTCCAAAACAAAAATTTAATAAAGAAATGGCCAAAATTTTTCAAGCAATTAGAATTGAGGTTAACAAAGAATTAGATGCAATTAAAATTCTTTTACTTCAGACACCTGATTTTATTGTGAAAGGAGGTCGATTAGTCTGCATTTCATATCATTCTCTTGAGGACAGATTAGTTAAAAATTTTATGAGGTATGGAAGTTTTGATGAAAATGTTAACGTAGATTTTTATGGCAACAAATTTTTCCCATACAAAAAAATAGGTCACTTGATAACTCCTTCAAAGAAAGAATTAATTAATAATAAAAGATCAAGAAGTGCAAAACTTAGAATAGCAGAAAGAATATGAGAAGAATTTTATCAATACTAAATTTTGAGTTTCTAGTTAATGGCGACGCTTTTAAAAACTGGCGTATAATATTGTACGTATTAATCTTATCAGTAGTTATGATAGCTAGTGGGCATAGTACAGATAAGAAAATTTTTCAAATTGCTTCATTAAATGAGGAAATAAGATTATTAAAGAGTGAGTTTATAGATCAAAGAACCTATTTGATTAATCTGAAAATGGAAACAAAGATAATGACTGAATTAGGCCCTTTGGGCATTGGACCTTCAAAAGAACCTGCAATAAAAATAATTGTTTCAAATGATTGATGAATTAGTGAAAAAAATAATGAATCGTTTTTATGTGGTGATTTGCACAATGATTATTTTCTCTTTTGTGTTGATGGGTAAGCTGATATATATCCAAGTTGTTGAAGGGGAAAGATATAAGGTAATAGCATCTAATCAAACAGTTAAGAATGTAGTTTTACAACCTAGTAGGGGAAATATATATTCTGAGGATGGAAGTCTAATGGCCACATCTGTTGCTCAATATGAGGTCAGGTGGGATTCAAAAGTCCCAAGTAATTCATTATATAAAAAAAATATACAAAATTTAGCAAAGGAACTATCCTTAATTCTACAAGTACCATCCATTAAATTATTTGAAAAGCTTGAAAATGCAAGAATAAATAACAATAGATATATGCTTGTTGCTAAAAATCTAAGTTATTCAAAACTAAAAAAGATAAAATCATTACCAATTTTCAATTTACCTTCTTCTAAAGGGGGGGTAATAATAGAGCAGCAAATAAAAAGAGAGCATCCGCTTGGTAAAATTGCTGAACGGACAATTGGTTATGAGCTAAAGAGTTTAAATGGAAATTATTTTAGGGTAGGAATTGAAGGGGCTTTTGGAACTTATCTAAGAGGAGAAGAGGGAAGAAGATTGAAACAAAGAATTGCAAATGGGCAATGGAAACCAATTAATGATGTTAATGAAAAAGAACCAACTCAGGGTTATGATGTATTTACAACAATAAATCTAAATATTCAAGATATTACACATTCAGCATTACTTGAACAGCTAGAAAAATATAAAGCTGATCATGGATCTGCTGTTGTAATGGAAACAAAAACAGGAAAAATAAGAGCAATAGTTAATTTGGGAAGGACATTGGAGGGCACCTATTATGAAAAATTAAATTATGCTGTAGGAGAGCTCAATGAACCAGGATCCACTTTTAAGCTCATTTCAATGATTGCTGCCCTCGAAGATAAAGCTATTGAGCCAGAAGAATTAATTGATACAGGAAACGGAGAGATAACTTTTTATAATAAATATAAAGTTAGGGACGCAAAAAAAGGGGGATATGGGTTGATACCTGCGTCTAAAGTTTTTGAATCATCATCTAATACAGGTATGGTAAATATAGTATATGACTACTACAAAGATGATCCAAGCAAATTTGTAAACAGGTTATATAATATGGGTGTTAATAGGCGCTTAGGGGTTTCAATAAAGGGGGAGCCAAAACCTAAAATACCTTATCCTTCAGACAAAGATTGGGATGGATTAGATTTACCATGGATGGCTTATGGATATGGGATATCCATGACACCTCTTCAAATACTTTCGTTTTATAATGCTGTTGCCAATGATGGCGAATTATTGAGACCCCAGTTTATAGAAAAAATAACTAACGCCGGTGAAAAACCTCAAAAAATATTTAAAAAAGAAATTATAAATCCATCGATTTGTTCAGATGAAACATTAACTAATATTAAAAGCATGTTATTTAATGTTGTTGATAAAAGATGGGGAACAGCATATCAAATAAAAGACAGTTTATTTAATGTAGCCGGTAAAACTGGAACTTGTCAGCTTGATTATACTAAGGAAGAAGTTCAATATATTTCAAGTTTTGTAGGATACTTTCCTGCAGAAAATCCCATGTATTCTTGCATAGTGGTCATTCATAGACCTGATAAAAGTCTAGGTTATTATGGATCTACTGTTGCTGCTCCAGTTTTTAAAAGAATAGCAAAAAGAATATATATATCAACACCAAAGAATGTAAAAATTAAACCTAATGAAATTAGATTGTCTTTAAACAAAGCAAAGCAGAAGAAGATAAATAATATTAAAATTCCAGATTTAGTTGGTAAAAGTGATTTAGATGCAATTTCAATAGTAAAAAAATTAGGATTGAATTTTAAAATAATAGGCAAAGGGAAGGTCATAAAACAATCTATCAAACCCGGTACAAAAATAAACGTAGGAGAGTTAATTGTTTTAGAATTTTCATGAAAAAAGTAAAAGACATATTGTATAAAGTCTCAGTTCAAACCATAATTGGCTCTACTGAGGTTGATGTAAGACACATAACATTTGATTCTAGAAATGTTTTAAAAAATTCTTTATTTATTGCCTTATTAGGGACTGATTTTGATGGACATACTTTCATCGACAATGCGATAAAAAAAGGAGCAAGGGTAATCATTTGTCAAAGTCTACCATCAAATATAATTGACGGAAAAGTTTATGTTGTTGTTGATGATTCAAGAATTGCACTTAGCCTTATTGCTTCAAATTTTTATGACAATCCATCTGAAAAGTTAGATTTGATAGGCATTACAGGCACTAATGGAAAGACCACTATTTCAACTTTACTTCATAAAGTTTTTAGCTCTCAAGATATTGCTTCAGGTCTAATTTCAACAGTTGAAATAAAATTTAATAAAAGATCAATTTCAACAAATCTAACTACACCTGATCCACTGACAATAAATTCATCATTAGATAAAATGATAAAATCAGGTATTAAAAAATGCTTTATGGAAGTTTCTTCTCATGGGATAGATCAAAAAAGGATTAATGGATTAAAATTTAGAGGAATTTTATTTACTAATCTTACCCACGATCATCTTGATTATCATAAGACTTTCAAAAATTATCGAGATGTCAAAAAACAAGTTTTTGACTCTTTAAGTAAGGATGCTTTTGCGTTAATAAATCTTGATGATAGAAATGCAGAATTTATGCTGCAAAATTCCAATGCTAAAAAATACACATATGCATTAAATAAATTAGCAGATTTTAATGCTAAGATTCTAGAAAATCAAATGAGAGGAATGCTTTTAAAGATAAAGGGAAATGAAATTTGGACTCAGATGCTTGGAGAATTCAACGCATACAATTTATTAGCAGTTTTTGCAACTTCTATTATACTTGGACTAGATGAGTTGTCAACATTAAAGAAAATAAGTCAGCTTGAAGGTGTTCCTGGAAGATTTCAGACTTTTTATACACAAAACAATATTATGATAATAATAGACTATGCTCATACACCCGATGCTTTAAAAAATATATTATCATCAATAGATAAAATTAGAACTAAAAATGAAAATCTTTTAACAATAATTGGTTGTGGCGGTGACCGTGATAAAAAAAAGAGACCAAAAATCGGCGAAGTTGCAGCTAAATTTAGCTCTAAGGTAATTTTTACGTCAGATAATCCAAGAAATGAGGACCCAGAATTAATCATTGAAGATATGATCGGGGGAGTTAGTCCTGTGGATTATAACAAGACAAGCATTGTAATAAAAAGAGATGAAGCAATATCAACTGCTTATAGACTATCTATTCCTGGCGATATAGTTCTTATAGCAGGTAAAGGACATGAGAGTTTTCAAGAAATTAAGGGTAAAAAATACCCTTTTAATGATTTTGAATATGCAAGAAAAATTTTCACAAAAACATAAATAAAATGTTATACTATTTATTTGAATACATAGAGAAAACATTTCAATTTCCTGGAGCTTCATTGTTTCAATTTCTTTCTTTCAGAGCTGCATTAGCAGTCCTAATCTCTTTAGCAATAACATTAATTTATGGAAAAAAGATAATCCTCTTTTTAAAGAAAAAACAAGTTGGTGAGACAGTAAGAGAATTAGGCCTTGATGGACAAGCAGAAAAAAATGGGACACCCTCTATGGGAGGGATAATTATAATATTGGGAACACTAATACCTGTTTTATTAATTGCTCGTATTGATAATATATATATAATCCTACTTATAGTAACCACTCTTTGGATGGGTTTAATTGGAATTATTGATGATTACATTAAAATTTTCAAGAAAAATAAGAGCGGATTAAAAGGAAAGTTTAAGATTATAGGTCAATTAATACTTGGATTATTTGTTGGATCAGTACTCTATTTTCATCCCGATGTTACTATTAGACAGGAAATTGAAACAGATATAAAATCTGCACAAATTGTTTCAACTCAAGTTTTTTCAGAAGAAAAAAAATCTACAATCACCACTATACCAATGGTAAAAGGCAATGAATTTGATTATGTTAGTCTAATAAGCTGGATCTCTCCTAAACTTGAAAAATATGGTTGGATAATTTTTATTGCAGTTGTAATTTTTATTATTACTGCTGTTTCAAATGCTGCTAATTTAACTGATGGTATAGATGGTTTAGCAGCAGGTACTTCAGTTATTATAGTAATGGCCTTAGGTATTTTTACTTGGGTTTCAGGGAATTTAATATTCTCAGATTATTTAAACATTATGTTTATACCAAGAGTAGGGGAGGTTACTGTTTTTATAGCTGCATTTACAGGTTCTTTAATTGGATTTTTATGGTATAATACTTTCCCTGCGAATGTTTTTATGGGAGATACAGGAAGTTTAACTATTGGAGCAATTATTTCTGTTTTATGTTTTATCACAAGAAAAGAATTACTAATACCTATTCTTTGTGGAGTATTCTTTATTGAGACTTTGTCAGTACTTATTCAAGTAGGTTACTTTAAGTATACAAAGAAAAAATTAGGCGTTGGAAAAAGAATTTTTAAAATGTCTCCCCTCCATCATCATTATCAAAAAAAGGGTTTTCACGAAAGTAAAATAGCAACAAGATTTTGGATTATAACAGTTCTTCTGGCAGTCATATCAATTGTAACACTAAAGATAAGATAATGAAAGGTAAAATAGTAATATTAGGTGCTGGAGAAAGTGGTTTAGGAGCGGCCTTTTTAGCCTGTAAGAAGGGTCTCGACGTTTTTATATCTGATAATGATTCTATTTCAAATAATACTAAAGAAAAGCTCAATTTAATGGGAGTGTCATGGGAAGAGAGGAAGCATTCATACTCAAAAATGAAAGATGCTGACTGGATAATTAAAAGTCCAGGAATTGATAATAAATCTAAGGTAATTAGTCAACTTAGAGAAATGGATGTTCCAATAATTTCTGAAATAGAATTTGCTTCAAAATTCACCAATTCAAAAATTATTGCTATAACAGGTAGTAATGGTAAAACTACAACTGCTTTATTAACTCATCATTTGTTATCTCAGGGTGGATTGAGAGTTGGAATAGCTGGCAATATTGGAAATAGTTTTGCTAAGGAAATTGCAGAAAATAATTATGATTGCTACATACTTGAAGTTAGTAGTTTTCAATTAGACGATATTAATGATTTCTCTCCAAATATTGGTGTTATCACAAACGTAACAACAGATCACTTAGATAGGTATGAAAATAATTTTAATAAATATTTGGAGTCAAAGTTAAAGATTACAAAAAATCAGACGAAAGACGACTTGTTAATTTTTAATTCTGACGATCAAAATTTGACGGAAAAAATACTTAACCTAAAATCTAAAGTAAAATTACACAGTTATGGAAAAAAAAATGATTGGCTAAATAACACATATCACCATAATGAAAATATAATTATAAAAACAAAAAAAAGAAAAACTATGATAAATACAGTAGAGTTTTCACTTTCTGGACAACATAATTTACTCAATGCAATGGCCGCTGTAACCATTGCTAATTTATTTGAAATAAGTAAAGATAAAATAAGGCAGAGTTTAACAAATTTTAAAGGTGCACCACATCGTTTAGAAAAAGTTTTAAAAATTAAAAATGTTAATTACATAAATGACTCCAAAGCAACAAATGTAAATGCAACATTTTTCGCTCTTGAGAGTATAAACACTTCTACAGTTTGGATTGCTGGAGGAATTGATAAGGGTAATGATTACAATCAGTTACTCCCTTTAGTTAATGAAAAAGTTAAAGCAATAATTTGTTTAGGAAAAGATAATGAAAAATTATTTGAAACATTTCATCCAATTGTTGACTTAATGTTTGAAGCTAAAACAATGACTCAAGCAGTAAAAATGGCACATAAAATTGCTGAAAAGAATGATAGTGTACTTCTTTCGCCTGCATGCGCAAGTTTTGATTTATTTAAAAATTATCAAGATAGAGGTGATCAGTTTAAAAAAGCAGTGAAAAAAATATAAAAAACATTTTAATTATGAAATTTTCAAAGATCAATCATTTATTAATAGTAATATTTATTCATTTTGGGCTAGTAGCTCAGCAAGATGCTCAATATAGTAACTATATGTATAATACTCAGATTGTTAATCCAGCTTATGTTGGTAATAGAGGACTAACAAGTATTAACCTTTTGGCTAGAACCCAGTGGTTAGATTTAGAAGGTTCTCCTGAAACTACTGCTTTATCTATCGATAGTTCAATTGGAGAAAATGAAAGAATGGGAATAGGTCTTTCAGTTTTTAGTGATAAAATTGGCCCCACTTCTGAGAACAGAGTTAATATTGACTACTCTTATGCAATAAATTTTCTTTGGTCAAAATTAACTTTCGGAATAAGCGCTGGACTTGTTGAGATGGATATAGATTATGCAAAGTTAAATATTGCAGATCTTAGTGATCCATTACTTCAGTACAATTACAATAAAATACAACCAAGACTAGGGTTGGGATTTTATTTTAATACTGAAAAATACTATTTAGGATTTTCAGCCCCAAATATTTTAGAAACAAGGTATTATGATGAATTAGATATTGAGAATACTTTTTTTTCAAAAGTATCTGATAGAATCCATTATTATTTAATAGCAGGATATGTTTTTGATCTTAGTTCTAAGATAAAAGTAAAACCAGCCTCATTAATTAAAGTTGTTAGAGGAGCGCCTGTTCAATGGGATTTATCTATGAATTTTTTATTTAACTATAAAGTAACTCTTGGCATATCAAACAGATTAGATTCAGCAATTAGTGCCCTGGGAGGATTTCAGCTTTCTGATAATTTTTTTGTTGGATTAAGCTATGATTATACTACGCATCAAATAAGACAATTCAATGATGGAACGTATGAGCTTATTTTAAGAATTGATTTAATGAATAAGGATAGAAAAATTTTAACACCTAGATTCTTTTAAAATTGAAAAGAAACAGTTTTATACAGGGAGATAAATCACTTTGGGGAATTTTGACCCTACTTGTTATTTTTTCTTTTCTACCTGTTTTTAGTGCAAGTTCAAACTTGGTTTATGTTATTGGGAAGGGCACAACATGGGGATATCTTTTTAAGCATTTATTGTTAATGTTTTTTGGATTTGTTCTAATGTTTATTGTTCATAAGATACCTTATCATTATTTCAAAGGTATTTCAATATTGGCATTACCTGTTGTAATCTTATTGTTAATATATACGAATTCTCAAGAAACTATAATTCAAGGTGCAAATGCTAGTAGATGGATAGAAATACCTTTAGTTGGACTAAGTTTCCAAACCTCTGCTTTAGCTGGAGCAGTATTAATAATATACGTGGCACATTATTTGGACAAGAAAAAGTTTGAAAAGATAAAATTAAAGAATTCATTTCTTTCATTATGGACTCCTGTTTTTTTAATCATCTCTTTGATTTTACCATCTAATTTTTCTACTGCGGCATTGATGTTTCTAATTGTAATAATTCTCCTTTTTATTGGAGGTTATCCAATAAAAAGAATTATAAGTATGTTATTTTTAGCCATTATTTTTCTTTCACTTTTCATTTTAGCATCAAAATTATTCCCAGAATTAATTCCAAATCGAGTTGATACCTGGATAAGTAGAATAGAAAATTTTAATAATGGAGATGATTTAGAATCCAACTATCAAATTGAAAAGGCAAAAACAGCGATTGCATCAGGAGGAATCCTAGGATTAGGTGCAGGGAAAAGTGTAATGAAAAACTTTTTACCTCAAAGCTCATCAGACTTTATATACGCTATAATTATTGAGGAATTTGGTTTAGTAGGAGGATTAGGTATAATAATTTTGTATTTGCTGCTACTTTTTAGAATTGTTGTAATAGCACATAGATCAAAAAAATTCTTTGGGAAATTACTTGTTATTGGTCTGGGAATTCCTGTTGTAATTCAAGCTTTTGTAAATATTGGGGTAGCTTTACAAATCCTACCAGTAACAGGGCAAAATCTTCCCTTAATTAGTAGCGGAGGTACAGCTGCTTGGATTACTTGTATTTCCTTTGGAATTATATTAAGTGTAAGTACTTATCGTGAGGAAAAAGATGATGATTTAATCGATCATAAAAAAAGTGATAACCCAATTGCAATTTTAAGTGAAACAGTATAAAATAATTATTTCTGGAGGTGGTACTGGAGGACATTTATTTCCTGCAATAGCTATAGCTGAAGAACTATTGATTATATATCCAAAAACAGATATTTTATTTGTCGGGGCTCTTAATAAAATTGAAATGAAAAAGGTGCCTGAAGCTGGATACAGAATTATAGGTCTTTGGATAGATGGATTTAAGAGAGCAAGTTTTTTTAAAAATATTTTTTTACCAATAAAATTGATTTACAGTTTGTTTAAATCTTTAAAGATTCTAATGAGTTTTAGACCTGATCTTGTCATTGGTACTGGGGGATATGCAAGTGGGCCAATACTTTTCACTGCAAGTATATTAAAATTTCCAACCCTAATTCAAGAGCAGAATTCATATCCTGGAATAACAAATAAGATTCTTTCAAAAAGAGTTAATAAGATTGCTGTTGCTTATGAGAATATGGATCAGTTTTTTCCTTATCATAAAATAACAATCACAGGCAACCCAGTTAGAAAATTTATTTTTAGAAATCAAAATTTACAAGAACAAGACAAACACAGTTTTAACTTTGATCCTAAGAAAAAAGTTTTACTGGTTTTAGGAGGTAGTAATGGCTCAAAAAGAATAAATGAATTGATTTATTCTAATTTAAATTATTTCAAGAGAAAAAAAATTCAACTTTTATGGCAGTGTGGTTCTTTATATTTTGAAAAGTATTTTCACCTTCAAAATTCAGACGTTCTTATTTTTTCTTTTACAAATGAGATTTATAAATTATATTCAGCGTCGGATTATATTATTTCTCGTTCAGGGGCAATAACATTATCTGAATTGACTTGTGTGGGTAAGCCGCTAATACTTATACCCTCTCCAAATGTTGCAGAAGATCATCAAAGACTTAATTCTCTAGCTTTATCTAATAGAAAAGCTGCAATAGTAATTGAAGAGAAGTTTTTGGATGAAAAATTCAGAAATGATTTTGATAAATTATTGTCAAACAAAGAATTACAAAAGACACTTTCAAATAATTTAAAAAAAATGGCTAAGCCAAATGCAAGCAAAAAAATTATTCAGTTAATTAAAGAAATTATATAAATGAAAATTAGTGACAGGTTTTATTTTATTGGTATAGGAGGTATTGGAATGTCTTCTTTAGCAAAATATCTATTTGATAACGGAAGTTATGTTTCTGGATATGATAGAACCAAAGGATCTATTACAGATAAATTAAAGGATAAAGGAATTCAAGTTATTTTCAAAGATTCTATTGAAGCGATTCCTGAAAAATTTAAATTAAAAGGGACAAAAGTAATTTATACTCCTGCAATACCAAATGATAATATTCAGCTAAATTATTTTATGAATAATGGCTTTGAAGTTAGAAAAAGATCTTATCTGTTAGGAGAAATAACTAAAGGCTCAAAAGTTTTCGCTGTAGCAGGAACTCATGGGAAAACTACTACCAGTACCATATTGTCTCATATGTGTAATTCAATTAAATTAAATTTTACAGCATTTTTAGGAGGAATAGCAAATGGATTTAATAGTAACTTAATAAGTAATGGGAATGAATTTTCAATAGTCGAAGCAGATGAATATGATAGATCTTTTTTAGAATTAAATCCAACAATTTCATGTATTACATCAATGGATTCTGATCATCTTGATATATATAAAAATAAGGCTAACCTAGTTAAGGCATTCAAGGAATTTTCAAAGAAAACACAAAAGCATCTTTTGGTAGCAAAAGGTCTTCCAATAAAAGGAAGCACTTTTTCATTAAATCAAAAGGCTGATTATTACGCATCAAATATAGTAGAACAGAATTCAGGATATAAATTTGATTTTCATACACCCTCTAAGATTTATAAGAACATAAAATTTAATCTGATTGGTCTCCACAATTTATCAAATGCGATTGCAGCATCTGCAATGATTGATCTTGCAGAAATTCCTTTAAATGATGCTTTGAATTCTTTGAAATATTTTAAGGGCTTGAAACGGAGAATTGAAATTTTTGAAATAGTCGGGAAGATTATAGTTGATGATTATGCTCACCATCCAATTGAAATTGATTCTGTTTTTAATGCTATTAAAGAAAGATATTCAAACAAAAGGAAAGCGGTTATTTTTCAACCTCATCTTTATTCTAGAACTAGAGACTTTTTAAATGAGTTTGCTGATTCTTTATCTCAATTTGATGAAATCTATTTAACAGAAATTTATCCAGCAAGAGAAGATCCTATATTAGGTATTAATTCTAAAAAAATAATTGATAATATTAGTAATCCATCAAAAGAGATTGTTTTTAAGAATGATATTGAAAATATAATAAAAGACTCTAAAGCAAATTTATTTGCCATTCTTGGCGCCGGAGATATAGGTGATGAAATAGAAAGATTAAAAATTAAATATAAAGTATATGAAAATTAAAAATATTATTTTTTTTACAATAATATTTTCTATTATGCTATTGCTAATAGGATTATCAAACTGGAGAAATCAAAAAAGATTAATCAATATAGATGAAATTGTTTTTGAATCAGGAACACCAAAATTTTTAAGTTATAAATTAATCAACAACCTCTTAAAGGTTGAGTTAGATAGAATTTCCAAAAACAAAGAATCTATTGATTTAAACTCTCTTGAATTATTTTTCGAGACTAATCCATATATATATAATGCAGAACTATATTATTATCCAAGTGGATCATTAGGCATAAGTCTTAAAGAACAAGTGCCTGAATTAAAGATATTTTCAGACACAATATTTTATTATAATTATGACGGAGTTAAAATTCCGGTTTCTAATAATTATAAACCTAATTTGCCCCATTTTTTAGGTAACCCAAATAAAAATAAAGTTAAAGAGCTTCTTTTTTTAGTTAATAATTTTAAAAAAGATGATTTCTTGAAAAATCAATTGAAAACAATTCGATATGAATCAAATTCTTATTATATAAAATTGAATTCATTTGATTTTGAAGTAGACTTTGGAACTGTAAATAACATTGAAGAAAAAATTAAAAAACTTAAAGTTTTCTCAGCTTTTTATCAAAGTATTAGGACTAAATCAGATTATAAAAAAATAAGTTTAAAGTATAATAAACAAGTAGTTGCATCATAAACATTTAATTATGGAAAAATCAAAAATTTCGGTAGGCTTAGACATTGGAACAACAAAAATTGTTGTTATGGCTGGCAAAAAAAATGAATTTAATAAAGTTGAAATATTAGGAATCGGAAAGTCTAGAAGTCTAGGTGTTCATAGAGGAGTGGTGAACAATATTACTCAAACAATTCAATCAATTCAACAAGCTGTTGAAGAGGCAAAAAATCTTTGTGGAGATAATATTGAGGAGGTTGTTGTTGGAATTGCAGGACAACATATACGTAGTCTTCAGCATAGCGATTATATAACTAGGCCAAATCCAGAAAAAGTAATTTCTCAAGAAGATATCGATAAATTAATTCAACAAGTTTATAAGTTAGTTATGTTACCAGGCGAAGAGATTATCCATGTTTTACCTCAGGAGTATAAGGTTGATGGGCAATCTGAGATCAAAGAACCAATTGGAATGTATGGGGGAAGGTTGGAAGCTAATTTTCATGTTGTTGTTGGTCAAGTTTCATCAATTAAAAATATTGGGCGATGTATTAAAAGTGCTGGTCTTTCAATGGGTAATATTACACTTGAGCCACTTGCGTCATCAGAGGCAGTTCTTAGCAGGGAGGAAAAAGAGGCAGGTGTAGCACTAATTGATATAGGGGGAGGAACTACGGATCTTGCAATATTTAAAGATGGTATTATTAGACATACTGCTGTAATTCCTTTTGGGGGTAATGTTATTACTGAAGATATAAAGGAAGGATGTTCTATAATAGAGAAACAAGCGGAATTGCTTAAAATAAAGTTTGGTTCCGCATGGCCAGGTGAGAACAAAGAGACAGAGATAGTTTCAATTCCAGGGCTTACAGGAAGGGACCCAAAAGAAATATCTTTAAAAACTCTTTCTAAGATTATTAATGCTCGAGTAGTTGAAATAATTGAACAGGTTCATTTAGAGATAAAGAATTATGGTAATGATGAACAAAAGAAAAAACTAATTGGAGGAATAGTACTTACTGGAGGAGGTAGTCAATTAAAACATCTGAAACAACTAGTTGAATATATAACAGGCATGGACACTAGGATTGGTTACCCGAGTGAACACTTAGCAGGAGATACAAATAAGGCTCATACTGAACCTATGTTTTCAACAGCAGTAGGGCTATTATTAAATTCTTTAGAGGATGAAATATATGAAAGTACCCAAGAAGCAAATATGGAGGAACTTTCTATAGGGAAAGAAGAATCTGAATCTAGTAGTTCTTCAGAATCATCTAGTCAAATAAATATCAAAAGAAAGTCAATACTAGATAAATGGGTAGAAAAATTTAAAGAATTTTTAGATAACGCTTAAAATAATTAATCAATGGAATCTATACAATCAGAAAAATTAAGCTTTGATTTGCCAAAAAACGTCAGTAATGTAATTAAGGTAATAGGAGTTGGCGGTGGCGGAAGTAATGCAATTAATCATATGTTTCAGCAAGGTATAAAAGGGGTTGATTTTGTTGTTACAAATACTGATGCTCAGGCATTAAACGAAAGTCCTGTTCCAATAAAAATTCAGTTAGGAGCTTCTTTAACAGAAGGCCTTGGTGCTGGAGCAAATCCTGAAGTTGGAGCCCAAGCTGCTAAGGAAAGCTTTGAGGACATAAAAAATTTATTAACTACTCAAACTAAATTGGTCTTTATAACAGCAGGAATGGGAGGAGGAACTGGAACAGGAGCAGCTCCAATTATTGCGAAAATGGCCAGAGAACTAGATGTTTTAACGGTAGGAATTGTAACCATGCCATTTGATTTTGAAGGTAAAATAAGAATTAATCAAGCAGAAAAAGGACTTGAAAACATTAAGAAATCAGTTGATTCATTAATTGTTATCAATAATAATAAGTTAAGAGAAGTATATGGTAATTTGGGATTTAAAGCAGGTTTTTCAAAAGCAGATGAGGTTTTGGCTTCAGCTGCTAGAGGGATTGCAGAAGTAATAACACATCATTACACTCAGAATATTGATCTTAAAGATGCGAGAACAGTTTTATATGATAGTGGTACAGCTATAATGGGCTCAGCAACATCTAGCTCTGATAACCGAGCTCAGGATGCAATTACAAAAGCACTAGACTCTCCATTATTGAATGATAATAGAATTATTGGTTGTAAAAATGTTCTATTATTAATTGTTTCTGGGGATGAAGAAATTACAATTGATGAGATAGGTGAGATTAATGATTTTATTCAGGAAGAAGCTGGAAATAATACAAATATTATAATGGGAGTTGGAGAAGATAAAAATCTTGGTAATTCAATCTCTGTCACTATAATTGCAACTGGTTTTCCTGCTGATCAACAAAGTCAGATTGTAAATATAGAGGCTAAAAAGGTAATACACACATTAGAAGTGGATCAAAAAATTGAACAAGATTTAATGGGTTTAGAAGAAAAAAGAGGATTAAACGTTGATTTTAGCGATAAAGATCAGGAGGATTTAGAAAACAATCAAGGAAATATATTAAATAATAAACCTGAAGTTAATTTCAAAGATGTCTTAACTGATGAGATTAGAGAAATGAATGTTATATACGAAATTTTAGATGCTAATTCTGATGTTGAAGAATTTGATATTGAAGAGATAAAAAACATGGAGGTAGTTTATGATATTCTTGATTACTCGGATGACGAGATTTTAATGACTGATGAAATAAAGGAAATAGATGTTTCTTATAATATTTTAGATACTGAACCTAATGAAAATGATTCTAAAGAGATGTCTAATCTTGAAGAGAATATTCAATCAGATTGTTTTGATTTGGAAGTAATAGATCCTGAGTATGTAGGGTCAAATTTTGATTCTGACACTATTAAAGAAAATAACGATCAAAACCAAATAGAATTTAACTTTGATCTTCCTGTAAAGGATATAGATTTTGAAAAGAAGGACTCGTTAGAAACTTTATATGATCAATCTGAAAAGAAAATTAATGAAACTATAGAAACCGAAGTTGATGATTTTGAATCTGATTTGGTGAATGATTTTAAATTTGAACTCAAAGAAAATAGTGAACTTGAAATTGAAGAAAAGTTTGAAGATCAAATTATAGAAGATGGGGAAAAAGAAGAGTCTAAAAAGTTTAATCAAAGTAACTTAAATTTAAAAACTTCACCTTTCGAGCAAAAAATTGATGAATCTTTGAATGAAGAAAATGAGAAAAGAAGAGAGCATTTAAAAAAATTTAATTATTCTTTTACAAATTCAAGAAGAATTGATGAATTAGAGAAACAGCCTGCATATAAAAGATTAGGAATAGATTTACAAGAATCTTCTCAAAGATCTGATGAGGAAAATACTTCAAGAATATCTATTGATGAGGATTCTAATGAAGAGATACAATTACGTTCAAATAATTCTTTTTTACATGATAATGTAGACTAATTTTATAATCAATATAAAACAACATAAATGACTTTAATGGATAAAATAACTGAAGAATTAAAAAATGCAATGAGATCAAAAGATGAAATTGCTCTTCAGTCAATTAGAGCAATAAAATCAGAGCTTTTATTATTAAGGACTAAATCTGGAAGTCCTAATACTTTTCCTGATAAAGAGGAGATGAAAATCCTTCAAAAACTTATAAAACAAAGAAAAGAGAGTGCTAAAATATTTAGAGAGCAAAACAGGATTGATTTAGCTGAACCTGAGGAAGCCCAAGCTAAGATTATTGAAGGATTTTTACCTGAGCAACTTGATGAAGAGAAAATTAGAGAGTATATTAAGGAAATTATTTCAAATACTGGATCAGAGGGTATAAAAGATATGGGTAAAGTAATGGGTATTGCAACATCAAAAATGGCTGGTCAAGCAGATGGAAAAACAATTTCAATTCTTGTCAAAGAAATATTAACTTCCTGATAATCTTATTCAAGTTATATAAGCTAAATTTATTGTATAATTTTGGCCCAGTAGTTCAACTGGATAGAATATCAGATTTCGGCTCTGAGGGTTGGGGGTTCGAATCCTCCCTGGGTCACTTTAATAAATTAATCTATGAGGATTTATCTTTTTCTTTTATTATACTGCACTTTTTTTAGTTTATATACTCAAGATAAAAAGGAAATACTTTTTGTTGGCAATAGTTTCACTTTTTATTGGAATCTCCCAAAACTTGTTGAAGATATGGCGAAAAGTAGAGGATTGAATTGGAAAGTTTCTCAATCTACATCTTCAGGTGTTACCTTAGAACAGCATTGGAATTCCAGAAGAGGTCTGAAAACAATTTCTTTAATTGAAAAAAATAACTTTGATTACATTATTTTTCAGGATAGAAGTCACAATCCAATAAGGCAACTTGATTCAACAATGGTTTATGCTAAAAAGTTTATAAAACTATCAAAATCAAAAAAATCAATTCCTTTTCTTTTTTCAACATGGTTTTACCAAAGATATTGGGAACAAAAGTATCCAGATAATAAAATAGATTTAATTAAGAATCCTTATCCTATTGAATCAGTTATTTCTAGAATAAGTAATGAAGAAAATATTGATTTTATTCCAGTTGGAAGGGCATTTGAATTCTTTCAAAGAAGGCATCCCAATTACAACCTTCTTTTTGACGATGACAAGCATTCTTCTCCAAATGGAACATATCTTGCCGCTTGTGTAATCTTCGCAAAGATAAGTGGTGAATCTACAATTGGGCTACCTTCAAGATTTTTTGAATACAATGAAGAAGAGAACAAGTGGATCTACTTTAATATAGTCGACAAGAATTTTGCTACTTTATCTCAAAAAATTTCTGATGAGATTGTTTTTCAGAATTAATTAAACATTACTTGATATAAGTTTATTTTAGAATGTTTTCAATCCATTCAATTAAATATTTTTGACTTTTACTGCTTGCTTGATTAATGTCTTGAATATTAATAGCAAATACTGATTTGTTCATTTCACAAGATTTAATTATTTTTTTTATGGCTAGAAGACTTTTCTTTTTTATGCTGTGAATTTCAACAGTTCCAGTATCAGAATTTAAAATTGCTTTATTTGATTTTATCATGAGGTGCCAATTAAGACTATATGATATAAATTGATTACTATTTCTAAATCGATATTTAATTTGATTAATAAAAACGTCAGTGTTTTCTTTAAAATATTTTTCAGAAATTGATTTTATCATTGGCCTTCCAGTATGAAATGATTTATAGTATTTTTCAGTAAATCCTGATTGTTCAGCAGACTTTGATTGAGCTCTGTTATATCCTGCTCTTTTATTTTTTGTTCTCACAAATAATTCTCTTAAACGTTTGTGCCAAATTTTATTGTAAGATCTACTCCATTTTCCTCGAATAACTGGTTTAAAGTCTTTATTAAACCAATTATGAATTGTTGTTGGTTTTATTAAGAACATATCATCATTAAAGTATATAAAGTGTTCAGATAGATTTTTAATTCTATGAAAAACAGTTTCTATTGTTCTGATATTAAAGGTTGGTAAATAATTTTCATATCCTTTAAAAATTTCCTTGTGATCTATTATAATGATTTTTTCTTTTTCCTTACTCTCAATTTTAGGATCTTGTTGATCAGTCACTATAAAAATTTTTCTAACAAATGGCGCAAATTTTAATATTGATCTAACACATAAATTTACTTCACCAATTTGCTTATATTTTGATAATGATATATCAGATATATTTAATTTCTCAATTTTTCTATAATGAGATATTTTTTTCTGATATTCTGGATCATTCCCATTAACCCATGTCACTACTACATCTACTGGAAATTTAACCTGATTATTCATGAACTAATAAAATATAATCAGTGTTCAAGTTATAAAGAATGGCACAATAAAATTTAAAAAATATAGTTATATAGTTAATCATGCATAAATTTTTATTTATACTTTCTTTTTTATTTGGTGGTATAATTTTTTCTCAAACCCCTGATAATCCCTGGCGTATATTTATTGGCATTAACTCTGTAGATATTTATCCAACAGGAGCAGATCAAAATACTACTTTTTCTTCTCAAGGCGAATTATTTGAGGACTTTTTTAATATAGCAGATCATTGGAATTTTGGAATTCCATCTATTTCTTTTTCTCGAAATATTAAGGGTGGCCTGTCGATTGGATTAGAAGCCTCACTTAATAAAATAAAAAAAATTGAAGGTCAAACAGATTCTGATTTTTCCTACTATTCTGCAGGCGGTTATTTAAAGAATTCTTTTTTACTGGATAAAAAAATTAGTCCATTTTTTAATCTAGGTTTTGGATATACAAGTTTTGATTTGTCCAAATCTGATAAGTTAAATTTATTTTCCAAAAATCTCCATAAAACTTATTCATTGGGCTTAGGTTTTGATTTTAATCTTTCTGAGAAGGTTGGAATTAGTGTTAATTCAAGCTATAAAAACCCTTATGAAAATTATGGAATTAAACATTTTTCTCATCATCTTGGCCTTTTTTATTCATTTGGTGTTCCTGATAGTGACAAAGACGGTATTCCTGATGATAGGGATTCTTGTCCTGAAGATCCTGGTTTAAAAGAATTCAACGGTTGCCCAGATAGTGATAGTGATGGAGTTCCTGATAATAAAGATTCTTGTCCTGAAGAATTTGGGTTAATTGAGCTGGATGGTTGTCCAGACTCTGATGGCGATGGTTTATCAGATAAAGAAGATAAATGCCCTGAAATTCCTGGGATAATTGAAATGGATGGTTGCCCAGATTCTGATCTGGATGGTGTTAGTGATGATAAGGATGAATGTCCAAATATAAATGGAGATCCGTTAAATAATGGATGCCCATGGCCTGATTCAGATGATGACGGAATCCTTGATAAAGATGACCTTTGTCCAGATGAAAAAGGCAATTTGATTAACAATGGGTGCCCTGAGTTATCCAATGAAGTTATACAAACACTTAATGAACTTGGAACAAAAATTAATTTTATGGCTGAGAGTGATAGAATAATTGGTCGAAAAGCTATAAATGCATTAAAAGAAATAAAGGATCTATTAGACAATAATCCTGATGGAAATCTTATAATTGAAGGATACGCTTCTTCTGAGGGAGATGAAATATATAATCGGAAATTATCTGAAAGAAGAGCAAAATCTGTTATGGATTATTTAATTAATCTAGGAGTTAATCCAGATCGTTTGCAAATAAATGCTTTTGGTGAAGACAACCCTATTGGTGACAATGAAACAATTTATGGCAGGTCTATAAACAGGAGAGTTCAGTTCAAGACAAAATTTTAGATTATCTCAATCTATTTATTGCATCATTTGGATTTGGATCTGAAAATATATAATTACCAGATACTAGTATATCTGCGCCATTCTCTATGAGCTTTGCAGAATTTTTATCATTAACACCTCCATCAATTTCAATTAGTGTAGATGCATTTTTTTTCTTAATTAAGTTTTTTAATTTTAAGACTTTATCGTAAGTAGTTTCAATGAAAGATTGGCCTCCAAAACCTGGATTTACACTCATAAGACATACCACGTCAATTTCTGAAATGATTGGTTCTAAAACTTTTACAGGAGTATGAGGATTTATAGCTACTCCAGCTTTCATCCCCTCAGACTTTATTGTCTGAATATTTCTATGCAAATGTGTAGAAGCTTCATAATGGATAGTTAAGATTTCACTTCCAAGATCAGCAAAATCTTTAATATACCGATTCGGTTCAATTATCATTAAATGAACATCTAATGGCTTTGATGCATATTTGTTAATTATTTTCATAACCGGAGTTCCAAAAGAAATATTAGGAACAAAAACTCCATCCATCACATCTATATGAAACCAATCTGCAGAACTATTATTTATCATTTCACAATCTCTTTGAAGATTACCAAAGTCAGCTGATAAGAGAGATGGTGCAATTTTAATTGACATATTACTTTAAAGTTCTTATTCTAGAGTGCAAAATTATTATCCTAAATAAGTTTTTAAGATTTTACTTCTTGAAGTATGTTTTAATCTTCTAATCGCTTTTTCTTTTATTTGCCTTACTCTTTCTCTGGTTAAATCGAAAGTTTCTCCTATTTCTTCTAATGTCATTGCATGCTGATTGCCTAGACCAAAGTATAGTCTAACTACATCAGCTTCTCTAGGCGTAAGAGTCTCTAAAGCTCTTTCAATTTCTGTTTTTAATGATTCATGAAGTAATGTTTTATCGGGATTAGGTGATTCTCCAGTATTTAAAACATCATACAAATTGGAATCTTCACCTTCAACTAAAGGCGCATCCATGGATACATGTCGTCCTGAGTTTTTCAAAGATTCCTTAACATCATTAATTGTCATGTCTAATTCTTTTGCAATTTCTTCTGCAGAGGGTTGTCTTTCATGAGCTTGCTCTAAAAAAGCATATGTTTTATTTATCTTATTTATCGAGCCAATCTTATTAAGAGGTAGTCTAACAATCCTAGATTGTTCCGCAAGGGCCTGCAGAATAGATTGTCTTATCCACCACACAGCATATGAAATGAATTTAAATCCTCTAGTTTCATCAAATCTTTGAGCAGCCTTTATAAGTCCAAGATTTCCTTCATTTATTAAATCAGGAAGTGTTAATCCCTGATTTTGATACTGCTTTGCTACTGAAACAACAAATCTTAGGTTTGCTTTTGTTAATTTTTCAAGAGCAATTTGGTTTCCAGCTTTGATCTTTTGAGCTAGTTCTACTTCTTCTTCTGCAGTAATTAGATCAACTTTTCCAATTTCTTGAAGGTATTTATCAAGAGATGCAGTTTCTCTATTTGTTACTTGTTTAGTTATTTTAAGCTGTCTCATTTTTTAGATTATATATTCTTATACGTTGAAATCTGAAAAAGGTTTCAAAAAATATTAATTTTTATCTTCTTTTTTTTCTGGTCTTGGAAGCAGTGCTTTTCTTGAAACTTTTTGTTTTCTTGTTTTTGGATCAATTCCAAAATATTTAACATCAAGAGTATCATTAATTTTAAGAACATCGTTTACTGAATTGACTCTTTCCCAAGCAAGTTCAGAAATATGAAGCAATACTTCTTTGCCAGGAACAAATTCTACAACTGCACCAAAATCAAGTATTTTAATCACTTTGACATTATATGTATTCCCAATTTTTGGTTCAAATGTAATTTGATTTATTCTCTCTATTACCAGATCAATTTTTTCTTGATTAACGCCAAGTATTTCAATCTCACCCTTTTCATCCTTTTCCTCAATTACTATAGTAGTATCTGTTTCCTTTTGTAATTCTTGTATTACTTTACCACCAGGTCCAATTACTGCTCCTATATAATCCCCAGGAATAGAAACCTTGATCATTTTTGGAG
>CETH01171493.1_pt1 | contig 54587 bp, 45 predicted proteins | sample 361461 | NCBI WGS metagenome assembly CETH01 (sample SAMEA2622695, study PRJEB7988) | marine metagenome | isolation source: saline water (ENVO:00002010), including | reverse complement strand
TCAGTTAGTCATCCTATAAATGATTTTGAAATAAATGCATTGGGCGCTTTGAATATTTTGGAATATGCGCGAAGGACAAGGTCAAAAAAATTTATTTTACTATCTACTGTATCCGTATATGGGAAATGTAATGATTTACCTTTAAATGAATCATTAATAAAAAAACCTATATCTCCATATGGCGCATCAAAATTATCTGCAGAAAATTATTGTCATGTATATAATAATTGTTTTGGAATGGATACTAGAATTGCAAGAATTTATAATGTTTATGGCCCGGGTTTAAGACGATTATTTATTGCAGATTTGATTAATAAAATTAAATCTGCAAATGAACATATAGATATTATTGGTGATGGAAAGCAAATTAGAGATTATATTTATATAACAGATTTAATTAATGCACTTATAATTATTGAGAACAAAGGATTGCCTGGGAATGATTATGATATTTCTAGCGGTAACCCTATTCAGTTATATCAGATAATAGAAATGATTCTCAAAATAATGGATAAAAAAAACATTAATATAAATTATAATAATGTAAGAGATTTAGGGGATATTAAAGAATGGTATGGAGATCCAGCAAAGATTAACAAACTAGGGTTCAAACAAAAAGTTGACCTATATGATGGATTAAAGAGAACAGTAACATTTCATGAAAATTAAAATATGAAGACAGCGTTGATAACAGGGATAACCGGACAAGATGGGGCTTATTTAGCACAATTATTGCTGTCAAAAGGATATAAAGTATATGGAACATTTAGACGAGTTAGTCAGCCTAACTTTGCTCGATTACACTACCTAGGTATTGCGAAAAAAATTGAAATGGTACCATTTGATTTGCTTGATCAAAGTTCGATAATTGAAGCATTAATTTTAGCAAAACCTGATGAGATATATAATCTAGCGGCTCAAAGTTATGTTGGCGCTTCTTTTGAACAACCGATAGCTACAGGTGAAATTACAGGTATAGGGGTAACAAGAATACTTGATGCAGTAAGGTTAATTTGTCCAGAAGCTAAGTTTTATCAAGCATCAACCAGTGAAATGTTTGGTGATTCTAAAGTAGAACCTCAGAATGAAAAAACTATATTTACTCCAAACAGTCCATATGCTGCTGCTAAGCTATACGCTCATAATTTGGTTTTAAACTATCGTAAAGCATATAATCTTTTCGCTTGTTGTGGTATACTTTTTAATCATGAATCACCAATTAGAGGTATTGAGTTTGTAACAAGAAAAATAACATATAGTTTGGCAAAAATAAAATTAGGATTATCAAATAAGATTTATCTAGGTAATATAAATGCAAAAAGAGATTGGGGATATGCAAAGGACTATGTTGAAGCAATGTGGCTTATGTTACAAGCTGAATCCCCCGAGGAATATGTAATTGCAACAGGAAAAAACTATAGTGTTAAAGAGTTTGGCGAAAAATCTTTTAGTGTTTTAGATCTGGATTTTAATGATTATGTAGAGGTCAAAGAAGAATTAGAAAGGCCTGTTGACGTTAGTAATTTGATAGGAGATCCTTCAAAGGCAGTAAAAAACCTTGGCTGGAATCCAAATAGGACATCAATAGATGATTTAATTAATATGATGGTAACGTCTGACTATGATCTAGTAAAAAAACAGAAGGAAAATATTTATATAGATGATATTGATTCAATTCAGGAATTTCCTCATTTTAAACAGTAGTATAAATTTAATTTGAAATATAAAATTAAATTTACTTATGACACTGGTTGTATAGGATGTGCTCTATATCACTGGTACAATTAGTTTTTTAACTAAATAATTAATTGAAGAAAAAAATAGTTTCAATACATTTTGGTGGAAATGTTGGAGGGGCGCCAATAAGTATGTTGCAAATGTTAGCTGTGTTAAATAAACATGGTTATACTACATTAGCCATATTTACAGAAAGTGGACCCATTTTGAAATTTGCAAAAACATTAAATGTTTCAACAAAAGTAGTTCCAATGAGAAGTGTATTTTCATATGGAGCATATGTCCCGTTAAGTATTAAAAGTTTATATAATTTTTTTACATATTATTATCAAACGGTTAGAGCTTCAAGAAAAATCATTAAAAAAATAAAACCTGACATAGTTCATATTAATACAAGCGTTTTGATTCCAACCGCCATAGGAGTAAAAAAACTTGGAGTACCAATTTTATGGCATATAAGAGAAGCCCCGGGACCAAATAAATTTATACGTAATTGGCATATAGGAATGATCAAAAAATTATCTAATGCAATAATAGTGACAAGTAATTATGTTAAAGAATATTATAAAAATGGATTTAATGTAAAAACTGTCCATAATGCAGTTGATTTATTAAGATTCAAAATAGATTCTAAAGAAGCAAGGCGAAGGATTAGATCTGAATTCAATATTTCAGAAAAATCTCCTTTAATATGTATGATAGGTTCTATTCAAAAAGCTAAAGGGCATTTTTTATTGGTTGAATCAGCAAAAAAAATAATAGAGAATAATCAAAATGTTAAATTTTTAATTATTGCTGGCGGCGTAGGAAAAGGGTATCAAAAAAGTTGGAAAGGTAAGATAAAAAACTTTCTTGGAATTCCATTTGATAATCTCGAAAAAATGAAAAATATGATTTTGGATTTGAATTTGGATAATAATTTTATTTTTACTGGCTATCGAGAAGATATACCCGAATTATTAGCTGCTAGTGATATAGTTACATTTTTATCACAAGATGCTGAAGGTTTTGGGAGGCCAATAATTGAAGGAATGGCTATGAAAAAACCAGTTGTTGCAACAGATATCGGCCCTAGTAAAGAGATTCTAAATCAAGAATCTGGGATTTTAATACCTGTTGGTAAAGTTAATCCTTTAATCGATGCTTTAAATAAATTAATTAGTAATCCGCAGCTTTGTAGAGATATGGGGCAAAAAGGAAATCAAATAGTTGAAAAAAAGTTTGCATTGGATAAACAAATCCTCAAAATAAAAAAACATATTGATGCTTTGTTATAGTTTTTTATTTATTTAATGAATTATAATTTTTCAAGGAGGTTGATATGTGGACTAGTCTGGTCATTAGTAGTATTTATAATTTTTTATATTGAAATTATTAGATTTTACTTTTCTTACATAATAGATCTTTTTAGATAAATTTTTGATTTTACCAATAAATAAACTTAAAATAAATTTTTTAAATCACAATTTAATAATTGTTATCACGGCTATAACTATTATTATAACTGTATTTAGTATAATTACTGATAATCTAATATTGCCATTTGCATTTATAATTGGATCAGTAGTTATGGTTAAAGTCTTAATTGATCCTATCAATGGGTTAATTCTCGCACCATTTGTAAGCTATCTAGTCCCACAAGGAGTTATTCCAATAATATCTCCAGGATTAGCCATAAGCGCCCTCACTTTTATTTCTATAATTTTTAAAAAAATAATTAATAAAAAAGTAAATAAACTATCTAAAATTTGGATAATTATATTTTTGATGGCAATTAATATGAGCTTTGTTATTGCTAATTACAATGGTACCTGGCTATTAATACTACATTTAATCCAAGGGCTAACTCCTTTCTTTCTTTTTTCATTAATTGTTAATAACGAAAAAGAAGCTAGACGCGTTATAGTTTTTTGGTTGATTGCATTTTCATTATTTTCTGTTTTACATATATATAATGCATTTAACAGTAATGTTACTACTCAAGTTGTTCAATTGAGCGTTGGAGATCATGTCGAGGGATACACTGTTCGTAGTGGTGATTCTGCAATTACACGTTTAGCAAATATTAGAAATAATGAGTTGGGAGGTTTTAATCCGAATGTTCTTGGATGGCTAGGCTCTCTTTACTTGCCTTTAGCTGCAATGCTAGGAATATTAAGTAAAGGATATAAAAAGAAACTTTACTGGTTAATGTTTTTTGCAATTGTATTTATTATGATTTTTACTTTATCACGTGCTGCATTATTAGGGATAATTATGACATTTATGTTATTAATTTATTTTTTAAAAGATCGAATTAGCAGACAGTTTTTTTCAATTTTCTTGCCAATATTGCTTGCCACTATGACTATATTATTCATTTATAATTCTGCAATAAAGGGAGGTGATATAACTAATGCCCGTACTATAAGTTTAGAATATCTAATTCCAGCAATTAAAGAAAGATTAACAGTCATCACTATGGGTTGGAAGTACTTATTTTCAGGTCAGCAAACGTCTTCTAAGTTTTCTGGAGGTACGCACAGTGGTTTTACAAAAGCTGCCCTAGAATTCGGATTATCATATTTTTTTCTATATATCATACCGTTCATTTATTTTATTATAAAAAGCTTTGTTGTATCAAAATCTCATTTTGATATGGAGACAAGACTCATTGGTAGAGGTATGCTTATTGCAGGTATAGTTGCAATAATTCAAGGAATATTTGGAATTACTTTATTTTCATCTTTATATGCACAAGTTTTTTGGCTGTATATTGGTTATTTATATTTTTCTTATAAGGAAACTAAAAAGTTCCGAAAAGAATTTAGTTACTAAATCAATTTCCTATTTTTATTAACCGTATGAAAAAAACTAAAACAAAAGTATTTATTATCATCTGGATTTTATTTATACATATTATTTATTTCTGGAATTTGTTAAAAGACTATGGGAATGAATTTAAAGGATTATTTTTTTGGATATTTTAATGATTCATTTTTGGCGATTCATTTTGTTGGCAATAATATTGTTTGCTTCCTATGGGGCAGGTATTTTGACATTGCAAATTTTCAAATTAGATCAGGAACTTATTATACAAAAAATAAGTAATGTTCTTTCAATCACTATTGGGTTAGCTATACTAGCCTATTCAATTCTTACAATTGGTCTACTTGGCTTTCTTCATGAGCCGATGATTTGGTCAATGCTTATATTATTTGCTACTATTGGAATCAATAGAATAATAAAATCAAAAAATATTTTTTATATTAATAGACAGTTAAAAAATATTCTAAATTTTTTTAGAGATCTAAATTGGTTTAATAAACTAATGATTATTTCTATAATTATTTTTGTATTATTTAATTTTTTTGGAGCCTTAACACCGCCGCTAAATGTAGATGATATTAAATATCATTTTGCAATCCCAAAACGTTATTTACAAACTGGCTCTATTACATTTATTCCTGACTTTAGCTGGTCAAATCTTCCTTTTACAATGGAAATGCTATGGACTCTGGCTATAGCAATTGATTCTGGTATCCTTGCACAGCTTCTAAATTTCGCAATTGGTATTTTGTGCCTTTTTTGGATAGTAAAATTATGTGTTAGATATAATCTTAATTTTTCGGGAACAATAATAGCTCTAGTATTATTTTATTCATCAACTACTATGGGGAACTTATCAACATCGGGATTAGTTGAGCTAGGCGGAACTTTGTTTTTTATTTCAGGAGTATATATATACAATGAACTAAAAAGTTACGATAACTATAAACTTATTATATTAGTTGGTTTGCTGATGGGAGTTTTTGCATCTACAAAAATTCCTAATCTAATCTTTTTATTTTTATTTTTTTTATATTTTTTCTATCGATTAATTAGGAAACCATATTCAATAAAAATGAAAAATTTAATCGTAATTATTTTCGGTATTTCATGCATATTGCCAATTACTATTTGGTTTATTAAATCAATAATTTATACAGGAAATCCAGTCTATCCGTTTTTTACGAATCTATTAGGTGGGCCAAAATCTAATCCAGAATTATTGGGTGGAGAAATTCCAGGTTTTTGGGGTTTTAGCAATTATCATAAGTTTAGTTTTCCTGATTTTCCACTATGTTATTTATCTCAATTATATTATAGTTTAGCTGAACCAAAAATTTTGCGCGGACATATTAGTCCATTATTTATATCTACTTTACCATTAGTCATTAAAGATATATATAATAAAAAAACTGATTTAATAAATATTTCAATAATATTGATCATCTTTTATTTATTCTGGGTTAGTTTTTATCCAAATATGAGAATTGGACTGCCCCTTTTATCAATATATTCAGTTTTAGTAGGCAATTCCTTGGTTAAGCTAATTAATAAAGATTTTTTAATTAAATATACAATTTATATATGCTTACAAATATTTTTGTTAACAATGTTGTTTGAGAGATCACGCTATTTCCAATGGCAGTTACCCGTGGTATTTGGTCAACAAAAAACAGAAGAATATTTAAGCTATGTTGGACCATTAGATAGATATAAATTTTATAATTATCCTGCAATAAATTTTATAAATAATAACGTAGAAAAAGATGCAAAAATTTTACTTTGGTCAAATGATGGTTATTATTTAGATAGAGACTATCTATATGCGCTCCAATTTATTACACATATGGCAAATGGGGACAAGTTGTTTGATAAAAAAGGAGTGATTAAAGAGTTAAAAAAATTTGGAATCACTCATGTTGCAATGAATCAAAATTATTTAAGGATGCCTTTGCGAAAAATTTTAGAAAAAAATAAAAGTCTTATCTTGCTATATGAAGATGATAATATGGTAGTAAAGGCATTACCGTAGAATAAAATTTGATTTATTCTTAAACAAATAATCTTTTAAAAAAATAAAATTATGAAAAAACGACACATAACAATTCTAGGAGGTGGGCCTGCAGGTCTTGCAGTTGGGTATTATGCTAAAAAAGCAGGAATACCATTTACAATCTTTGAAGCGAAAGATTTAACCGGAGGGAATTGTATTACTTATAAAAAAGGGGATTTTTTATTTGATTCCGGGGCTCATAGGTTGCATGACAAGGATCCTGAAATAACAGATGAAGTTAAATATTTGCTTGGTGACTCATTACACGAAGTAAACATGCCATCGATGATTTATGATGAAGGAAAGTATTTGGAATTTCCATTAAAAGCGAAAAATCTTTTTAAACATCTAGGGCTTATAACTTTTGTAGTCGCATCGTTTCAAGTTTTAATAAATAAAATTATAAATAGAAAACCCCCTAAAAACTTTGAAGAATTAGCATTAAATGCTTATGGTAAAATAATTGCTGATAAATTTTTATTATTTTATACAAAAAAACTTTGGGGTGTATCATGCGATCGCTTGTTGGTTGAAATATCTGGGAAACGGCTCAAAGGTTTAGATTTGAAAAGTTTTGTTCTAAAAACTATACTCGGTAAAAAATATAAATCAAAGGATATGGAAGGAAGGTTTTATTATCCTCAATTTGGAATTGGTATGATAATGGATTCTTTAGCTGAAAAATGTGAAAAGGATAATATAAGACTAAACTCTAAAGTTACTTCAATTAAACATGAAAATAATAATATAACCGAAATTGAAATTAATAATCATGAATGGGTTCAAGTTGAAGATATTGTTAGTACTTTACCAATAAGTTTATTCGTAAAGCTAATGAGCCCTCAAGTTCCTAATGAGATTTCTGATATCTCTAATCGGCTTTCATTCAGGCAGCTAATTTTAGCAACTTACTTTTTAGATAAAAAAACAATTGCGAATGCAGCAACAATATATACACCAAACCCAGATTTTCCGATAACTAGAGTAACTGAGCCTAGGAATAGAAGTGAGCATATGGCGCCAATTAATAAGACATCACTTAGCGCTGAGATACCTTGTTCCTACAATGATGAAATCTGGAAAATGGAAGAAGATGAAATTATTGATTACGTACAAAAATATTTATTACAAATGGGATTATTTAAAAAAGAAGAAGTTTTAGGCGCTGCTGTGGTTCAAATACCTAATGCCTACCCGGTTTTAGAAGTTGGTACTAAAGAAATAATAAACGAACTGAATAATTATTTATCTACATTTAAAAATTTTAAAACTTCTGGTAGGAGCGGGAAATTTGTTTATTCATGGATTCATGATATGATGCGTTATGGTAAAGATATAATTGATGAATTAAATGAATAAAAAAAAAATTATACTTAGATCAATTGGTATTATAATTCTTATCATTCTTTTTTTTAATACTGATCGATCAAAATTTTTAGAATTAAGTGAAAAAATTAATCTAAACTATTTTTTTCTTTCAGTAATTTTATTTCCAGTATTTATTTTTTTTAAAATTCTTCGTTGGAGAAGTCTTCTAGCTATTCAAAATATACGCTACCCATTAATGCCAGCAATTATAGCGTATTTTGTATCTATTTTATTTGGAGTAATAACACCTGGAAGAGTTGGAGAAATTAGTAGAGCTCTTTATTTAAAAGATGATTGCAATATTGCAATTACAAGAGGATTACCAAGCATAGTTATGGATCGGCTCTTAGATTTGTGTGTTTTGCTTATAAGTGCTAGTATATCTATCGTTTTTTTACCCAATCAAATTGCAAATAGTTTAATTGTTCCATTACTAATAATCATATTTACTATAATTGTTTTTATTGTGTTTATGTTTTTTGGAAAAAAACCATTTAAAACTCTAATAAGCTTAATTCAAAAAATATCTTTTTTTAAGAAAAGTATTAATTATATCTACTCCACTACAAAAAAATTACATTTTTATTTAATGGAATTATTATCAGTAAAGCTTTTTTATCCGTTTTTATTGACCATTATAAATATTTCCTTTTTTTTTACAATAACATTATTGATTGCAAAGGCAATTAATATACCTGATCAATTTTTACTAATTCTTATACCAACTATCGTAGTTGCAAATATTGTAGGTTTACTCCCAATAACTATTTCAGGTGTAGGCACGAGGGATGCTATTTTTGTTTCAGTATTTACTTTTATAGGTATTGAAAATCCTATTGAGCATGCCATCCTATTTTCATTTGGCTTTCTTACGGTCTTTACTGGCTTATCTACATTACTTGGATTATTTGCATGGTTAATTAAGCCAATGAATTTTGATGTTATCAAAAGGAAGTCAAATCAGTTATTTAATGAGTAGTTTTTTCAATTTATTATCAAATAATATTTTAGGATCCTTATGAAGCTAATAATTCAAATTCCCTGTTATAATGAAGAAAAATATCTTCCAATAATTTTGTCTGAACTTCCAAAAAAACTCAATGGGGTTGATAATATAGAATGGTTAATTATTGATGATGGAAGTGAAGATGATACAATAAAGATTGCGAAGAAGAATGGTGTTGATCATATTGTAAAGCATAATAAAAATAAGGGACTTGCAAGTGCATTTAAATCAGGTTTACAGGAAAGTATAAACCTTGGTGCAGATATAATTGTTAATACTGATGCTGATAATCAATATCCCTCAAAATATATAAAAGAACTTATTGCTCCAATAGTTGAAGGGAAAACAGATATAGTTATTGGTGATAGAGAGACTGATCAAATTGCTCATTTCTCATATACAAAAAAGTTATTACAAAAATTTGGTAGTTGGGTTGTTAGAAAAATATCTAAAACTGACATCCCTGATGCTCCAAGTGGTTTTAGAGCTTATTCTCGAGAAGCTGCCCTTCAGTTAAATATACTAAGTGATTACACTTATACCATCGAAACAATCATTCAAGCAGGCAAAAAGAATTTAAAAATGTCACATATTCCAATTAAAACCAACCCTGATTTAAGAGAATCGCGACTATTAAAAAATATTTTTCATTATGTCTTTAGATCTGCTAAAACAATGTTTAAAATATTTTTGTTGTATGAGCCACTTAAGTTTTTTTCAATTTTATCATTACCATTTATTTTATTTGGATTTTCTTTTTGGGTTCGATTTTTAGTGCTTATTTCAATCTTTGGAGATCTTAGAGGTGCATATATTCAATCTGTTATTGTAGGCGGAATATCAATCTTAATAGGGATTTTTCTATGGTGCCTTGGGCTTATAGGTGAGTCTTTAGCTAAAAATAGAATGTTATTAGAGGAACAACTTTATTTGTATAAAAAAAATCATCAATAAATCTTAAAAATTTTAGTTTTTTACGCTACAGATGAATTATAATATATTTTATTTAATTTTAAAAATTTTCTGAAATTAGCAATTCTTTTTGAAAGAATTTGATATAAATAATATCTTTATTTATAAATGATAGTTAAAAAAAATATAATAAAAAAAGATCATTTTATAATGAATTGGATTTTTAAATCAATTGGAGTAATTATTTTAATAATCATTTTAAATAACATTAATTTTTCTGATTTGTTAAACATACTAATTAATATAAAAATAGAATATTGTCTTTTTGCTATATTATTAACAATCCCTTTTTTTCTAGTTAAAATTTTTCGCTGGTCTTATATATTAAAAAATGTAGGAATAAATATTAATTTTTATAAGTCCACATTAATTTATGGTGCGGGTTTATTTGCAGGGATGGTTACGCCTGGTCATTTGGGTGAGCTAATAAGAGGAGTTTTTCTATCAAAAAAAGGTTATGATCTTAGTTTAAGTATATCAACAGTAATTTTAGAAAGATTTCTTGATTTATTATTACTAATAATTCTATCTATTCCAACAGCAATAATTTTATTAAATATTAAAATTAAGGTTGAATCTTTTTTTTTAGGGTTAATATTGATACCAATCTTATTTATAATGATATATAAATTATTTTTAAAGATAAAAATAATTGATTGTATACTAAACAAATCATTTTTTTCTAAATTAATAAATAAAATCAAAAAAAATATTAAATATTTGAAATCTTTTATATATAATAAAAAAATATTAGTTTACATTTTTACTATTACAATCATTGCATTTTTAACTAATGTAATTAGATTTTATTTATTATTAATGTCTTTATCAATAAATATCCCAGTTATATTTTTTATTTTTGGCATAGCATTTGTTAGTGTTGCAGGTCTCATTCCAATATCTATAGCAGGAATTGGGACTCGTGATGCTGCAATGATATTGTTTTTTGCATCATTAGGTTTCCCGGCAGAAAATGCAATCGCTTTTTCATCTCTTATACTTATTGTAGCATATGGATTTAATATATTATTGGGATTTCCAGCTTGGCTTTTAATCAGTAGAATAAAAAATAATTAAAAAATGATATATATATATATATTAGCCTTTATTGATACTTTATCTCAAATTTTTGGAATTAAAAAAAGGCCACCTGGCCAAAGTAATGGTTTAATATCCCCCTTCCTTGAAACAATTAGAATTGGGCATGCAAAAAAATGGATAAATGGAAATAAAATTTTGGATTGTGGATGTGGAAGAGGGAGACTTCTTGACCTTATTGGACCAAATTATAATTATACTGGAATTGATATGGATCCTCAATTAATAAATTATTTATCTAGCAAATATCCAAAGTCAAATTTTATTCATGGTGACATGGATAAAATATTAGAATTAATTAAAGATAAAAAATTTGATACTATTATTTTAGCAGCATTGATTGAACATATATCAGACCCTATTTCATTAATTTCAAATTTAGTACAATTATTAAAACCCAATGGCACAATAATAATAACTACCCCTAACCCTAAATTTGAAACTATATATCACTATGGATCAAAGTTTGGGTTTTTTGATAAGCATGCAGATGACGATCATGAGGATTTATTAAGTTTAAAAACACTTGATGAAATGATAAAAAAAAGTGGACTTTCATTGGTAAAAGGTTATCGATTTCTATTTGCAGCCAATCAAATTATTATTGGTAAAAAAACTACTTCCGGTTGATTTTTGAAAAATAATTTACATTTTTTTTGTGATTTAATTATATCCTTATGGATTCTAGTTATAGTGGTTTTATTTTTCTATCAATATATAAATTTTTTGACAAACAGTAATTATTATGGATAACATAATCTCTCTAATTCTTGCAATTCTAATAATTATAATATGTATTGGATTGGGTAGGAAAGTTTTAAGCTTTTTTGGATGGCTTCCATCAAGAGAATTGGAAATATATATTTTATCATTTCTTTTTGGGCATAGTCTTATATGTTATATTATTTTCTTTATAGGTGTATCAGCTGGTTATACAAAATCTATTATTTGGTCTGTTTTATTTTTTCTCCTAATTGCAAGTTTTTTTATTTTGAAAACAGGCTTTCTTTATAGATTAATTGATTTTTTGATAGAGAGTTTTAAAAATTTCATAAAAATTAAAAACAACAGTTACATTTTATTATTATTATCAATTTCAATAATAATTGTAAGTATAATGAATTTTGTTGCTGCTTTTGCCCCACCTACAGATGCAGATAGTTTGAGTTATCATCTTGCAATTCCAAAATACTTTATTGATTTTGAAAAAATTATTTTTCAACCATTTTATATGAGTTGGGGTATACCACTTCATTCTGAAATGTTTAATTTATTAGGCTTGATATTAGGATATGAAATTTTCCCTCAAATTATTAATTGGTTAATGGGAATCATTTCAGCCATCACATTATATATTTTGACTTCGGAAATTTTTTCAAAAAGAGCGGGTTTTTTTGCAGCAGTTTTCTACTATTTAACTCCGAAAATTATTTTTTTATCAAGTACATCTAAAAGCGATTTAACGCTTTTTTCTTACATTTTTTTATCAATGTTTTATATGATTGTGTGGTCAAGTAAGAAAGAAAATAAAACTTTATGGCTATCAGCTGTATTCACGGGTTTAGCGCTAGCTACTAAATATCAAGGTTTTCATTGGGGTCTTTCCATTGGATTATTTCTAATTATTTTGAATTTCAAGGATTTGAAACAATTAAGCATTAAAACAATAAAAATTCCTTTAGTTTATGGCTTAATTTCATTCCTTATTGCTTCGCCATGGTATATTAAAAATTTTATTTTAACTGGTGATCCAATTTGGCCATTTGGGTTTTCAATTTTCAATTCTCAATATTGGACTCAAAATCTTCACGATAAATATTTATCATGGCAGCAAGGCCCCGGCGATTCAATTTGGCATTACTTTATGGGTCTGTGGAATTTATCTTTAAACCAATCATCGTGGATAGGTGGATTAAGAATTCCTTATTTACCAATTCAATTGTCATTAGCGCCCATAATACCATTTTACTGGTCCAGATTGAAAAATAAAGAAAAAAAGATATTAAAATTTTTAGCGATACCATTTTTTGTCTATTATACATTTTGGTTTACAGGCTATCAACAATCAAGATATGTTTTACCTATAATGTCATTATTATTGATTCCTTCATCCTATATATTCTGGGAATTAATAAAATTAAGATTTTCAAAATTCATAGGCTATTTTCTAATGGTAATAATTCTACTTTTTTCTATTTCATATAGTTTTGTTTTCAATTCTAAATCTTTTCCTGTTGTCGCTAAAATTGAGACTAGAAATGAATACTTAAATAAAAGAGTAAGTTATTTTGCAGATATGCAATGGGTAAATCAAAATCTTGATGAAGATTCAAAGATTCTTTTTTGTAATTTAAAACCATTCTACTTAGATCATGATTATTTAATTTTAGCTCCTAATATTTTTTTACATGATATAAACCAGATGAATGAAAATGAATTTTATAATTTTTTGAAGAATCAAAAAATAACACACATTTTTTTACCTTTCGAAATGCTTAATGCTTCGGAATATGCAAAATTTAAAATTTTGATAGATTCTGCTTTATCCCAAAAAAATATTGAAGAAATTTATTTTAATAATAAAAGTAAGCTTATAGAAAGTAGGACACTGGGAACTTATAAGTATGTACCTTTATCTATTTTTATCGTAAAGTGATATTTATAAAAATCAATATTTTTTAAAGAATTAACAAAGAGGTAATATTGACTAAACAATTAAATTGTTCAACGAAAGATGTATTTGAAGCGAATATTGAAATACATAAACTAGGTTTAGTGGTGCAAAATTTTGGCAATGTTAGTGGTAGGCAAGGATCAAATTTTTTAATAAAACCTAGCGGTATTAAGATTAGCAATTTCAGTGAAGACGACATAGTAAATGTTCAATTGAGCGATGGTATTAGCTCGGGTAACCTTGCACCATCATCAGACACACCTACTCATTTAGTAATTTATAATAATTTCAATGATATTGGAGGTATTTGTCATACACATTCTAAATATGCAACTGCATGGGCACAGGCCAAAAAAGCAATACCCTGCCTGGGAACTACGCATGCTGATAGTTGGAATGGAGATATTCCAATCACAAGAGATCTAACATCTGAAGAAATAAATGGAAATTATGAAGAGGAGACAGGAAAAGTGATTGTTGAAAAACTTAATGAATTAAATATGGCTTCTTCTGATTGTCCAGGAATTATCGTTGCAAATCACGGTCCGTTTACTTGGGGAAAAACTGTTGTTGACGCGGTACGTAATGCAGAGTTGCTTGAGTATATGGCTCATCTTGCCTGGTTAGCGCTTTCAATTAACCCAGAGGCAAAGCCAATCTCACAAAATTTACTAAAAAAACATTTTTCAAGAAAACATGGCCCTAATGCTTATTATGGGCAGGATTAAATTGAGTAGTAGTATACTAAATCCGGTAATTGAAGCAAAATATAAATCATTGGTATATAGATTTAGATTTTTGGGTTTATACGTCATTTTTGGGCTTTTGTCGATTATAATTGAATTTATAATTCGCGGATACTTATCTAGCTTAGGATTTGAAAAAGCAATTTCAACATTATTAGCAATTGTTTGTGGTATTCTATTTGCTTTTTGGACGAATGTAAATTTTAATTTTAAAATCCCAAAATCTCGAAGAAATAGAGCTCTTATATATTTTGTAATAATATCTGTTTTTTCTGGATTATTACAGTTGTTTTTTAACAAAGCTTTATTAGCAAATAATTTTAGTTATGAGTTAAATAGGATTTTTATTTCCAGTATAGTTTTTCTTTTCGCATATGGGCTTCATCGAAGATATACATTTCGTGATTTCAAAAAAGTTGGGGTAGCAATTTATGCGAATGGGTTAGAAAACCTTGAACAAATCCATAGCAGGATAGGGTATTATGCGGACTTTATTCATGTTGACGTAGTTGATAAGACCATGAGTGAAAGCGCTGAAGATGTCGAAACATATCGTATGGAAACTATGAAAGCTTATTGGCCTAATATTCAAATCCAAACTCACATTATGTCGTATAATCCAGCACAGTGGCTTGAACAGACTTTACCATATTCTGATGTAGTTTATGTACATGTTGAATGTGGGAAAGATATAGAATCATTAATTAGTAAAATAAAAAAAGCTGGTAAAAAAGCTGGTATAGCACTAACAATGTCAACAGATATTAAATCGGTTTCATCATTGCTTATTAAAGCTGATTATATCTTATTATTGACGATTCCAAATCCAGGAAGCTCTGGTCAAAAATTTGATTTAAATGGTTTAGAAAAAATCAAAGAGATAAATAATTTATCATTCCGTAAACAGTTTGTATTATGTATTGATGGTGGCGTTAATGAAAATATTGTTTCTATGCTAGAAGCAGAAAATATAGTATCAGGATCATCTGTTCTTAATGACCCTAATCCTAAACGAAAAATTATGCGTCTTCAAACTGCAAGCCGTTATGAAAGTGCATGAATTCACAAGAAATAAAAGATAGAATAAAAAAACAATTATTTGATAAGCTTGGTGAAATTGATGAAATTATTTCTATTACTTTAGTTGGCTCATTTATTAATCAAAAAGGTTTAAAGGGTATAAGTGATATTGATACTGTTGCAATATGTAAATCGCTTAATAAAGAACTCTTTGATAAGTGTATAAAAACGATTAATAGTATAGATTTACAAGCATGTGGATTAAATGATTATAAATTAAAAATAAACTCAACGTTTGGTCCATTAAAATTCGATGAGCCAAAATTAGTAGTTTTTCATTTTATGCTTTATGATATAGAATTACATAGACAGCATGTTTTAGATAGCCCATTTACATGTTTTGACTGGGAACGTAGTGATGTAGTATCTGGCATATCATTAAAAAAGATTTTTCCAACTTGCAGATTACAGTTTAGAGACTTCTCAGAGGTTAGACGAAGTCTAGATAATTATTTTAATGATTTAAACAATAATGTCATTAGTTACCGAGAATATAATTTTGATAACAAAAATCCGATTCAAATAAAGAAAAACAAATTGCTTGATCAAAGACATCAGGGGGAGTATGCTTATCACATTGTAAGAAATTTGGTTTCTAATTATTTAAAATTATGTAAAAATGCTAATGAAGGATATACAAACGAACAAATTAAAAATTCATTGATCAAATTATTACCAGAGAATTCTGAAAAACTTAAAAGTTTTTTTGGTGTTATTTCAAAAATAAAAGAAGAAAGGAAAAATCATTTTCCAAGTGAAACATTAAAGTCAGCAAAGCTATTTATAAAAAAATTTGAAGAAAGTGTTATATCTGAATGGGCTGAAGCTGTCCCTATATATTTTATTAGACATTACAAAACAAAATTAAATGATGGCACATTTCTAGGACAAGCAAGAGATCCAGAAATAAATAAACAAGAGGTTATAAAAGAAAATAAAATTTTATCAAGAAAAGTTTATACAAGTCCTCTGCTTAGATGCGTAGAAACTTCGAAAATACTTTTTCAGGATATTGAAGCCATAAAAGATAATCGTCTTAAAGAATTTGACTACGGAGAAGCAGAGGGGCTTTCATTTAAACAGCTTATACAAAAATATCCTGAAATACAGAAGTCTTGGTTGAATAATCAAGACCCAAGATTCCCTTCCGGTGAAAACACAGCTGATGTAAATAACAGAATTAATTCTTTCCTACTTGATTTAAAGAAAAAAATTAAAAAAGATTCTAGTCCAGTAAGCGTAGTAACTCATAATGGTATATTAAGATGTTTACTTGGGGGTGCATATGGTTTGGATATGAATGATTGGCATAAAATTGTAGTTCCTCATGGAATGCCGCTTGAATTTCTTTTTTGGAGAGATTGTTTTTACCCAAACATTAATAGAAAATTATTATCTAAAATTTTATTAAATGTAGGATATGTGGTATCATGAAATTGGGTGTTTTTTTACTTCCAAATGGTGAGCTTAATTCACAAATAATAAAATGGAAGAGAATAATTGCAGAAAAAATTCCCGATCAGCCATATACTCTTCATCCACCACATTTAACACTTATTTCTTTAGATATAGATAATTATGATAGTGTTATTAGGGATGTATTACGCTTGTCAAAATATTTTAGCCCATTTGAATTAAATATTAATAAAACTGATGTATTTTGGAATGATAGTTTCACAAATGGGCACACATTATTTTATGGTTTAAAAAAAAATGTGAACTTATATAAACTACAGAAACATGTAGCTAATATTTTAATTAATTATAAAAAAGATAATAACAAAAATATTAAAATGGATAGCAAAGTTTTTGAAAAGAGTTATAAAAAATATGGTTCACCTTTTATAGGTGAGCATTGGATTCCTCACTTTTCAATTTCATCAATTCAGGGAAGTGAAAAACATTCAGTTATTGATAGATTTTTATCTACAGATGTAGAATTAAGTTGTATGATTGATAAAATTACAACATGGGAAATTAATTCAGATAATCATAAGCAATTAGATGAGTTTCCTCTAAAATGACCAGGATTAACTTAATACCTATGGCAGGAGAAGGTCGGAGATTCATTGACTGTGGTTATTCTACACCTAAGCCATTAATTGATATTAGAGGTCTTCCTATGGTTGTGCGTGCAGCACAATGCTTACCTGAAGCTGATAAATGGATCTTTGTTTGTCGTGAAAAACATATAGTTGAAAAAAACATTAAAAATGTACTTCTAAAGTTTTTTCCTAATTCAATAGTAATATCTATTAATAAATTAACAGATGGTCAAGCCAGAACCTGTTTATTAGCAAGGGACTATATAGACAATGATGATGAATTAACGATAGGAGCGTGTGATAACTCCATGATTTATAATAAGACAAAATATAATAAATTGATTCAAGAAAAAGATGCTTTAATTTGGACATTTCGTAATAATCCAGCAGTAATAAAAAATCCTGAAATGTATGGATGGGTAAAATCTAGTTATCAGAATGAGGCCAAGGGAGTTTCTTGTAAAATACCCATTAGCAATGACCCCATAAATGATCATGCTATAGTTGGAGCTTTTAGTTTTAGGAAAGCAAAATATTTTTTTAAATATGCAGATAAAATTATTTCAAACAAAAGAAAAATCAATAATGAATATTACCTAGACATTGTTTTAGATGAATTAATTATTGATCAATACAATGTTCATGCTTTTGAAATAAAAAATTATATTTGTTGGGGTACTCCAAGAGATTTAGAAAAATATATGGAATCATGCAATGAGTAAGTTCGGTTTTATAAGTAATATAACAATTCTCCAAACTATTGTTTCAAAAGCTATATCCAGACTAAACCCTGCAATAATGCATAATATTGGAAAATATTTAGCGATTAAAAAAGTTTTTTATTTATCAGCAATAGAACAAACGAAAGGCGATTATTTTGAGTTTGGTGTTTATAAAGGATCATCTTTTACTCATGCAATAAGATGTGCAAAATCTAATCAAAAATTTGATCACAATTTGTCAGATATGCGTTTTTTTGGTTTTGATTCTTTTTCTGGTTTTGGCAATTTAGATGAAACAGAAAAACATAGCTTTTATACTGATATAAATTTTGAGACTGATTACAAAAAAGTTTTTAAAAAAATAAAAAAAACAATTGAACCTAATAGGTTTGAATTAATTGATGGGTTTTTTGAAAAAACTTTAATTAATAAGCCGAAATCTAATTTAGCAAGAATAGTATTTATTGATAGTGATACTTTTTCTAGCGCAAGTCTTGCACTAAATTTTATTTTGCCAATAATCCAAAAAGGTACAATTATTATTTTAGATGATTATTTTTCTTATAAAGGTTCAAAAAATAAAGGGGTATGTGGTGCCTTTCAAAAATTCTCAAATAAAAATAATATTTCAAGTAGAACAGTTTTTTATTATGGTATGGGTGGCATTGTTAAAATAATAATATGAATAATTCTGATTTATTATTTGAAAAAAGAAATGCTATATCATTTTCACTTTGGTTAATGCCTGATGGAGCAGCAAAAAAGTTTTTTCAAAAAACAATAAATAAATTAAGCGAAAATTATAGGGCACCAGCTTTTGAACCTCACATTACACTTATTGGTGGTTTCTTAGGAATCGAAAAAGATTTATTAATAAAAACTGAATTATTAGCTCGCCAAATAAAATCATTTCAACTCTCGATTAAAAATATTGGAATTTCAAATCAATTTTTTCAATCATTATTTTTGAAAGTTCAATTGAGTAAGGATTTGTACAATGCAAGAAAATTGTCTTGCCTAAAGTTTGGGTTAACTATTGAAGGGTATGAACCGCACTTGAGTTTACTCTATGGCAAATACACTACTAATGAAAAAAGAAAAATGTTTTCAATCATAGATAACTATCCCAAAAGTTTTATAGTAAATAAAATTTATTTGGCACATAATAATGAGATTAATTTTAAGTGGAAAGTTCTTAAGGGGTTCCCATTAGCAAATTAAAATCAACTAAACCAAAACTTTCCATTATTTTCCCCTGCTACAATGAGTCGGCTAATATGAAAAAATTAATTAAAAAAATAAATGAAATTGATTTTGATTCACTTGAGTGTATTATTGTTAATAATGGCTCTACTGACAATTCTTCATCAATTATTTCAAAAAATATAGCTACTAGAAATTCATTATTTAAATTAGTTAATATAAAAAAAAATATTGGATATGGTCATGGAATTATGGAGGGTGTAAAAAAGTCAAGTGGCGAAATTATTGCATGGACACATGCTGATTTGCAAACTGACCCTAATGATGTTATAGATGCTTATTTCTCATTTCACAAAAATACTAAGTGTGTTTTAAAAGGCAAAAGAGTTGGAAGAAATTTTTTTGATGAATTATTTACTTTTGGGATGAGCATTCTAGCGTCAAGACTAATGAAAGTAAAACTATCTGATATTAATGCTCAGCCAAAAATGTTTCATCATAATTTTGTGAAAAAATTGGAAAATGCGCCAGACGATTTTTCATTAGATTTATTTTTTTTATATCAAGCAAAAATTAATGGATATAATATTATAGAATATCCAGTTTATTTTAATAAAAGAAAATATGGTCAGTCCAAGGGAGGGGGCAGTCTAAAAGGAAAAATTAAATTGATTATGAGGACTTGGACTTATATGTTGGATTTAAGCAGAAAGACGAGCAGTGTTTGGAAATAATAATTCATAGAATAAATACCATTGGTGAATTAAAAAATGTTAAACCAAAATTTGGTATTGAAATAGATATTAGATCTGATGGGAGTCAATTAATTTTAAATCATGAGCCCTTGCAGTCCGGAGAAAATTTTTCAAATTTTCTTGATGAGTATTCACACGGAACATTGATTTTAAATGTTAAAGAATCTGGACTTGAAGATGAGATTTTAAGGCAAATTCGTATGCGACCTTATATAAAAAATTATTTTTTGTTAGATGTTGAATTACCTTATTTGCTCAATGCCGTTCAAATAGGTGAAAGAAATGTTGCTGTTCGTTTTTCTGAATTAGAGAGCATTGAAACTGTTGAAAATTTTGTTGGTATTTTAGATTGGGTTTGGATAGATACTATTTCTAATCTTCCAATATCTAAATCAAATAAAAGTATTCTTGATAAATTCAAAAAATGTTTAGTATGTCCTGAAAGGTGGGGTAGGCCTGAGGATATCCCCATTTATGTGGAGAAAATGAAGGCATATAATTTTCAAATAAATGCTGTAATGACTTCATTAAAATGCTCTCATTTATGGGAATTATAAAAAAATTAATTATTATTGGAAATTTCTAATTCGGTCAAAAATTAATTTCAACTGGGCATTATTATTATTGTTCATTACTTTCTGGAATTATGGCTATTATGGTGCTGTATTTACCAGCAATGTAAGTTTGCCCCTATTTATTTTTTCTACTCTATTTTTATCTACAATAGTATATATTTTATCTTTGATTAGTTTTTTTAAAGATAATTCATTCTATGATAAAATTATTATTGATTTTAAAAAAATGGTTGCTCCCTTATCTTATTTATTGATTATAATTTCTATTTCTCAACCGCAGCTAACATCATATATTAAATATGATTCCCTTTTGACTTCTGAAGCGTCAAGAATTCAAAGTTTGCAAATATCAAAAATTCTTTATAATTACTTTCCATTTTTTGGCTCATTCAAATATAAATCTGTATTGCTGGGAATTGATTTTATTATTTTACTTTCATTCATTTTTTTTATAATTATGATCTTAAAATTTGGGAAAAAATATCCAATATTTGTTGCCACTATAATTACAATAACATTTATTATTTTTAGAACAATTATTTTTTCAATGGGTGGGTTTGGTTCAGCTCAACCACCTTTTAGGTTATTTTCAATATGGCTTTCAAGCTCAGTCTTCTTAATGAGCGATCTTTCCTTCAAGCTCCCTGGTATTGTAGCGTTAATTTTATTAATGAGTATTATTAATAGTTATCTTGTAAATAGAACAAATTATATATACGCATGGTTTTCTGGGTTAGCAATAGGTACAATTCCTATATTATGGTATTCAGCGACAATTGTTGAACCATCTATTTGGGCAGCCCTTATTTTTTCTGCATGGTTATTAAATACAAACATAAATAAAAATGATTTTAATTTTTTCAGATGGTTTATTATTATAATAGTTGGTTTGTTTTTAAGACAATCGCTGATAATTATGTTTGTTCCTTTTATTTTAATAATGATAAGGTATAAAGAACAGTCAAAAAAGTTTATAAATAATAATCTTAAAAATATCCTATTGATATTATTGATTTGGCTTCCTTTTATTTTATTTTCTTTATTTCAAGGTACTGGTTCAACAAATTTTTTAAATGAAAAAAATTCTTTGTTGGCTATTCAAAGTAATATTTATACTTCTTTAATATCTGGTTTTCCGATAAAGGTATTTCTTCGTGATATAGGTATTTATTTGTTACCTTTATTCTTATTTGCTTTTGTTACTATCAATAAAAAAGATATCTCAAATAATATAATAACATTAGTCTCGTTTTTTTGTTATTTATTATTATTTTTGTTATTGCCAAACTATGGTGAAGATGCAGCATCGCGCTATCAAGCGGAATATTTAGTTCCATTTATCCTTTTAGGATATTTTCGTTTAAGTATATTAATTAACAACTTTTTCAAAAAATCATATTTATTACTTGTAATCCCTATATTGATTTTTTCAACAAATCTATATCAGTTTATAAATAATTATCGATTTGAGAATGCTATTAATAAAACTTATAATTCTTTACAATTTGGATCAGTTTATTCATGCAATATTTTTGATTATGAACCAGTATTCAATTATCTAAGGAATAGAGAGATTATGGATAAAACTATCTTTATTGGTAGTAGAAATAGAGAGTTTTCTAAAATATTAGCAGGCTATACAATAAAAGATACAGAAAAATCAAAAGCACTTAATAGCTCATTGATTATTGACTCAATGGGGGTTTCTCTAAATAATTTCGTTGCTTCATCGAAATCGTTCAAATATGTTATTATTGAAAATTCTTCTTTATTAAATATAGATAATGTTTATGATAATTCATTTTTAAGTTCAAATTCTATTGAAGGTGATTTATATGAAAATAGTTTAATTGCGAATGGGTTTGAAAAGGATACTACTTTTATTAATAAAGATCTAAAATCTAAAATTACAGTTTTTAACTACAATTAATTATAATAGATGGGCAATTATACAGATAGTATAATTATAATTTACGGTCCGCCATGGGATCAGGCTGCAAAGCTTAGCAAGCATCATTTTGCAAGTTTCTGGTCACAAAATAAAAAAGTTCTATATATTGAAGCTCCATCTAATCCGCTATCATTTTTCACAAGGAAAAAAGAAGCTAAATTATTATGGAAAAGATATAGGTCTGGTCCCCAAAAAATATCCAATAATCTTTGGATAACTACTTTTTTTTATATTTTCCCTTTTAGGGGAAGTCAATTCTTTTTTGGTGCGAAATGGATTAATACAATTAATCAATTTTTGATTAAAAGAAGATTGAAAAAACAAATTGAATTGCTTGGTATGAAAAATCCAACTTTAATTATTGGTAGCGCTCATATTTTGCCAATCATTGATAAAATTAAATCTTCAAAAATAATTTATCATTGTAGTGATGACTATACTTTAGTTCCTTCGTTCCCCAAAAAATTTAAAGAAATTGAAGAATCTCTTATTAAAAAATGTGATTTAGTTATTACTACTGCAGATGAATTGATGATAGCAAAGAGGCACTTAAATAGCAATATTGTATCTATACCGAATGGTGCAGATATTGAACATTTTAATAAAACTCAAGATATTCATACCATTATTTCTAGCGAAATCACCAAGTTCTCAAATCCAGTGATTGGGTATATTGGAACAATATTTAGGTGGATTAACCAAGAATGGATAGAATTTGCGGCTAATAGTCATAGGGAATTAAGCTTTGTTTTTGTAGGGCCGGTAACCACAGATATATCTAGACTCTCAAAAATAAAAAATATTCACTTTATTGGACCTAAACCCTATAATAATCTTCCAAAATACTTAAAAGGTTTCTCAGTCGCAACTATTCCGTTTAGCGTTGATGGAGTAACATTGAAAGCTAGTCCAATTAAGTTCTATGAATATTTGGCTTCTGGGATTCCAATCGTCTCAACAGATTTACCAGATTTAAATCCATTTAGAAATCATGTAAAATTAGTAAATAGTAAAGAAGAGTTTAGTTTTGCTATTAAAGAATCTCTTCAGGATAAAGATCAAAATAAAAAAATAAGAATGGATTTATCAAAAAATTATAGTTGGAAAAGTAGATTTAATGAGTTGGAAAATCATATTAAAAAAATAAATGATAATAACTAAATGATCATAGGTATTGATGCAATAAATATTCGGACAGGAGGCGGGTTAAATCATTTAAAGGAAGTGCTTTTAAATCTTGACCCGGTTTCTTTAAATATTAAAAAAGTAGTTATATGGGGGACTAAGCCCACCTTGGATACGATAATTAACTCTGATTGGATAAAAAAAATAGATGTTGGTCATATTGCTAATTCATGGAAAAGCATTCTATGGTGGAATTTAAATACTATAGAAAAGGAATTAAATTTTCAAAATTGTGATATTTTATTTGTTCCAGGCGGTACCTATCTTGGAAGATTTAGACCATATGTTTCTATGATACAAAATTTATTGCCATTTGAAAAGATTGAAAGAAAAAAATATAGATTTTCTAAAACATTTTTTAGATATATCATTTTAGAATTATTGCAAAAATATACTTTTAAAAATGCTAATGGTGTAATTTTTTTATCAAATCACTCTTACGAAAAAATTACAAGAGATTATTACTTACCAAAAGAAGTAAAAACAAAAGTTATATATCATGGCGTTGATCAATCATATTTTATTGATAGTAGTAAAAACTTTAAAAAGGATAGGAAAACTATAAAACTTCTTTATGTATCAATTATTAATTACTATAAAAATCAAAAAAATGTAGTTAAGGCACTTAGAAAATTAATTGATAAAAAGTATGACATAGAGTTAGATCTCGTAGGGCCAGCCTATCCATTAGCTTTAAATGATTTGAATAAAACTATTTGCCAAAATAAATTGAATGATAAAGTCAATTACTTGGGTGAATTAAATAAAGATTTAATAATTGAAAAATATAAAAATTCTGACATTTTTGTTTTTGCTTCTTCATGTGAAACCTTTGGAATGATAGTTTTAGAATCAATGGCAGCAGGATTGCCAATTGCATGCTCAAATAGATCTGCTATGCCTGAAATTCTTAATGATAATGCTGAATATTTTGATCCTGATGATCCAAATGAAATTAGTAGTGCGATAGAATCAATTATAATTAATAAAAGTAAATCAAAAAAACTATCATTTGAATCACAGAAAAGAGCCAGAATTTTTTCATGGGAAAAATGTTCAAAAGAAACATTTGAATTTATAAGCTCCTTAATGATAGAAAGGGTAAAAATTTTATGAAACAAATAGTTCAAAATTTAAATTCTAAAGAGGGGATAGAAATTGCCGATTTTCCAAGTCCTATGAATAAACCAGGACATGTTTTGATAAAAACGAAAAAAAGTTTAGTCTCATTAGGTACGGAAAGAATGATTGTTGAATTTGGTAATGCAAACTTACTTCATAAAGCAAAACAAAAGCCTGATCAAGTGAAAAGAGTTTTAAATAAGATTAAAACAGATGGATTAGGAGCAACACTCGATACCGTAAGAACAAAACTAGATCAAGCTATTCCTTTAGGATATTGTAACTATGGAGTCGTGATAGAAAGTAGCATACAAGATATTAAAGTCGGAGATAGAGTAGCTTCAAATGGTCCGCATGCAGAAATAGTTAGAGTTCCTGAAAAATTAGTGGCAAAGGTACCTGATAATGTCTCAGGCGATGAAGCAGTCTTTACAGTAATTGGCTCTATTGGCCTGCAGGGCATTAGATTAGCTAAACCTACATTTGGTGAAACAATAGTTGTTATTGGCCTAGGATTAGTTGGATTTATTACTGCTCAATTATTGAAAGCTAATGGAATAAATGTAATTTGCATAGATATTGATAAACAAAAGTGTGAGCTTGCAAGCTCAATGGGTATAAATACAATAAACCCCTCAACTAATGATCAAGTAAAAGCAGTTATGAGTTTTACAAATAATATAGGCGCAGATGGTGTCATTATTACTGCTGCAACAAAATCAAATGATGTTATTTCCCACGCTGCACAAATGTCAAGAAAAAGAGGTAGAATTATATTGGTAGGAGTAGTTGGATTGAATATAGATCGATCTGATTTTTATGAAAAAGAATTGACTTTCCAAGTTTCATGCAGTTATGGCCCCGGCAGGTACGATGAATCATATGAGTTACAAGGAATTGATTATCCATTGCCATATGTGAGATGGACAGAAAAAAGAAATTTTGAAGCTGTTTTGAACTCTATGAGCAATGGAAGTTTAAAGTTAAATCAATTAATATCAGAAAAAATCAAAATAGATGATGCTAAAAAGATTTATAGCGATATTGGTAATAAAGGTTCTATTGCCTCAATAATTCTTTACCCAGAAATTGAAGAAAAACAAAAAAATAAAAATATTATATCAATAAAAAATAATATTATCAAAAAAAGTCGAGGAGTTATAGGAATTATAGGTTCAGGTAATTTTACGCGGACTACAATTTTGCCATCATTAAAGAATACAAATGCAAAAATAAAATATATAGCGAGTTCAAGCGGAATAAGTGGAACAAAGCTTGCTAAAAAATATAATATAAACTATAGCACAACAGATTATAAAAAAATATTAAATGATGAAGATGTGGATTCTGTGTTAATTACAACTCGACATGATTCTCATGCAAAATTTGTGATAGATGCATTAAAATCAGGGAAAAATGTTTTTGTTGAAAAACCATTAGCATTAAATGAGACAGAATTAGACAATATTTGTTTGCAGTATAACCAAGTAAATGATTTATCACTAATGGTTGGTTTTAATAGACGCTTTTCACCTCATATAAAGTTAATTAAAAATTCAATTATAAATAGTACTGACCCCATAAATTTAGTTATAACAATGAATGCTGGCGCCATTCCTCTTGATCATTGGGTACATGATATGAAAGTAGGAGGAGGAAGAATTATTGGCGAAGCTTGTCATAGCCTTGATGTATGTGTTTATCTTTCCGGATCATTAATTAAATCAGTATGCATGAATAGCCTTGGTGAATCTCCTATAGAAAATACTGATAATGCTAGCCTTCTATTAAAATTTGAAAATGGTTCTAATGCAGTTATTAATTATTTTAGCAATGGTTCAAAGGCCTATAGTAAAGAAAGAGTTGAGGTATTTTCTAATGAAAAAACCTGGATAATAGATAATTATAGAACAACTAAAGTATATGGTGCCAAATCATCAAATTTTAAGACAAAAATAGATAAAGGCCATAAAAATCAATTCAATAAATATATTTTACATTTAATTAATGGAGGTGAATCTATAATTCCATTCCATCAATTAGTTAATGTTACAAGAGCTTCATTTAAATTAATTGAGTCAATGAAATCTAATCAATGGGTAAATTTATAATATAGAATTATGGGGAAGATAAAATATTGGAATAGGATTTTTAAAGCTTATTTATTTAGTAACAATAGCCAGCTATCTTTTTGGCATGGTCTACCAGAGCAGAGTTTGTTATCTAATATTAATTCACCAAAAAAATATTATATGAAATTTCACTATAAAGCCAATTACAATAATCATTTGGATATTAATGGAATTCCGCTTCTTAATTATCATGGCTCAATCGGTTTACAGTATAATCCAATTGCGATAGCGCAGTATGGGCTTGGAAATTATAATTTATTTTTAGACACTAATGATAAAACGAGATTAGACAAATTTATTCATGTTTCTGATTGGTTGGTTGAAAACCTTAAATTAAATATAGACGGAATCCCTGTATGGATGCATAATTTTGATTTTGAATACAAAACAACATTAAAAGATCCATGGTATTCTGGGCTTGCTCAGGGACTAGGTATATCTACATTGATTCGCGCTTATAAAGAAACAAATAATCAAAAATATCTTGATGCATATGAAAAAGCCTGGATAAGTATGACAAAGAATATTAATGAAGGTGGTGTTTTATATGTTGATGATAAAGGAAATTACTGGATAGAAGAATATATTCTAGAATCTCCAACGCATATTTTAAATGGATTTATTTGGGCTTTATGGGGTGTTTATGATGCATGGAAATTATTAGAAAATTCGGAGGCAAAAGATTTGTTTCATAAATGTTGTAAAACACTAGAAACTAATTTAAAAAAATATGATAATAAGTATTGGTCATTATATGAACTTTCCAATACATACTTACCAATGATTTCAAGTCCATTTTATCATAATTTGCATATTGTTCAATTAAAAATTATGTGGGCATTAACTTCATCAAATTGCTTTTTAGAGTTTTCAACAAAATGGGAAGAGTACGGATTAAATAGAGTGAATAGGGTAAAAGCAATTTTAAATAAATCATTATTTAAAATTTTGTATTATTAAAAAATGTTTGTTGATTTAATCGCTGGTGCAAGACCAAACTTTATCAAAATTGCATCAATAGTTAGTGCATTTGATAAAAACGATCATAATAAAATTAATTATCGTTTAATTCACACTGGTCAACATTATGATAATCAAATGTCTAGTAGTTTTTTTAAGCAGTTAGAGATTCCCAGCCCAGATATAAATTTAGGTGTTGGATCAGGTTCGCAAGCAGATCAGGCTGGTAGAATCATGTATGAATATGAAAAGGTGATTCTAACTGATGGTGCAGCAGATCTTTGTATTGTAGTTGGGGATGTAAACTCAACAATGGCTTGTGCAATAACTTCAAAAAAAATGAATGTTAAAGTCGCGCATATAGAGGCCGGTATTCGTTCTGGGGACCTTACAATGCCCGAAGAGATTAATCGAATAGTAACAGATAGTATCTCAGATTACTTTTTTACTACATCAGAATATGCAAATAAAAATTTGTTAGAAATGGGGGTATCCGCAAAAAAGATTTATTTTGTTGGGAATACAATGATTGATACCCTTTTAAAAAATAAAAATAATTTTATTAAACCAAGTTTTTGGGAAGAATATAATTTAATAAATAATAGATATTTTGTATTAACTATGCACAGACCTAGCAATGTTGATGATTTGAATAATTTTAAAAATATTTTGAAAATGATTGCATATTCATTAAATGATTTAACTGTTATATTTCCTGTTCATCCGCGTACACTTAAAATTTTGAAAAATATAAAAAATATTCCCAAAAATTTAATTTGTGTTGAGCCACAAACATATTTAGAATTTAATTATTTGGTAAAAAACTCATTGGGGGTAATTACTGATTCAGGGGGGATTACTGAAGAGGCAACAGTATTTGGTGTCCCATGCTTAACAATGAGAGACTCGACAGAAAGACCTGAAACGATTGAGGTTGGAACTAATTATTTAGTTGGCTCTAATCCTGATAATATAGATGAACCTATAAAAATGATTATTTCTAATGCATGGAAAAAAGGCTCTATTCCTAAAAAGTGGGACGGTATGACAGGTAAGAGAATTGCAAAACATATTAATGAGATATTAAAAAATTAAAAAGATTTTATATTTATCATTTTATTATCAGCCTGATTTGTCTGCAGGGTCCTTTAGAAATAGTGCTATTTGTTCACAAATAAATAAACTTGGACTTGGTAATAAAAAAATCACTATTGATCTGCTAACTACATTTCCAAATCGTTATAAATCATATACAAAAAAAGTAAAGCGTTTTGAGAAAAATCAAAATATAAATTTGACAAGATTTAAAACTTATAATCATAAAAGTGGATTTATTGATCAATCAATCGCATTTATAATATATGCATTTTCTGTTCTTTTTTTTATAAGGGGTAAAAAATATGATTTAGTTTTTGCTTCTTCATCAAGGATAATGACTGCTTTTCTAGGAGCGTATATATCAAAGAAAAAGAAAATCAAATTAATTTTAGATATAAGAGATATATTTCTGGATACAATGGAAAATATTTTCTTTGGTTTCAAGAAAACATTTTTTTCATTTATTATTAATAAGCTCGAAAACTTTACTATTGCTCAAGCATCATCAATCAATCTTGTTTCTGAAGGTTTTAAGGAATACTTTTCTAAAAAATACCCTCAAAAAGAATACTTATTTTATACAAACGGTATTGACCATATTTTTACCAAAAATAAATTTGAGCATAAAATAAAAGATAAAAATTTTTTGCTCTATGCGGGTAATATAGGTATTGGTCAAGGGCTTGAAAGAATTATTCCAAAACTTGCAATTCAATTCAATGAAAATTGGGAGATCATCATTATAGGAGATGGAAGTACAAAAACATTATTAACAAAAAAAATTAATGAGTTCAATATAAAAAATGTAATAATAAAGGATCCAATGCCGCAAAAATCTCTTTTAAAATATTATAATAAAGCTGATGTCTTATTTATACATTTAAATAAGTTTAAGGCATTTGAAAAAGTTTTGCCCTCAAAAATTTTTGAATATGCGGCTACTGGAAAACCAATTTTAGCAGGTGTTTCAGGATTTTCCAGGAATTTTATTAATCATGAAATAGAGAATTCTGAAACATTTAATCCGTGCGATGAAAATTCAGCAATCAATTCTTTAAATAAACTAAAATTAAATCAAACCAATAGATCAGAGTTCATAAAAAAGTATAATATGAAAACTATATCAAAAAATTTTGCAAATAAAATAATCAGCTCCATTTAGTCATGATAAAATGTATGCTAGTTGGGTCATCAGGAATAATTGGCAGTCAAATTAAGAATATTCCAAATATTGATTTTATTTTTTTTGATAGGTCTCATGCTGATTTGACAGATTTTGATAAAACAAATCATGTGATAGCAAATTTACCTAAAGTTGATGTATTGATATTTTTGGTAGGCCTGGCACATAAAAGGGACTCTAATAATAGTTTTAAAAGTTTTGAGAAAAATAATTATACTAGCCTAGTCAATTTAATGTCGGTTTTAAAGCAAAATAATAAGATTCCTAAAAAAATAATTTTTACTAGTTCTATATCAGTATATGGTGAAAGAAAAGATACTAATATTTATTCTGAAAATACTAGTCTTAAGCCAAATAGCGCTTATGCGCGAACTAAAAAAATGGCTGAAGAATACCTTCTTGAAAATTACAAAACAAAATCATGGATATTACGCTTAGCACCTGTGTATTATCCAAAATTCAGTTTAAATATAAATAGAAGAACAAAATTATTTTATTTTTTTTACAAGGTTGGGAAAGGTTTTAAAAAATTATCTTTATGCAATATTAAAAATGTAATTAAAAGTATAAATAGCATCATTGATGAAATCGTTCCTTCTGGCGTTTACAATATTTCTGATAATGTAGAATATAGCTATAATGACTTGCTGAAATGGCAAAAGGCAAGATTTGTTATTTCTATACCAAATGTTTTTATGAATGGCCTTTTTAAGATTGGTGTTTTATTTAAAAACAATTTTTTAATTGAAAATATAATAAAACTTACTTCAGACAATTTATATCCATCAGATAAGATAAGATCATTTATAAATTTAAATTCAAATTTAATTGATAATCAAAATGACTAGCAGAGCCATTGCCTTAGTTTTGCTTTTGTTTTTTTCTCCATTAATAATAGTTATTTATTTTTTAATCGCTATTATTGATGGCTATCCTTCATTTTTTATACAAAAAAGAATTGGAAAAAATAATACAATTTTTAATGTATATAAATTTAGGACAATGAAACTAAACTTAGGAGATATACCTACTCATCTTATGGATAAACCAGATAGTCAATTATCTAACTTAGGCCCACTTTTGAGGAAATTCAGCATAGATGAAATACCTCAGTTAGTTAATATTATAAAAGGTGATATGTTATTTGTTGGACCTAGGCCAGCTTTATACAATCAAATAGACCTTATATCATTAAGAACTAATAAAGGAATTGATTCTATTAAGCCAGGGGTTACTGGATGGGCTCAAGTAAATGGTCGAGATGAATTGACTATAAATGAAAAGGTTGCGCTTGATGAATTTTATTTAAAAAATAAATCAATATTTCTAGATATTAAAATAATACTTTCAACAATTAAACAACTAATTTTCCCCAAAGGAGTTTCGCACTAATAATACTAAATCAAATTAAAACAATTTATTTTTTTATTTATTTACTTTTTAACTCACTAACTATAAGTCAAGATTTATTTAAATCAAATAGCTTAACGCTACCCAAAAACGACATAATAAATAACTTTTATTCTTCATCCAAACAAAAATATAATTCAGGCTCATCTATTTCTTTTCACATGCATTTTATCGGCAACAATGGCCACGCAAATATTGACAATTTTGCAGAATTATATAGTATAAGTACATTCTCAAAAATGGTTAGTGCTCGATTTTCATTTTTTTCTCGTTGGCTGATTTTTGAATTAGAGCCATATAATATCATTCAATCAAAACCCAGATCTATTTATGATTCAAACAAAATTCTGGCAAATACAAATAATCATTTAAACAAAAACACTGATTATAAGCGCGATATCTATGGATTAAAACAGTCTCAAATTTTCTTACATTACAATGGATTTGGTATAGGATATGGTAAAATGAGTCATTGGTGGGGTCCTGGATTTCATTCTTCTTTAGTGTTATCAACAAATGCACCAAGCCAAGAAACTTATACCATAGGAACATTTAAAGATATATTAATTGGAAAATTTGGGTTTGGCGCAAAAGTAATTATTATGCCTTATATAAGTTCTGAGAAAAATCAACTCTATTTTTCTGGTTTAAAAGCGAGTATAACTTATTTTTCTAACCCAATTATAAATTTTGGGTTACACAGGACCTATCTTTCAGGAGATTTTAGTGATGCTTCACAAAATAACAATATAGAAAAATGGACTATGCAGGATGCTTTTAGATTAGTTATAGATCCTATTTTTGGGCAAAGTAAGCAAAATTTAAGCTATACTAATCCCAATACTCCTGGATTTGATGCTTGGGACCAAATAATATCAATTTATACGAAGCTTATCTTTCCTAATAATAATTTTGAAATATATTTTGACATTGCAAGTGATGATAATCGTGCAAATTTAACTGATTTAAGAGCTCATTGGGATCATACATTAGGCTATCAAATGGGTTTCAAAAAATTATTTTCATTTGATAATATTAAGATATTATTAGGACTCGAGTACTTAACTACTAGAGTATCAAATACATTCAAAAAATCCTTTTATAGAGGAAACCCAAATACAGCAAATTTTTATTCTAAATCTCGCTATGATTATTCGACTTTTAAAGGTCGTCTCATGGGCGCACATTCCGGATCATCTTCTGATGATTTTATAATTATGTTTGGGATCCAGAATAAAAATTTTGTTTCAATATTTTCATATAATAAAGAGAGACACGGACTAAAATTAGATACTAATCCGGAGTTAAAATCAGAGTACCTACTTACTTTCCAAAAATATTTAACAAATAATAAATCTTTATCTGTTACTTTTGAATATGAAAAAATTAATCATTTTGCTTTTATACAAAATAAAACTTCAAAAAGTAAGTTGCTTTGGTTATCCTATTCGTTATACTTAAATAATAAAGAGTAATTCCATGAAAAATATTTTTTATTTGTTCTTTATGGTGCCTCTTTTTTCTCAATCAATTTTTAATCCAAATCCTACAAAAACAATAATTAAAGAGTATATATCTGCAAATGATAAAAATCAGATTGTTAAAAAAAGTTCATTCCAATTAATTTGGAATCAAAAGTTTTTTCTTAATTCAAATATTCCAAACCTAGAAAATCAAAATGGCCTATATTTACCAAAAGGAAATGGTAGCGTTTCAAGTTTTCTTTTAAAATATTATACTAAAAATTTATTTTTATCTATTGAGCCAACAATATATTCAATTAATGAATTTCCATTAAAGCTTCCTGCAAAAGAAAATTTATTTTCTATGTTAAACGACGTTCCTTTATCAAATTATTATAAAAATAATAGAACAAATTTCCGAAATTTTGGTTTAAAGATAAATTTTTATGATTTCTCAATAGGATACGGTAATTGGGATCAATGGTGGGGGCCTGGAATGCATAATAGTCTAACCTTATCAAATAATTCGGAAGGATTTAATCATTATTTTTTTGGCACTAATGGGTTTAAATCTATTTTTAATGAAATTGATTATAGTTTTAAATATATTGTATCTGAGGGAATAAAGAACTCAAGTAAAATAGATTACTTCTTATCAGCTTTGTTTTTTAGGCTGAAATTTAGCGAAATTGAATTAGGTGCTACATATCATATATTAAGTGGCGGCAATTATGATTTATCTTGGAATTTTTTTGATGCTTCGACGGTTATTATGAATCAAAAATTAATTCGTTATTGGGATCAAATACATTCTTATTATATAATGTATAGTCCTGATACTGACAATCTTAGAGCATTCATAGAAATAGGTTATCCAAATAGATCATTTAATGGAAATGATCCTAAAGCATATTCAGATCATGCATCAGCAAGTATCATTGGATTACGTAAATATGGTTTTTTTGGACAAAAAAATATTGTATTTGGAGCAGAATATGCGAGAATAGTGCATGGTGTTTACTATAATTTGCTACCCACCCCTAATTGGTATGATAACAAAAAGTATAACTATAGCTCGTATAATGGAAGGCGTTGGGCCGCCCACAGTGGTAGCGACTCAGATGATTTACTATTATTTATGGGATATATAAATAAAACAGCAAGTTTCATTTATGGTATAAATTATGAGCGGCATGGAGTCACTTTTCGTTTTCCCCCTGAAGTTAAACTTGAGTCGCGAATTGCGATTAGTTATAAATATAATAATACATTTTTTATAGTAAATTTTGAAAATGAATATTTTGAACACTATGGTTTTGTTGATTCAAATAATAATGTCTGGGATGAAGAGTTTGAGCCTGGGTCCATTCAGCGTACTAATACGATTCTATTATCTATAGAAAAAATATTATTTAATAAATAATATTTTCTATAGATATGCTATTTACTCCAAGTAGAAAATATTCCCACTATAGTCTGAGAATAGATTGACAATTAATACAAATTATTTGACATTTAGTCAATAAACGTTAATTTTCAATATGAATTTATCCAAAAAGATAGCTTTTCTAATTGTTTTCAGTTTGACAAATTATTTTGCATTTGCTCAGTCTATTGAGGAAATAAAAAAGCTCCAAGATGAGTATAGTAAAGTCCTCGAGTTACAGTCAATGCAAAAGCCTGATGAGATTGAAAATGCAGAAAAAACTGCATCAAGTACAGCATTACCTAATAAACTAATCTATTCTAGAAAAGATATTGAATCTCTCCTAATAAATACTGAAAAACTTTTGAAACAGTTAGAATTTTTAAAGGATTCGACTAGTAAAATGCCATTCGTTGGTTATGAAATATTTACACAACGCGACACCATTCCCTTTTGGCAAAATCTACCAATTTCTCCAAATTATGTTCTTGGGCCTGGGGATGAAATTATAATTTCATTGTGGGGAGAGGTTGATTTATACAATTCAGAAACAATTAATAGAGATGGTCAAGTATATATCGAAAATATCGGTATATTAAACCTGGGTGATAAAACTATAGGTGATGCTAAAAAATATGTTTTGTCAAAATATTCACCTATTTACTCAACTTTATTAGGAAATAATCCAAAATCTTTTGTTGATATAACCTTAGGTGATCTCAAATCAGTTAATGTTCACTTTGTTGGCTTTGTCAATATCCCTGGAGTTCATTTGGTACATCCTTTTTCAAACATTATAACTGGCTTGATGCAAGCTGGTGGTATTAGCGAAGATGGCACACTAAGAGATATCCATTTAATTAGAGGTGGGAAAAAAATTGGTAATATTGATATATACAATTACATATTTAGAGGTAAATCACTAAATGATCTGCGACTAATGAATCAAGATATAATTTATGTGCCTCCAAGAAAATCAACTATTCCATTAACAGGTAAAATAAAAAAACCTGGGTATTATGAAATTATCAAGGATGAATCATTAGATGATCTTTTTGGAGTAGCTGGAGGTAAAGAAAATTCAGCAAGTGCATCAATTTTTTTATATAGAGACAATAATAATTCAAATAGCGCGCACTTGGTAAATCCAAATCAGTTATCAGATTTTATTATTCTTGATGGTGACAGCATACACGTTCCGGAGAGAGTGAAAATAGATAAGTTTGTTCGAATAGAAGGTCAAGTAAAAAATCCAGGCGAATACCCTTTCCAGGAAAATATGAATATAAAGGATTTGATAGATGCGACCATGACGTTAAATGATACAGATTTTATGAAGACAGTTGATTTATCTAAAATTATTTTAAACAGAAAAAACCCCTCAGGTGAAAACCCATTGAGAATTATTATTGATATTAAACAAAATTCTTTTCCGTTAAATAATGGTGATTATATAACAATACCAAGGAAAAATCAATTTTATCCGATTGAATCAGTAATAATAACGGGTGAAGTAAAAAATCCTGGTATTTATCCAGTCAATAATTTGACTACTTTGGATAAAGTTTTAGAATTGTCTGGAGGTTATTCGGATTTTGCACTAATAAATGGAATTGAAATTATTAGGGATTCGTTAAAAATAGCTTGGGACGATAACAATTTTATTTTAAATGATGGTGATAGTTTAAATGTCATCAAAAAATCTGGTCTTGTACTAGTTGATGGACAAGTAAATGCACCAGGTTATGTTAACTATAGAAAAGGTGATTCAGTAAAAAAATATATTGACAAAGCAGGAGGCTTTAGTTCTTTTGCCGAGACTAGAGATATATTTATCATTTATCCAAATGGTGTAGCAAAGCCATATAGAAGATTTTTTTCACCAAAAGTTTATGAAGGATCAAAAATTATTGTAAATCAAAGGAATTTTACCGGATCATCTAAAGGTCCAACTGGATGGGAAGCTTTTTCAATTGTTTCTTCACAAGCGGGTAGTGTAGCCACAACTTTACTCACATTAATGATTTTATTAAATCAATCTACTTCCTCTAGTGGCTCATAATTTGAATTTAGGGCAAAAAATAAAACGATATCGATTGATGAATGATATTCGTCAAGAAGATATGGCAGATAAAATGGAAATTTCTCGTGCTACTCTTATCAACTACGAGAAGGGACACACAACTATTAATATGGATGTATTAGATCGATTAATAAAATCCTATCCAGATTTTCAAATAGAAGAAAAAGATAATCTAAAACCCAAAATTATTGATAATAATATAATTGATTTTAAAGTATTATTTAACGTCCTTTCTCAAAGTAAAAGAAATATTTTTTTTATAGCATTTTTTACATCGATTTTTGGTTTAGGTATATCCTTTTTATTTACAAAATATTATTCAGCTGAAATTTCGCTTTATCCGGCTAAAAAAGATTTAACTAAGGGTCTAAGCCAATTTCAATCATTAGCGGTGAATTTGGGGATGAATATGGCCGAAAATGATCAAGATTTTAATATACCTGATGTTGTTAAGTCACGATTAATAGCAAATAAAGTAATAAATCAGAGCTGGTTAGCTCAAAATGGCCTTCAAACAAACTTAATTGAGTTATGGGATTTGAATAAAATACCTTTCTATGTTTTGAATAAGAATACTATTGATTCATCATATGTAATTGAGAAAGCGATAAATAAATTTAATGATCACATAGAAGTATCAGAAAATTCTATGTCAGGACTTATTACAATAATTGCAATTATTGAAGATCCTCTTATTGCTGCTAATATAGCTAATTTTATTGGAAATCAAGTGCAGCTTTATATCCAAAAAGAAAATTCCGCACAATCCACAAAAGAAAAATTTTTTATTTCTGATAGATTAGCAATAGTAAAGAGTGAATTAGAATTAGCAGAACTAGAATTAAAGGATTTTAAAGAACGGAACCGTGGATACGAGGATTCTCCAGAATTATTTATGGTTTTTTCACAATTGTTTAGAGAGGTAGAAGCAAAAAAACAGGTTTATTTGACACTCCAACAACAACTTGAATTGGCACGAATTGAAGAAGTTAAACAGTCGCCAATTCTCCATGTACTTGATCATGCTGTTCCGCCTTCCAGGAAAAGTTCCCCTAACCGAGTTTTATTTTTAATATCATTTCTATTTTTAGGTTTTATATGCTCTTCTTTAAGGATAGTTTATAAATATTAATTATGTTAGATGTTAATATTTGTGTTGTTGGTGCTGGAAGATGGGGTAAAAATCATATAAACACTCTTTCTAAGCTTGGTGCTAAAATAGGTATTGTAGATAAAAAAGTAGATAAAAATATAAAAAATTTATTTCCAGATTTAGCTTGTTTTAATTCAATAGATGATACTTTTCCGCAAAATTTTGACGGTTATATAATTTCCACGCCTCCATCAACACATTTTGAAATAGCTAAGAAGATTTTATTGAAGGGTAAGCCAGTTTTAGTTGAAAAGCCATTAGTTTTATCAGTAAAGGATGGTGAAAAATTATTATCTATAGTAGAAAAAACACGTGGTAAGTTAATTGTAGGTCATTTATTATTATTTCATCCTGCAATTATTAAGATGAAAGAACTTATAGATAGTGGAATAATTGGGAAAGTTCAATATTTGTATAGCAATCGCTTAAACCTTGGGGTTGTCCGAAAAGAAGAAAATGTTTTTTGGAGCTTTGCTCCCCATGATATTTCTTTATTTCAATACTTTTCCAATTCATTTCCTAAAGAAATTAATTCTTCAGGTGGTGCGTTTTTACAAAAAGAGATTTTTGATACAACAATAACTTATCTTAAATATCCTAATGGAATACAAGGCCATATATATGTCAGTTGGTTGCATCCTTTTAAAGAACATCGATTGGTAATTATTGGCACAAAAGGCACACTTCATTTTGAAGATTCATCTAATACAAAACCATTATTATTTTATGAAAAAAAAAGAGAAAAGGGTGAAAGATTATTAATTAAAAATAAATCTCCTAGATTAATTGAATATGATTCAAAACTACCTTTAGTAAATGAATTAAATTATTTTATTGAAATAATTAATGGCGATCCAATTCAAAAAGCAAATATTCATGAAGGTTTAGATGTTATAAGAATTCTTGAAATGGCAACCAAATCACTAAATAGATAGTATGAAAAATAATTTTTTTATTCATAAAACAGCAATAGTTGATGATAATGTAAGTATTGGGAAGAATACAAAGGTATGGCACTTTTCACATATACAATCAGGTGCTAAGATTGGTGAAAACTGCTCTTTTGGACAAAATATCAATATTGGCAATAATGTATTGATAGGAAATAATGTTAAAATTCAGAATAATGTTTCTATTTATGAGGGTGTTGAATTACAAGATTATGTTTTTTGTGGTCCTTCTATGGTATTTACCAATATTTTAGTTCCCCGCTCTGAATTTCCTCAAAAAGGAACTGATTACTATAAGAAAACATTAGTCAAAAAATCTGCATCACTTGGTGCTAATTCAACGATTTTGTGTGGAAATACTATTGGAAAATATGCTATGATCGGCGCAGGTGCCGTAGTTACAAATGATATTCCAGATTTTGCACTTGTAGTAGGCAACCCTGGTAAAGTTGTTGGTTGGGTAGATAAAAAAGGAAAAAAGCTTAAGTTCGAACAAGATGGAAAAAGTATTTGTGGTCGATATGAATATAATGGAAAAATAGTATCAATTTTGGAGAATGATTGAAAATATTAACCGTTCTTGGTGCTCGTCCACAATTTATTAAATCTGCTATAATATCAAATCATATCATTAATTCTAGTTTTATGACAGAAATCATTGTTCATACAGGTCAACATTTTGAACATAATATGTCTGATATCTTTTTTCAAGAGATGAATCTGCCGAGACCAAATTATAATTTAGGTATTAATCAAATGAATAGGAAACCAATGATTGAAAAAATGATTGAAAAATTATGTCCTATCTTAATTAGTGAAGCTCCTGATGCATTATTAGTATACGGTGATACTAATTCTACATTAGCAGGGAGTTTGGCAGCAAAAAAAATTAAAATACCTATTTTCCATGTAGAATCTGGTCTGCGGAGTTTCAATAAATCAATGCCTGAGGAATTAAATCGTGTTAAAACTGACCAACTTTCAAGTTTACTCTTTTGTCCTACAGAAAATGCTATAAATAACCTTCAAAAAGAAGGAATAAGTGAAGGTGTCATTCTTTCTGGAGACGTGATGTATGATATATATAGAATGTTTTCGAAAAAAAATAAAAACTTTCATGCGTTAAAGCTTCAAATTGATTCAGATTATATAGTTTCTACAATTCATCGTCAGGAAAATACAGATAATGAGGAAAAACTAAGATCTATATTCTCTAGCTTGGATATGATTAATAAAAAAATTAAAGTGGTTTTGCCGCTTCATCCACGCACAAAACTGCAGTTGAAGAAATTTAATATTAAGACTGATATAGAATGGATCGAACCTCTTGGCTATTTATCTATGCTTTCTTTAATAAAATCATCTGAAATGGTAATAACAGATAGTGGCGGATTACAAAAAGAAGCTTTTTTTGCTAAGAAAAAATGTATAACAGTTCGTAAAGAAACTGAATGGACAGAATTAATTGATATTGATGTAAATCGTCTTTCTAATACGAGAAATTTATTTAGTAATTTTCAAATATTAAGAAAAAGTACATGTGATTTTTCAAAAAAACTATTTGGTGATGGAAATGCAAGTAAAGTCATTTTGGAATCAATAATTAGCTATTTTGATTAATTGGGAGTTGGAAAGATTTTAAACTACTAACTTTGAAGTCAAAAATATTATCTAAAATTCGCAACCCTTTAATTGCAAATTCTTTTTATTTGTATTTAGCCAATTTTGCCGATTATCTGCTAGCTTTAATAATACTTCCATTTATTGCTAGAGCGCTAGGACCTGAACATTTAGGATATGTTGGTTTGGCCCAAACATTTGGTATTTTCATTTTATTAATTATGGAATTTGGGTCTCCTTTAATGGTTACTAGACAAGTTGCGAGAGAGAAAAATAATTTAGAAAATATCAAACAATTAATTGGTCAGACTTTTTCATTTAAATTATTCTTGATTCCTTTAATTTTACTAATATCGATAATTGTTACTTGGATGGTTCCTGTTTTTTATAAACATCCACATTATGTTTTAATTGTTGTAATTGGATCCATTTTTCAGGGGCTGGCTCCAGTTTGGTATTTCATGGGGATTGAGAAAATAAGAACAATTGCTTTTTCAAAAACAATTGTTCGACTCATTGGATTTGGTTTGATTTTTTTATTTGTACGCTCAAGTCATGATGGATGGATTGTTCTTTTTGGATATATGATTTCAAGTATTCTTATCTGTTTATATCTAATTAAAAATTTAGTGAATATCCTTGGATCATTTAGTATTGGAAAAAGATCATCGATAAAATCTATCTGGCAAAAATCAAAGGATAGCTTTTTTGTTACAATACTACCTGTTCTTTATAATAATCTCGGCGTAATTATTATGAGTACAATTGTTAATCCTCTTCAATTAGGCTATTACTATGGTGCGGCAAGAATTCATGGCGCATTTAATACTTTATATGGCCCAATGGGTGAAGCTTTCTACCCACATCTTGCATCAATGCGCTCATTAGATCATGATAAAGCAAAACAAACAGCAAAATTCTTTTTATATATTTTGGCTACCATAGGGTTTGTGTTTTTTTTGATAATTTATTTTTTTGCAGAGCCAATCATATTATTCATACTTGGAGAAAATTTTTTGTTTGCGAAGACTACTTTAAAAATATTCGCTATTGTATTACCCTTAACAGCAATTTCTCATGTATTAGGTAGGCAGTGGTTAATGATTAGTGGCAATGAAAATCAATATGTTAAAATATTATCGATATCATCTTTAATTGCAGTTTTATCTATTATTTTTATAATAAGATCTTATGGAATTATTGCAATGCCACTTTCTTTAATTATTTATGAATTTTTATCTATAATAATGATTGTACACTTTATTAGAAGGACTATGTATAGAAATGTTTAGATCATTGCAGCTCAATATAGATTCAATAGTAATTATCATGATTATTTCATCAGTAATAGGAGTTGCAATTAGTTATGGTGATATTTATTTATATCATATTTGTTTATTCATTATGCTATTTTTATTATTACTTAGATTAAAGCTATCAGGCTATCGCTTAAATTTGCCAAATCATAATGGGAATTTGCATATTTTCTTTTTGATAATTTTTTTATGGTATTTATCTAGTATTTTTTGGGCTCCAAATCTTCTTTATGCATTCAAATATTTATTTTATCTATTGTGCGGTTCTGTTTTGTCATTATCGATAATATTTTTTGTTAATTCAATTCAAAAATTAGATATATTATTTAAGGTCCTTACAATCATATTCATAATAGAACTAATTATTGCATTATTTGAATCATTTACTCCCTTTCAAATGCCTATTTCAAGATATTCAGAATGGGCATCAATATTCGGAAAAACTTCCCAGAAAAATTTTGCAAATCATGCATCTTCTTTATTTTTTGAAATATCTCCGCCCACAGGATTTCACTGGGATACCAATGATTTAGCAATAGCAATGTTGCTTATTTTACCCTTTTTTATTGTTAGTAATAAAATTTCAACAAAAATAATTGGAATCTCATCGATTATAACTATAATCGCTATGGCTTCATCACGATCTGTTTTCATTGGACTAATAACTATTTTGATAGTTTATTTTTTTGCAATTAAAAAAAAACTCACAGCAATTATTATGATTTTAGGATTTGCATCCATAGTTTTTCTTGGGATCCTTCAATTGCAAACGAGTGAAAATCCTCGATTGAATGAACTTGCAAATTCTTTTGAAATAATTTCATTGTATTTAACTGGCCAAATAGATGTGGACAATTCACTTCAATGGAGATTTGAATTGGCTAAGAATGGTATTGATGCACTTATTAAATCAAAAGGTTTAGGAGTCGGCGCGGGTGGTTCTGTTGCAATTCAAGAACAAATTGGTGGAGTAGCTGGCAGATTTACGTCTATGCACAATTTTTGGATTGAAATTCTTGTTGAAGGTGGAATTATATTTTTCATCTTTTTTTCTACTTGGTATATAGCAATCATAATAAATCTTTATAAAATTGCAAGAAATATAAAAAATAAACTTTCTAATCGATCTTCAGCACTTTTTTTATCTATGGTAGGGTTTATACCTGCAGCACTTGCTGCTAGTTCTACTGTTTATTTTTTTCCTATGTGGATTATGCTTGGGATGAGTATAGGAATGATTAATTTGAATAATTCATTAAATCATAATTGAATTTTATAATCTCTCTTTATTAATAATTTCCAAGTAAAAAAATATGCAGAAGCTTTTTTAAAAAATGCAGGTTTAAATATTGAAAGTAATAAGAAGAAAAATGTTTTTATTGGTATGATCAACATACAAAAAATTTTGATAAGAGTTTGATTAAAAGGTGAATGGTGAATCTGAAAAAATTTTATTTTACTCAGGACTTGATTAGAAATGGCCACTCTTTGGTTGGTTGCTGCACTTTTACCACCTTTATGAATTAGTTGAGTGTGAGGGAAAAAAATAATATTATACCCTTTTTTTTCTGCTCTGAGACAAAAATCAATATCTTCATCCCAAAAGAGATTTTCATTGAATGGGCCTACTTTTTTAATAATTGAAGCTTCATAAAACATTGCTGCACCAGAAATAGTATCTACTTTTATTGGTTTAATTGGATTTTGAATTTTTTTAAATAAATTTATTATGAATTGCAAGTTAGATAAGTTAAGGATTGTATAAAATAGTGTGGGAGTTTTCCAGTGTGATTGCTGGACTTTTCCAGCATCATTAATTATTTTAGGACCCAGGATAACAAGTTTATTATTATTGGATATATAATTATGTATTTTTGAAATGCTATCTTCTACAAATTCAGTATCAGGATTCAATTGAAAAATATATTTACCACTAGATTCATTAATTGCTTGGTTTAGAGCCTTTGAAAAGCCAGAATTTTTCAAATTTTTTATATAATTAATTGATGGATAATTCTCCTTTACTTCTTTTTCAGTATTATCACGCGAATTATTATCAACTACAATTATCTCATACTTAAATGTTTTATTAGTGTGAAATAAAATACTTTCAATGCATTGAATTAAAATTTTTTTCACATTATAACTAATAATAATAATGCTCACTTCAATTCTTGTTTGTTCTAAGTTTTTTTGTTTGCTCATAATTAAACAATCATAATATTAAGACCGTGAAAATACTAATATTATCAGATGTAAACTCGGTTCATACTTATCGATGGGCAAAATCAATCAAAGATAGAGGAAATAATATTGAAATCTTTAGCCTGTATAAAGATGAAAATAAATTTTACCCATCCTATAAATCTTTAGGAATCAATGTTACTACCTCAAATGTAAATAAATTTATTCTTTATAAGTATAGAAGAAATATCACAAAAATATTTTATTTTTTTGCATTAAAAAAATTAAAAAAAACTATAAAGAAATTTAATCCAGAACTTCTTCATGCGCATTACTTATCGAGCTATGGGATCTTGGCAAACTTAACTGGGTTTAGACCTTATTGTATTTCAATTTGGGGAGATGATATTTTTTTACCAACTAAAAATTTTATTTTTAAAAAACTTTTATTATCATCTTTAAAAAATGCAAAGCAATTATTCTCAACAAGCAAAGTAATTGATAAATTAGTACATAGTCAGTACGATCTTTCAACTACTATTATTCCTTTTGGTGTTGATACAAAATTTTTTAAACCATTAAATCGAAAAAAAAATAATCCTATTATTATTGGAATAATAAAGAGCATAGAACAACATAATGGGATAGAATTCCTTATTGAAGCTTTCAATATTTTAATCAAGAAGAAAATTAATAATATTCAATTAAATATTGTTGGGGTTGGTTCTCTCGAAAATAAATTAAAAAAAATGGTTAAAGCCTATGATTTAGAAAATGAAGTCAATTTTTTTGGATATGTATCACATCAAAACATCGTACCCCATTACCAAAAATTATCAATTTTTGTTTGCCCTTCTTTAAGGGAGAGTTTTGGGGTTTCAGTTATTGAGGCTTCCGCGACAGCAGTACCAGTAATCGCAAATAAAATAGGTGGATTAAAAGAAGTTGTGCAAGATGGTAAAACCGGCTATTTATTAGATGTAACAAAACCAGAAAAAGTTGCTGATTGTTTAGAAAAATTAATTGTTGATCATAATTTAAGATTTAATTTGGGGAATAATGGTCGTGATTTTGTAAAAGAAAATTTTAGTTGGGATGATAATGTAACAAAAATGTTAAATGCCTATAAAAAAACGACTAATTTTTTTGATATTGAATAATATTATTAGTATAATTATTTAATGTGTGGGATATTAGGATTTATTGGAACTCCTGATAAAGGATTTGAAGTACGCTGGGAGCAAGCTCAGTCCTTGCAATATCACCGAGGACCAGATTACCAATCAGAAAAAAAAATAATCTATAAAAAAAATAAATTATTTTTAGGGTTTCAAAGACTATCAATTATTGATCTTAATCCTGGTGCCAATCAACCAATGATAACAAAGAAAGATGATAAACTAATTATTTTTAATGGTGAAATCTATAATTTTATAGAATTAAAACAAGAATTAATTTCAAACGGTTGTCTTTTTACTACAAATTCAGATACAGAAGTACTACTTAATGCTTTAAATTTCTGGGGGCCAGAGAAAGCATGTAGCAAGTTAAATGGCATGTGGGCATTTGCTTTCATTGATTTAAAATCAGGAGATATATTTTTGTCAAAGGATCGTTTTGGCAAAAAACCACTCTATTATTATTTATCAGAGAATGGCTTATATTTTGCGAGTGAAGCAAAATCATTGCTAAAGATGATAGGGAAAAAATTTACTCTAAATTATCAGGTAATCGGAGAATTTCTTTTTCAGTCTCAAATTAATGCATCAAATACCTATTTTTTAAAGGATATCTACCAAATTCCTGCAAATTCTATTATTCATTTTTCCTTTTCTGATAAGGTTGCAAAACAAGAAACTATGCAATATTGGAATTTGCCAAATGAGGAATCTGATGAAAAAATTTCAAATAATTTAATTCAAGTAATTAGAAAAAAATTCTTTAATGCAGTAAATCTTAGATTAAGAAGTGATGTTCCTGTAGGTATACTACTTTCTGGAGGTTTAGACTCTTCATCTATTGCTTCGGCAGTAAAACATTTAAATAATTCTGATGTGAAGTTATTTTCTGCCATTGATGATAATCCTGAATATGATGAATCACCGTTTATTGATATTATGGCTAATTATTTAAAAGCAGATGTACAAAAATTGAATCTTTCTTTAGATAAAGAAAATATTTTTAAAACCTTAGAAGAACTTATTTGGATCAATGATCAACCTGTTTCAAGCTTATCTAATTTATCTCATTATTTATTGGTTAAAATGGCAAGAGATTCAGGCATTAAAGTATTAATGACAGGGCAGGGAGCTGATGAATTATTATGTGGCTATCGCAAATATCTTGCTTTCTATGTTCAATATTTGATTAGAAACGGGAAATTATCTAAAGCATATAGAATTATTGCAGAATTTTACAAAAATAATTCAATTATAAATCAATTCAATTTTTCAGAAGCTAAAAGATATTTAAAATTTTTTTCTCAAACGGGCATTAAAAGTTTTAGAGGAGATGCGCTTAAAGATATAATTCCTCTTAATATAGGTTTAAAAAAAGGTCACGATATTTTATCACGGCAATTAATGGATTTTCAATATTTTTCACTTCCCCAATTATTACATACTGAAGATAGGATGTCCATGGCCGCCTCTACTGAAATGAGAGTGCCTTTTTTAGATTATGAACTTGTGGAAACCGTTTTACCGTTATGTGCAAGTAATAAATTAAAGAATGGCTGGACTAAATATATTTTCAGGAAATCTATGGAAGATTTTTTACCATCTGCAATTACTTGGCGAAAGGATAAACAGAATTTTGGCAATGCACAAGGTGAATTACTTAAAGGTCCACTTTCTAAACACATTATAAGTAATTATTTTTCCTCTGATAGTCTGATTTTCAAAAATAAAATAATGAAACAAAGTGGATTAATAAAAACTTTTAAAAAATATGTTAATCAAAAAGGAAACAAAGGAGCAGTAGCTTATAAGGAAATTTTCGCTCCAATTTCACTTGAAATTTGGCTTAGAAAATTTGAAAATTATATAAATTAAATTCTATAAAGTATGAATAATGAAATTTAAACAACTGTTTTTTTATAAGTATTGGTCATTCAAGCAAATATGTATCATATTGGTGACTTTTCTATCATTACAAAGTTGTGATAAATCTGGTATAATTGAAGAACCTCATATAGATCCACATATTATTTTTAGTTCATATAGATGGTGGAATTATGATATTTTTATATCAGATATTTTTGGTACTCATATTACTCATTTAACAAAAAATAAATGGATTGATTTCAATCCTACGGTTTCATCTGATGGTTCTAAGCTAGCGTTTGTTACGGAGAGAGATAATAATAGAGAGATTTATATTATGGACCTTATGTGGATGGATGGTTATACTCAGTGGGAAGGCAGAAATCTAAAAAACCTTACTAAAACATCTGGGCATGAATGGTCTCCGCGTTTTTCTCCTAGTGGTGAAAAATTAGTTTTTTCTTTTTATGAGCCAAATGAAGATAATTATGATATTTATATAATTAACTCTAACGGAGATAACAAAAAAAATCTAACCGCACGCCCTGGCTATGAAATTTTACCCCAATTTTCGCCTGATGGATCATTTATAATCTTTCAGTCCTGGCAATTTGGTGTTAAAGAAATTTTCTTTATTAATTTATTGGAGGAAATTGAAATAAATCTAACTGGGGAACCAGAGAGCAATGATATTCTTACCGATGGTAATGCTTTTTCGCCTGATGGAAAAAATATTGTGTTTACTTCAGATAGAGATGGAAATAAAAATATATATATGATGAATGTTAATGGTTCCAATCAAAAACAATTAACCACTCATCCTTCAGATGATTATGAGCCTGTTTTTTCACCAGATGGTCGCACGATTGTGTTTACCTCAGAAAGAGATGGTAATAGAGAAATATATATCATGAATGATAATGGTACAGATATAAAAAATCTTTCAAATAATTTAGCTGATGATTGGAATCCAAAGTATTATCTAGATAATAATAAAATTGTTTTTCAATCGTTAAGAGATGGTAATTGGGAAATATATATAATGAAACTAGACGGAACAGGACAAATTAATTTAACCAATCACCCAGGATCAGATTATTCATTTGTTGTACTTCCTCTAAAGAGTTACTAAAAATTAACTTATTTTTATGCATGTATTATTGATAACACAATATTTTCCTCCTGAAATTGGAGCTGCAGCATCAAGGTGGAGTGACTATACTAAAATTTTAAATCAACAGGGGCACAAAGTTACAGTGCTTTGTGAAGTCCCAAATTATCCTCAAGGTAAATATTTTCATGGATATAAAAGTACATGGGTTAAAACTGAAAAAATAAACAATAATCTAACTATAATTAGATCATACGCTAATGCAAATAATCGTAGATCAATTTTTAAAAAACTTATACATTATTTGACTTTTATGGTTAGTGGTATTTTCAATGTAAATAAGGTTAAGAAGTATGATTTTGTAATTGTTTCAGTACCGCCTCTTTTTACGGGAATGATTGGCGTTTTCCTTAAAAAATATAAATCGATTCCATTTTGGTTAGATATCAGAGATCTTTGGCCAGATTCAGCTCTCGCTTTAAATCAAATAAATAAGAATTTTTTATATCATTTAGGCAAAAAAATAGAATTACTAATCTATAATTCTGCAGAAGGATTTATTTTCCCAGTTTCAGGATTTAAAAAATATTTAAATAAACAATCTATATCAATCAAGCAAAAACCGAAGTATCATTTGTTAAATGGTATAAGTGCTGATTTTATTTCATCCATTGAAAATATAGAGATTGAATCAGATGAACGTTTTACTGTTCTATATAGTGGGAATATAGGTTTAGCTCAAGGGCTCGAAACAATTATTGAAGCCGCAAAGTTATTAGATAAATATCCTATAGATTTCAGGTTAATTGGAGATGGTGTATGTAAAAATCACTTACAAGATTTAATTAAAAAAGAGAATTTAGAAAAATTTTTTTTTCATAATTCAATGAGTCGTTTGGAGCTAATTAAATGGATCAAAAAAGCATCTGTTTGTGTTGTTCCTTTAATAAATAATAGCCTTTTTCGTACAGCACTTCCTTCGAAAATGTTTGAATACATGGCTTGTCAAAAACCTATAATAATTGGAATTAAGGGAGAAGCAGAAAATTTAGTGAATAATTCGAAATCAGGAACAGTTGTGGAGCCAGAAAATGCTATTTTAATGTCTAAAGCAATAATAGATTATTACCAAAATAAAAGTAAATGTATTGAGCATGGTACCAATGGTATGATTTATGTCACAGAAAACCTGAAAAAGGAAGATTTAATTTCTAAAGTAATTAAATCAATCCAAAACTTATAAAGTTGAATAGAAATCGATATAATAAAAATCTCTTCGGGATATTAATTTTTTCAGATATTATTGCTAATTTTTTGGCAATTTGGGTCATTTTTGGTAATTATTATTTTTATAATAATCCAATGAACTTTTTATTTGTTACTGCTATTACTCAATGTTTTTGGTCACCCATTTTTTATATAGCTAACCTTTATGACACCCGGGCTACTCTATCTAGATTTGAAGAGATTATTAAAATTGTTCCAATCGTTTATACGTGTTTAATAATACTAATATCAGCCCATGTATTTGGTTTTTTTGAATTATCGATTAATTATAAAAATATTTTATCATATGGCCTTACTTTTCTAGGAATTTTAATTACAAATCGATTTTTTATTCATACAATGCAGAAAATCTTATTAAATCGGAATATTGGTTTAAATAAGGCTTTAATCTTAGGTGCAAATAGAAGGGGCGAAGCAATATATAAAGAGCTTTTAAATCATTCATACCATGGGTTAAAGGTAGAGGGATTTGTTCGTGCTTTAGATGATCCTATTTCGTATGATTCTAAAAGGATACCTATTAAGATATTTGGAACAGAATCTGAATTTCATAAAATACTGAAAAATGAAAAAATTCATGATGTTATTATAGCATTAGATCAGCCTAATCCTGAAAGAATTATGAGTGCCATTTCTAAAGCAAACGGTTCTCCAATATCAATAAAAATTCTTCCTGATATGTATGAAGTAGTAACAGGTCTAGCTAGAACAAATCAATTAGTAGGTGTTCCATTAATTGATATTAATTTGAATTTAGATACTTTTTATTCACAAAAACTTAAGCGATTTTTTGATATTGCTATTGGAGTTTTTAGCTTATTTATCTGTATACCTTTTTGGGTTATTATTGGGATTTTAATCAAGCTAGATTCTAAGGGACCAGTTTTTTACAGACAAGAACGGATGGGAAAAGATGGAAAGATTTTCTACATTAATAAATTCCGTTCAATGGTTTTGGATGCAGAAGCTAAAACAGGACCAGTTTGGGCAGGGACCCAAGATGATAGAATAACTACAATTGGAAAATTATTACGACGTTTTCATTTTGATGAGACGCCACAGTTGATAAATATTTTAAAAGGAGATATGTCGGTAGTTGGCCCAAGGCCAGAGCGCCCTTATTTTGTAAAAAAATTAAAAGAAACATATCCTTTTTATAGTAGAAGATTCAAGATTAGACCTGGAGTAACTGGCTGGTCACAAATAAATCAACCATTCGATGTTAATGTCGAGGACGTTCATCATAAATTAAAATTTGATTTTTATTACATAGAAAACATGAGTTTACGATTAGATATAAATATTCTACTAAAAACAATATTCGTAGTACTTAGAGGGCATAATACCCATTAATAAATGATTTATATACTATAATTTGCTTTAAAAAATAATAAATATTAATTTTAAAAGATAAATCTGAGGTATAGTTAAATGTCACAACTCCGACGCAAAAACGTATGGTTATTTATTTTAGCTGATGTTTTTATTGTATGTTTTAGTGCATATGGATCCTATCTATTAAGATTTGATTTTGAAATCCCTAAAGAATACTTCAGCAGTTTTTATACACTACTTTTAGTCTTAATTTTTTCAAAATTATCGCTAAATGTTTTCTCAAATATTTATAGTGGATTATGGCGTTATACTAGTGTAAATGATTTAATTAGTATTATTAAATCATCTACATTAGGATCAATCATATCTACCGCAGTTGTGTTTTTAATATTAGGTGTAGGCATTATTCCTAGAAGTATATTTATAATTGATTATTTTTTGTCAACCATTGGAATGGTTACTACTCGATCAATGGTTCGGATTTATTCAAATAAAATCAAGCAACGAATAAGATCTTTACCACAACCTTCCAAAAGGAATAAAACAAAACTATTATTGTTAGGCGCTGGATGGGCTGGAGAAAAAATTATAAGAGAAATTTTGGAAAATCCATCATCACCTTATGATCTTGTAGGCCTTTTAGATGATGATTCTTCAAAAATCCATACAACACTTCATGGGGTTCCTGTATTTGGAAAAATTGAAACCATTCATACTTTTAATGTTCCATTTGATGAAATTATAATTTGTACTTCAGCGGCATCAAGTTCTGAAATGCGTCGCATTGTTGACCATTGTAAAGTTGTTAAAAAACCATATCGTACTATTCCTACTGTTTCTGAATTAATAGATAAAAAAGTTTCTCTCAATGCAGTCCGAGATGTGTCAATCCTTGATTTGCTAGGAAGACAAGAGGTTAATCTGAAGCGATCTGAAATTTCAAAATATATTTTTGGAAAAAAAGTTCTTGTAACAGGCGCTGGTGGATCAATTGGTTCTGAATTGGTAAAACAATGTATGAGTTTTGATCCTGATTTATTGATTTTATTTGATCAAAGTGAAAATAATTTATTTCATGTAGATAATATGTGTTCTCAGTTTGGTTCTAAGATTGGAATCCAACCTATCCTTGGAGATATAAGAGATAAGAAAATTCTTAATTCAGTTTTTAATTCATTTAAACCTAATGTGGTTTTACATGCGGCTGCATATAAACATGTTCCTATGCAAGAACTAAATCCTTGGGAAGCAGTGAACACTAATATACAAGGCACAATTAATTTGGTAGAAGCTAGTGAATTTCATAATATTGAACGATTTGTCTTAGTGTCTACAGATAAGGCAGTAAACCCTACTAATGTAATGGGTGTTACTAAGAGGATAGCAGAACAAATAATTCAGGCTAAAAGTATGGATACAAAAGTAAAATATATGGCTGTTCGCTTTGGTAATGTAATTGGAAGTTCTGGAAGTGTTATTCCTACTTTTCAAGAACAAATTAGGAATGGAGGTCCTGTAACAATAACAGATCCCAATATTAAACGTTACTTTATGTCTATCCCTGAGGCGGCACAACTTATTTTACAAGCAGGTGCAATTGGTACTGGTGGTGAAATTTTTGTTTTAGAGATGGGATCAGCTGTATTAATTAAAGATATTGCAACTGAACTTATCAAGCTTTCAGGGTATACACCTGAAGTAGATATACCAATAGAATATATTGGTTTGCGTCCTGGAGAAAAAATGTTTGAGGAATTAATTACTAAAGATGAAAATATAAAAGATTCCCCTCACAGTAAAATAATGGTTTTAACTAATGAAATTTCCTATGGTTGGAATAGGATAATGGCTGAATCAGAAAAAATCATTGATTCAGCTAATTCTTACGATGCAATCAGTATAAAAAAGGCACTTAAAAAAATGGTTCCAGAATATAAACAAGATGATTTAGATATTAATCTAAGTTCTGCTAAAAGTATAAAACGTACACATATATAAAAATTTTCTTATTGTTTATATCTTAAGAATTCAAAAAAAAATATTCATTCTTGGTTATGCTTTATTATGCCAAATATTCTCACAGCAATTAGAATTTGGCTATAGTAATAATATAACTAGTAAAATGCCCTTTTGGCTTGAGTCAAATCAAAATGGGCTAGACTATAGATATCCCTTTTTTTATTTTTCAATTAAGAAAAATAAAAATCACAATAAAAGCATTCTGTTTGATTATGGTTTAAAGGCTAGCCTATCTTCAAATTCAATTAATTATATTATTGAAGAAGGATTTTTTCGATTAAATAAAAGTATTTTTACTTTAACTATTGGTAGAATAAATGAAAGATTAAGCAATGAGTCAAAATTGTTATCCTCGGGTTCTTTAGCGATAAGTGATAATGCTACCCCAATACCAAGTATTTATCTTGGAGTTAAAAATTTTTCTCCCACTTTTTTAAGTAAATGGAATCTTAAATTAAAGGGTAGCCTCTCTCATGGTTGGTTAAATAAAGGTCAATATATAGAGGCGCCTTTCTTACATCAGAAAAATTTATTTTTTAAAAAAATTATAGATTCTAGTAGTTCAATTAATATAGGTATTATCCATTTGGCTATTTGGGGAGGAGAAACACGGATACATGGGAAACAACCTAGTCAGTTATTAGACTATTTAAGAATATTTTTTTTAAGACCAGGTTCAAAAAATCATCTTGAACAAGAAAAAATAAATACTTTGGGAAACCACTTAGGTATTTGGGATCTATTATATGAAAAAGAAAAAAATGATAAAAAATTAAGATTATACTATCAACATCCATTTGAAGATGAAAGTGGAGCAAGATGGTTATTAAATAGATTCGATGGATTATATGGAATAGAATTAATCTCAACCAATTATGGTTTTATGAGCCAATTTTTATATGAGTATATAAATACTATGAACCAAAGTGGATCATTAGGTGCAACTGACTCAACATATGGTTGGGATAATTATTATAATCACTATATATATCAATCAGGTTGGACTTATTATAATAAGGTAATTGGTAATCCATTATTTACAAGGGGTTCTAACAAGGGTAGTTATAGCGATGGAATATATATTATTAATAATCGAATCAAAGCTCATCATATTGGATTAATGGGGAATTTTACAAAAAAAATAAGTTATAAAATTTTGTTTACTTATAGCCAAAATTTTGGAATTTTTCCAGATATGGAGAAATTTCAAAATGAAAAAAATATATATAGGTTTGAAGATGGATTAATTCAGCGTTCCACACTACTTCAATTACAAATGAAAGATATAAATAAATTTAATCTTGAGCTATCGTATGCAATAGATAATGGTCAGCTATTAAAACTTTCTAAATCCGTTCTTATATCAATAAACTACAACTATTCACTTAATTCTGTTTCAAAATGACTAGTTAATTATATTACATTTGTGCCAGTCATGAATAGAATTTTTATTAAACTGGGGTGGTTAAAATGGTCTTAGACATTCAGGGCCTAAAATAATCTTAAATTGGTAAAAGAAAAATGCACTTTGTTAAAGTGCATTTTTATTTTTATGGGGATTTACATTAAAATGAAAACTATTGAAAAAATTATAGAATTGCAAACTATTGATTCTCAGTTACAAGAGATTGCTGAGTTATTGGGAGATCTTCCTATAAAAGTAGAAAAGTTGAAGGAAGAAGAATTATCATTAAATAAATCTATTGATAGTGG
>CETH01043167.1_pt1 | contig 54688 bp, 55 predicted proteins | sample 361461 | NCBI WGS metagenome assembly CETH01 (sample SAMEA2622695, study PRJEB7988) | marine metagenome | isolation source: saline water (ENVO:00002010), including | reverse complement strand
CAAAATACCCATTGCCATGATAAGAATTCAGTTATTAATCCACCATACAAGGGTCCTATAACGGCTCCAGCTTCTGCTGCCCCTCCTGCTAATCCAATTGGGATACCTCTTTTTGATGCACTGAATATGTCACTAATTATGGCAATAGATACAGGTAGCAAGGCTCCAGCTCCTATTGCTTGTAGTATTCTTGTGGCTATAACCCACTCGATAGTATTTATTCTTTCAATTAGTAGATTGTCATTGTAATTATCAAATGACCCCGTTAAAGCAGTTCCAACTGATCCAACAATAAATATTGTCATTGCTAATGCATAAATTTTTTTACGACCAAATATATCTGAAAAACGACCCATTATTGGCATTACAGCTACATACCCTATGAGATATCCAGTTATGGTCCATGCGGCTTTTTCTAATTCTCCTATTCCTATTCTCAAATCTAACATGATCTTAGGCAGTATAGTTACTACTACAGTTTGATCATCTGATGCAAAAAATAAACCTATGAGTATAGGTATTAGTTGTACGTAAGGTTTATTAGTGAAGTTAAGCATTTTATTTTAATGAAGGTACTGAAATATCAAAAGGTTTATCAAAGTTGGATATTGTTAGTTTACGGATTATCTTAGGGTCATCATATTTAGATGCTTGTCCTGAAATTTCTATTTTATTGATTTGATACAAATTTTTGTCTATGGTTATTTTTGTTTCTAAAGATTTTTCTAACGTTTCTCCTAATAAAGTATTGAATATACTTGGGGAAATTTCTCCTCGTATTATGTAACTGTTTGTATTGGAACTATCGATTGTAGGAGATTCTATTTGATCAATTGTTGAAAATAGAATCTCATTTAATCCATTTACAGCTAATGAAAGTGGATTTGAATTATCTTCGATGGATTCCCATTTCTGCGTAATAGGGTTTATATAATATGAATCTGATTTTTTCTTGATATATTTAGTTTTCAAGACAATATTTCCAAATAATAAATTGCCTTCAATATATATATCGTCAGGTAAATTGATTGTTGCCGATGCTTCCGACAGTGTTAATCCTGTATTACCTACAGGAGTTCCTGTTCCTGACGAATGTTTTAAATCTAACTGATAAGAATTTAGATTTCTCATAGCGATTTTTGTTTTTTTAAGTATTTGGTCGATAGACATGTTTTTTAATGTCATATCTGATTCAGTATTTTTTGAACAGGATATAGAAAATAATACTATTACAATCAGTAACCCAGCACAGACGAAACTTATTTTTTTGAATAACATTTTATTATTATATCGTTATAACTGGATATAAGAAAAAGGGACATGTTATTAATTTAATAACATGTCCCTTTTAATAGTTAAGGTTTTGAATATAACCTAACTTTTATTTCTTGCGTACACAAATCCACCTAAACCTATCATCAAGAGTGATAATACGAATCCTACCTGAATCATCAGAGTGAATGCTGTGTCCCCAACTTTAGGGAGACCCAGATTTAAGATGTGATTTGATATTTCTAGAGCAGGTGCATCTGCCCCTGAGGTTATATACATCGTTGCCATTGACTGTCCTGCAGAATAAGCTTGAGCAGAACCACCTTCGTTTGCTGAAGCTGATATTACACCACTATTATCTGCATCCCAACCATTTCTAGCTGCGGAGAGTTCACTCACAATCTGGTTTACGTGAATCTTTGCTATCGCGACTTCTGAAGTAATAACATTGTCACTTGCGTTTGATGTAGCAGAATTGACCCATTTATTTATGTTTGCAGTTACTGCTATAACAGCCGTTGAAGAAGCCGTTACTCCCAGGTCGTCAGCTGCAACGGAAGCAGCTGTAGCATGAGCGTTAATTTTAGCTGTGTCATCTGCTATAGATGAAAGAGCTCCAATCATAGAATTCATATTAGTGTTTATGGTTGAAGAATCAGAAGCAGATTGAGCAGACTTAGCTGATGCTAGAGCGGAATCTAATGAAGCACTTACTGAGTTGATATCATCTAACATTCCATTTATTTCAACAATAGCTGTTGAATTTACGTGTCCTGCGAATGCAACTTCACTGCCTTGAGTTATTGTCACTCGGCTATAAGTCGATATTAAATTTGCCCCACTGTAACCAGACGAAGAACTGTCGAATATCAACGACCCCGATCCGGTTGCTTGCGTAACTCCGTGAATGATATCAGCTGTAACATCAATGGAACCGATGCTTAAAACTTGTCGCCCATCATTTGACTTTAAAGTAACTTGATAAGTCGATCCTTCCGGAGCAGGAGCAACACCCGACAAATTAATGACGGCAGAATCACTCTTCGATATATCTGTTTCTATAAGTACTTTTCCTACGACAGGTGATGCAGCTTCAACCTGCATAGCCATACTAGGTGCCGCAAGAGTTAGCAGCACAATGGCCATAATTGCTATTATTTTGGTCCTGAACATGGCTTGTTCACCGCCTCCTTAAGACCAGTAACTGTGACTGGCATTAAATTTTAAATAAACATATGCAAACTAAAGACTACCACATTCATGTACTATATAACACCATATATGGCACAATTTCAGTAGCAAAAATAGTTTTCAGTGAAATTAACTATACGTTTAGTATTAAAAATACTTAACTATTAGCAAAATTTCATAGGTATTATACAATTTTTAGTCAAATTAATAAATAATGATATATATATAATGAAAATTACAGATCCTTCGATGCTTCATTTTAATGAATCTCTTAAGCTTATGGGGTTTGGTGATATTTCAAACATTAGTAAGAGTTTTTTGGATTATCACAATTTGATCTTAGAATGGAATTCGAAAATTAATCTTATATCCTCTAACACCGTTGACAGCATTTTAGAAAGGCATTTTCTTGATTCAATGTCAGTCCACTTAGTTGATTCTTTGTTAAATTTTGATTTAATGGAAGATGCTATAGACGTTCTTGATCTAGGGGCAGGAGCAGGATTGCCAGGAATACCCTTGAAAATAAGTCATCCTAATTGGAAATTGACATTATTGGATTCAACCTCAAAAAAGATTGATTTTTTACAAGAACTTTGTTCTAAATTAACTTTAAAACATGTGAATTTTATATCTGACAGGGCTGAAAATGCAGCCCACCTCCAAGCCTATAGAGAAAAATTTGATTTAGTTATTTCGAGAGCAGTTGCTGATTTGAAAGTTCTAGTCGAATTAATGCTTCCATTTTGTAAGATAGGAGGGGCTATCGTGGCTATGAAAGGTGACAAGGCCGAGCAAGAGATAAAAATGGCTTTAAATGCTATCAATGTATTAGGAGGTGGAGATGTGGAATTAGTACAAACTTCGGATTATCAAACTTTTCTTAGGGGATCCTTGGTTGTTATTCGTAAAATTGCAGATACGCCCGAAAATTATCCTAGAAGAGTCGGAATTCCACATAAAAGACCTATAACTGACTTGAGTTGATAATGTGCTAAAAGGTATCTTTGTGGACTCAAAGTTAGAATTAAAGATGATGAACTATAGGATTATCTATGATTGAGATTAAAAATAGAGTTTTTTCTTTTCCTACATTTTTATCTTTTGTAGGAGCAGTAGCGATAATTTATTTTTTAGCTGAAGGGTTTGAATTAGACTGGAAATTAACCTTAGAAAATGTCTCTAACATGAATATATTCTTTTATATTCTAGCTTTAATTGTATATTACATCAGTTTCATTTTTAGAGGGTACAGATGGAAAATTCTCGCAACAAATGCTCTTTTAGGTGATAATGAAAAATCGTCAGATCAAGATGAAAATATTATCCCTAGCGCTCTGTCATGTAGCTTATTGATATTGAGTGGATGGTTTTTGAATGCAATAGCTTGGCTGAGGATGGGCGACGCTTATAGGGCTTGGGCATTTGGAAATGACACCGGGAAAGGATTTTCTTGGGGTATTGGCACTTTACTAGCCGAACGAACTTTGGACATGATGGTTGTTGCTGTGTGTCTGGTTTTTGCAATTGTTGGAATATCGCTAAATCATTATAACGAAACATTTATGTATATATTATTTGCAGCTATTTTGATGGGGGTTTTCTTGGTGGCAGCAATGCTTCTAGTGTTTTTTTATGGCGGGCAGCTTGCTAATAAATTGCCTTCTAGGCTTAAAGAAGGATTTATTAATTTCAAAAGAGGGACAAGCGGAGGATATCACCGTATTGTCACGCTAACTGTTTTGGGGTTATTGGGATGGATAATGGAAATGATAAGATTTTGGCTAATTGTACAAGCACTTAATCTTGAGCTAAGTATTCCAATGGTTGTTGCTGTTTCTTTGGGTAATGCAATTTTATCTACAGTGCCAACTCCTGGAGGCTTAGGGATTGTAGAGCCAGGGATAACAGGTATGCTAATGTTTGAGATGTCTTCAACAGATGCTGCATCCGTTGCATTATCAGATAGATCTATAACTTATTTAAGTGTTATTTTTCTTGGAGGCATAACTTTTGCCTTGAGACGGTTTGTTCGGTAATAATAGATGGTGAGATTGGTGAATTATTCAGTGTTGATTTAAATTAAGAGGATAAATATGACAATAAATTCTAAAGATATTTCCTTATTAAAACATAAGTCTGCTGCTATCAGTTTAGGTCCTGATAGGGCTCCGGCTAGATCTATGTTGAGAGCTGTTGGCTTAGGGGATGATGATATGGAAAAACCATTTGTTGCAATTGCAAATTTGGCTAGCGACGTGACTCCCTGTAATGTACATTTAACTCGAATAGCTGATAAGGCTAAACAGGGTTTATGGGATGCCAATGCTGTGCCATTTATGTTTGGAACTATTACTATAAGTGACGGTATCTCTATGGGGACAGAGGGTATGAAAGGATCGTTAGTCAGCAGAGAAGTTATTGCTGATTCGATTGAAACGGTATGTTTTACTGAGGGAATGGATGGATTATTAATTGTAGCAGCCTGTGATAAAAATATGCCTGGTGCAATGATGTCGATGGCTCGTTTAAATATCCCTTCAGTTTTTGTTTATGGAGGAGCTATATTACCTGGATCGTACAAAGGTGAGGATATAAACATACAAGATATGTTTGAAGCAGTAGGAGCCTATTCTAAATGCCAGATGTCTTTAGAAGAATTGATTGATATGGAACGTGTGGCATGCCCTGGAGAAGGAGCTTGTTCAGGCATGTTTACTGCTAATACTATGGCTTCAGCGATAGAAGCGATGGGTATGTCTGTGCCGGGAGCAGCTTCTATACCAGCCGTAGATGATAGAAATTTAAGTGTTGCTGAACAGGCTGGTAAACATATTTACACAATGCTTGAAAAGGGTGTTAAGCCTAGAGATATTATGACTCGAAATGCCTTTGAAAATGCTATACGTTTAGTGTTGTCTATGGGTGGATCGACTAATTCAGTATTACATTTATTGGCAATAGCTCATGAAGCAGAAGTTAATTTAACTATCGATGATTTTGATATGTTAAGTCGCGACACACCTTATCTTACTGATTTAAAACCAGGTGGCAAATATGTTATGTCAGATATGGATAGGTCAGGTGGAGTTCAAGTTGTTTTAAAAGAATTGCTTGAAGCAGGGTTGATTCATGGTAACGAAATGACTATAAACGGTAAAACTATAGGGGAGAATCTTGAAAATGTTAAGACTAGACCCGACAATAAAGTCATATTTTCAGTGCCAAATGCGAAAAGCTCAACAGGTGGGCTAGCTATATTGAAAGGAAACCTAGCTCCTGAAGGCGCCGTTATGAAAGTTTCAGGAACTTCTCATCATAAACATGAAGGACCTGCTAAAGTTTATGATGGAGAAAGAGCTGCTTTTGAAGCTGTAACAAATGGAGATGTCGTTGATGGCGATGTAGTTATTATTCGTTATGAAGGTCCTAAGGGAGGGCCGGGTATGCAAGAAATGTTGGCTGTTACTGGGGCAGTTATGGGTGCAGGGTTGGGTGAATCTACTTTATTGATTACCGATGGAAGGTTTTCGGGCGCTACCAGAGGACCTATGATTGGACATGTTGCTCCAGAAGCGGCTGTTGGGGGCCCGATTGCTTTAGTACAGGAAGGCGACATCATATCTATGGATGTTAATTCTAGGCAGCTAGATGTTAAAATATCTAAAGAAGAACTTGAGTCTAGGGGAAAAGCTTGGAAACCTAGAGAACCAAATTATAAAAAAGGTGTTTTGGCAAAATATTCTAAACTTGTTTCTTCTGCATCAATTGGTGCTGTGACTAATTAAACTGAATTCTACGGAGAGTGGATTGTTTAAACAGATATTTTTATTTATGTCTTTGGTCTTGTTGTTGGTTACAACATATATGATTTTCATGTGGGTTCCTACAGAATTAAATTTAGGGATATCCCAAAGGATTTTTTACTATCATGTTCCATTAGCTTGGATCGGAATGATATCTATATTTATAGTCGGCATAGCGAGTGTTATTCATCTTATTACCAAAGATGATAAATGGGATGCCATTGCGCATTCTTCAGCTGAGATTGGAGTTGTTTTTGCAACGTTGATTCTAGTTACTGGAGCTCTTTGGGCCAAGCCTGCATGGGGTGTTTGGTGGTCTTGGGATCCCAAACTAACTACGACATTAATACTTTGGTTTATCTATGTTGCATACCTTATGATCAGATCGTATTCTACGAATCAGATTCTTGCACGTAGATATGCTTCTGTTGTGGCTCTACTAGGTGCAATAGATGCACCGTTAATATATTTGGCGTCTATATGGTGGCGAAATCTTCATCCGCGTTTAAATATAGGGCCTCTGGCAGAATCGGATTCTAGTTTAGATTCAAGAATGTTACTTACATTATTAGTTTCGACTATATCCTTTACAGTTTTTTACATTTATATGTTGATTGAGAGAATAAAAATTAGAAGAATAGAAGATGATCTTGACGAGGTACATAAATATGCATCAAATGAAATTTAAAATTTATATCTTGCCAGTATTAATAGGTATGCTAGGATTTTTATTATTTTCATTATATTTTGGAGATTCAGTTTATGCAGAGACACCTGCCAATACTACCGATATAGATTTGGACCCTGAGGCTAATTTAGATTATTTATTTGTGGTATTTTTTCTTACTTGGGTAGCTTTCTTTGCCTATTTATTCTTTTTATCAAGAAGATTGAAATCAATAAACAAAGAAGTTTTATTATTAAAAGAATTTATTAAGAATAAGAAATCTTGAAATAATTAATTAAGAGGTTTTATTTGTTAGCTAATAAAGGTAAATTCATAATTGGTGCTGTAGTTATTGGTGCTGCGTTTGGGTATTTTATTTTTATGGCATTTCAAAGCGCAACCATTTATTATTTTACTGTTTCTGAGATTAGTGAAGAACCCCAGACGCCACAAGGTAAAACCGTAAGGGTGAGCGGCAAACTAGTTCCCGAGTCTTTCTATAGGCCCGAAAATTCCACCGAAGCTTATTTTTCTATTACAGATGGGACTAATTCTATGTCTGCAATACATGACGGTATTTTACCTGACCTTTTTTTTAACAAAAACTCCGAAATTATATTAGAAGGAGTTCATTCTCCTGGGGATTCTTTTGAGAGCTATAATGTTATTGTTAAATGTCCTTCAAAATATGTTGCTATGGAAGAGGATCAAAAACTAGAAGAATCTTATTGACAAGGGAAGAGATTGCTATGCCTAAATTATCTGAAGATGAAATCCAACACTTTTTAACGAATTATGATTATGTTATGAAATTGGCAACGATTTCATCTGATGGGTACCCGAATGTTGTTCCAATATGGTACTCATATAAAGACGGGGAGTTTTCTGTATTGGGTCGACCTAACAATAAATGGATATCAAACATATATGAAAATCCCAAAATTTCGGCCTGTATAGATTCCCCTTCCCCTCCATATGTTAGGGTTACTTTTAAAGCTGATGCTATGGTTATTGATAAAGAATGGTTTGGAGATTGGAAGCATTTAGCTTTACGGTATTTGGGTGAAGAAGCAGGGAGCTCATATTATGAAGAAACCAAAAATGTGCCGAGGGTGTTAATTCAATTTAAACCCGAGAAATTAATTACTTGGGGTGGTGGTGGTTGGCATTCGAGATATAGATAATCCGTTTATTCCAGTACTAGTTGAGGAGATAACATGATAATAGGATTGAATCATACTGGTTTTGTTGTTTCTAATCTCGAAGAATCAGCTAAATTTTACCAAGATGTGATTGGCTTAGATTTAGCTGACTCTTTTGAAAGGCAAGGCCCAAAAATGTCTCAAGTAATAGGCTATCCAAATGCACATTTGAAGATAAACATGTTTGATTTAGGTTCTAACCATATGCTTGAACTTATTGAATATGTTTATCCGGAACCATATCAAAGACCTACTGAGCATAGGTCAGTTATTGGAGGTTCACATATTGCGTTTACCGTTGAAGATATATATGAAACTTGGTCAGATTTAAAACTTAAGGGAGTTAGACCTTTAAATCCCCCTGTTGAGGTTGTTGATGGTAAATTTGCTTGTTATGTTCAGGATCCAGATGGAAACTGGGTAGAACTTATTGAATACAAATAGATTTATTTTAATAAATCTGATGGGTTTAATTTTACAAGTTTTGTAATTTGAGCTGCAAGGACTCCTTCTTCCAGAAGAGCTGATATCGCCATTCTGATCCCTTCAGCAGGTGATGGATTGAACCATTGTCCAAAATTGCTTGTCAAGATACATCTTTCATATCCAATTAATTTTATTTGTTCTATTATTGCTTCAATAGGTATCGAGTGGTCTGAGGGCATGCATGAAGAGAACCTAAACTCAATGAATGCTCCAAGGTCACTTAAAGTTTTATAAATATTGTCATCAGAGATTATATGGTCAAAGGCAATAATGATTTTCAATATCCCATACTTTTTAGCTTCTTCTAAAATTGCAATAGAATTTGAGGGAGAAAGTTGATCTAAAGCAAGGGTCAAATTTTTGGCATAAACTATTTTTAATATTTCTTGCATTTGTGAACTTAAAGAGTCATTTTTTAATATTTCATGTTCTTCTGATTTTGGTATCCATATTACTTTTGTATTTAGTCCAGCTGCTGATTCTACTGCCTCTGGATTTAAGCCTCCGACTGATCGAGTGAGAGTAACGGACCCTACAGTTGATAGCCCGGGATACATTTGATTCAGAATATATGTAATGGGTGTTGTGAGGTACAAAGAAGATTTTAAAACAAAACCTGACATTTGAGATTCGTATGCATATCTTCCTGTTTCCATGGGGTCCATTCTGAGGTCTTCTATATCAGGATATGCTTGGACATTAAAGTCTATAGAACCTTTTAATATTTCTTGAACTTGATTATTTTTAGATTCCATTATTGCCTCATTTACAGTTCAATATTTTTTTTAAAGTTGCCATTTCAGATATTTGGGTAATGTTTTTATGCTGAATAGTATTTTTATAAAAACTGTTCGTTGGAATATAGTGTATCGCTTTCATATTTGCTGCAATAGCAGCTTTAATACCATTTAAAGAGTCTTCTATAACAAGGCATTTTTCAGGACGAACTTTTAGCGTATGCGCTGCTAAAAGAAAGATGTCGGGTGCGGGTTTGCCTTTTTTAACATCTGCTGCACTAAATATGCGTCCTTCAAATTTTTGCAAAAGACCTGTTATCCCTAATGTTTTTCTGATTTTTTCATGAGGACCACTGGAAGCAACGCAAACGTCATAAGTTATATTTTCTAAAACATCTCTAATTCCAGGGACTGGAGAGAGGGATTTTTCAAATTCTGCAAACATCCTAGTCATATACGTATTTGTTAAATCTATATCAATGTCATGCGGTAATTTTTCTTTTATTATTCTTAAGCAATCATCCCAAGATTTCCCTAAGAACAAATTTAAAGATTCCTCAAATGTTATAGATAACCCAATTTCACCTAAAACCTCTATGAGTATTTTATTTGCAATAGGTTCACTATCAACTAGTACTCCATCGCAATCAAAAATAATTAGTTTAGTCATGATTTTTAATTCCAATAAATTTACATAGAATGATACCAATTTTACCGCTTTTTATCTGGATTATAATCTAGACAGTATAAAAGTTGACACGTAACGAATCAACTTTTATACTGTGCTTAATATATTTTCAATTAAATTGATAAAGGTGTTATGTAAATTGTTAGGTGATGGCTTATATGTAATAAGTGTTGCAGCTAGGTTATTAGAAATGCATCCTCAAACTCTTAGAAAATATGAAAGAGTTGGCTTGGTTATGCCTTCTAGAACTGTTGGAATGCTTCGTTTATATTCGGAAGAGGATATAGTGCGTTTAAGGCTGATAAAACATCTAATAGGGGACCTTGGCTTGAATTTATCAGGAGTAGAATTAGCTTTGGGTATGTTTAATCAGATGTTAAAGATGCAGTCAACGCTTAATCAGCTTGAAACTAACGATGCGAAAATTTATTTAGAAAATTGTCTTGACAAAATGTTTGAAATGTTAATGATTGATTAACATATTTTTGGGGAGAACGATTAGTGACTGAAGAAAATAAAGATAATCTAGAAGACGAATCAACTGAGTTGTTGGAAGCGCTTGGAAATTTAGATGATGCTGAAGAAGAAGATGCAGATGTTGATAAATTATTAAAAGAAGCGTTGAAAGAGAAAGAGAGATTTCAATCTATTGCTCAGAGGGCCCAAGCAGATTTAGTGAATTATAGAAGTAGGGTGATTCAAGAGCAGGAAGAGCTCAGGCGAACAGTCAAATCAGGTGTGCTGACTAGGTTTATTGGAATAATAGATGATTTAGAGAGAGCTATTAACGAAATCCCTGATACTGTTGAAAAAGGCTGGCATGAAGGAATTCAATTAGTTTTGCGTAATCTGGAGAATTCTCTGGATATTGAAGGAGTAAAAAAAATTGAAGCGTTGGGAGCAATTTTTGACCCTTACAAACATGAAGCATTGTTATATGAGAAAACGTCAGAATCACAGGAAGGAACAATTTTAAATGTAATACAAAATGGTTATACATTGAATGACAAAATTCTTAGGCCTGCTCGAGTTGTAGTAGCTCAAGAAGATGAAATTGAACAAAAACAAGAAGATATTAATGAAGAATCTGAAAAATCTTCAGATTAATTAAAATAGGAGGAAGAAAATGCCGAAAATTCTCGGTATTGATTTAGGGACAACAAATTCATGCATGGCAATTATTGAAGGTGGTGAACCTCGAGTAATTGAGAATTCTGAAGGTACGAGAACAACCCCATCTGTAGTAGGAATTAATCCTAGATCTGATGAAAGATATGTTGGGACAACAGCTAAAAGGCAAGCAGTGACAAATCCCGACAACACGATATTTTCAGCGAAAAGATTTATGGGCATGAAGCTAGAAGATGACTCTGTCAAAAGAAATATTTCTTTAGTGCCTTATAAAGTTGTTAAACATGATAATGGAGACGCTCATCTTGAAATGGGCGGAAAGTCATACGCACCCCCTGAGATATCAGCTATGATCCTTCAAAAAATGAAACAGGATGCGGAATCTAAGTTGGGCGAATCTATTGACCAGGCTGTTATAACTGTTCCTGCATATTTTAATGATAGTCAAAGAAATGCGACTAGAGATGCAGGGAAAATCGCAGGTTTAGAAGTTCTTAGGATTATCAATGAGCCTACAGCTGCCGCTTTAGCTTATGGACTAGATAATGATAAAGATCAGACTATAGTAGTTTTTGATTTAGGGGGAGGAACTTTTGATGTGACGATTTTACAAATGGGAGATGGTGTAGTTGAGGTTAAAGCAACTAATGGAGATACTCATCTGGGTGGAGATGATTTTGATCAAGTGATTATAGATTGGATTTGCGATAAATTTAAACAAGATCAAGGAATTGATTTAAAAACTGATCGTATGGCACTTCAAAGATTGAGGGAGTCTGCTGAGAGAGCAAAAATTGAACTTTCAACTTTAATGCAAACTGAAATCAATTTACCATTTATTACCGCTGATGCCTCAGGCCCTAAACATTTAGTAGAAACTCTACAAAGATCTACGCTCGAACAATTAGTATCAGATCTTGTTAAGAAAACTATTGAACCTTGTAAATTAGCCATGGGTGATGCTGGTACAGCTGTTAGTGATATTGATGAAGTGATTTTAGTCGGAGGCATGACTAGAATGCCTTCAGTTCAAAAAGCTGTTGAAGATTATTTTGGCAGAGAATCTCATCAGGGAGTTAATCCTGATGAAGTAGTTGCCATCGGAGCATCGATACAGGCAGGGGTATTACAAGGAGATGTAGAAGATTTGCTTTTGCTTGATGTTACTCCACTGACATTAGGTATAGAAACTTTAGGTGGAGTAACGACACCTCTAATTCAGAGGAATACAACTATCCCTACTTCTAAAAGTGAGACATTTACAACCGCTGCTGACAATCAACCTTCTGTAGAAGTCCATGTTTTACAAGGTGAGAGACCGATGTCTTCAGAAAATAAGACAATAGGCAGATTTAATTTAGACGGGATATTACCAGCTCCCCGTGGAGTACCTCAAGTTGAAGTTACCTTTGACATTGATGCTAATGGAATATTGAATGTATCTGCTAAAGATAAAGGTACAGGTAAAGAGCAAAGTATAACTATAACTGCTAGTTCAGGATTGTCTCAAGATGAAATTGATCGAATGGTTGATGAAGCTGAACAATACGCTGATGAAGATGCTCAAAAAAGGCAACAAATTGAAGTGCGTAATTCGGCTGAAAGTGCTGTGTATACCTCAGAAAAGATGATTAAAGATAATGAAGAGCAAATTTCTCCAGAAATCAGATCTGAAATTGAATCTAAAATAGATTTAGTAAAGAATTCTCTTGAAGGAGAAGACATTTCAGTTATTGAGAATTCTCTTAAGGAATTACAAGAGACAATACAAAAAGTTGGAGCTGAAGTTTATGCAAATACTGAGCAAGCCTCAACATCTGAATCAGACCCTGTGTCAGAGACCGAGCCTGAACCTGAGAATACAGTTGAAGGTAACTTTAGGGATATAGAAGAAGATGAGGATAAAAAGGCCGAATAAGTTATCATAACAGCGACATAGAATAATAAATTACTTATTTCATGTCGCTAGTTATATAACATGATAGGCTAGTAAATGTTCTCTTAATATGTCATAACCGAAATCATTCTCTACATCTCTCCATACTGAATGAATGTGGTTTGCTTGATTTTGGTTATTATCGAATTCAACTAGGAAATTACCGCCATGAATTCGGTAATAATGTTTTGACTCTAAGGATTGCCCACCACCCCATGCAAAGAAAAGATTATCTATTCCATAATTAGATATTTTTTCTAATTTCACCTTCGATAATTCATCTGGAACTTGATTAACGTATTCTCCTAATAATTTATTCAAAATTGTTTTTTGCGATTTAGACATTTTTGAAACTTTTAGCCCTTCTTCTTTTGGTAGGCTTACTCTACTGCTATTGTAGGTCAGTATGTCATAAGGAGCTTCTGGGTAAATAATTGCATTTCTTTTTTGAGATTCATCTAGAGAATTTATTAATTCAAATGCGATATCCTCTCTTTCTTTTAGTATTCTTAATCCTGATTCAGGACCACTTCTGACCTCAGCAGGATTTGATCCAAAGAAAAAAGGAGTCATTGAGATGATTTCATTTCCCCAAATACTAAAATGTATAGAAATATGATGTCCTTCCATTCTCCATCCCCAAGGATCTTTTTGACCTGGAATACCAAAGATCGTGAAATAGTACAGTTCAGGATCTCGTTTAAACGTAATTTTGCCAGCTGCTTTTTCTATGGGGCCTAAAATACTTTCTAGATTTATTATTTGTTTAGCTTTCTGGTAGGATTTTTTAGTTAATCCAGTTGATAGAAGTTCAAATGCCAATGATATTTGATCTTCTTCCATATCTCTTATTGGAAGTCCATGCCTATTTAAAGGAGGGTAATACCAAAATAATCTTTCACCATCTAAATAATCAAAAAAAGTTATATTTTTCTGATTATCAGATAGACTGTTGTAGAAGTTGACTCCAGCGACAGTCATTTGATGAGCTAAATTTGATTGTGATATTGTCATATGTTTCTCTCTGTCATGTTATTTTTTGAAGTTTCTGGAAGCTTCGGACTTCTTCTTCTGGGTCGTTATTAAGTTTCATATTTGTACGTGCTACTTCTGATACGAATATGTTTTTTTTCGAATCTAGGCAGATTCCGTGTGGAGCAATAAATTGTCCTAACTGAGTTCCATATCCCCTATCCCCTAATCTAGATAATATTTGACCTTTTTTATTTAATATACTTACTCTTGGACCTATATTAGGGACATCTCTACTAATGGGTGTTCCAAATCCAAGTTCTCCTACGTATATAACATCGTCATCATCTATAAATATGGCACAGGGTCTATGTAAGTTTGACCAAGACGTTTCAAATACACCGTTTTGATTAAATATTTGGATTCTATGATTTTCACGATCGCAAACATATAAATATCCATCTTTGTCGATTGCGATATTGTGTACTATATTAAATTCCCCCTCATCTGTTCCGGATGTCCCCCAGGAAGTTATTAGATTCCCATTGGGGGAATATTTATGAATTCGCGAGTTTTTATATCCATCTGTAACAAATATATTTCCATTATTGGGATCTGTGGCAGTATGGGTGCATCTGTTAAACGGATTTCCACTAAATTGATTAGACGGTTTGTGTGGAGTTCCAATTGTTAATAATATTTTTCCATCTAATGTACACTGCCGAACTGTATGGTCTCCGTCGTCAGTACAATAAATAGTATTATCTGGCCCCAAGCTGATTCCATGAGGCCTTGAGAATATATCCTCTCCCCAAGATGAAATGAAATCTCCGTCATTATTAAACACCATTATGGGATAAGGTCCTCGATTAAAGACATATATATTGTCTTTTTTATCTGCTATTGCCCCAACAGTTTCATCCCATGAATAACCAGTAGGCATTTTCTCCCATGAGTTAATAAATTTATAAGAAAAATTTTCTGAGCCTGTTAATACTGTATCTTCCATGACTTACCCTTCGGATTAGCTTGTGTGTGAGATTATACTACGATAGGAATATTATGTAGCTATTTATGCTATTATGCATTCATATACACTCAATGGAGGGGTTAAATGACTTTAGAAGGCACAGTTAAATCACTCGGTATTGCTGTATCTAAACTTAGTCCTATGGACCAGGTCGATAAAATAGAATTGATAACAGGTCAAGGCATTGTGGGTGATCGTCATTTACGAACAGATGGAACTCGCTCTAAACGTCAAATACTTTTAATGGACATAGAAACTCTAATAGAATTTGGACTTTCAGAAAGAGATATTAAAGAAAACATAACAGTACAAGGAATTGATTTTTCTTTAATAAAGTCAGGTAATATCGTTAGAATAGGAATGGATGTGGTTTTAGAGATAACCGGTGACTGTGAACCATGTTCGAGAATGGATGAACTTCGTTCAGGACTAAAAAATGCTATAGATGGTCGCAGAGGAATGCTTGCTTATGTTAAGTCCGGTGGGACAATTTCATCAGGAGATTCAGTTACTGTTGAAAGCTAGTTAATATGTTGCTCTTCCTCCACTAATATCAAATACAGCCCCAGTACTAAATGAACATTCTGAAGATGATAGCCAAGCCACTAACGCTGCTATTTCTGACACTTCAGCTGTTCTCCCAATCGGTATTTTACCAACCATATATTCAATTACTTCAGGAGTAAACTCTTCAAGAATTCTTGTTTGAACTACAGCAGGTGTTATACAGTTGGCAACTATACCAGTTCCGGCCAATTCTTTACCGACTGATTTTGTTAATCCTATAACAGCTGCTTTTGTCGAAGAGTAAGGTACCATTTTTGGGTTTCCTTCTTTTCCTGCTATTGATGCGATATTTACAATTCTTCCATAATCGGCCTTCAACATTTCAGGAATAGATTCATGACAAAATGAAAAAACACCTCTTAGGTTTGTGTTATAAACCCTGTCTAATTCTTCTACATCTAATTCCCATATATTTCCATTTGCCCCCCCTATTCCTGCATTGTTAACTAAAATATCTATTCTATTCCATTTATTTAATGCAATATTTACTGCGTCTTGAGCAGTCTTGGGTTCGGCTACATCTCCTACAATTGGTTCCGCTTCAAAACCTTTTTCTGAAAGACTACTTGCAGCTGCAGCAACTGCATTTTTATCAAAATCGACGAGTACAATTTTTGCTCCATCATAGGCAAGCCTTTCAGATATGCCATATCCTATCCCTGTCGCTGCCCCTGTAACTATTGCGACTTGGTTATCTAGATTAGCCATTAATAATTCTCCTTGTATTAATCTTCAGATGTTCTATTGTATTGGTCTTCATATCTTATGATGTCATCTTCCTCAATATAATCTCCAACTTGAACTTCAATTATTACTACGATTCCTTCATTTGGATTTTCTATTCTGTGTTTTGCATTTTTAGGTATATAGATTGATTCATTTTCTGTTAATATGATTTTGCTACTTTCATTAGTAATCAGAGGGTTTCCTTTCACTACAGTCCAATGTTCTGATCTTTTATTATGTGACTGTAATGATATAGAACTTTTAGCGTTAATTATTAACTTTTTGACCTGGAACCCTGAACCTTCTTCAAGTATCGTATATTCTCCCCAAGGTCTTTTAACTGTATTGTGGTCCTTTTTAATCTCGGGATTTTGAGTTTCTAGGGACGCAACTAATTTTTTAAGTTTGTCATCTTGATTAAAAGGAGTTACTAATGTGACATCGGGTGTTTGAATAATTGCTATGTCTGACAGGCCTATGACTGCCAAATTGTTCGATTGACTAATTAAAATTGAATTAGTTACATCTTCAGTATAGATGTCCCCCAATGTATGGTTACCGTCTTTGTTATGATTCGAATGATTCCAGATTTCTTTCCATGTTCCAACATCTGACCATCCAGAATTTATTGGTATAACCCATGAATTAAATTTCATATTAATGTCAGAATTAATCTTTTCCATTACGGCGTAATCGATAGAAATATTTGGACATAATTCCATATATGCTTTATCAGGAGAAATGACTTCCTCTTCCGAAATTGAATTTTCCATTGCCAGCTCGCAATTTTCTAGTATTGAAGGGGAATATTGAGATATTAAAGAAATCCATGTTTCTGCACGCATCATAAATATCCCACTATTCCATAGGTAATTTCCAGAATTGACCATATTCAAAGCTAGTTTTTTCTTAGGTTTCTCAATAAATCGAATTAATTCTGAAGCATCGGCTTCAATGTTGGAACATTCTATATACCCATATCCTGTTTTGGGTTCGGTAGGAGATATCCCAAAAGTTACTATACTGCCATCTTTTGCTTTAGATATTCCTTTATTTAAAGAAGCTATGAAATCAGAAGTGTTTTCTATTAAATGATCTGCAGGTAGACAGATCAACAAACTATCCTTCGAGATTGATAATGAATGGATAGCAGCAAGCGTCAATGCGGGAGCAGTATTTTTTTGTATTGGCTCAAGAATTATTGAAGAATGAGATTTATTTATACTATTTAATTGTTCTTGAATTAAAAATTTATGTCTTTGATTAGAAATAACTATTGGATGGTTGCTAGCTAATGTTTCAAGCCTGATTATAGTTTCTTGAAATAATGAATTAGAACCTACTATATTTAGGAATGGCTTAGGGAAATTATCTCTTGACAATGGCCATAGGCGAGTTCCGGATCCCCCAGCGAGGATTACAGGTTGAATTATCATAAAGTCACGTGTTTTTTATGTATGTTAATAGACATTTAAATGTGTTTGGATTATAAATACAACCCAGATATCGGTCAATTAAATTATTGATTTAACTAGGAGTATTTTATATGGGTAACCTGAATGGTAAGAATGTAATAGTTACAGGAGCTAGTCGAGGAATTGGTCGTGAGATAGCTAAGTTATTTGCCTCAGAAGGAGGTAATATCATTTGTGCTGCAAGGACACTGAATGAAGGAGATCATCAGTTTGAAGGATCTTTGGATAGCACGGTTTCAGAGATAAAATCATCTGGAGGTAGTGCTATTGCTTCAGCTGTAAATATATCCCAAGAAGAAGAATGCATTAGGCTTTTTGAAGAAGCTCACAGTGCTTTTGGTAAGGTTGATATTTTAATAAATAATGCTGCTCTTACGTATTTTGTTCCAATAAAAGATTATGTTGTTAGGCGCTGGAAGAGATCTTGGGAAGTTAATGTTCATGCCCCGTTTATACTTAGTAAGCTTGCTTTAGAGGATATGATTCCAAGGAAATCCGGATCAATAATTAACATATCATCTGGAGCAGCTATTGGACCTGGTAGTGGGCCATACGATGAATTATCTGGTATGAAAGGGAATACTTGTTATGGAGCAGAAAAAGCAGCTATAGAAAGATTCACCCAAGGTCTTGCGGAAGAAGTTTATTCTGAAGGGATATCAGTTTCATGTGTTTCTCCATCTTTGGTTGTTGCTACTCCGGGCACTGTTTTTCACAATTTAGTATCTGACGCAAATGACACTAGGGGTGAACCGATATCGTATATGGCTAAATCTGTCTATATTCTTGCAACAGAGCCTCAAGAAAAAGTTACTGGTAAAGTTACGTATAGTCAGGAATTATTAAATGAATTCGGGTTACTGGATAGCCCAGTGGGCATTGGGAATAAAGGATCGCGGAAAGGTACTGGCTACAGTATGATCTAAAAAAAGACCTTAAAACCTATTGCACTTGTGCTGTTGCTTAGATAGCTTCCTTGTATAGGTTTATTTTGGGAGTGTTTATTATTTACTCTCTTATGTGAACCTATTTAAATTAGTTTTACTTATATATACCTCAACATGTGAAGTTGAATGTATATTAAAGGGGGTACAATGAAGATTATTCGAGCAAGAGTGAATAATTATAAAAGTATCGATGATTCTTCTTGGGTTGATATGGAAGACGTGACTGCTTTGGTGGGTAAAAACGAATCAGGTAAAACAGCTTTCTTGCAAGCAATTCGTAAGATTAATTCTATCGCAGGAGCGGAAGATCAGTTTAGTATTATGGATTATCCAAGAAAAGGGTATATTCGATATAAAAAGATTCATGAAACAAATCCCTCTGTAGTGGCTATGGCAGAATTTCGACTTACTACTGATGAAATACAAGAACTTGAGTCTAATTTCGGAGAAGGTGTTTTAAATTCCGACATAGTTCAAATAAGTGTAAATTATAATAATGAACGTATTTGGAATATCCCTACAACAGAAACTTCTTCTACCCCTCCGTCTTCTTTCAATATTCCTTCAGATATTTCAGAAATTGAACCCCCTACATCAATTAAAGGTGCTATTGATGCTCAAGTTGCCAATTCGCATAAATCATCTGTTTTAAACAAGAAAATTGAACAAGATTTTTTAGAAAAATGGCTTCCAAAATTTGTTTATTTCGATAACTACAGTACCATGCGAGGGAAAATATCTATTAATGATTTGAAAGAGAAAACTTTGAGTAATGGCATTTTAGATGATGCCGATAGGACCTTTATGTCATTATTAACCCTGACAGGGTTAAGTTTAGAAGATTTGGATCAAGATTTAGGATACGAAGATATAAAAGTTGAATTAGAATCGGCGGCTATCACTATAACCGATGAAATATTTGAATATTGGCAACAAAACCGTGAGCTTAAAGTAGAATTTGATTTGTCTCAAGCTGACCCAACAGATGTACCTCCACTTAACGAAGGTAAGATATTGCATGTTAGGATTGAAAATGCTAGACACAGGGTAACAGTTTCTTTTGATGAACGTTCTAAAGGATTCGTTTGGTTTTTTTCATTTCTATCCTATTTTTCACATTTGGAAGAAACAGAAGATGGGGATCTTATTATTTTGTTAGATGAACCTGGTACAGCATTACATGCTATGGCTCAACAAGACTTTTTACGTTTTATGGATGAAAGATTAGCCCCTAAATGCCAAGTTATATACTCGACGCATTCTCCTTTTATGGTGGACTTAAAGAAATTAAATAGAGTTAGAACTGTTCAAGATATGGATGGTCGAGGTACTGTTGTCAGTAATGATGCTGTAGAAAATGATGCTGAAACTTTGTTCCCGCTTCAAATGGCTTTAGGTTATCAGATGGCACAGACCCTTTTTACTTCACCTCATTGTTTGATGGTAAACGAAGCTTCGGACTTAATTTATCTTAAAAAACTTGGAGAACTAGTTGCTTTAGATCACGGGTCATTGATGGATCCTAGATGGGTAGTAATTCCAGTTGGAAGTTCTGAAAATTTACCTACTTTTGTTTCATTGTTAGGTGAAAATTATCTTAGCGTAGCGGTTATGATGGATTTAACTCCCACTAATAAAAAACGAATTGAAAGAATTAATGTTTCCAATTCTGATGGTTTAACAAATCCATTAAAATGGGTTCAAGTTACTAGAGTTAGAGATGCAGATATTGAAGATTTATTTGAGCCATCATTTTATCTGAAACTAGTCAATCTAACATATGTACAGCAGTTGGAGGATCCTCTGACTATGAAATTGATCTCTGAGAGTAATCCTAGAATAGTAGAAAGAATCAAGATGTATTTCAAATCTCATGATATAAGTAATGGAGAATTTGATAGATATAAAGTAGCAACATATTTGTTAGAAAATTTTGACACTCTTAAGCATGAGATTTCTGAAGATACTGTTAAAAAGATTGCTTCGTTAGTTCAGCGTATAAATGATCTTTTGCCAAATATTTCTGATAGGAATGGGCATTTGCCAGAGGATGACAATTTAGCATTAGCTGACAAACTAATGGATAACAGGCCAAGAATAACAATGTAAATTATTTGATAATTTACATTAGGAGTATAGCTTAGCTTTTATGTCTTACCCTACGCCTGAGTTACCGGCAAAACTGTCTTACGATGAGGCGGTTGACTTGTCTATGGAACTTGTTGATTTTGAAAGAGGATTACGTAATCCTGGACATTCGTCATTTCATTTAAATAGGATGGCTCATTTAACAGAATTAATAGGGAACCCCCATTGTAATACTAGAACCATTCATATTGCCGGGACTAAAGGGAAAGGTAGCGTTGCGTCAATGGTTTCTTCGATTTTGGCTACAGCAAATTTTCGTGTTGGATTGACTACATCTCCCCATATTCATTCTTTGAGAGAAAGAATAAATATTAACGGCGACAATATTAGTAGATCCGAATTTATTCGGATTCTTGAATATTTATGGCCATTTGTAATTCAAGTAGAGAAAGAATTTAATTACGGTCAAGTTACATGGTTTGAATTTATGATCACCGTAGCATTTATATATTTTTATGAAAATGAAGTAGACTATCAAGTTGTAGAAACAGGATTAGGTGGACGCTTGGATGCAACTAATATTTTAATCCCGGACATTTCAATCATAACCTCAATTAGCCGTGATCACACTAAAATATTAGGAGATTCTATTTTAGATATATCTAAAGAAAAAGCTGGAATAATTAAACGTGGAGTGCCTGTTGTATTGGCCCCTCAGTATTATGCTCACGAAGTTATTCCAGTTGTTAAAGATATTGCTCGAGGATTAGATGCTCAATTTATTAATGTATGTGAAATGTATAGATATGATATTGAATCCGTTTCACTGGAAGGTCAAAAAATAAGTGTTTATGGGAGATATTATGATTATAAATTTTCATTACCACTTTTGGGATTACATCAAATTGAGAACGCTATGACAGTAATAGCATCTGTTGAATCTTTAATGGATATGGACGTAAACATTAACAAGTCGGATATAGAAAAAGGACTAGAGAATGTTTTTTGGCCTGCTCGAATGGAAATCTTAAAAAGTGGGAATAAAGTTATTATTGTTGATGGAGCACATAATGAATTTTCTGCAAAAAGACTAGCCGAATCAATAATAGAGTATAGAAAAAAAATATTAAAAGAATATTCTTCTCAGGTTATAATAGTATTTGGAGTATTGAATAATCATGAATGTGAGAATATTCTTAAGGAATTGTCATTGTTAAAGCCAATTGTATTTCCAGTTCAATCTGAACACCCTAAAGCTACTCAGATAGAAGATATCTTTGAACTTGCTAATACTTTAGGCATAGACACGATTGATTATGATAAACGATTAAAAGATATATCTGATGTTATGAATTATATTACAATGAATTTTGATCATAAAAATATAATTTTAGTTACGGGATCAATTTCAGTAGCTGCTGACGCATTAGAATGGCATAAAAATGATTTTAAGGTGAATAATGTCACATAAAAATAGAGTAGTCGTAACTGGTTTAGGAGTAATGTCTCCTTTAGGGGAATCGGTAAATGAGTTTTGGGACTCTTTAATTTCTGGTAAATCAGGAATAGGAAAAATTACACTCTGTGATACTGATGAATTTCCCAATGACATAGCCGGAGAGGTTACTGGATTTGACCCAGGCCAATATATTGATCCAAAAGAAGCTAAAAGGATGGCTAGATTCTCTCAAATGGCAGTAGCTGCAGCAGCTGTCGCTATTGAAGACTCGAAAATTAATATTTCTGATGAAGATCCTTGGAGACTTGGAGTGTTAATTGGAAATGGTAATGGCGGATTCCCTACTACACAAGATAATGCGGATGTTTTATTTAAAAGAGGAGCTATGAAAATGAGCCCTTTTTTTGTCCCAATGATTTTACCTAATATGGCAGCAGCTAATGTTAGTAGAGTATTTGGTTTGAAAGGATATACAAATACAGTCATTACAGCTTGTGCAGCGGGGAATCAAGCAATTGGGGAAGCTGCTGAGGTGATACGAAGAGGTACAGCAGATGTTATTGTTGCAGGAGGATGCGAAGCTGGTATTAGCCGATTAGGGTTAGGGGGATTTCACGTAATTAGAGCTCTTAGTCGATATAAAGGAGATCCGTCTAAAGCAAGTCGTCCGTTTGACTTAGAAAGAGATGGATTTGTGCCTGGAGAAGGTGCAGGTATATTAATTCTTGAGAGTTTAGATCATGCATTGAAAAGAGGAGCAAATATTTTTGCAGAAATTGTAGGTTACGGAATATCCTCTGATGCTTATCACGCAGTTCAACCAGATGAGACTGGTGAAGGAGCATCTAAAGCAATAGAACTTGCACTTAAAGATGCCGGTATTGGAGTTGATGAAGTAGATTATATAAATGCACATGGTACGTCTACTCCGTTAAATGATGCCTCGGAAACTAAGGCTATTAAAAAAGTTTTCAATGAACATTCATACAAAGTACCGATTAGCTCAACAAAATCGATGACTGGTCATATATTAGGAGGAGCAGGCGCTATTGAAGGTGTTGCGTCGGTAAAAACTATAGAGTCGAATATTATTCATCCAACCATTAACTTGAGGAACCGAGATGAAAATTGTGATTTAGATTATGTACCTAATACTTCAAGAGCAACTACAGTAAATAAAGTACTTTCAAACAATTTTGGATTTGGAGGACAAAATGCATGTGTGATTTATTCTAGCTTTGAAGAATAAATTTTTATATCACGATACTTTTTACCAGATTTAAAGAACTTTCAATAGTTATTTCTTCTAATCTGTCACGTAATGCTTTTTCTCGATCCCATAATTCCTCAGATTCATTATTAGTATCAAATATCTGTAGCCTGCATTCTTCCCAATGATTTATATTGTCGTACCCAGTCATTTGGATTATTTCTAATGGATTGCTTGAAGAAGCTAAAGTCCAAATTCCCAAAAAAGAAATTCCTAATGATTCGAAATTTTTATATATAGATTCCTTGAAACAGGTTGTGAATTCATTAAGATACACAGGGTCTATGATAAATTTTTGGTATTCGTAAATATTTTTCCTTTCTTCAGGAGAAATACTTGATTTAGAGTCCGAGTCTATTGGTCGTAATATCCGTACGGTTTCTTTTTTAATTAAACTATTTTCAACGCTACTCCATGCTCCTTGTGAAGTTTGCCAAGATTCTATATCGGGGTAAGCTATGATTTGCAGGATGTTTGTTTTAGGATTTCCGATAAATCCGCTACCTGAACATATTATGGATCCATTTGACGATCTTATAGATTGCCAAATGCTATCTCGACATATTTTCATGTAAGAATTAGTTTTATTTGCAAATAAAGAAGTGTTTCGTTCTTCAAGTATCATTTAAAATTGTCCAAATATTATTCAAATCTTGATAAGTATTTTATAGATAAATAAAATACTTATCTAAGTAAATATGTATCAATATTTTGGATTTTCGTAAATATAGATTAATATTATGATATTTTTACATGCGAACTCTTTCGGAGGTGTTGTATGTCGGTTATAACTTTAGGTGGTATGTCTGGTGGTGGAGCAAGAGATTTAGGGCCTATGTTAGCTGATAAGCTTAATGCTGATTATGTGGATAGGATTTTTCTTGCTAATGTAGCAAAGAAATTAGGTTCAACAGTTGAAGCCTTGCAAATTAAAGAAGAAAGACGTCTTACTCGATCTGAAAGATGGTTGAGTTTTGTGCAAAAGGTTCTTGAGCGATCCGCTGTTACAGGAGCTGCAGGTGACCCTTATTTTGGCCCTGGATCATCAGCGTTTTTGACAGATGAATTTGAAGATATAGAATCTCCCGTTATTACTGAGCCCCATACTATTGAAGACGAACATTATATAGAAGCAATTCATGAAATAATGCGTGATATGGCTGAGACAGGCGATGTGGTTTTTGTAGGAAGAGGTGGGCATTTAATTCTAAATGATATGGATAACGTACTTAGAATTGGTGTTGTAGCTCATATACATGACAGAATAAAAACTTTAATTAGACGAGAAAACATAACAGAAGAAAAAGCTGCTGAATTAATTAAGTCTCGTGATGAAGCTAGGAATGAATACTTTTCTAAATTTTTTGATGTTTCTGACCCTGACAGAGCAGATTTATTTCACATAACTATCAATACTAGTGAAGTGAGCTTAGAATATGCTGCTGATCTAATTGTTGAGTCTTTGCAGGCACTTAAATTAGGAAAAATAGAAGGCCCGATCTCTTAAATAATTCGCTATTTGATTTTCAGAGGATTATATGTCAAATAATTTAAGAAAAATTTTATTGACTGGAGCAACAGGATTTGTTGCATCTCTTATATTGCCGAGATTTCTTGAAAAATATGATATGACACTTTTAGATTCACGTGATAAGGATCCCAATAATGATTTTTTACCGGGCATTGAAGTAGTTGATTTATCTGATGGAAACCAATCATCTTATTCTCATTTTTTTCAAGATATAGATACAGTTGTCCATCTTGCATATATTCGTAGATCTGGGCCTGCTTTAGAACATTTTAAAACAGAAAAGAGAAACGTAGAGATGGCTTTTAATGTGTTGAGGACAGCATATGAGTCAAACGTTAAAAGAGTTGTTATTGCTAGTTCGAACCATGCTGCTGATTGGTATGAACATAATCTGATACACAGTCATAAAAAAGATATGGTTGATCCATACGAATTACCATTATCAGATAATTTTTATGGTTGGGCTAAAGCTAGCTATGAACATTTGGCATTTTTGTTTGCAACAGGTGCATTGGGGGATGGGGGAGATGGAGGATTTATTACTACAGATAATTTTCTTAAAGGTAACTCGGATACCAGTAGGAAAATGGAAATAGTAATGGTTAGAATAGGAGCACCTCGAGATATGGAATTTGATGAATATTTAGGGAAACCGGCGATCTTTAAACGATCACTAGGAGCGTACATTAGCTCTAGAGATTTAACTCAACTATTTGAAAAGTCTGTTGAAGTTGAGGATATTCAAAATGAGCACGGAATCCCTTGGCAAGTTATCTATGGTATTAGTAATAATACTCGTGCTTTTTGGTCAATAGCTAATGCACGGAAAGTTTTTGGGTATGAGCCTAAAGATGATTCGGAAATTTTATTTTCCGATTGGATAAAAAAGATACTCATCGATGAAGGTAAATTAGGATAAATAATGGATATAGAGGAAGCTAATTTAACTCTTTCCAAAATAGCTTTAAAAACTAATTTATCTGAAGGTCCGGAAGGAATTGAAAAGATTCTAAGAAATATTAATAGTATTAAAGGAATCCCGATTCATGATTTGTCTAAAGTTGTTTCAATTCCAGTACCTGTAATAGCTGCTATTAGAAAAGAGATGGAAAAGGACGGATTATTAACTCGTGATTCGGGAATGATATTAACTCATTTAGGAGAATCCTTATTAAAATCTATTGGTGTTTCAGGAAAGAAGAAACTTTTCCTTGACCACGGTTATATATTTCCGGATTTTCTTAAAGATATTAAGTTAGATTTGGAACAAATATTTAAAAATAGACCAGAACCAAATTTTTCGTTAGATCAATCTCATGTTGACTCAGTAACAGCAATTATGAGGGCAGCTTATTTATATCACCATGACGCTATAGAAGGAAGAAAAATTCTTTTATTAGGTGATGATGATTTAACTTCAATAGCGATAGTCTTATTATCTCAGGAATTAAAAATGTATCCGAAAGAGATTCATGTTATTGATATAGATAGTCGTATTTTAGATTTTATAGAAACAGTGGTAGGCAAAACTGAGATTAACTGTAAGTTGACTAATGCGGATTTGAGAGAGCCTATGGATGAAGACTTACTTTCACAGTTTGATGTATTTTTTACTGATCCACCCTATTCAATTAATGGATTTAAGCTTTTTGTATCTAAAGGCGTGGAGTCTTTAAAGAATGAATCAGGAAAATATGGGTTTATAAATTTTCCATTTCGTCCTCCAGACGAAACTGTTGAAATTTTCAACCTTATGAATCATATGGGTCTGGCACTTCAAGAAATTATTAATGGATTTAATTCGTATCTAGGAGCCCAAATTTATTCAGGAAAGAGTAATATGATACGTTGTGTTACAACGTATCATTCGAAACCATTGCATATAGATAAATCATTACCAATTTATACTGCATCACGAAAATGAATAAAGAAATTTCTAGTATCTCAGAATTGTTTAATGTAGCTTATCTGATAAGACCTGAATTGATTCCAAAAATTAAAAGTGAAATAGAAAAAGTAAATAAGAAGTCTTGGGCTTATTTTGCTCCTTTTTTATTGTCGTACAATTTGTACCCTAAGAGATCATTGTATTGTTTAGAAATTTTTGAAACTTTTATCATATTCCAACATTTAAAAAACAGTGATCGGGAAAGAATAGATTTTGTAATTCCACCAATTTCGTTAAATTCCAAATCTTTACACTTTTTAGACACTCTTTGTAATTTGATTTCAAATCAATTTAATCAAAAAAACATAAGAATTATTTGGGCTGATGATTTAGATAAGGGCTTCCTGGAAGAATATTTTGGGAATCGTATTTCTGTTGAAAAAACAGATCAAGAATATATTTATGATATCAATGCTGTTATCGAGATGAAGGGCTCAGATTTTAGAGATTTAAGAAAATCAGTTAACAAGATAAAGAAATTGAACCCTATATTTAAAGAGATGGGGGTCGAAGATTTAAATGAATCAATGGATTTGTTAAAGAATTGGAGAAAAGTACAAGGTAGAAAAAATAATTTTTTATTAGATTGGGGCTATACTCGTAAGGCACTAATGATTTTCTCAGAATTGCCAAAAGAAGATCTATATTCTTGGTGCATTAGAATTGATAATAAAATGGTAGGGTTTGCTATGGCAGGTCCTATAACTAAAAATATTGCCAATTTTTTTGTTATCAAAACAGATATTGATGTTTCAGGATTATCCTTATATTTACGCTGGAGAGTGTTAAAAGAATTAAGAAGTTTTTTGGTAGTGAATGATGCTAGTGATCTAGGGATAGAAGGTTTAAAGCAACATAAAATGAAATTGAGACCATGCGAATTTAACACTACTTACACATTGTCCATTACAGATTGAATATTAATGTTTTGAGCTTATAATCTGATAAATCAATTATACAGGCGCTATATATTATTGACCTTTTCTTTATGTGGGCTTTATAATTTTTTCTCGTGATAAAAAAATATCATGTTTATTAAAAGGTTCATTGACTATTAAATAAGAGGTGCTATATGCCACCACTACCCAAGAAAAAACATTCAAGTAAAAGAAAAGGCGGTCGGAATGCCCACAGAGGCATAAAACCTGTCACTCTATCTTTGTGCCCTGAACCTCAATGCTCTGCTTATCGACTTCCCCATAGAGCTTGTCCTGAATGTGGGGTATACAATGGACGAAATGTTATTTCACCTAAAGAAGAAACTTTTCAGCCAACTGAGTAGATTAGGTTTTTAAATGACTCTTACATTTTCTAAAAAAACAAACATAGCCTTTTTATTTCCTGGTCAGGGTGCACAAACTGTCGGGATGGGTCTTGATTTATTTAAAAATTCCAATGCCGCAAAAGATGTTTTTGAAGAAGTTGATGATGCTTTAGACAAATCTTTATCTAAAATTATATTTGATGGCCCTGAAGATATATTAAAAGAAACAGTTAATGCACAACCTGCTATTATGGCAGTCAGCCTCGCATGTTTTGCTGCTTTAAAAGAAAACTCTGATTTCAGTGGGATAGTTCCAAATTTTCTTGCAGGTCATAGTTTGGGTGAATATACTGCATTAGCAGTATCAAATGTTTTAAGTATTAAAGATACTGCAAGACTTGTTCAAAAACGAGGAGAATTAATGCAGGCTGCATGCGATACTAATCCTGGTACAATGGCAGCTGTTTTGGGGCTTGATGAGATTGTATTGAATGAAATTACAAGAGAAACTGGAACTTATGTGTCTAATGTGAACACTTCAGAACAAATTGTAATAAGTGGTTCTAACATTGCCGTTGCTAGAGCTTTAGATATGTGTTCAACTCGTGGAGCAAAAAAAGTAATTCCATTACGAGTTGGAGGAGCTTTCCATTCTGGGTTGATGGAGCCAGCTATTAATGGGTTGATCGATACCATTAATAGCTTAGATTTTAATGATCCTACTGTACCAATTATTGCTAATTGTACGGCAGAATCTTTATCAGATTCTGATAAAATAAAATCTGAGCTTATTACTCAGATTACAGGATGTGTTAATTGGAAAAAATCAGTTGATTTTATGATTAAATCGGGAACTAATAGCTTTTTAGAGATTGGGCCTGGAAGAGCTTTGAGTGGCATGGTAAAAAGAATCGACAAATCTGCCGAAATCAAAAATATTTCAGATGTGGAATCTATTTTAAATTTAAGTAGAAATTAAAAAGTGTTTAGATTGTCAAAAACTAGGCGAGAAATACGAATAATCGTCCTACAGGTTTTATGTGAATCAGATACCGTAGACCATGACCCCAAAGATGTTTTGTCCAGAATACTAAAAGAAGAATCTGTCGTTACGGATTCTTCCAACTTTGCTCATCAGTTAGTACATAATGTACTTGAAAATATCCATGAATTAGATAATATAATCGAGGCTTATGCTACAACTTGGCCTGTATCTCAGATGCCTATAGTGGATAAGAATTTATTGCGTATGGCTATTGCTGAGATGCAATTTGGTCTTGACTCTCCTCAAGGAGCAGTTGTGAATGAAGTTGTTGAGATTGCAAAAATTTTTGGTTCTGAATCCTCTCCAGGATTTATTAATGGAGTGCTTGGTTCATTACTAGATAGATAATAGAGTTGTATATAAATAAGGAGAATATATGAGTCTTTTAGATAGGGTACGGAAAATTGTTGCTGAAAAATTAAGTGTAGACGAAGAAGAGGTTGTCCCTACAGCTTCTTTTACCGAAGATTTAAATGCCGATTCACTTGATTTGGTCGAACTTATTATGGCTTTTGAGGAAGAGTTTTCGTCGGATGACGTGGAGATAGAAATTTCCGATGAAGATGCAGAGGGAATTACTACTGTGCAAGCGGCTATAGATTATCTTGCTGATCAAGGTGTTGATGCTTAGATCGTATTAAATAAACATCTCCAAATATGATATATTCAGAATATATTGTTGGAGGTGTCTATGAAGGCAGCTGTATATAAAGGTAAGCAGAAGTTTTCAGTGGAAGACTTGCCTTTAAGAGAACTTGAAAACGATGAAGTTCTAATAAAAATTAGATACAGTGCTATCTGCGGAACTGACATACATGCATTTCAATATGACTTGATTTCTGTTGGCCATGTTCCGGGACATGAGTATAGTGGGACTGTGGAAAAAGTAGGATCTTCTGTAAAACTTTTAAAAGTTGGGGATCGTGTCACAGGTGGTGGGGGAACCCCTCCCCCTGGCTTAGGGTCACCTGCAAGAAATCTTAATCAGTTTAATTTTAAAGAAGATGGCGTTTATACAGATATAAAGAAAACACGTGGGTTAGCAGAGTATACAATTTCGAGAGAATGGGAACCCTTAAAAATTTCTGATAAAATATCTCATCTACAATCGGCTATGCTTGAACCGTGTTCTACTGCTGTAAGGGCAGTTCGGTTATCTAATATTAAGATTGGAGATAATGTTTTAGTTATAGGTGCTGGACACATAGGTATGCTATGTATACAAGCTGCCAAAGCAGCTGGAGCATCTAAAATTGTTGTTTCTGAACCATCATTAAAACGTAGAGAGGTTGCAAAATCATTGGGAGCGGATGTGGTTATTGATTCTTCAGATCCTGACATTACTCAAACCATTATTTCTTCAACCGACAGCATAGGTCCGGATGTCGTATTTGAATGTGCAGCAGCTCTTCCAACATTAGATCTTGCATTTGATGTTGTCAGAAAAAAAGGGAACATTATGCTTGTTGCTTTATCTTGGGAGGCGGTTCCTTTAGTTCCAATTAAATGGGTTACAAAAGAACCTGTTATGGCGTTAACATATGCAGGCGAACCTAGAGATTGGCAAATATCAGCTTCACTTATGGCTGAAGGTAAGATAGATTGCTCTACAATCTTAGGGGATACAGAATTTATTAAGCTTGAGAATATACAAGAAGCTTTTGACAATGCTCTTAAACCAGAAGGATTCCAAGCTATTGTTGAATTTGAATAATATTTAGTTGGTGGTTATTTAAGAAAAATTTGTATATATGAGGTGATTATGAAAGCTGCTGTATATAAAGGTAATCAGACTTTGGTGATAGAAGATATTCCCGTAGCAGATTTAAAACATGATGAAATATTAGTAAAAATTAAATATAGTGCAATATGCGGCAGTGATGTCCATGCATTTTTATATGATTTGATTGATGTTGGACATGTTCCAGGACATGAATATAGCGGTGTTGTGGAATTAGTAGGCTCTTCGGTAAAACGTTTTAAAAAAGGGGATAGGGTCGCAGGTGGAGGAGGAACCCCTCCACCCGGTTATGAGAATCCTATGAGAATTAGAGATCAATTTAATTTCATTCATGATGGAATATATAGAGATGTGACACGTACTAGAGGATTTGCTGAATATTCGATTCTTAAAGAATGGGAACCTATTAAACTTACTGATCAAATATCTGATCTTCAAGGTGCCTTAATTGAACCGTGTGCTGTTGCGGTAAGAGCAGTTCGGGTTTCTAATCAAAAATTGGGTGATAATGTGTTAGTTTTGGGTGCAGGCCCTATAGGATTATTATGTCTGCAGGTTGCCAAGGCAGCTGGGGCATCTAAGATTGTTGTTTCGGAGCCTTCTTCTGTTCGAAGAGAAGCGGCTTTATCTTTAGGTGCTGATGTAGTTATTGATTCTTCAGATCCTGATATTTCCCAAACTATTATTTCTGCAACAGACAATGCAGGTCCAGATGTTGTTTTTGAATGTGCTGCAGCTCCTTCTACACTTGATTTAGCATTAGATGTTGTTCGGCGCGATGGAAATGTAACTTTAGTTGCACTAGCTTGGAGAGACGTTCCGCTAGTACCTGTTAAATGGGCAGCCAAAGAAATCTCTATGCTTACTACATTTGGGACCGAAGCAAAAGATTGGAAAATAGCCTCAGAACTTATCTCGAAAGGAGATATTAATCTAGATCCTATGCTTTCCAAAACAGATTTAATTAATCTTGATGATATACAAGAAGCATTCGAAAGTTTAATTAAACCAAATGAACTAAATACTATAATAAAAATTTACTAGAACTTAATGTGGTCTAGATAATTTTGCAGTATTACGGTGGCAGCGTATGAATCTAAAGCCCCTTTATCACGTCTAATTTTTTTTGATACATGAGGTAATTCTTCAGATTTTTTAATAGCTTCTTTGGTAGACATTCTTTCATCTACAGTTTTGATTTGTATATTAATATTTTCTGATAGTTCCTGCGTAAATTGTTCTATATCTTTAGCTTGTGTCCCTATTTCACCAGAGGGTAAATAGGGCATGCCAATGAGTATCATCCCTACATCTTCTGTATTGGCAAGAGTGATTATACTGTTAATACAATTTTTTCTTTCTATAGAGCCTCTAGGGAAAGCGAAATTTTGAGAGGTATCACTTATGGCAATGCCAATACGTTTTGTCCCAACATCTAATGCTATTATGGATTTTGACATTTGATTCAAGAGTTACTCTGATATCCTTTTATTAATGTCGGCACCATAGATAATGCGGTATTTAATTTAGAAGGAGATTTTCCACCTGCTTGGGCCATTTCTGCTTTTCCCCCCCCACCACCATCCATCTCTTTGGCAACTTTTTTTGCTATTTCTGATGCATTTATTCCGGTATCTAAAAGGTCTTTTGTTACCATTATTATTATCATGGGATTGTCGTTTATTATTGCACCAATAGCAATAACCCCACTGGTAATTTGATTCTTGATCCAGTCACCAGTTTTTCGTAACAGATTAGCCGAAGAGGCATTTAAAGTAGCCGATATAACATTTATTCCATTAATATTATCAGCACTTTTTAATAAAGATTTAGCTTCTTGGACTATAAGTTTTTCTTCAAGAATATCGATTTGTTTTGAATTTTCTTCAAATTGATTTAAAAGTGAGTCTATTTTTTCTTCAATTTGATCAAGTGGGACATTTAAAGAATTTGATATTTTTGATAATAGTTTGAAATTTCCTTGTACTAAATTCTCAGCTTCCCTACCGCTAACAGCTTCTATACGTCTCATTCCTGCACCTATACTAGATTCTCCTATGATATAGATAGCTCCTAATTCTCCTGTTGAATTAGCATGGGTCCCTCCACATACTTCAAAGCTAAAACGACTTCCATTTGATATTTCGATTAATCTTACTTTTTCTCCGTATTTATCTCCAAAAAAGGCCAATGCTCCTTCGTCTAAGGCTCCTGTATATGTATTCTCGCTCCGAGTAATAGACATGTTTTCTCTGATTATTTTATTTACAACTGATTGGATTTTTGTCATTTCATCGTTAGATATAGGTTTCATATGACTAAAATCAAATCTTAATCTATCTGCAGTAACTAATGATCCAGCTTGACGTACGTGGGGCCCTAAAACTTCCCTAAGTGCGGCATGTAGCATATGAGTTGCAGTATGATTTCTTGCGGTATCCTGTCTGTTAAAGGGGTCTACTTCAGCAGATACCATATCATTTAGTTTAATTGACCCTTTTATTACTTTGCCATAATGGACAATAATTTCTGGGATAATTTCTTTTGTGTCATGAATTTCTACTATACTGGTTTCACCAAAAATTTTTCCTTTGTCTCCAACCTGTCCACCGCCTTCAGAATAAAATGGAGTTAGGTCTAGTATTATTTCGACTTCATCATCTTTCTGAGCTGTATTTTGTATAGTTGAGTTTCTGACTATTCCAACTATTTCGGAAGTGGCATTTAATGAATCGTACCCTACAAATGTGGTTGGGTTTGCATTTAAGTCTTCATATATCTTTACTTTTCCAAAATCGCCACTGAAATTAGAATTTTCTCTTGCCCTATTTCGTTGTTTTTCCATTTCATCTTTGAATCCATCAATATCAATTGATATGTTTTTTTCTGATGCTATTTCTTCAGTTACTTCTACGGGAAATCCATAGGTATCCCAAAGTTGAAATAAAATCTGACCGGACAGTGTTTTATTTGTAGTTAATGATTGTTCTAAAACCATATAACCGTTTTCGTATGTTTGTTTAAATCTCTCCTCTTCCAATTCAAGAACGGACAGTATGAAATCTTTGTTATTGATTAGTTCTGGATAGGCATCTTGCATTTGAGATATTACTACGTTAGCAGTATTTTGCATAAAAGATTCTTTAATTCCTAACTTCATGGCTAGCCTTATTGCTCGACGTATAACTCTTCGGAGTACGTATCCTCTACCTTCATTACTAGGAACAACCCCATCAGCTGTAAGGAATGTTGCACTTCTTGAATGCTCTGCTACAGCTCGTATTGCATAGTCTATTTCAAGATTATCGCCATATTTAAAGTGCGTTTTTTGTAGAACCTCTTTTATCAATGGTTGAAAAATGTCAGTTTCATACATTGTTGGAGAATCTTGCATTACTATGGTGGCTCTTTCTAGACCCATACCAGTATCGATACTAGGAGCAGGCAGAGGCACTCTTGACCCGTCCGGAGAATGGTAATATTGCATAAATACAAGATTCCAAAGTTCGACATATCTAGTGCAAGTTTCTCCTGAAGTCATGATGTTTTCACAATTGGGTCCACAAGAGGATTTTAAACATCCTCTTGATTCTCCAAAGTCATAATGGAGCTCGCTACAGGGGCCGCAAGGCCCTTCTTCTCCATGAATCGGTGGACCCCACCAATTATCACTGTCTCCGAATCTATGTATTTTTTCTTCTGGGATACCTACATTTTTCCATAATTCAAATGCTTCATCGTCAGTGTCGTGAATTGTGATATCAAATTTCTCAACAGGTATTTTTAGGGATTGTGTTAAGAATTCTAAAGCGAATCCAATTGCATCTTTTTTGAAATAATCCCCTATACTAAAATTTCCTAGCATTTCAAATAAAGTGTTGTGTGTTGCGTCTCCTACAACATCTATATCAGGAGTTCTAAAACATTTTTGTGCTGAAGTTAACCGTTTGTTAGGAGGGGTTTGTTGACCGGAAAAAAAGGGTTTAAATTGATTCATTCCTGCTATTGTTAAAAGGAGGGTTGGGTCGCCAACAGGTATCAGCGAAGAGCTTTTCATTCTTAGATGGCCTTTACTTTCAAAAAATGAAAGAAAAGATTCTCGTATTTCTGAACTAGTCATCATAGTATCACTTAATAATAAATCTACCTTTAAATAATTTTATTTTTATGCACTTACAACGCACCTAAATCCTAAGTTTCCTGTTGAACTGTCAGGAGTATTGGATGTTCTTGCAGCTACCCTATACCTGTTGCAGTAAGAATCATGGCATAGATATGATCCACCTTTTATAGTCTTAGAATTTCCTGTTTCTGGTCCTCTTGGATTATTAGATGATGAATTAATATGAAATGATGTGCTAAACCAGTCAGATTGCCACTCCCAAATATTTCCAGACATATTATATAGTCCGTAACCGTTTTCTGTGTAATATTTTGCTGGAGCAGTCCCCAAGAAACCATCTTCTTTTGTATTTTGATCTGGGAATTCTCCTTGCCATATATTACATTGATGCTCTTGGTTTTCTGTTATTAAATCATCACCCCAAGGGAATATTTTTTGTTCTAATCCTCCACGTGCAGCAAATTCCCATTCTGCTTCAGTTGGCAACCTTTTGCCTGACCACCTACAGTATTCGATAGCATCATTCCATGATACATGCGTCACCGGATGATTCATACGAGATTTGATATGTGTGTTGGGCCCCTCTGGATGCCGCCAAGAAGCTCCATCGACCTTTCTCCACCAAGGAGTGTTTTGAGGGTGTTCAGGTGATATATCTAAAATGTTGTTTGGTATTAAAAGATGAAATACAAAAGACCATCCAAATTTTTCTGCCTCAGTGCGGTATTTTGTCTCATTTATAAATTTTGCAAATTGAGAATTTGTTACAGCCGTTTTATCCATATAGAATGGGTCTATAGTTATTCTTCTAATAGGTCCTTCGCCATCTTGTTTGAAAGCGAATTCGTAATCAGTTCCCATTAAGAAATGCCCACCAGGGATAAAAGCCATTTTTTTGATATCTACATTTTTAGTGTCAAATGAATTATTGTCGGCGGCATTTAATATTTGAGATTCCGATGATTCTCTTGAGGCGGTACAACAATTTTCTATATTAGATTCTTTCATGATAAAAAATGTAACAGGCGACATCCTATATGTCAGTACTTTATTCTTAGTAATTTATTTAAATATTTGCTTTTTAGCTATTTTACACAAACTGTTGACACTTATTTTTAAAAACCGTACCATTTGTTAGCTGTGTGTTATAACTATTTTACATATTATTACTTTGGTAGCAATTTTACGTTGCCGAAGCGTTACTTACTTCTATAGATGTTTGGAAGTTAAGAAAAGGTCTCGGCACTTGTTGCTCGAGACCTTTTTTTTTGGATTATTGAAAATATAAGATGTGTCGAAGTGAAAGGAGTTGATTGATGGATATCTCGAATAAGAGCCATGTCGATGGATTAGGATTCTCTGCTCAGAGGCTTTTTAGCCCTCTAGAGTTAGTTGGTAGAATGCCTAGGTCCGCTAACGCAGAGAAAACTGTCGAAAATGCTAGGCGGATAATACATGAAATATTAGAGGGACAAGATGATAGGTTGATGATTATTGTTGGTCCTTGCTCAATTCATGATGATAAGGCTGCTTTACAGTATGCTGAAATGCTCAAAGGCATTAAAGATACTATTAGTGAGAAGATTTTTTTGGTTATGAGAGCATATTTTGAGAAACCCCGCACGACCGTTGGATGGAAAGGCTTTATTAATGATCCTGATCTAGATGAAACATTTGATATCCCATCTGGATTGGAAAGAAGTAGAGAACTTTTACTCAAAATTAATGAACTTGGTATTCCAGTTGCGAGTGAATTCTTGGATCCTGTGGTACCTCATTATATTGAAGATCTAGTTTCGTGGGTCGCTATCGGGGCGAGAACAACAGAGAGTCAGACGCATAGGCAAATGGCTAGTGCTATTGGTATTCCAGTTGGATTTAAAAACGGAACTGATGGTACTTTTCAGACAGCTGTGGATGCAATAGAGGCTTCGAAACAAGAACATTCATATGTTGGAACAGGTCCAGATGGCCATGTTTGTGTTTTAAGAACGGATGGAAATCCTGATGGGCATATGGTTTTAAGGGGAGGAAAAAATGGACCTAATTATGACTCTTCTTCTGTTAATGAAGCATTAGAGTTACTTGGGAAAGCTAATCTTAACAAAAGACTAGTGATTGATTGCAGTCATGCAAATTCAAATAAAGATCACAATAGACAGCCAATAGTTTTTGAAGATGTTATTACTCAAATAATTAATGGGAATGAAGGAATTGCGGGAGTCATGCTTGAGTCTCATATTAATCCGGGAAATCAACCTCTTACTAGCGATATCTCTAAATTAGAATTTGGAGTTTCTATAACAGATTCTTGTGTAGGATGGGATAAAACAAAAGAAATTTTAGAATGGGCATCAGATCAACTTAAATCGTAATTGCGAAATTATTATAAGGTAGAGTTATTATAGGGTTGTTGTTTTTTAGGTGGACTTCCGTTCATATATAAACCTAAATTAACACCTCCAATGAGATGTACATGAGCATGCGGTTGAGTTTGCATTCCGTCATATCCAAAATTAGATAATATTCGATATCCACCTGGGCACTTTTCTTCACCTGTTTTATTTGCATATTGAGATATTTTAGCTATCAGATTCTTATTGTTCCATAATTCTTTTTGAGTCATATGTGTAGTTGGAACCAGCAATAATTGTGTGGGAAACCAATATAGATTATTCTCAAATACTATAAAATCATTTTCTTTATGAATGTATATTGCTGGTTCCTCTTCTGCGACTATCTTACAGAAGGTGCATAGTGTGTTTTTCATCGGCCAGGTCTGTAGTCCGAAGAGTCAATCTTGATTATTTGTCCCATATTTGGATCTAGTAATCTTGATGCTATTGATGAGCCTTTCTTTGCCATATCCATGATATCCATTCTTGTTGTAATGATTGTTGGGAGATGATGATTTTGTCTATGTACAATTAGTTGTGCTAGTTTGTCTTGTGACCATGCTGTTTGCCGTTCTTCACCTAATTCGTCTAACACCATAAAAGGGGATTGTTTTAATTGTAAAAATATGGACTCAGTGTCTAGTGAACTGTTAGGTGAAATTGATGCTCCTAAATAACTCATTAATTCTGGTACCACAGCAAAAAACACTTCTTGCCCATTATCTAACATTTGATTTGATATAGCTGCAGCAAGGTGTGTCTTTCCGCAACCTGTGTTAGGGCTATAAAATGTTAGCCAGCCCTCTGGATGTTCAGCGTATATCTTTGCTGTTTTTAATGCTTTTTCTAAACTTGATTTATTGGCATTGGTTGAATTTGGTAATCCCTTTGTATTGAATGAGTTAAATGTCATTCGTTTTATATCAGGAGGCAATTCACCAATTGTTAGATTTGAACCTTCACTAGAATTGGAATTTGTGTATATTATTTTCCCCAAATTGTTATCGCTTACTCTACTTTTTATGAAAGGGTGTAGAGATTCGATTTTTTCTGCTGTTGTTATTACAGTTGGTAATTTTAAATTTGCTCGATGATTTAATATTGCTAACAGTTTGTCCATAGACCAATTTGATTGAATTGATGACGAAAAGTCATCTAATACTAAGACAGGGGCTAACTTTACATGGCTTGTCATATCGAATGTTTCAGAGGGATTGAATTCATTAAAATTTGCTCGCCTTAATTCTTCTACTAAGTCTGTGCTATGTATAAAAAATACAGGTACTCCAGATTTCATACATTGGTTTGCAATTGCAGCTGCAAGGTGAGTTTTTCCACTAGCATGTGGACCACTGATTAACAGCCAATTTGATGGATGGATTGAATATTCAAAAGATTCTTTAAATGCATTTTTAAATACTTCAGAGTTAATTTTAGGATGTTTTCCTTTAGGGTCAAGAGTGTCAAAAGTGTAATCTGATAAATCTGATAGATTGCTGTATTCTTTTAATCTTTTTTCATTAGTTGAGGCAGAATTTTGGGTACGACAAACACAAGGGTAATGTGATCCGAAATCAGGATGGTCTATTGATACGTCTGGAGTTATCCATCCTAGATCACCACAGATTTTACATTTTATGGATCCAGATTCAGAATTTGAATTTGGAGGAATTGATGCGTTTGATAGTGTTGTTTTTTCAACGGTATCTAGTTTGTCGATTATGTCTCGAATATTCTCCATTGTCCCTACCTTCTATTTTCCATCGGTTTAATATACTTTCAATATATGCCCAACTTCTTTTATTTTGTTTAGAAGCATGTTTTATTGCATCTTCAACCCATTCTACAGGGTATAAATTTTCTGATTCTTTTATTAGTTCTGCTATATGTGGTGTTATCATACCGATATTTTGTTCGTAAATTGAGTATATATTTGGGATTTCATTATCTTTTTCCCAAGGGTCTGTTTGGTTAGTTTCAATAAGTAGATCGGCTTTTTCTATTCTATCTTTTATTGTTTCAGAGTTTAAGAATATTATCTTGCTATCGTCAGATTTCTGTTTTGAAGATTTTATTATTCCATAATTTTCTAGAGCGCATATTGATTCAATTACCTTATCAGAGGCTCCTATTAGTTTAGAAGTTAATTTGTCGGTAATAATCTCATTTTCGGTTATGAATTGAGGTTTCCGATTATATATTTGCAAAAGCCACATTATTCTAAGCATTAATTTTAATTCAGATATGTTAGACATTGACTCGAGTAAAGTATCAAATATAGGTGCAGGAATGGGTATATATTTTACGTTCTTTTTGAATCCTTTGAAATTCATCAAACTATTGGGTCGTAATTTGAGCTTGACTGAGATTTTCAAACTTAACGAAATTTTCTTTAAAAAATAGTTTTACACTACCTACTTGCCCATTTCTGTGCTTTGCTATTATGATTTCAGCAACATTTTCTGGATAATCTCTTGTTGGATTTTTTTGATTCCATTGTTCTTCTGTAATATATCTATCTTCTCTGTGAATGAATGCTACGATATCGGCATCTTGCTCTATACTTCCGCTTTCACGTAAATCAGACAATAGAGGTCTATGGTCAGGACGTTGTTCTATAGCTCTGCTTAATTGTGAACAAGCTAGTACTGGGACATTTAAATCTCTTGCTATACCTTTTAGGGCTCGTGATATTTCACCCATTTCTTGTACTCTATTGGCATTTCTCCTGTCTCCGATTCCGCCTATGAGTTGGAGGTAGTCAACGATTATTAAATCTAACCCACGTTCGGCTTGTAGCCTACGAGCTTTACTACGCATTTCTACGATTGTTTGTATCGGTGTATCGTCAATATATATCGGATGGTCTGAAACATTTCCTATAGCATCTATGAGTCGACCTTCTTCTGCTGGAGTTGTTAGCCCTAGCCTCAGTCGAGTGCTTGGTATTTCTGCTACGCTGGATAATAGTCTCATTCCAATTTGCTCAGAACTCATTTCTAGACTAAAAATTCCAACATTATGACCTGATTTTGCTGCATGCTGAGCCATGTTGAACACCAAAGTTGATTTTCCTAAACTAGGTCTGGCAGCTACAATTATCAAATCTGATCTTTGTAACCCTCCTCCTAATAAAGTATCAAATACGGTAAAACCAGATGGGACTGGAGCTAGCCTAGCCATGTCTGGGCCCTGATTAGATTCCTCCATGTAGAGGTCGTATACTTCTCTTATATGAGTGAAATCTCTTACTTCTCGGTCTGACCTTATTGAAAACAATAAGTCTTCTGCCCTTGTAAGAGCAATTTCTGTATCAGGTTCATTGTCATACCCTATTTGAGCAATTTCGTTAGAAGCTCCAATAAGTTGCCGCATTATGGAAGTTTTCCGTACTAATTGACCAAAATGATATATATGTGTTGGGCTAGGTATCAAATTGACCAAGTCACTCAAGTATTCATTCCCACCAATAGCCGATAGCTGTTCGTGTATTGCCAATTCATGAGAAACAGTAATCTGATTAATAGGTTCATTTCTTGAAGCTAAATTGAGGCATGCTTGATAACAAAATTTATTTTTCTCTGAGTAGAAATCTTCAGGTTTAAGAAATCCTGAAATTCTTGTTAGGGAATCACCGTCTAACAATAGCGATCCTATTACAGAATTTTCTGCATCGCTATCATGTGGGGTAACCCTTTCAGAGTACACTGAATCCTCCTAGCAGTAAAACAATTTCAGGTCAGTTGTTAGACTGATATTAATTTAGAATTTAGAAACTGTAAATTATTCAGTTTCAGAGATATTATCGACTTTGTCAGAAACTATATCTTCATCTGATGTAGATTCTTCATTAATATTAATGTCGGTGTCAATATCCTCGCTACTAGAAGCGCTTTCTACGTCAGGTTCTTCGTCTAAGTCTAATATATCACTTCCTGTAGCACTGACAAGTACGGTTACTGTTGCTGATATATCCTCATGTAACCTCACTGTAATTGGATATGACCCCACTTCTCGTATTGGATTGTCAAGTTGAACTAATTGTCTTTCAATAGAACCTTCTATCTGTTCATTTATTGCATCCGCAATCATTGTTCCAGTTACAGATCCGTAGAGACGATCATTGCTAGCCGCACGCATTTCTATCTTAATTTCAATGCCATTGAGACTTTCTGACAAATCGGATAAGAGTTTTATTTTTTTGACACGATCTTCATCGGCTTGCTTGGATAGTTTTGAAATTCTTTGAAGTTGATTATGTGTTGCAGGAGCGGCTAGATTTTTAGGTATGAGGTAATTTCTGGCAAATCCATTTTTCACTTCTTTTATTTCTCCACCTTTAGCAACCCCATCTACATCTTCTAAAAAAACTACTTTCATATCAGCTCTCTTAATTTAAATTTTTATAAGTCGAGAGGGAATTGTACCATTTTGTTTTGTTGCAACGCTATAGATTAGCTATAGCGTTGCAACAAATAGATAATTCTATTCTTCTTGTTTTTCAGATTCGTCGTCTACAATTCTGAAATCTCCGTCGATTGTGTTATCTTTATCGTAACCTGGATTGTCCTGATTGTCTTTTTGTCCAGAGATGTTCCTTAGTATTGCGGCAGGACTTAATCCTAAGAATAATAGTAGACTACCAATCAATATAAATATATCGTCTATCCATCCTAAGAGTGGAATTAGGTCAGGTAAAAAATCCCATGGAGATAATACATAAACAATACCAGCTATAGGTATTATTTTTAATCTCCAGGGTACTCGCTTGTCCACCATCAATTTGATTATTAATGCTAATATTCTTCCTATCAAGATTTACCCTCTCTGATAAGTAAATTAATGTTTGTAGTTGTATTATATAAGTTTACATAATTAAGGAGATTTTAGTGATAAGTGTCTTTTATGGTAAAAATGATTTTGGCATAGATGTGGAGATAAATAAAATTCGATTATCAATCGCTCCTGAAGAGGTCAGAGATGTTAATTCAGTTCACTTAAATGGAGATTCTATGACAAAATCAGATTTTTTGTCATCAGTATTCACTGTCCCTTTTATGTCTAATAAAAGGGTTGTAATAATTTCTAACTTTATAACCAAATTAAATTCTAAAAAAAGCTTAAACGCTTCTGAATGGGTTGATTTGTTGGAAAAGTTAGACGAGGTGCCCCCAACTACGGATTTGTTGTTTAGGGAAGCTGACTTGGATAAAAATAATTATTTATTTAGAAAGATATCTGAATCACATGATAGTCGAGATTTTCCACTCTTACGCCCATATGAATTAAAAGAATGGATAAAAGATAGAGTAGCAGGCATGGGTATGACCATTGAGTCAGAGGCTGTTAATCTAATGGTTGACTTTATAGGGTCAGATTTAAGAACTATTGATTCGGAATTAAAAAAATTATCTTTATACTCTGAACAAGGTGTGATTACAGTTGATGATATCCAAATCATGGTTGCGTACGTTAAAGATCAAAGTATTTTTAAGTTGGTAGATTTTGCTATTGAAGGTAAAAATGACGAAGCGTTAAAAATCAGTCAAATATTATTAGATTACGGCTCCTCTCCTAATATGATTGTCAGAATGATACAGCGTCAATTGAGATTACTATTGATTGCCTCTGATTTAAGGAATAGACATGTCAAAGTAAGTGAATTTTCTCAGAGATTATCTATATCGGGATATCCTTTGCAAAAAACCTTAGAGATGGAGAAAAGATTTGACTTTTCTAGGCTATTAAAAATTTATGGCTTAATACTAAAATCGGATATTAGAGTGAGGTCTGGGCTTATGTCAGACTCCAGTTCTTTGGACTTGCTTATTGCAGAGATGTCTTCTTGACTTTTGTAGAGTAAAATCGTCCTGTTTTTAAAGCGTTTATTAGGTCTGCTTCATTTGTGATAGTGTCATAAAAATTTGTTGCATAAGTTCCTATGTCTGATATTTTGTGAGCGTCACTAGCTCCTGTTCCGGGCAGTTTTAGTCTCTCTGCTAAGTCTGCAGAGAACCTGTTTTCATTTAAAGTGCCTCTGCCATTATTAATTTCAATGGCATTAGATAGTTTTAACGCTTTGTTTCTAAGGCCTTTTTCAATCATTTTCGCATAAGATAGGTAGTTATCTGGTGTTGGCTCTGCATAAACTCTTCGATATGGATGAGCTACAACAATAGCACCACCTTGTTCGGTCACTAAATCTTTCACGAAAGCTGATTTATGCATTCCAAATATATATTCCCTTAGTCCGTAAACCAGTAAATGGCCTTCTTCTGTTGTGACTTCGCATCCAGGAATAACAAGGAAATCTGTTTTTTTGCTTAATGCTTTTATGTCTTTTGGGTCCCAAAATCCGTCATGGTCTGTTATGCAAACTCCATCAAGGCCAACTTTTTTTGCTTGCATAATTAATTCTTCAGGACTTAGAAGACTGTCGTCAGATACTGGATAAGTATGAGTATGTATATCGATTAGCATATTAATAAATGTACATGTAGGTATCAAAATCATCAACTTGAGTTGACTCGTATCAAGGTTATTGATAGACTTATATAAAGAATATTTATTTATAACTTATAATAATCAGGAGATTTATTATGGTTTTGGGTCCTGAAAAATTCACAGAACAAGCTCAAGAAGCTTTAAATAATTCGCAACTCATTTTAAATAGATATAGGCATAATCAATGGGATTGCGAACATATTCTTATGGCTTTGATTGAACAGGAAAAAGGTGTTCCTGCTGAGATACTAAACGAGTTGGAGGTGAACATTAATTTACTGCATGCCCGACTTCATGCAGAGCTTGAAAAATCTCAAAAAACAGGAGGTTTTTCAAATCAAATTTATCAGACTCCAAGATTGGATGATCTACTTGTTAGAGCTGACTCTGAAGCAAATAGATTAAATGATGATTTTATAGGTGCGGAGCATTTGTTAGTTGCCTTAACTCAAGAAGAACATGGGGAAGTCGCTGAAGTCTTATCTGAATTTGATATTACAACAGAATCCCTATATCAAGCTTTACAAAAAATTCGGGGAGCCCATAGGATAACAGATCCTAGAGCTGAAAGCAGGTATAGGTCATTAGAACGTTACGCTACAGATTTAACCATGTTGGCATCTTCGGGCAAACTGGATCCGATTGTAGGTAGAGACTCTGAGGTAGCTAGAGTAATGCAAACATTGATCAGGCGTACTAAGAACAATCCTGTTTTGATTGGAGGAGCAGGAGTAGGTAAGACTGCAATGGCAGAAGGTCTAGCTCAACGAATTGTTTCTAAAGATGTTCCTATCGAATTGCTTAACAAAAAAGTTTTAGCTCTTGACATGGGATCTCTTCTTGCAGGATCTAAATTTAGAGGAGAATTTGAGGAACGACTTAAGTCTGTTATGGATGAAGTAAAACAGTCTGAAGGTCAAATAATCTTATTTATAGACGAAATTCATACTGTTGTTGGTGCAGGAGCGTCTGAAGGAAGTATTGATGCAAGCAATATGATGAAACCTGCATTGGCACGAGGAGATCTTCAATGCTTAGGGGCAACAACTGAGGATGAATATAGGAAATATATCGAATCTGATGCAGCGTTAGAAAGACGATTTCAACCTGTGTTGGTTGAGGAACCTGATATAGACACTAGCATTAAAATGTTGAAAGCTTTACGCCCAAAATATGAAGCTCATCATAAATTAAAGATTAGTGATGATGCGATAGAGGCATCAGCATCATTGAGTCAAAGGTATGTCTCAGGGAGGCTTTTGCCAGATAAAGCAGTTGACCTCATTGATGAAGCTGCCAGTAAAATGAGGATTGATAATCAATTGCCTCCTATCACATTACGAGAAAAAGAAACCATTATTAGGCAATTGGAGATTGAAGAGGTTGCTGCTGCCGAAAGAGGTGATTTTGAAAAATCAGCTGAACTTAAAGCGGAAAAATTGCAATACAATGAAGATCTGAATATAGAAAAGGATTCTTTTATTAAAAATGAAGATTCAGAATTATTAGTAGATTCTGAACATATAGCATCTCTAATAAAAGAATGGACCGGTATTCCTGTTAGCAGATTGCTTGAAAAAGAGACTGATCGCCTTGTGAATATGGAAGAAAGTATTCATACTAGGATCATAGGTCAAGATGATGCTGTTAAAGCTGTGGCTGACGCTGTTAGAAGGTCTAGGTCTGGGTTGGGAGACCCGAATAGACCCATTGGAAACTTTATGTTTTTAGGGCCAACTGGTGTAGGGAAAACTGAACTTGCTAAATCTTTAGCTTGGTTTCTGTTTGATGATGAAGAAAATATTGTTCGTATCGATATGTCTGAGTATATGGAACCGCATTCTGTTTCAAGACTAATTGGTGCCCCTCCTGGGTATGTTGGATTTCAAGATGGAGGGCAACTTACAGAATCGGTTAGACGAAGGCCTTTTAAGGTTGTTTTATTTGACGAGATTGAAAAAGCTCATCCTGACGTTTTTAACATTTTGCTGCAACTTTTAGAAGATGGTCGCCTGACAGATGGTCAAGGAAGGACTGTAGACTTTAGGAATACTATTATAATTATGACTAGTAATTTAGGAACTAGTCATTTTGAACCTGAAACATTAGGTTTTTTACGTGAAGTTACTGAAAAAAGTAATGTAGATAATCTTAGAGCTTCAATAGAGGATGCACTTAAGAAATCTTTCAAACCAGAATTACTTAATCGATTAGATGAAGTAGTTATTTTTGATCAAATTAAAAAGGATCAGATGATAGAAATAGTTGATATTATGTTATTGAAAGTTCAAGAAAGAATGCTAAACAATAGTATTAGTATACAATTTACTAAGTCTGCCAAACAATGGTTAGCAGATGAAGGATTTGATAGTGTTTATGGGGCTAGGCCATTAAGAAGAACTATACAAAGAACTATTGAGAATCCTTTATCAACAGCTATTCTGAGAGGAGATTTTGATAATGATTCTATTGTTTCAGTAGGTGTAAAAGATGGAAAATTGAATTTCACATCTACTTCCGGGAGCTAAATTTCTAACTTCTTATAAATTATGATTTTTTAAATATTAAAAATATGTTATTTTAGATATTGTAAATTGCGAGACGGAGGAAAACTTGGATAATAAAAATAATTCTAGTAAAAATTTATCACGAAGATCATTTTTAAAAGGCTTACCTTTAGGTATTCTGGCTGTTGCAAGTATAGGTGTTATAGGTTCTAACTTAATGAAATCGCTTAGACATCGTCGACCCCCTGTTTTTAAAAAAGACTCTATATTTACCCCTAAGTCTCGTCAATAATTTCTCAAAGTACGTTTTTTATTTTGAATACAATTTAGAATTTAAGACTGGTATACTTTTATCCCAATTGCTAATGGAGAGATGGCCGAGTGGATTAAGGCGCTGGTCTCGAAAATCAGTATGAGAATTTATTTTCATCGTGGGTTCGAATCCCACTCTCTCCGCAGATAATGGAGAGATGCTAGAGTGGCCGAATAGGCGCGACTGGAAATCGCGTGTTCCCTTACAAGGGGAACCGTGGGTTCGAATCCCACTCTCTCCGCCACTACAAATATAAGAATTTATAAAAAGGATCAAAATATATATGACTGAAAATCTTGTAATAGTAGAATCTCCGGCAAAAGCTAGGACTATAGGAAGATTTCTTGGTAAAGATTATGATGTTCAAGCTTCTGTAGGACATGTTAGAGATTTAGCTAAAGCTGCGGGGAAAGTGGTAAATGGAGTGGATTTAAATGAGGCAGGGACAGAGTTTATTCCTAATTATGAGATTACAAGAGGTAAAAATAAGGTAGTTACTGCATTAAAGAAAGCTGCTAAAAATGCTGAGAATGTTTACTTAGCTACAGACCCTGACAGAGAAGGCGAAGCAATTTCTTGGCACTTATTGGAGGCGGCATCCATTGATCCGAATAAAGTTAAAAGAGTTGTATTCCATGAAATTACAAAGACTGCAATTGAAGAGGCATTTGCTAACCCTAGATCATTAGACCTTGATTTAGTAGATGCATATCAGGCACGTCGAGTTCTTGATAGGGTAGTAGGATTTAAATTAAGCCCTGTATTGTGGAGAAAAGTTAAGCGAGACCTGTCTGCAGGAAGAGTTCAGTCTGTTGCAGTGAGAATAATTGTTGATAAAGAAGATGAAATAAACTCTTTTGAGAAAGATGAATATTGGACCTTAGATGCTATTTTGGAGACCGAAAATTCCTCTTCATTTAAAGCATCTCTAGTTAGTATTAACGGAGATGATAAAAAACCTCTAATTAAAAATGAAAAAGAATCTAAGAGTATATTGAAAGAATTATTAAATTCAGAATTTCAGGTTTCAAATTTTGAAACTAAAGAAACTAAAAGGAGACCATCGGCTCCATTTATAACAAGCACCCTACAACAGGAAGCATCTAGAAGACTAAGATTGTCTGCTACAAGGACTATGAATATCGCTCAGGGTTTATATGAGGGAAAAGCTATTGGCGGGACAGATGATGTAGTAGGTCTTATTACGTATATGAGGACAGATTCTACGGAAGTTTCTTCTGCTGCGCTTACTGAAATCGCCTCTTTTATAAAAGATAAATATGGGTCTAACTACTTACCAGAAAAACCAAGAATATATTCGAAAAAGGTTCAGGGGGCTCAAGAAGCTCACGAGGCTATACGTCCAACTTCTATTCTCAGAACCCCAGATTCCTTGAGGGATTTTTTGGATAATGATGAATTAAGATTGTATACACTTATTTGGAAACGTATGCTTTCGAGCCAGATGGTTGATTCGATCTACGACAGAACTATAATTGATATAGATACTACTTCAAGCGATTCTAATAATATTTATGGGTTTAGAGCTACTGGAAACGTTCTGAAATTTGATGGTTTCAGAATTGTGTATTCAAATAATAATTCAGATGAAGAAAATTCAGATGAAGAAAAAGAAAAAGATCTTCCTGTACTGTCGTCTGGACAAAATATATCCTGTAAAAATCTTCAAGATGAACAAAAATTTACACAACCTCCTCCAAGATTTACAGAAGCTTCTTTAATAAATCATTTGGAAAAAGAAGGAATTGGACGCCCAAGCACATATGCCTCTATTTTAAGTACTATTCAAGCTAGAGATTACGTTTGGGCAGTTAGGGGAAAACTGCACCCAACTAAGTTAGGTAAAGCAACTACTTTATTTTTGGCAGAACATTTTGATGATGTGTTAGATCCGGGATTTACGGCAGGTATGGAAAAAAAGTTAGATGATATCGCTGAGGGGAGAGTTAAGTGGAACCCTATGCTTTTAGAATTTTATGGCCCATTTGACAAAAAAATAGAAAATGTAATTAAAGAATCTGAGAGAGTTAAGAATAAGTTATTAGTAGAGGACACGGGTAGAATTTGCACGACATGCGAAGATAAGCCCATGGTAATAAGAATGGGTAGAAACGGTAGGTTTGTATCGTGCTCGGGATTTCCTGATTGTAAACATTCAGAAAACTTGACTTTGTCTACTTTGGGAGTGCAAGGAGTTGTTTGTCCATTATGTAAAGGAGAGTTACAGGAAAAATTAAGGAAAGCAACTAAAACTAGACCAGCTAGAAGATTTTACGGATGTGTCAATTTCCCTGAATGTGACTTTGCTATAAATACTATTCCAATCTCTAACAAACTTTGTCCTGATTGTGAATCAGGTCCTTTATTGCCCGTAGGAGATACTAACGCAAGGTGCTATGATTCAAAAGAGTGTGGGTTTAGGTCTTCCTTGAAAGACTTGGGTGTGTCTCAAGATCAGTTAGTTAATCCAATTAAACTTTGATACATAAGATAATTTAATACTTACTTCTAATAAGACCTACTCAATACTAGAAATTAATACTTAACATTAATATTCTTACTTAATGGATAAATATTATTTTACCTCTATTTCATCGGAATACTTAAATGAAATGACTCATGTTAGGGGTCTTTCTGAGGTGACTATTCGGGGTTATTCACAGGATCTCAATACTTTATTTAAGTTTTTAATTCAGGATTCTATAGATGAATTTTCTGATTTTAATAGGATGTCAGTAAGGAGATATCTTTCTTGGCTTGATAATTCTGATTATTCGCGTTCCAGTATTGTTAGGAAATTGTCTGTATTAAGAAATTTTTTTCGATGGCTGCACTCCAAAGATTATATAAAGATTGATCCTGTTCCCTTAAGAGTACCGATGAAAAAACCTAAGTTGTTACCCAAAGTTCTGTCCGAGAATGAGATTGACAGACTTGTTTCTGCCGTGATTTCTTATAATACAGATTTGAAAAATAATAATATATTCACAGCACGTGATATAGCTATTCTAGAACTTATATATGGATCTGGTTTGAGGGTCAGTGAATTGGCTGCATTAAATGTAGATGATATAGATTTTGAAGACCTGAAAACCAGAGTTATAGGCAAAGGGAATAAAGAAAGAATTGTTTTATTTGGAGAAATTGCGAAAAATTGTCTTCTAGATTATATGTCGATATATCGACCCAAAATGCTTAAAGATTTTGATTCATCTCAGAATGCTCTGTTTCTTTCTACAAGAGGAACCAGGCTCAGTGTTAGGTCAATTCAACATAGAATTAAAAATTATGCTAAATATGCCGGTTTAAGCAGTTGGGTACATCCTCATACTTTGAGACATTCTTTTGCAACGCATATGATGGATGGAGGAGCTGATATCAGGGTGGTTCAGGAATTGTTAGGTCATTCTAGTCCAGCTACTACACAAATTTATACGCATGTTACAGGGGCTCAAGCTGTAAAAACGTATATGGCTGCCCATCCGGCTGCAGGTATTGACGAAGAAGAAAAATAAAAGCATCCTATAAAAGCAATATTTTGGAATTAAATCATGCGGATATTATTAATTAACGGTCCAAATTTAAATATGCTAGGCCGAAGAGAACAGGCTATCTATGGTTCTGACACACTTGACAGTGTTGTAAAAAACTTAAAAAATATAGCCGTTTCAAAAGACATTGAACTCATCTCATTCCAATCTAATGATGAGTCCGAAATAGTTTCGTTTATTCAACAAAATGCTGATTCTAGCCAAGGTATAATTATCAATGCTGGCGCTTTGACACATTATGCTTTTTCCCTTAAAGACGCTTTACTAGACGCATCAATTCCAATTGTTGAAGTTCATATTTCAAATATTCATTCTAGGGAAGAATATAGAAGAGATTCTGTAATTGCTCCGATTGCACTAGGGCAAATTATAGGTATGGGAACTAAAGGGTATGGTTATTCACTAGAATTTTTATCTCAATATTTAGATAAAAATTAATTTTCAATGAACACAAAAAATAGGCTAAATAATCTTAGAAGAGAAATGGTTAATTTTTCTATAAAAGGATTTTTGATAACATCCAATAAAAATTGTCAGTATATATCTGGGTTTTCTGGAAGTAATGGATATATATTTGTAACTCAATATGAATCATACTTGTTCACAGATTCGAGATATATTTCTACTGCTCGAATTCAAATGGACGACTGGATTGTTCTTCCGATTACTAGAAATTATTCTTGTTTATCGGAAACATTATCTAAGGTTAATGATATCAGCCAAAGTGACAATGATTTTACCCTTGGGTTTGAATCTGCCCATATTTCATTTGATGAATATACTAAATTAAAAAATGAGATTGGAGATATTGTTTCTTTAGAACCAATAACTTCTTTAGTAGAATCAATGAGATCTATTAAAGATCTAGAAGAACTCACTCTTCTTAACGATTCTGTAAAACTTGCAGATAGCATCATTCAAGAAGTATTAAGTAATATTAAGCCTGGTATTTCAGAAGTAGAAATTTCACATATGATCGATTCTCTTATTGTGAATTCAAGTGCAGATGGTACGGCTTTCCCCTCAATTGTTGCTACCGGTTTAAACAGCGCATCCCCTCATCATGTACCTACTGATGAAAAAGTTAAAACAGGAGATTCTGTATTAGTTGATATGGGAGTTCTGTATAAAGGTTATAGAAGTGATATTTCAAGAACTATTTTTGTTGGAGAAATGGAACAAAAATTTTCAGAAATATATTCTATTGTTTTAGAAGCTCAGATGATTACTTGTTGTGCGGCTATTCCTGGAATTACCGGACAAAATTTAGATAAGACAGCTAGAGAATTTATAATTTCAAAAGGTTATGGAGATTATTTTATACATGGTTTAGGGCATGGAATTGGACTAGATATTCATGAAAAACCTATGATTGTCTCTTCTTCACAAGATATATTAGATGTGGGCTCAGTGTTTACTCTTGAACCTGGAATTTATATTCCGGATTGGGGAGGGGTTAGAATTGAAGATATTTTTATTATGGAAGAAAATGGACCTAAGAGATTGTCTAGGGCTCCTAAATAATTTTATATAACTAAAAATAAGGATATATACATGACACTTAATTATGGAGAATTAAAAAGAGGTACATCTATAGAACTAGATGGAGAACCTTATTCGGTTGTCGAATATGAACATAGCAAAATGCAAGGAAGAGCTCCCGTTATGAAAATTCGATTCCGTAGTTTGCGAACAGGGAAAATATTAGATAGAACCTTCCAAGGAGATGTGAAATTTTCACTAGCTCACGTTGATCGTAGAAAAGCTCAATATATATATAAGGATGGAGATCTTTTTTATTTTATGGATACTGAATCATTTGAACAATTTCCTATGAATGAGGATCAAATTAAGGAATCTCTAAAATTTTTAAAAGATCAAATTGAGTTAGATCTTATCTTCTTTGAAGATAATCCTATCTCACTAGAATTACCTTTGAATGTCGATTTAAAAGTTACAGATTCTCCACCAGGTGTTAAAGGTGATACTGCTCAAGGAGCATCAAAGCTTGCTACACTTGAAACTGGTTTACAAATATCAGTACCTCTATTTGTCAATGAAGGAGACATTGTAAAAGTTGACACTAGGTCAGGAGAATATTTATCTAGGGCTTAAGTATGATTGATTTAACGGTTTCACAACTTCTTGAGCATATTGAAAATCTTTTCAATATTGACTCTACGTTATCAGATGTGTCAGTTGTGGGAGAAGTTTCTAGGGTTACTAAGGCTGCTTCAGGACATTCTTATTTCGCTCTCAAAGATGAAGAATCAATCATTGAAGGAGTGATTTTTAGTAGAGGAATAGGGTCGCACCATCTTGAATTAGGAGAAATGGTTAGAATATTTGGGCGTGTATCTGTCTATAAACGACAAGGACGGATGCAAATTATGGCTGAGATTATTCAACCAGTAGGAACTGGTCTTATTCAAGCCCAGATTGATGAATTGAGAAAAAAACTGAACGCTGAAGGTCTCTTTGACATGTCTCGAAAGCGACCTATACCTAAATATCCAATTAACATTGGTGTTGTAACATCAGAAGATGCTGCTGCTTGGGAAGATATTAAGCGTACTGTATCCAATAGGTTTCCGATGAGCAAGTTAATACTTTCACATACTTTAGTTCAAGGCGATAAGGCTGCATCTTTAATATCTGAGGCATTATATTCATTTAATGATTTAATTGATATTGATTTAATAATTTTAGCTAGAGGCGGAGGTTCTCCTGAAGATCTATTGCCATTTAATGATGAATTTGTTGCACGAGCAATTTTTGCATCTGCAGTTCCTGTTGTGACCGGAATAGGCCATGAAAATGATTGGAGCATAGCAGATGATGTGGCTGATTATAGAGCGGCAACACCAACAGCAGCAGCGGTAGCCGCAGTACCAGATTGGGTGAAAGTAATGGAATCTATTAGCTTAATGAAAAATACTTTGGATGACCGCTTGGGGAATATCCTTGACCAGACAAAAACAATGCTAGAAATGACTGTTTCTAATCTAAATTCGAGTATCCCAGATTTTGATTATTCAAAACTACAATTGGATGATCTGATTTATAGATCTTCTAATTCGATAGATAATGTATTTAATGCCCAAAGTGATGGATATGCGAAGCTTTACGATAATTTGAAAATAATGTCACCGCAAGCAACATTAGATAGAGGCTATTCAATTCTGCACAAACAACCAACTAATGAATTAATTTTAAAAAAATCAGACGTTACTCCCGGAGATTTACTTAAAATAACCATTTCAGACGGGATTATTGATGCTATTGCAGAAGACTGATAAATTTTTAAGTATGAGTGGAGTATAAAATGGACGATTCTGATAACCTTACCTTTGAACAATTAATGGCTCGTCTTGAGAAATATGTCCTTCAGTTAGAAGAAGGAGGCATTTCTCTTGATAGGGCTGCTGAGTTATATGAAGAAGCAATGGAAATGGCAACTTTAGCAAGTTCTAAATTGTCTGATGCTGAACTCAGAATAACTAATATTAAGGAAAAATACACAGAATCTCTTGATTCTGATGTAGAGGCATAGCCTCATACATTACACAGTTATAATTGTGTTTTCTAATATCCCAATAGATGAAATTTCAATTTTAACTATATCTCCTTCTGATAATGTGAAATCAGGTGGCGGGACTATTGAAGTGCCTGTTAGTACGGTTGTGAAGTCGGGTACAGTATTACTTCTTTGAAGCCAATCTGCTATTTCTTCACAGCTTCTTGCCATTTCGCTAGTTGATGTATTGCCTGAAAAAACCTCTTTTCCATTTCTTATGATCTGGCATTTAACATCTAACTCATGAGGATTCTTTATGGTGTCTGTACTGACAAAACAAGGGCCTATCGAACAGCTTAAGTCATATAGTTTAGCTTGGGGCAGGTATAGAGGATTATCTCCTTCTATAGATCTACTACTCATATCGTTACCAATAGTGTATCCCACTATTGAGCCTCGGAAAATCACAAAAGCTAATTCTGGTTCAGGTACATCCCAATTAGAATCTGATCGGATTCCTAAATCTTCAAACGGCCCCATGCATCTGCCTTCTGTTGATTTAAAAAATATTTCAGGG
>CETH01014052.1_pt1 | contig 55212 bp, 48 predicted proteins | sample 361461 | NCBI WGS metagenome assembly CETH01 (sample SAMEA2622695, study PRJEB7988) | marine metagenome | isolation source: saline water (ENVO:00002010), including | reverse complement strand
CCCTCTGATTAACAGTCAGATGCTCTAACCAACTGAGCTAAGGAGGAATGGTCTGCAAATATAGAAAGTTTTCAAGAAATTTAGATGTAAATAAATTCAATTTAAATTTTAAATGTTATTATTTTTTAAGGGTATTATTTTTAATAATTGTTTTTTAAATAAATTATCACAAACATTAAATAAGTATTTTTATCTTTTTGATTTGAAATAAATTTTTATGATTCTTTCTCCTGATTCTTTTTACAAAGATTGTTATGGAAAATATGCAATTGCAGCAGTTAATGTTTTTACAATGGAACAAATTCACGCATTATTTAGAGCAGGTCAAAAAGCAAACTCTCCTTTTATAATTCAAATAACACCAGCTGCAAGGAATTATGCAAAATCAAATATTCTAATATCAATTATAGAGGCAGCTGCTGATTTATACCCAAAAGCAGTTTTTTCAATTCATTTAGATCATGGTGACGAGGAGCATGCTTTTGATGCTATAGCTTCGAATAAATATAATTCAGTAATGATTGATGCGTCTCATGATGATTTTAATACTAATGTTAAAAGAACAAAATTGGTTGTAGAAAAGGCACATAAAAAAAATATTATGGTTGAAGCAGAATTAGGAATTTTAAGTGGTAAAGAGGATGATATTTCAATTGACGAAAAATTTGCTAAATATACTAACCCTGATGAGGCTCAGTCTTTTGTGAAGGAAACGAGTTGTGACAGTTTAGCTGTTGCCGTTGGAACAAGTCATGGGGCATATAAGTTTCAGGGAGTTGAAGGTATTCAGTTTTCAATTTTGGAAGATATTCAAAGAAGACTTCCTAACTTTCCAATTGTACTTCATGGAGGATCAGCAGTTAATTTAGAAGAAATAAAAAGAATTAATTTGAGTGGTGGGAATTTAGATAATGGTACAGCTGGAGTCCCTTCTGATGAGATTGTTAAAGCAATTAATTATGGAGTATGTAAGATAAATATTGCAACTGATTTAAGGCTTTTATGGGCTAGAGTTCATAGAGAGTTTTTTAAAAATTCTCCTAAGTTATTTGATCCAGTTATTCCTGGAAAGAAATATATTGAAGAATTTGAAAAATTTATGATAAAAAAGTTTGACCTTTTAGGTTCTTTTGATAAAGCAAATCAAATACTTTTAAATAATTAAAAAAATGAAAGAAAAATCCCCATTATTAATAAAACCTAGAATTGATTCTTCAATTTACCAGAGCGTTACAATAAAATCTGCAAATTGGAAATATCTCAATTTTGAGGCTAGAAAACTTAAGATTAATGAAAAGTGGGAATTTAATACAGAAGCAAATGAAATGGTTATAGTTCTTTTGAGCGGAAATTACATGTTTAAAAGCAAAAAAGGGAATTTTGAAACTGTAAATGGTAGAAAAGATGTTTTTAAAGGAGTTGCTCATACATTATATGTTCCCAGAAATACTACTTTTGAGCTCATTGCATCATGTGATGTTTTAGACATAGCATATGGCTGGTGTAAGTCAGATTCTGACTTTCCTATAAAATTTGTTACACCTGAAAAAACACAAACTGTAATTTTTGGTGGAGATAATGCTACACGTCAATTTAATGATTTGGTTCCTCCAGGTTTTGGTTGTAGTAAAATTGTTGTTAGAGAGGTATATACTCCATCAGGAAATTGGAGTTCTTTCCCAGCTCATAAACATGATGAAAGAATTTTAGATGATAAAGGAAAAGTTCTTGAGCCTATTCAAGAAGAAACTTACTTTTATAAATTTCAAAAAGAAGAAGCATATGCGATTCAGCAAGTTTACACTAAAGATAAATCTTTGGATGAGATTATGAGAGCTAAGCACAATGATGTCGTTATGATTCCAAAAGGGTTTCATCCGGTTGTAGCTGAGCATGGCTTTCATTGTTATTATTTAAACTTTTTAGCAGGAACTGATCAATGTCTTGAAAATACAACTGATCCTGATCACGAATGGATCTATAATTCTTGGAAAACAAAAGATAAAAGATTACCATTGGTTACTCCTTCAATGAATAATCAATAGTTTTAGATAATAAATACCAATTTTTTTTAAATTGTATTAAAATGGAGAAAAATAAAAATGAAGTAATAACACTTGGAAGATCTTGTATAGACTTGTATTCACAAAATGTCGGATCTAAGTTTATAGATATTAAAGGATTTGATGCTTTTGTAGGGGGTTCACCCTTAAATATTGCTGTCGCATGTTCCAGATTAGGTTTAAATACAAGTTTGTTAACTGCTGTTGGAAAAGATAAAGTTGGTGAATTTATTATCAATTTTTTAAAAAATGAAAAGGTAAATACAGATTGTATTCCAGTAAAAAATAGAGCTAGAACTAGTGCTGCAGTTCTTGGTATTGAACCACCTGATAATTTTCCTTTAGTTTTCTATAGAGATAATGCAGCTGATAGTCAATTAGATATTGATGATGTAATAAATGCTAAAATATTTAATTATAAAATTTTACTTATTAGTGGAACAGCTTTAAATATTGACCCTAGTAAAAGTGCTACTTTTTTTGCTGTGGAGATCGCAAAGAAAAATAATGTAAAAGTTTTAATGGATTTAGATTTTAGAGCAGATCAATGGCATGATATCAGATCATTTGGCATAATGGTTAGAGCAATAATTTCTAATGTTAATATAGCTATTGGAACAGAAGAAGAAATTTTAGCAGCAACTCTTGATGATTCATCAAAAGTGACGATTAAAAATCAACAGATTTCCTCACCTGAAATTAAAGGTAATATAGAGGATTCAATTGATCAATTACTTTCACTAGGATTAGAGGTTTTAATTGTTAAAAGAGGAGAAAAAGGGGTAAGTATTTACAAATCAAATTTGAAACCTCAAGATGTTCCTGGGTTTCCAGTCGAAATTTTAAATGTTTTAGGAGCTGGTGATGCTTTTGCTGGAGGATTTATTTATGGAATTTTAAAAGGATGGGATTTATATAAAGCATGTAGAATGGGGAACGCTAGTGGTGCGCAAGTAGTAACTAGGAGAGGATGCGCTAATTTTATGCCAACAATTGATGAATCTCTAAAATTTATTGAAAGTAAAGGAGGATTTTAATTTGTTTTGAAAATGGAAAATTTAAAAGTTGGAATTGCAGGTCTTGGAAGAATAGGAAAAATTCATCTCAATAATTTACTTCAGATGCAAAATGTTGATATTTCAGCAGCTATGGACCCTGATGAAGAGGCTCAAAAATATGCTAAGAGTAAAGGTGTAAAATTAGTTTTTAAAACTTATAAGGAGTTATTAAATGTTCATGAAATTAAAGCTTTAATTATGTGCACCCCAACTGACACTCATGCTGATTATGTTGAATTAGCTGCATTAGCAGGGAAACATGTATTTTGTGAAAAACCTTTAGACTTAAATATTAAAAGAGTTATTGAAGTCTTAGAAATCATAAAAAAAACAAAAATTAAGTTAATGATAGGGTTTAATAGAAGGTTTGATAAAGAGTTTTATAGAGTTAAAAAAAGAATATTAAATGGCGATATTGGTGATCCTCATCTTGTTAAGATAACAAGTAGAGATCCATCACCTCCTCCTTTATCTTATATAAAACATTCAGGAGGGCTTTTTTTAGATATGACTGTTCATGATTTTGATATGGCTAGATTTATTGTTGAAAAAGAAGTTGAAGAAGTTTATGCTAGAGGAGCTGTTTTAACTGATAAGAAAATATCAGAAGTTGGCGATATTGATACTGCAGTTATAATTCTTAAATATACTGATTCTTCTATGGCCGTTATTGATAATAGTAGAAAGGCTTCTTATGGATATGATCAAAGACTTGAAGTTTTTGGTTCAAAAGGAATGTTACAAGGAAATAATATTTTTCAGGATAATCATAGTTTTTATAATGAAAAAGGAGTTGAGTCATCTCTTCCGATGAATTTTTTTCTAGAACGGTATGCTGAAGCTTATATTTTTGAGATAAAAAGTTTTATAGACTCGTTAATTAATAATACAAGTGTTTCAGTTAATGGAAAAGATGGTTTAGAATCATTAAGAATAGGTTTGGCAGCTAAAAAGTCTCTTAAGGAAAATAGACCAGTCAAACTTAATGAAATAGAGACATAAATATATAAGAAAGTTTAGTATTTAAGATAGTGCTCTATATATATCATTTCCATTAGCATAAATAACAAGTGCTAATAAAAGGAAGAATCCAAACATTTGGGCATATTCCATAAATTTATCATTTGGCTTTTTCCCAGAAATCATTTCGTAAAATAAAAACATTACATGTCCTCCATCTAAAGCAGGAATTGGCAAAACATTCATAAATGCTAAAATAATTGAAAGGAGTGCAGTTGTATGCCAAAATCCTTTCCAGTTCCAAGAACTTGGGAAAATACTACCAATAGTTCCAAAACCACCAAGTTGCTGAGCACCCTTTTTTGAAAAAATATATTTGAATTGATATATGTAATCATGTAACGTCCAATAGCCATAGTTAAAACCTTCAACTATGCTTTCAGTTAAAGAAAGTTTTTTATTTTCAAAGGAAATATCAGGAATTTTTACACTTACCCCTATTTGTCCAATTTCATTTGGTTTTAATGAAACTTCAAGAAGTCTTTTATTTCTTTCAATTCCAATAGTTATATTTTCATTTTTATTTGATTGAATTTTATCTCGAAATGAAGTCCAATCCATAATTTCAATTCCATTTACTTTTTTAAATAAATCACCTTTTTGTAATCCGGCTAACATAGCAGAAGAATTTGGGACAACACTATCTATTATTGCAGGTATAAAGGGAGAGAATGCAATCATTTGACCCGATTCAAACATTTTTTTCCCAATTCCTTTTGGAATAATAATGTTTCTTGTAATTCCATCTTTATTTTTAACAGTAACAGTTTTAACATCTCTTAAAAACAGGAAAGTATTTATGTCTAAAACATTGTCTAGTTTTTTCCCATCTACATATATAATTTTATCTCCTTTTTCAAATCCTAACTCCTGAACAATAGGGGATGGATTTAGCCCCATCGGAATAGATTCTGATGGTAAAATAGTTTTACCCCATATAAACATGATCATCATATAGATTGCAAAACCTAATATTATATTAACTGTTACACCTCCTAACATAATTATTAATCTTTGCCATGCAGGTTTTGATCTAAATTCCCAAGGTTGAGGGTCTTTTTCCATTTGTTCAGTGTCCATACTCTCATCAATCATTCCAGAGATCTTTACATAACCACCCAAAGGAAGCCATCCTATACCATATTCAGTTTCGCCTATCTTTTTTTTGAATAGAGAAAACCAAGGATTAAAAAATAAATAAAATTTTTCTACCCTCGTTTTAAAAAGTCTTGCTGGAATAAAGTGACCTAATTCATGAAGGACAACTAGGATTGACAAGCTCAAAATTAGTTGAGCAGCTTTAATAAAGAACTCTTCCATAAGGATTATTTCATGCAAAAGTAATGTAAATAGTATTAATTTTTTTTATAAAATTCAGTAAATTTTTTTGATCTTTTCAATTATATATTTTAAATGAATTATTTTTGAAAAAAAAAATTTTTTGAAAAGTATTTTAAAAAAATATAAGCTGTTTATTTCCTTTTGGATTATTGGGTCTATAATAGTTTTATTTCTTTTTAATGATGCTCTTACACCGCAAAAAAAACTTCCAATTTTTCAACCTGCAATGGTAAATTATGAATTAGTTGATAGTACACTTCAGTTTGTAAAAAAATTTCATAAGATTTCCAATTTTAAGTTAATAAATCAAAACGGAAAGATTATAACAAATAGGGATTATGATAACAAAATATATGTAGCGGACTTTTTCTTCACAACTTGTCCGACTATTTGTCCAATTATGACTGATAATATGCTCAAGATTCAAAATAAAATTTTAGATGATCCTAATGTCTTTCTTTTATCACACACTGTAACACCTAAAATTGATTCTGTAGGACAATTAAAAAAATATTCGATTGAGAAAGGAGTAGTTGACAGTAAATGGAATTTAGTTACTGGAGATAAAAAGCATATCTATGAGTTGGCTAGGAAATCTTACTTATGTGTCAAAACTGACGGAGATGGCGGACCTTATGACATGATTCATACTGAAAACTTTATCCTTATTGATCCAGAAAGAAGAATAAGAGGTTTTTATGATGGAACAAACACTAAAGAAATAAAAAAATTAATCAAGGATATTTCTATACTTAAAGAAGAATATTTTTCATAATAAAAAAAATATATATCTTACGCTTAATAAATAACCTTAAAATCATGAAAAATAGTAATCGATTATTTTACGGAAGTTGTTTTGCACTTATTACTACAGCACTTTCTTTTAGTATTAGAGCGGGAATTTTACCCCAATTGGCAGATACTTTTAGTTTATCCGCGCAGCAATTAGGCTTTATTAATTCTATGTGGTTTTTAGGTTTTCCTATTTCTATGGTTTTAGGAGGAATTTTTTATCAAACAATTGGGCCTAAAAGAATTATGCAGTTTGCATTTTTAGCTCATACTTTTGGAATAGTTTTAACTATTTATTCAGGAGGATATATAGGCCTTTTAATTTCAACATTATTAATTGGAATTGGAAATGGATGCACTGAGGCTGCATGTAACCCTATGATTGCAGATGCTTATTCTGGTAAAACAATGAATACTTTATTAAATAGATTTCATATGTGGTTTCCAGGAGGTATAGTAATAGGGGCTTTAATTTCTAAATTTATGACCGATTTTAATATGAGTTGGGAATCCCAGATATGGGTAATTATGATTCCGACTTTAATATATGTTTATTTATTTTTAGGACAACAATTTCCAAAACCTAAAATTGAAGAAATTCACAACATAAAAAAGAATATTAAAGCAATGTTTAGCCCAATATTTATTTTCATTTCTATTTGTATGGCATTTACGGCTATTTCAGAATTTGGACCTCAACAATGGACAAGTTTAATTTTAAGTAATAGTGGAGCACATCCAATGATAGTTTTAGCTTTAATTACCGGAATTATGGCGGTAGCAAGATATTGGGGAGGAGAGTTAGTTCATAAATTTGATCAAACAGGAGTCCTTTTAGGAGGAGCAGTAACGGCAGCATTAGGAATTTATTTGTTATCTACTCAAACAGGTTCAATGGTTTATGTTGCAGCAATTTTATTTGCGCTAGGGGTAACTTATTTTTGGCCTAATATGATTGGTTTTGTTGCAGAAAAAATACCTTCAAGTGGGGCTTTTGGAATGTCAATTGTTGGAGCTGTAGGAATGTTTTCCACTTCAATTTTTCAACCTGTAATTGGAACTTGGATTGATAGTGCAAGGGTTGATCAACAAGCTCTTGGTTTAACTGGTGATGCATTGGAACTTGCTGCAGGCCAGTCAACGCTTTCTCTAATGATAGGTTTTCCAGGTATTTTAATTCTACTATTTACTATTTTATATTTTTGGCAGAGAAAAGCTAAAGAAGTAAATGCTTAAAAAAATTTTTAACTATTCATTAGATCTTCAATTTCCTCAATTTCGATAGGAATATTTTTCATCAAGTTTTCTGGGCTACCTTTTTTTTGGATAACTACATCATCCTCTAAACGAATACCAAAGTTTTTTTCAGGGATATAAATACCAGGTTCTACTGTAAAAACCATATTAGATTCCATTGGCATATCTAAAAGACCATAATCGTGAGTATCAAGTCCTAGATGGTGGGAGGTCCCATGCATGAAGTATTTTTTATAAGCAGGTTTTTCAGGATTTTGATTTTTTACATCAATTTTATCAATTAACTTTAATTTAATTAATTCTGAAGTCATTATTTTGCCTACTTCTTTATGATATTCTTTCCATTTTGCCCCAGGAACAAGTAATTTAGTTGCTTCATTTTTAACTTTTAAGACTGAATTATATATTTTTTTTTGAAAATCTGAAAATCTACCTGAAACGGGAATTGTTCTAGTCATATCACTTGAATAATTTCCATATTCTGCTCCGACATCTAAAAGTAAGACATCTCCTTTTTTACACTGTTTATTGTTTTGAATATAATGAAGAACATTTGAATTTTTTCCAGAGGCTATTATCGGAGAATAGGCAAATCCTTTAGATTTATTTTTAATAAATTCATGAGAAAATTCTGCTTCAATTTCATATTCCCATACTCCAGGTTTAACATAATTAAGAATTCTTCTAAAACCTTTTTCTGTTATGTCACAAGCAGTTTGAATTTGAGATATTTCTTCATTTGATTTAATAGATCTTAATTTTTGGAGAATCGGATTACTTTTTTCTGATTTATGAGCAGGAAATTTCTTTTTACAATCAATAATAAAGCGATCTTCCCTTGTTTGAGTCTCTACATTTTGTCTATAATGCTCATTTGTATTAAAGTAAAATGTTTCAGACTCCGAACATAATGATTTGAAAATATCCTCAAATTTATTTAACCAGTAAATTGATGAAATTCCACTAAGATCTTGTGCTTGTTTTTTATTTAGTTTCTCACCTTCCCATATCATTAAGTTTTTATTTGTTTTTTTTATAAATAGAATTTCTCTATGATTTTTATTTATTGCATCAGGAAAAAGAATTAAAATAGATTCTTCTTGATCAATTCCACTTAAATAAAAGATGTCTCTATGCTGTTGAAAAGGGAAAGTACTGTCAGCACCAATTGGATAAATATCATTAGAGTTAAATATTGCCAGACTATTACTTTTCATGTAAGAAATGAAGTTCTGTCTATTTAGTTTATAAAATTTGGATGACAAGGGTTTATATCTCATTATTTGTAAAAAAATCTAATTTGGTGTTTATTTAATTTAGGCAAATTAACATATAAAAATTAGAATAGTTTGTCAATAAAAATTAAAATTGAGTTTGCGCATAAATCATTATGACTTAATTTTGTAAAAAAAATTAATTATGAGTTTAAAAACATCTTCAATTATTAGAAAGGTTTCCATGGCTCTTTCAGGATTGTTTTTAGTTGTTTTTTTAACTCAACACTTTACAATTAATCTCACCTCAGTATTTAGTGAAAACATATTTAATACGATATCTCACTTTATGGGAAACAATTTTGTTGTACAATTTATTCTTCAGCCAATATTAATTTTTGGTGTTGTTTTTCATTTTATAATGGGATTTATTTTAGAATATATAAATAGAAAATCAAGAGATACTAGTTACGTGAGTTTTAAAGGAAGTTCAAACTCAAATTGGATGTCAAGAAATATGATATATTCAGGTATTGTTATTCTTTCATTTTTAGGTCTTCATTTTTATGATTTTTGGATTCCAGAAATAAATTATAAATATGTAGAAGTTTTACCTTTAGATCAGGACAGATATTATCAGGAATTAGTTCATAAGTTTGAAAGTCCAATAAGAACAACTATTTATTCTGTATCCTTTGTTTTTTTAGCCTTACATTTATATCATGGTTTTTCTTCATCTTTTCAGTCAGTAGGATTTAATAATAAATATTCTTCTGCATTAAAATTATTTGCAAATGGATTTTCAATAATAATTCCCTTAGGTTTTATTTTTATTGCAATTTATCATCATTTTAGTTGACTTAAATCCAAATAGCTATTATGTGTACCTTGAATACACCTTGAAAAAATTTAAAATTAAAATTGTGCACCTTGAAAAAGTTGTGTACCTTTGTTTTTTGATATGTTAAAAAGAGTGAAAATAAGATATAGGGCTAATTCTAATGGAACTTCTTCTATTAGATTAAATTTTTTTCATGGATATAAGATTATTGATAATAAGAGAAAAGCCATTAGATCAATAAAAACTCTTCCATTTCATTTATTTACAAACCCTTCAGATGACAAAGAAGTAAAAATTAATAACTCTTATAAAAAAAAAGCATTAAAAATTGCCTCTGAATGGGAAAAAATACTTTTAAATGATAACAACAAGAAATTAGATAGTTCTAAAATTAGAAAAACGAAAATCCTTAATTCAAAAATTCCTGATGGTTCATTAGATAATAAATGGAAAAATCATAAAAGTAAAATTAATTTAGTTAGTCCAGCAAATAAAAGGTTAATTGATATTATAGTTGTGGGAACTGGATTAGCTGGAGCATCAGCATCTGCTACTTTAGCAGAACTTGGATATAATGTTAAAACTTTTTGTTTTCAAGATTCACCAAGAAGAGCTCATTCAATTGCAGCCCAAGGAGGAATTAATGCAGCAAAAAATTATCAAGGTGATGGAGATTCTACCTATAGGTTGTTTTATGATACAATTAAAGGTGGAGATTATAGATCGAGAGAAGCTAATGTCTATCGTTTAGCTGAAGTATCAACAAATATAATTGACCAATGTGTTGCTCAGGGCGTTCCTTTTGCTAGAGATTACGGAGGATTGCTAGATAATAGATCATTTGGTGGAGTACTAGTATCAAGAACTTTTTATGCTAAAGGTCAAACGGGCCAGCAATTATTACTGGGCGCTTATTCTGCAATGAATAGACAAATAGGAAGAGGACAGATTAAAATGTATAATAGACATGAGATGATGGATATAGTCGTAATCGATGGTAAAGCTAGGGGAATTATTGCAAGGAATTTAATAACTGGTAAGCTGGAAAGGCATGGAGCCCATGCCGTTGTGATTGCATCTGGTGGTTATGGGAATGTTTTTTTCTTATCTACCAATGCTATGGGAAGTAATGTTTCTGCTGCATGGAAAATTCATAAAAAAGGAGCCCATTTTGCAAATCCTTGTTTTACTCAAATTCATCCTACTTGTATTCCAGTTTCAGGAGATCATCAATCTAAACTTACTTTAATGTCAGAATCTTTAAGAAATGATGGAAGAATTTGGGTTCCAAAAAAAATAGATGATGTTAAACTTATTAGAGAGGGTAAGCTTAAGCCAACTGAAATAAAAGAAGAAAATAGAGATTATTATTTGGAGAGAAGATATCCTGCATTTGGAAATTTAGTTCCAAGAGATGTTGCTTCAAGAGCTGCTAAAGAAAGGTGTGATGAAGGTTATGGTGTAAATAAAACTGGAGAAGCTGTTTTTTTAGATTTTTCTTCTGCAATTATTAGATATGGAAAAGAACAAGCTCATGTAAAAGGCTTAGATGAAAATGATAAAACCTTAGTAAAAAAATTAGGTCAAGATATTATAAGGTCTAAATATGGAAATCTTTTTCAGATGTATGAAAAAATTGTTGATCAAGATCCTTATGAAACTCCAATGATGATTTATCCTGCAGTTCATTATACTATGGGAGGAACGTGGGTTGATTATAATTTAATGACATCGATTCCTGGATGTTATTCTATTGGAGAAGCTAATTTTTCAGACCATGGAGCTAATAGATTAGGAGCTTCTGCTTTAATGCAAGGATTAGCAGATGGGTATTTTGTTTTACCATATACTATTGGAGATTATTTAGCTAATGATATTAGAACAGGTAAAATTTCCACTGATCGTTTAGAGTTCGAGAAAGCAGAAAAAACTGTTGAAAATCAAATTAATTTATTTATAAATAATAAAGGAAAGAATTCAGTTGATTATTATCATAAAAAGTTAGGAAAAATAATGTGGAACAAATGTGGAATGTCAAGAAATGAAAAAGGTTTAAAAGAGGCAATGAAAGAAATCAAAGAACTAAGAAAAGATTTTCATGAAAATGTAAAAGTACCAGGATCTGCAAATGAGTATAATGAAGAGCTAGCTAAAGCAGGAAGACTAGCTGATTTTCTGGAATTAGGTGAGCTTTTTGCAAAAGATGGACTCGAAAGAACAGAGTCTTGTGGGGGACATTTTAGAGAAGAGTCTCAAACTCCCGAGGGAGAAGCTGTAAGGGATGATAAAAATTTCACATTTGTCTCTGTATGGGAGTACAAAGGAGAACCTTCAAAGGCTAAACTTATTAAAGAAAAACTTAATTTTGAAGAAATTGAAGTTAAAACTAGATCATATAAATAAATATATTACATAGCATATGAATTTAATATTAAAAGTATGGAGGCAATCAAGTAGAGATGAAAAGGGTAAAATAGAAACTTATCCTATATCTGATATTTCTCCTGATATGTCTTTTCTTGAAATGATGGATGTTTTAAATGAAAATTTAATTTCAAAAGGAATCGATCCTGTTTCCTTTGATCATGATTGTAGAGAGGGAATTTGCGGTATGTGTTCTATGTTTATTAATGGAGAAGCACATGGTCCAGATAGACTTATTACTACTTGTCAGCTTCATATGAGAAAATTTAAAGATGGAGATACTATTGTTATTGAACCTTTTAGAGCAAAAGCTTTTCCTGTTATTAAAGATTTAATTGTTGATCGTTCATCATTCGATAGAATTCAACAAGCTGGAGGATTTGTAAGTGTTAATACTTCTGGAAATACTCAAGACGCAAATGCTATACCTATTGACAAACATGATGCAGATAAGGCTTTTGATGCTGCAACTTGTATAGGTTGTGGAGCTTGTGTGGCATCATGTAAAAATGCATCTGCTATGTTATTTGTTTCTGCAAAAGTTTCTCAATATTCCTTATTACCTCAGGGAAAAGTTGAAGCTACTGACCGAGTTTTAAATATGGTAAATCAAATGGATGAAGAAGGTTTTGGAAATTGCACGAATACTGGTGCTTGTGAAGTTGAATGTCCCAAAGGAATCTCTCTTGAGAATATTGCAAGATTAAATAGAGAATATTTAGCTGCTAGTATAACAGATTAAAAATTTTATATGAAATCTGAATTGTCAATTACTTTAATTCAGACAAATATTTTTTGGAAAGATGTTTCAAGAAATATAAACCAAATATCAAAAAGATTGGAAGGAATAAATAGTAATGTTGATATTATTTTATTACCTGAGATGTTTTCTACTGGGTTTACAATGAGTCCTGAACATGTTTATGAAAAAATGGATGGCAAAACAATTTCATGGATGAAAGAAATAGCAATTAAGTATAATTCTGCTATTGGAGGAAGTATAGTTATAAAAGAAAAAGGTAAATTTTACAACCGATTTTTATTTGTAACACCTTTGGGTAAAGTTTCATTTTATGATAAGAGGCACACTTTTACATATGCGGGAGAGGATAAAAAATATTTTTCTGGAAAAAATAATGGTATAATAAAATACAATGGATGGAAAATATGTCTAAGGGTATGTTATGATTTAAGATTCCCTGTTTGGTCAAGAAATAAGGAAAATTATGATTTATTAATTTATGTTGCTAATTGGCCCTCTCTTAGAATTAATGCTTGGGATAGACTTTTATGTGCAAGAGCAATTGAAAATTGTTGTTATTCAGTTGGTGTAAACTGTGTTGGTGAAGATCCTAATAATAATAAATATCCTGGCCACTCTAGTGCATATGATTATTATGGTAATTTAATTTCTGATAAACTATCTAATAATTCAGAAAATATAAATATTTCTATTGATCTTCAGTCTCTTTTAAAGTATCGGAAGAAGTTTGGGTTTTTAAAAGATCAAGATAGTTTTGAGTTGTGTTAAAGGATTCATTTAAATCCCAATTTGCTCTTAATTCTAATTCAAAAGGAAAGTAAATTACTTCTTCAGGTTGAATCTTTTCAAGATAATTTCCTGTATCCCACTTATCATTATTGTTTTTATCTTTTATAAGTCTTAAAAAATATTTTCCAGGATCAAGAAGTTTAAATGAGTAATTTGAATCTTCATTAGATTTATTGTAGGACCTAACAACTTTACCATCTTTTAATAATTCTAGAATAAATTCATATGACTCTTCATATATTAGTTGAATAAAAATATTACCATAATCCTCAATCTTTTTTGTAGACACTCTATAGTTAAGAGTATCATGGGTATTCCCCCAAAAATCTTTTAGTGCATTTGGAAGTAGTTGGATGTTATAGGTATCATTTGGTATTAATTCAAAATCAATTTCAACTCTATCGTAATTTTCATCAATGCTAATTTTAGAAGAGACTAATGTTGAATCCTTTTTTCTAATTTTGACAAGTGAGGAATCAGATGAAATTATTGGAAGATTTGAGGATAATTTAAATTTCTCAGTCAAATCTATTGAACCAATAGTCATTTGATTTATAACTAATGAATCTTTTATTGGATTTTTAAAATTTACTAATTCAGTTCTTATAGTATCATTAACAGGATACTCAAATTTTAAAGAATCACTTTTAATTCCTTTAAACCAATAATTTAAAGTATCTGTTTCTCTATTTTTAGTTATTAAATATTCAAATGATTTTGGAACATTACTTAATAATTTAAATTTTTGGTTTTCATAATTACCATAATAACCATGCCCTATATGATGATTGTTTATAAAAAAAGGATCAGCCCAAGAGAAAATAGTTTTTTCTTTAAATATTTTTAATTCTATAATACTGTCTAATGGAAGGGTTATAGGAGTATTTAAAAACCCTATCTGATCAACATTTTGATCAAAAAAATAATTGTTTGAAAAATCTTTTAAGGCGATTAACTCGTATTTTCCAGCTTTGAGATTTTTAAATTCAAAAACAGTTGAATCTAAAGTGCTTGTGACATAGAAAGGTTTTTTTCTATATATAGCAGAATCATTATATGAGCTGTCTATTGGATAAAGTTGAAGAGATATAAAATCATCAGGCTCCATCTTAATAGCGTCTTTTATTAGACCTTTTAAATTTAAAGAATCAATTTCTGCTCCCGTAGATATTGTATATGAAAAAAAAGACATTTTATTTCCTTCATTATAATCTTTAATTCCTTCTCCAAAATTAAAAGTATAAGTAGTATTTTCTAAAAGTGTATCTAAAATTGAAAGAGTGATTTTTTTTGAAGCACTCATGGTAGGATGTAATTTATAGCCTCCAATTCTTAATGGTGGTGAAATAATTAATTGCTTATCTATATCGTCAAGTTGAACATACTCATCAAAAATAAATTTAACTTCTTCTTTATCAAAAAAAGTAGTATTTAATTTTGGAGATGCACTAACAAGTACAGGTGGAATAGTGTCCATTGGTCCACCTGTGGGACTTGCTCTTTTTGCACAATTTATTATAGAAAAAAAAAGAATGATATATAAAAAGTAATTTAAAAAAAACTTCATTGTCCTATTTTAGTTGCTAAATATCAAAATAAAAAATAAGTAAATAAAGTTATATATAAATAATAAAATTCACAGAATATTTAATGATATAATAAAAAGATAACAAAAAGAATTATTTTTGCGCTATGTCAAAAAAATTTCAATCTTTCAAAAATGTAATATCACATGCTAAAGAATATGGATTTGTTTTCCCTTCAAGTGAGATATATGATGGTTTAAGTGCTGTATATGATTATGGTCAAAATGGAGTGGAATTAAAAAATAATATTAAAGAATATTGGTGGAAATCAATGACACTATTTAATGACAATATAGTTGGAATTGATGCTTCTATTTTTATGCACCCAACCACTTGGAAGGCTTCAGGTCATGTTGATGCATTTAATGACCCTTTAATAGACAACAAAGATTCAAAGAAGAGATATAGAGCTGATGTTTTAGTAGAAGATTATATTTCAAAGATTGAATCAAAAATAAAAAAAGAAGTTGAAAAAGCATCTAAAAGATTTAAAGAAACTTTTAATGAAGACAAATTTCTTGAAACTAATGAAAAGGTTATAGAATATAAAAATAGAATTAAAATTATTTTAAAGAGATTAAATGAATCTTTAGATAAAGATAATTTGAAAGATGTAAAAAAATTAATTGAAGAGCTTGGAATTGCTTGTCCTGAATCTGGATCAAAAAACTGGACAGATGTAAAGCAGTTTAATTTAATGTTTGGCACTAAATTAGGAGCATCTGTTGATTCAGCAACAGAATTATTTTTAAGACCTGAAACTGCTCAAGGAATTTTTGTTAATTTTTTAAACGTTCAAAAAACTGGAAGAATGAAGTTACCTTTTGGAATTGCTCAAATTGGAAAAGCTTTTAGAAATGAAATTGTTGCACGTCAATTTATTTTTAGAATGAGAGAATTTGAACAAATGGAAATGCAATTTTTTATTCCACCTGGAACTCAAAAACAATATTATGAAGATTGGAAAAAGAAAAGACTTAATTGGCATATTTCTTTAGGAATGGGTAAAGAAAATTATCGTTTTCATGATCATGAAAAATTAGCTCATTATGCAGATGCTGCTTGTGATATTGAATTTAATTTCCCATTTGGTTTTAAAGAATTAGAGGGAATACATTCTAGAACAGATTTTGACCTTGGTAATCACCAAAAATATACAGGCAAAAAAATTCAATATTTTGATTCAGAATTAAATGAAAGTTATGTCCCATACGTAGTTGAAACTTCCATAGGGCTTGACCGAATGTTTTTATCAGTATTTTGTAATTCTTTAATAGAAGAAAAACTGGAGGATGGAAGTTTACGTACAGTACTAAAAATTCCAAAAGAATTAGCTCCAAACAAAGTTGCAATTTTACCTCTTTTAAAAAAAGATAATTTGCCAGAGATGGCTAAGGAAATTTTTAAAAAATTTAGATCTGAGATAAAAAGTGTATATGATGACAAGGATGCTATTGGAAGGAGGTATAGAAGACAAGATGCGATAGGAACTCCTTTTTGTATTACAATTGATCACAAAAGTATAGAAGATCAAACAGTTACAATAAGAGAACGTGATAGCATGAAACAAAAAAGAGTTAAAATAGAAAAAGCCCTTAATGAAATTACTCAAAAAGTAAGTATTACTAATATCCTAAAAACGTTGTAAAAAGTATTGAAAATAATTTCATATAATGTAAACGGTATTCGTGCAGCTATAAATAAAGGTTTTATAGACTGGCTAAGAGAATCAAATATAGATGTAATTTGTATTCAAGAAACCAAAGCTAATAAAGAACAGGTTGAAATTAACCTTTTAGAAAAAATAGGATATCACAATTATTGGTTTTCAGCACAAAAAAAAGGATATAGTGGCGTTGCTATTTTTTCTAAAAAACCTCCTAATAATGTAATTTATGGCACAAAAATAAATCATATTGATTATGAAGGTAGAGTAATTCAAGTGGATTATGATAAGCTATCTATTATAAGTCTTTATTTACCATCGGGAACTAATATAGATCGTTTAGAATATAAGTTCAAATTTATGAAAGATTTTAAGGAATATATTGATGATTTAAAAATAAGATACCCTAAATTGATTATATGTGGTGATTACAATATATGTCACAAAGAAATAGATATTCATGACCCTATAAGAAATAAAAATGTCTCAGGGTTTTTACCTGAAGAGAGACAATGGTTAGACAAATTTATTAACTCTGGATTTATAGATTCATTTAGACATTTAAATTCAGAACCTCATAATTATAGTTGGTGGAGTTATAGGGCAAATTCAAGAGTCAACAATAAAGGTTGGAGAATAGATTATGCTTTAGTTTCTGAGTCTTTGAAAAAGAATATTAATAATTCTTTTATATTAAATTCAGTTAAACACTCTGATCATTGTCCTGTAGGAGTTGAAATTAAATTTTAAAAAATGGATTATAATTTATTACCAGGAACAGAAATAAAAGTCAGTAAAATATGTCTTGGAACAATGACTTTTGGCAGACAGAATAATGAAAAAGAAGGTCATCATCAGATGGATTATTCTTATGATCGAGGAATTAATTTTTTTGATACTGCTGAATTATACCCTGTTCCTCCCTCGCCAGAAACTCAGGGAGAAACAGAAAAAATAATTGGATCATGGTTAAAAAAAAAGGGGAAAAGAGATAAAATTATTATAGCTTCTAAAGTAGCAGGCCCATCAAGTTTTAGCCAACATATAAGAAAAAACATGTCTTATTCAAAAGCTACAATAAATAAGGCAATCAATAATAGTTTGAAAAGGTTAAGAACTGATTATATAGATTTATATCAAATCCATTGGCCTGAAAGAATTACTAATTTTTTTGGAAAAAGAGGATTTGAATTTCATAAGGAAGATCAATGGAAGTATAACTTTGATTTAATTTTAGACGTATTAAATGAAAACATTAAAGAAGGTAAAATAAGAAATATTGGAATTTCTAATGAAACACCTTGGGGATTAATGAAATATGTTAATGAGTCAAATGTGAATAGACCAAAAATAATTTCTATTCAAAATCCTTATTCATTATTAAACAGAACTTTTGAGATTGGAAATTCAGAAGTTTGTCATAAAGAAAATATTGGATTGTTAGCATATTCACCTCTTGGTTTTGGGACTTTAACAGGAAAGTATCTAGGAGGAAATATGCCTAAAAATGCAAGGCTTACACTTTTTCCTCATTATGATAGGTTTAGTAATAAAGAATCTAAAAAAGCTATTCAAAAATATTATGATCTGGCTAAAGAAAATGGAATGAGTTTAACAACAATGGCATTATCATTTGTAAATGATAGATCATTTGTGACAAGTAATATTATTGGAGCAACCTCAATTGATCAGCTTAAAGAGAATATAGATAGTTATAAAATTTTTTTAAGTGATGAGCTTTTAGATAAAATAAATATTATTCATAATAATCAACCTAACCCAGCTCCCTAAAGTTAATCTTTATAATTTACAAATTAGATGAATTAAATTATAGAAGAAATTAATTTTTTAGTATAATTTTTTTTGGGATTACTGTAAAGTAAATCTGATTCTTCAAATTCAATTAATTCCCCTGATTTCATAACCATAATTCTGTCTGACATAAATTTTACAATAGAAAGATCATGTGATATGAAAATATAACTTAAGTTTAATTCTTGTTTAAGATCATTTAATAGGTTAAGAATTTTTGCTTGAATTGAAATGTCTAGTGCCGCAACACACTCATCACAAATAATAACTTTTGGATTTGTTGCAAGAGCTCTTGCTATAACTGCTCTTTGTTTTTGTCCTCCAGAGAGTTCATGTGGATGTCTGTTAAAGTAATAATTTGAAAGACCTACTTTATCAAGTAAATCATTTACTCTTTTTTTTCTATCTTTTTTGGTTTTTAATATTTTATGTACTTTCAAAACTTCCATTATTGAATCTCCTATTGTTTTGATAGGATTCATAGAAGAATGAGGATCTTGAAAAATAAATTGGATTTCTTTTCTGAGATTATTAGAATTGCTAAAATGCGTTTTAGTTAGTAATTTACCATTATATATAATTTTACCAGATGAAGGAGGATCTAAATAAATAATGGCTCTTCCTAGAGTTGATTTTCCACATCCTGATTCTCCAACTAAACCAAGAGTTTCTCCTTTATATAATTTGAAATTAAAAGATTTTATGGCATGAAAAAATTTTTTTTTCTTAAATAAAAAAGTTTGTTTAAAGAACTTTTTTTCTAAATCTATAATTTCCAGAATAGGGAGTTTAGAGTATAAAACTTTATGTTTTTCTTTTCTTTCTTTTTCAGTAATTATTTTTTCTATAAAATTACCAGAATTAAAATCTGAAATTGTAGGTAAGGTTTTGAGTCTTTTATTCAGAGATGGTCTTGCAAATAATAGACCTTTAGTATATGATTTTTGAGGATTTTTAAACAATTTTTCCTTGACTTCAGATTCAATAATTTTTCCATTTTTCATGACAAAAACTTTATTAGCCAAGAGCTTTACTAAATTTAAATCATGAGATATAAACAATATGCTAATCTTGTATTTTTTTTGTAAAGATTTTAATAAAAAAATTATTTCTTTTTGAACAGTAACATCAAGTGCTGTAGTAGGTTCATCTGCAATTAAAAGTTTGGGCTTACATAGAATAGCCATTGCAATCATGACTCTTTGTTTTTGTCCACCACTTAATTGATGAGGATAAGAATTGTAAATTCTTTCTAAATCGTCAAGTTGAACATCTTTTAAAGCTGAAAAAATTGTCTTTTTATTTTCATTTTTATTTTTAAGATAATGAGTTTCTAAAACCTCTAATAGTTGTTTGCCACATTTCATTGATGGATTTAAGCTTGAGTGAGGTTCCTGAAAAATAACTCCAATTTCTTTACCTCGTATTGATCTCCAAACTTTTTCTGAATTATTAGTCAGAGACTTATTTAAAAAACTCATTTTATTACTTGAAATAAATGATTTGTTAGGAATTAGACCTATTAAGGATAGAGCAGTTAATGTTTTTCCACTTCCTGATTCACCAACTATTGCAACAGTTTCATTAGTTAGAATTGAAAATGAAATGTTCTTTAATATTTGTTTATTTTGAATTTTTAGACTTAGACTTTGAACTTCTACTATAAACTTACTTCTGTTATTTTTTTTGTTCATATAAAGTACTAATAGTTTTTACTGAAGTTTTATTTTTTTGCTATTTCAATTCCAAAATCTATATATGCATATATATCTTCAGTAAAACTTTTTTTAACTTTTTTACCTTCTTTCTGTTGGCCTAATCTGACAAAAATTAAATTTTTTTCAGGTAATAAAATTACATATTGACCCAGGTGCCCTCTCATTAATAATATTTTTTGATTTTTGTAATTATCAATCCACCATCCGTAACCATATTCAGATTCTTCATTAAAAACCGGATTTAAAGACTTATTTACAAAAGTAGAATCTAACAATACTTTATTATTCCATTTGCCAAAATTTTTATAAAGCTTACCAAATCTTGCAAAATCTCTTGCATTTGAAGCGATACAACAATAAGCTTTTTCCATGCCAAATTTTTCACTATCTATTTGCCATAAAGCTTTATTTTCGAATCCCATTGGATTCCAAAAGCTTTCATATAAATAATTAGATAAATTTTTTCCAGTAGCTTTTGAAATTACCATTCCTAATAGTTGAGTAGCTCCACTTTTATATTTAAATTCTTTTCCAGGTTTATATTTTATGGGTTGATTTAAAATAAGTTTACTTATATCTTCTACAAAATATGCGGATGCAGTCACTTCAAAAGGGTTAAAATAATCTTCTTTCCATACCATTCCTGAGGACATATTTGATAAATGACCTACCTCTAATTTATCTGCAAATTCACCTTTGATTTCAGGAAAAAAATCTTTTACTTTTTGATCTAGACCTTTAATATGTCCTTGCATTATAGATTTTCCTAATAGTGCAGAAACTATACTTTTTGCCATTGAAAAAGAGTTACTCATTGATTTTATTCCATATCCATTATAATATTTTTCGAATAAGATAGAATCATTTTTAATTACTAAAAATGCTACTGTTCCACTTTTTTTATTATATGATTCAAAATCTTTTGGAATTTCAGAGCGATTATAATTAACATGTAAGTTCCATGGATTAGGGTTTTGTGAAATTGGAATTTCTCTATTTTCAAATGTTTTATAATCGTCTAAATATGCTGTTGTATATCCTTTGAGATATATTTTTGAAACCCCTTCTAAAATATAATTATATTTAGATATATATAATAATCCAAAACATACTAAAACTAAAAATAAAAAGCTGTTAAAAAAAATTTTCATCTACCCTAGGTAATTGATGCAAATTTAACTTTTTTATAAGTATAAAATTATTGACTATATAACTTTATTTTATTATAAATTAGTTTATCCAATAAGCTATTAAATAAGTTAAACAAAAATTGTATATTTTAAAAAAAGATGGATAAAAGTAAATTAATTGAATTTGAATGTATAGATGCATATACAGCTGGAAACCCTGTTCGATTAGTTCTTGGACCCAAACCAGATTTAAAGGGAAAAAATATTGCAGAAAAACGTTTACATTTTATAAATAATTTTGATTGGATTAGAACAGGTTTAATGTTTGAGCCTCATGGACATGATATGATGAGTGGAAGTTTTTTTTATGATCCATCAGACATTAAAAATGATGTTTCAATTTTGTTTATTGAAACAAGTGGATGTTTACCAATGTGTGGTCATGGACTCATAGGGGCTATTACAGTGTTAATTGAGGAAGGTTTAGTTATCCCTAAAGTTGAAGGAAAAATCAACGTAGAAACACCTGCAGGACTTGTTAAAGCATTATATAAGAAAAAGAATAATAAGGTTATTTCAGTTAAGTTTAATAACGTTGCTTCTTTTCTTGCAGTATCAAATTTATATGTCCAAAGTGATTTTTTAGGTAAGTTGAAAGTTGATGTTGCCTATGGAGGAAATTTTTATGCAATTGTTGATATACAATCTAATTTTAAAGGGATTGAATATTATTCAGCTAGTGATTTAATTTCTTTTGGAAGAGATTTGAGAATTAAAATTAATAATCTTCAAAACTTTGTTCATCCACTTGATGAAAATATTAAGATGTGTACTCATGTTTTATGGAGTGGTAAGTCTTCTTCTGATAAGTTGTGTTCTTCAAATGCTGTTTTTTATGGAGAAAAAGCTATTGACAGGTCACCTTGTGGAACTGGTACATCTGCAAGATTAGCGCAGAAATATTTTAAAGGAGAGTTAACTTTAGGTCAAAAATTTATTCATAAAAGTATTATTGATTCACAGTTTGTCGGATGTGTTGAAGAGGAAGTTTCGATAGGAAATTTTAAAGGGATTATTCCAAGTATTGAAGGAAATGCAAGAATTATTGGATACAATAAATTGATTTTTCATCCATCAGATCCCTATTTAAGTGGATTTCAGGTTATATAAATCTAAACATTGAAAAAAAAAGTTGTAATAGTTGGAGGTGGAATAATTGGTCTTTCATGTGCTTATTATTTAATTGAAGATGGTCATGAGGTTGTTCTAATTGAAAAAAATTCTTTTAACTCAGGGGCTTCCATTGTTAATGCAGGTTACTTAATTCCAAGTCATATAATACCTTTGGCTTCTCCAGAAGTTCTAAAAAAGGGAATAAAATGGATGTTAAATTCTAATAGTCCTTTTTACATTAAACCAAGATTTAGTAGAGATTTAATTAATTGGGGATATAATTTTATTAAGTCCTCTAGTTCAGAACATGTTAATCGTTCAATTAGAGTCATAAAGGATATAAATGAATTAAGCAAGGAATTATATTTTGAATTAAGGGATTCAAAAAAGATTGATTTTGAGATTTACGAAAAAGGATTGTTAATGGCTTTTAAAACATCAAAAGCTGAAAAAGAAGAATTAAAAACAGTTAAAATTGCAAGAGAATTAGAAATGAATGTTCAAGAATTATCAAAGGAGCAGGTAAATTCAATGCAACCTAAAATTAAAATGAATATTAAGGGAGCTTTTTGGTATAAATCTGATGCTCATTTGACTCCACAAAGCTTTATGATTAATTTAAAATCTTATTTATTAAAAAAAGGTCTTAAAGTATATAATAAAAATGTAGTAGAATCCTTTGATTATGACTCATCAGTCATTGATTCAATAAAAACAAACAAAAATGAAATTATTGGAGATGAATTTGTATTAGCCGCAGGAGCTTGGTCAGAAAATTTATTAAAAAAATTAAAAATAAAACTTTTGATTCAGCCTGGTAAAGGTTATAGTATAGATTTTTTTAAGAAAACCGGAATTTCTTATCCGGTAATTTTATTGGAAGATAAAGTTGCTGTAACTCCAATGGATGGATTTACAAGGTTTGGAGGCACTATGGAAATATCAGGCTTAAATACTAAAATTAACCTTAAAAGAGCAAATGCAATTGCAAAATCATCTGAAAAATATTATGACGGTTTAAAAATTCCATTTGAAAATATTAATGATGCAAAATGCGGATTAAGACCCCTTTCTCCAGATGGTCTACCCTTTATTGGTAGACATTCTTCTTATAAAAATTTAGTTATAGCTAGTGGCCATTCAATGATGGGGTGGAGTTTGGGACCAGTTACTGGAAAATTAGTATCGGAAATAATTTCAAATAAAAAAAAATCAATTTCTATTGAGCCTTTTAATCCTGAAAGAAAATTCGGATATTAAACTTCTTTATAAACTTTTAGCAATATCAATTGAATGGTAACTTACAATCATGGAAGCTCCAGCTCTTTTAAAAGCAGTAAGTTGTTCGATAATTACTTTTTTTTCATCCAGCCATCCCTTTTCTGCAGCAGCTTTTAACATTGAATATTCTCCACTTACTTGATAAACTGCTATTGGACAAGAAAAATTTTCTTTTATATCTCTTATTATATCTAGATAGGGTAATCCAGGTTTAATCATTATTATATCAGCTCCTTCTTCTAAGTCATTTTTAACTTCTAAAAAAGCCTCATCTCTATTTCTAAAATCCATTTGATAAGTTTTTTTATCACCAAAATTAGGTTTTGAGTTTAAGGCATCTCTAAAGGGACCATAAAAGTTTGAAGCATATTTAATAGAATAGCTCATGATTGCAGTTTCATGGAATTTATTTAATTCAAGTGTTTCTCTAATTTTTTTTATTCTTCCGTCCATCATATCACTTGGAGCAATTATATCAGCTCCTGACTCAGCATGCGAAAGAGCCATTTTTGAAAGCACATCATTTGTTGAGTCATTTAATATTTTATTGTTCTCAACAATTCCATCATGACCATAAATAGAGTAGGGATCTAAAGCAACATCAGTAATTACAACCATTTCAGGCACAGAATTTTTAATTGCCTTAATAGCTCTTTGCATTAAACCGTTTGGATTTATGGCCTCTAAACCTTGATTATCTTTTAAGTTTTTAGAAACTTTAACAAAAAGAAGAACAGATTTTAACCCAATTTCATATAAAAATTTTACTTCTTTTTCAATAAGATCTAAGCTCATTCTATAATAACTAGGCATAGATTTAATTTCCTCCTTTATGTTTTTACCATCTTTTATAAATAATGGAACAATTAAATCAGTTAAATTAATTTTATTTTCAGACACTAGATCTCTTATAACTTTTGAGCTTCTTAATCTTCTATTTCTATTTATTGGAAACATATTTTATATTTATTCGTTGTTATTAGATGAATCTATAGGGTCAACAGGTAATGAAATACTCTCTGATATATCTTCATCTAGATTTAAATCATTCTTTTTATTATCTTTTTTTATTTTACCAAACAACATAGCTAACATTGATGAAAGAATAACAATTAAAAGAACTTTTTCATCGATTATAGAGTCTGCTATATTTACAAAGTCAAGTTCTTTAATTTGTAGAAATAATAAAATACTAATTAATCCTCTAGGGCCCATGAAAACTAATGGAGAGGGATTTAATTTAAAAGTGGTTAATCCTAGATATAAATATCTTATTATAAACATTGTGAGAAATATTAATAAACCATATATAAAAGGATAAAAGCTTAAAAAATTCTCTAAATTGACAGAAAACCCAAAAAATAAAAAAAAGAATGTTCTTACTATAAATGTTGATTCAGCAGTTAGAATATGAAAATCACTCAATTCTTTTCTATTTTGCTCTAAGTTTAAATTCTCTCTTAAAAATTTTGGCAACAAAACTTTTACATTACTTAAAAAAATCCCAAAAATAAAAATTGTAACAAGAGCTGGTAGATGGAATAGTTTTCCAAAAGCATAAACTAATATAAGGAGTGCAAGTATTAGGAAAAATTTTACTTTTTGTTCAATTTTTTGAATTAAACGAAAAAGTAAATAAGTTATAATTAATGAAATTACAATTACACCAATTACTTGAATAATTAATGAAATTATTGATTCGGAGGAAATTAAAGGATTATCATTTTTATATTGCTTAATCGCATAATTGAATATCATTATTCCTAAAATATCTGAAAAAGTGGATTCATAGATAACAAACTCTTTCTGATGGTTCAATAGACTTGAAGCAGATGGGATGGCAACTGCACTACTAATAATAGATAAAGGAATAGAATAAATTACAGAATTAGTATAATTCATTCCCAATATTTCATTAAAAACAAAAGTTAGCGCAAAAATATTAACAACTAAAATTATAAAGGCGGCAAAAAATCCTTTTAAAATAACAGGTAATTTTTCAATACTAATTTCTAATTCAAGAGCACCCTCAAGAACTATTAAAATTAGACCAATTGTGCCAATAACGGGAACCAGATTATCAAGAAAACTGAAATCATTGAAGCCATATAGATTTGATATTACTCTAATTATTATTCCAGTTAACATTAATAAAATAACTGCAGGAAATTTTGTTTTTCTCGCATATGAATCAAATAAATATGAAAATATTATTAGTAAAGGAAGAACAAAAAGAATAGTTAAAATACCCATAAAACTTTAAGTTAATTAATTTTTAAATAATAACTATTTATTAATTTATCCATTTCCTTGGTTTTTTTAAAACATTAATTAATGTTTCTTCTTTTGATTTTGGTTTTATTTGATATTTATAAAACCATTTGACCATAGGAGGCAAACTCATTAAAATACTTTCAGTTCTCCCATTAGTCTTTAGGCCAAACATTGTTCCTTTGTCATGAATTAAATTAAATTCTACATAGCGACCTCTTCTAATTTCTTGCCAATTTTTTTGTTTTTTATTGTAAGGTATATTTTTTCTCTTTTCAACTATAGGAAAATAAGATTCAATAAAATTATTACCAACTTCAACAGTAAATTTGTGCCAATCTTGTATACTTTTTTTTGAATTGGCTCTTAAGTAATCAAAAAAAATCCCACCTATTCCTCTCGCTTCATTTCGATGAGAATTCCAAAAATAATTATCACATTTTTTTTTAAAATCAGTATATAAATTTTTTCCAAATTTATCACATGATTTTTTACAAACTTTATGAAAATGAACGGCATCTTCTTCATACAGATAGTATGGAGTTAAATCTTGACCTCCTCCAAACCATTGATCAATTATTTCAGATTTTTCGTTATATAATTCAAAATATCGATAATTAGCATGACAAGTTGGAATCATAGGATTTAATGGATGAATAACTACACTTAAACCACATGCAAAAAATTTTGACTCATTTACCTTAAGATAATTTATAATACTTTCAGGTAACTTACCCTTTACTGCAGAAATATTAACTCCTGCTTTTTCAAAGACTTTACCATTTTGTAAAATTCTAGTTTTCCCCCCTCCACCTTCTTTTCTTTTCCAAATATCTTCTTTAAATTTCTCTAACTGGTCTATCTCCTCAATTCTATCTGTAATTTTGTTTTGTAGACTTTTAATGTATGTATAAAATTTTTCTTTCATTAAGAATTATATTCTTTGACTGAATCAATAAATGCTTTTGCATTATCAACAGGGGTATTAGGCAGTATTCCATGCCCCAAATTGACTATGTAATTATCTTTGCCGAACTCATCAATCATATTTTTAACAGATTTTTTAATTTCATTTATTGGAGATAATAGTTTTGAAGGGTCAAGGTTTCCTTGAAGAGTAATTTTTCCTCCAGTTAAATATCGAGCGTTTCTTGCGGAACAAGTCCAATCAATCCCAATAGCTGAAACTTTAGATTTACTCATTTCATTTAGGTGAAACCAACATCCTTTTCCAAAAACAATGACAGGAATTAAAGGACTTAATTCCTTAATTATTTGATCTATATATTTCCATGAAAAAACCTCATAATCTATTGGAGAGAGTAAGCCACCCCAGGAATCAAAAATTTGAATAGCATTTACTCCAGAGTTTACTTGTTCTTTTAAATAGGAAATTGTTGTTTCAGTAATTTTCTGCAGTAAAATTTTTGAGTATTCTGATTGGGAAAAACAAAACTCCTTAGCTAAATTGAAATCTTTTGATCCTCTACCTTGAACAGCGTAACATAATAGAGTCCATGGAGATCCAGCAAAACCTATTAAAGGAACATTTTCATTTAATTCTTTTTTTGACATTTTTATTGCCTTGAAGACATAATCTAGTTCGGCTTTAACTTCTGGAACTCGAACTTTTTTAATATCATCATTTTTTCTAATTGGAGAATTTATCAATGGACCAATTTTATCTTTCATTTCAACTTTTATACCCATTGCTTGTAGAACAACAAGAATATCACTGAATATAATAGCTGCATCAGGACCAACCTGATTTATGGGCATTAAAGTAATTTCTGTAGCAAGTTCAGGCGTTTGGCACCTTGTAAAAAAATCATATTTTCTTTTAATTTTCATAAAATCTGGTAAATATCTTCCAGCTTGTCTCATCATCCATACTGGAGGTCTATCTACTTTCTCACCTTTTAAAGCTCTTAAAAAAAGATCATTTTTCATTACAGAATAATTATTTAAAATATTTATCAATAGATTCTAACATGTTTTCTTCTGAATTTGATTTAGCAACTGAAAAACGATTTGAATAATTAGATAATTCTTTTGCAGTAGTATTTCCAATACAAAATCCATAAGTGTTATTTAGAGAATTATTTCCTTTAAAAAAACTTTTTACCGCAGAGGGGCTATAGAAAATGACACCATCATATAAATCATTAATTTTTAATGGAGTTAGAAGAGTATCATAAACTTCATGAACAATTATATTAATATTATTTTTTTTCAAGTTGTTTTCTAACTCTCTAATTCTTTTTTTTCCTGAGAAATATGTAAATGAATTTTTGGAGTTTTTGAAATTCGCTAAAATAAATTTAGAAAGGTTTTTAGAATTATCTTCTGATTTGATTAGATTAAGATTATTTCTTTTAATTAATTCTGCAGTAGATTGACCAACACAGTATATATCTTTATTAGCCAGGTTGTTTTTGATCATATAATTTTTTAAAATTATTTCAACGGCATTTTTACTAGTAAAAATTATATTTTCTAAAATAGAAATATTAGATTTTGATTTAAAGGGTAATATTTTTATGAATGATTTTTCTTCTATTTGATAATTATTTTTTATCAATAAATCTTTAAATTTCTTTGAAACAATTTTTGTAGAAAGCAATTTCATTTTTCTAATTCATTTTTTATATTTTCAATTAATTTTTTCCCACCTTTTTTCAATATAATTTTTGCCGCATTTATTCCACAATCTTTTGAGTTATAAAGATCAATTTCTTGATTTTCAATGTATGCAACTGAACCATCTAGAGAAAATAGACCTGATTTGAATATAATTTTTTTATTTTCAATTTTTGCAAAAGCAGCAATTGGAGCTTTACAACCACCTTCTAAAATATTTAGAAAATTTCTTTCAATTTTTACACACATTTCTGTTTTTTCACAATTAAGATTAGTTAAAAATTTTGTCAATTTTAATTGTTTTTTTTTTGAGCATATAGCAATTACACCCTGACCAGGGGAGGGAATCATCCAGTCTAAAACCTGATATTTGACATCTTTTATTTTTAGCCTATTAATTCCAGCCTCAGAAAATATAGCACCATCCCAAAAAGAGTGATTAAGTTTTTTAATTCTTGTTAAAATATTTCCTCTAAATTCTTGAGTTTTATGATTTGGGTACCTTCTTAGCCATTGCGCTTTTCTTCTTAAACTTCCAGTTCCAATTATTGATTTATCTGAAAATTTTTTAAATTTTTTTGAGAAAACCAAGCTGTCATAAGGAGATTCTCTTTTTAAAATTGCCGAAATTAAAAGTTCTTTAGGAATTTTAGTTGGAATATCTTTTAAACTATGAACAGCAATATCTATCTTGTTATTAATTAAAGCAGTGTCCAGAGCTTTTGTAAAGACTCCTTGAATTCCCATTTTATAAATGGGTTGTATTAAGTTTTTATCTCCACTACTTTTAATAAGCTTTAATTCAGAACTTTTGCCAAGTTTTTTTATAGCTTTTTGAACTTTCTTTGCTTGATAAATTGCTAGTTCACTATCTCTAGTTCCAATTCTTAAAATTTTATTCATTTTTATTGGATTCAACTTTTAAAAACTTATTAATTAGTTCAATTGTTTCCGGAACTTTATTTGGATTTTCTTTTAAAAAAGAAGCAACTTGGCCAGTTATTTTCTCAGCTATTTCTTCAGCTTTATCGCTAAAAAAATTGTTATGAGGACAATTTAATTTTTCTTTTTTTAATTGTGTAACTTGTTCTTTAAAGGATTTTAAAGTTGGAGAAAATTTTCTTTGTGAAAGCCATAAAATATAGTCTTTAATATTTGAATTAATTATTAATTCGGCTTTTGGAATATGTTTTTTTCTTTTTTCAATAGTAGAATCGGTTATCTGAGATAATTCATCTAAGTGAACAACTTTTATATTATTTAATTCATTAATCTGAGTTTCTACATTTCTTGGAATAGAGAGATCAAGAATTAAAAGATTTTTAGAGTTGAAAATCAAATCTTTTGTTATTGTTGGATTTGAACTACTTGTTGCAACAATTAAAACATCAGCATTACAAATCTCACTAGTTAATTCTCCATATGGCTTAACTAAAACAGGAAATTTTAAGGCAATTTTTTCAGCTTTTTCTTGAGTCCTATTTATTAATACTATGTGTTCGTTTTTTGTATGTTTTAAAAGATTTTCACATGTGTTTCTTCCAATTTTTCCAATACCAAAAAGAACAATCTTTTTCTTAGAAATATTTTTTACATTTTTAATTATATATTGAACAGAGGCATAAGCAACAGATGTTGCTCCGCTAGATAATTTTGTTTGATTTTTAATTTTCTTACTTGCATGAATAACAGAATTAACAAGCCTTTCAAGTCTTCCACTAATTAAATTTAATCTTTTGGAGCGATTTAAACTTTGTTTAATTTGACCTATTATTTCAAAATCCCCTAAAATTTGACTGTCCAGTCCTGTCCCAACTCTGAATAAATGTTTTATAGCTTTTTTTCCAGTTATTATATATCCATATTTTTCAAAAGTTTTAATATCTCCATTAGAGTGTTTACACAATAGGTTTATAAAATCATCGGTATTATTATTCCAGCCAAAAATTTCCGTCCGATTACATGTATTTATAATCATAAGTTCATCTAATTTTTTTTCTTTAGCTTCTAAAAAAAGAGAATGTAATTGAAGATCACTTAAACTAAAAAGACCCCTAGTATCTAGATTTGCGTTTTTATAACTAATACCAATTACCTGACAATTTTTACTATTATCCAAACCAGTAAGATTAATTTTTCACAAAAATAAAGTAGTGTGGAATTAAAAAATAACGCAAAAAGTAATATTAATTTCTTTTAAAGAAACAAACATCTAATTAATAATCGTTCTAAATAGCTTATCTTTGAAAGAAATTTTAATTTTTTCTTTCTATGATGAAAAATCAAAATGTCGACAAAAGTTTATGGGATGTTTGTGAATTAGAAAAAGATTTTTTTGTTTTAAGAGCTAAAAACGAATCATCTAAAATATTAACAAAAAAACATAACACTAATATTGATCATATTCAGTTTCATTTTTGTTTGAAAGGACAATTAGATTTTATGTATAATAATTCAACTTATTCTTTCAATGTAAATGAAGAAAATGCTATCTTACTTTTTAATCCAGATAAAAATTTGCCAATTGAAGTAAATATTTTTCCTCGATCTTGGTTAATTAGTATTTTAGTTCCAATAAAGAAATTTCATTCTTTTTTTTCTGAATCTGCTGACCATATATCTTTTTTAAATCCTGATAATAAAGCAAAAAAATTTTATGATAGTGTAAGTTTTCCACCCTCAATCGTTGTAGTTTTAAGTCAGATTTTAAACACTAATATACACGACAGTATCAAAGTTTTATACTTTAAGGGAAAAGTTTATGAACTTTTAGGATTATATTTTAATAAAAGTGAAAACAAATCTATAGAAAATTGTCCTTTTCTTTTGATTGAAGAAAATGTCATAAAGATCAAGTTGGCAAAGGATATTGTTTTAGAGAGAATGGCTAATCCTCCAACCATAGATGATTTGGCTTCTGAAATTGGTTTAAGTACATCTAAACTTAAAGAGGGATTTAAGAAAATTTATGGAAATACAATTTATTCATATCTATTAGATTATAAGATGGAGGAAGCAAGGAGGATGCTTGAGTCTAAAAAAAGTAACATAAATGAAATTGGACACAATTTGGGCTATAGCACAGCTAGTCATTTTATAACTGCTTTCAAAAAGAAATACGGAACTACCCCAAAAAAATATTTAATGTCTGTATCTTAGCAATTAAGATGAAAGGAGTTTTAATTGTTAATTTGGGTTCCCCAAATAGCACTGAAGTTAATGATGTAAGAAAGTATCTTGATCAATTTTTAATGGATGAAAGAGTAATTGATTTTCCAAATTTGATCAGGAAGATTTTGGTTAAAGGATTAATTTTAAATATTAGACCTAAAAAATCATCTAATGCATATAAAAGAATTTGGTGGAAAGAAGGCTCACCTTTAATAGTCATATCGAAAAAATTTCATAGTAAAATTCAAAAAAAAAGTAAAGTTCCTGTTTCACTTTCTATGAGATATGGAAATCCTTCAATTAAATCTGGACTTCAAGACTTAAAAAATAAAGGGGTTAAAGAAGTTTTAGTAATTCCTCTTTATCCACAATTCGCAATGTCATCTGTTGAGACAATAACGGTTGAAACAGAAGATATAAAAAATAAATTTTTTCCGAAAATGAATTTATTCCATTTTCCTTCATTTTATAATAGACCTGATTACATAGAGGTTTTGTCAAATTCAATAAGAGATTTTTTAAAAGATAAAAAAATAGATCAGTTATTATTCTCATATCATGGTATTCCAAACAGACATATTTTAAAATCTGATATAACTGGATCTCATTGTAAAATGAATGGAATATGTTGTTTTAAAAAATCGGAAGCTCACAAATATTGTTATAGACATCAATGTGAAATTACAACATTAAATGTCGCAAAAAAATTAGGTCTTAAGAAAGGAAGTTTTTCAACTTCTTATCAATCCAGAGTTACTGTAATTGGTTCTTGGTTAAAACCTTATACTGATAAAACAATTCTTGAATTTGCTAAGAAAGGATATAAAAATATTGCAGTGGTGACTCCTGCTTTTGTTTCAGATTGCTTGGAAACATTGGAAGAGATAGGAATGGAAGCCTCTGAAGATTTTAAAAATAATGGTGGAAAAGAATTATACTTGATTCCATGCCTAAATTTTAGAGATGATTGGGTAAAAGTTGCTTCTAACTGGATTAATGAATGGGCCTTAAATAAAAGTTAATTATGAAAAAGGAAGTTTCAAGTGATTTAGGAACAGCTTTAGTTCCTAAATTATTGATTCGTCATGCAGTACCATCTTCAATTGGAATTTTGGTAATGTCTCTTAATATTTTAATTGATACTATTTTTGTAGGACAATGGATTGGCCCTGATGCAATAGCGGCTATCAATGTTGTATTACCTGTTTCTTTTTTTATTGCAGCACTTGGAATGTCTATTGGAGTAGGGGGTGCATCAATTATTTCAAGAGCTTTAGGAAATAATGAAAAGGAAAAAGCAATAGTAACTTTTGGAAATCAGCTTACAATGACTCTATTAATGACAATTGTTTTGGTTTTCTTTGGTTTACTTTTTGTTGATTTTATTATTCCTTTATTTGGCGGTAAAGGGAATCTGTTTTTGCCAGCTAAGATTTATTATACTATTATTCTATATGGAGTTCCTGTTTTAGCATTTTGTATGATGGCAAATAACTCAATTAGAGCAGAAGGAAAGCCAAAAATAGCAATGTATGCAATGTTATTGCCATCAATTTCAAATTTATTTTTAGATTATATTTTCATTTATATTTTAGACATGGGTATGTATGGTGCTGCTTGGGCTACTACAATCTCTTATATAGTTTGTGCATCATATATTTTGTTGTTTTTTATTTCAGGTGGATCAGAATTGAAATTAAAAATTATAGATTTAAAACTAAAAAAAAGTATAGTACAACAAATTTCTTCTTTAGGTATTGTTACTTTAGTTAGGCAAGCAATGGTTAGTGTAACAGTACTTTTGCTTAATAATATTTTATTTGAATTAGGGGGAGAATCTATTGTTGCTGTATACGCAATAATTAGTAGAATGTTGATGTTTGCTACTTTCCCCATTTTAGGAATAACTCAAGGATTTCTTCCAATTGCAGGGTTTAATTATGGTGCAAAAAAGTTTGCAAGAGTTAAAGAGGTGATAAGGGTTTCTTTTAAGTATGCTACAATTTTAGCAGTTGTTATTTCAATATTGATTTTTTTTCTTGCAAATCAGATTCCAAAAATATTTACATCTGATGAATTAATAAATAAAGAAGCTCCAATTGCTCTAAAAATAGTTTTTTCATTGTTACCTATTGTTGGTATACAATTGATAGGAGCTGCATATTTTCAGGCTATTGGAAAAGCACTTCCTGCACTTTTACTAACATTAACAAGACAAGCTTTCTTTTTTATACCCTTAGTTTTTTTCTTTTCATATAAGATGGGAATTTTAGGCGTTTGGATTTCTTTTCCAGCTTCTGAGTTTTTGGCAATGATTGTTACGGTTTATTATCTTAACCGTGAAATGAAAAAATTGTAAATTTTTTTAAATTAATTTGTTTGCGATTATTCAATCACTGATTATTTACTTTTTGTAAATTTATATTTTTCTAAATCATAAAAAATGAGATTTTTATATAGTATAAATAGTAAAGTTATTTTTTGTGCGTTTTTATTTATTTTTTCTCAAAATATTTTTTCTCAAAAAAAAGGAAATAAAAATAAAATCTTAAGTTTTTCTGAAAGTATATATGAGTCTCTTAAATATAGATCTATTGGTCCTTTTAGAGGAGGTAGATCAGCTGCAGTAACTGGTGTAAAAAATAAGCCTGATCTATATTATTTTGGAGCCACTGGCGGAGGAGTATGGAAAACAGAGAATGGGGGTAAGACTTATAAAAATATTTCTGATGGTTATTTTGGAGGTAGTATAGGTTCTATTGTTGTTTCAAATTCGAATCCAAATATCATTTATGTTGGAGGTGGAGAGGTTACAGTAAGAGGAAACGTTTCTTCAGGTTATGGAATTTGGAAATCTCTTGATGCAGGTGAAAGTTGGATTTTTTCTGGATTACCTAACTCAAAACATGTTCCTCGAATTGTTGTTGATCCAAATAATTCAGATATAGTTTATGCGGCAGTCCTTGGAAACATTTATAAACAGGATAATAATAGAGGGGTATACAAGAGTATTGATGGGGGTAAAACATGGAAAAAAACTCTTTTTTCAAATTCTATGTCTGGAGCAGTTGAACTTGTAATGGACCCTAACAACTCAAGAATATTGTATGCTTCTACATGGAGATTACAGAGAACTCCTTATAGCTTGAGCAGTGGAGGAAAAGGTTCAGCTTTATGGAAAAGCATAGATGGGGGTGAATCATGGGAAAAAATAAGTGACAATAACGGATTTGCAGATGGTATTTTGGGTATTATAGGAGTAACAGTTTCTCCTCTAAATTCAAAAAAAGTATGGGCAATTGTTGAAAATAAGGAAAATGGGGGTATATATTTTTCTAATGATGCAGGTCTTTCATGGAAGCATATAAATGATAGTAGAGATTTAAGACAAAGAGCATGGTATTATTCAAAAATTTATGCAGACACTCAAAATGAAGATATCATTTATGTTATGAATGTTTTTTATCATAAGTCTGAGGACGGAGGAAAGACATTTAAGAAATACAATGCTCCTCATATTGATCATCATGATTTATGGATAGCGCCTGAAAATAATAAAAGGATGATAATTGCTGATGATGGTGGTGCTCAGGTTAGTTATGATGGAGGAAAAACATGGAGTACATACTATAATCAACCTACAGCTCAGTTTTATAGGGTAACTACTGATAATGATTTCCCATACAGGATATATGCTGCTCAACAAGACAACTCTACTATTAGAATCAGATATCGATCAGATAAATCATACATAACAGAAAATGATTGGGAAGAAACTGCTGGAGGAGAGTCTGCTCATATAGCTGTAGATCCTTTAAATAATGATATAGTATACGGAGGCAGTTATGGAGGATATTTGACTAGAGTAAATCATAATAACAAAAGTGTAAGAGCTATCAATGTTTGGCCAGACAATCCAATGGGATATGGAGCAGAAGGAATGAAATATCGTTTTCAATGGAACTTTCCAATTATTTTTAGCAAACACAACCCGAAAAAGCTGTACACTTTTTCTAACTATGTTCATGTTTCTGAAAATGAGGGTCAAAAATGGGATATTATAAGCCCTGATCTTACACGAAATGACCCTAAATTGCTTAAATCATCTGGAGGTCCTATTACTCAGGATAATACAGGTGTTGAATATTATTGTACAATTTTTGCCGTTAACGAATCTCCAATTAAAGAAGGAATTATGTGGATTGGAAGTGATGATGGTTTGATACATATAACAAAAGATGGGGGTAAAAATTGGACAAATGTTACGCCTAAAAATATGAATAAATGGATGATGATAAATAGTATTGATTCATCACCTTTTGATCCCGGAATCTCTTATGTTGCAGGAACATTATATAAAACTGGAGATTTTAGTCCATATATATATAAAACTGATGATTATGGAAAAAGCTGGAAAAAAATAACTTCAGGTATAAATGAAAATCATTTTACAAGAGTTGTAAGAGCTGATCCAAAAAGAAAGGGTTTATTATATGCAGGTACAGAATCAGGAATCTATATTTCTTTTGATGATGGATTGTCTTGGAAAAGTTTTCAATTGAACTTACCTATAGTTCCTATTACTGATTTAACTATAAAAGATAATAGCTTGATAGTTGCAACTCAAGGAAGAAGTCTATGGGTCCTTGATGATTTAACTGTTCTACACCAATTGAATAATAAAATGGATAATTCCGAAATGATATTATTTAAACCAAAAGACAGCTACAGATTTAAGGGTTCTGAAATTGGATTAGCTGTTAAATTTATTGATTCTGATGAATCAAAATCTTTAACAAAAGGAACTAATCTTCCTAATGGTTCTATAATTAATTTTTATTTGAAAAACTACAACAAAAAAAGAGATACAATTAAATTGACCTTTTCTGATAATAAAGGTAATTTGATTAAAAGCTTTAGCAATTATTCTGATAAGAATAAGTTAAAATTAAAAAAAGGGGGGAATCAGTTAGTTTGGGATACAAGATATGATGGTGCTGAAATTCTCGATGGAATGATTTTTTGGAGCACTTCTTTTAAAGGGCCTAAAGCTGTTCCTGGAGATTATATTGTTACTCTTCAAAAAAATAATTTAAAAGAATCTCAACAATTCACAATACTTCCTGACCCAAGAAGTGAATCATCTATTTCTGACATGAAATTACAATTTGATTTTGTTAATGAAGTAAATGAAACAGTTGACAAGGCTCATAAAACTATAAAATCAATAAGATCAATAATTAAAAAATTGATAGAATTTGAAGAAAATTATTCTGATAAGTCTTATGAAAAATTAATAGCTTTTTCAATAAAGTTAAGAAAGAGTTTTTCTGAAATTGAAAAAACCCTTTATCAAACAAAAAATAGAAGTAATCAGGATCCTTTAAATTTTCCAATTAAACTAACAAATAAATTAGCTCATTTAAATAGATTGGTAACAATGAATGATTTTCCTCCAACTAATCAAGATTTAATGGTAAAAAATGAGTTGTCAAATTTAATTCAAGCGGAGTTAAATAAATATGATAGTTTAATTGAAAATGATTTAAAAAAATTCAATGAGGAATTTTCCGAACTTGAGCTTGATTATTTGATCATAAAAAAATAAAATTTGTATTACAATTATATAAAAGCCTTTCATTTAATTTTTATTATAACATGGTTTGCAGGTCTTTTCTATGTTCCTAGGTTATTTATGTATCAGATTGAAGCTTATAAAAAAAAAGAAAATATAAGACAGGAGTTTATAAAACAATTCAAATTAATGTCATGGAGATTATGGTATATAATTACGTGGCCTTCTGCTTTGTTAGCAAGTTTTTTTGGAGTCTTATTAATTGTAATCAACCAATCTTTGTTAAATCAGAATTGGATGATTTTGAAAATAGGATTTGTTTTATTATTAATTATATATCATTTAAAAACTCACATGATTTTTTTATCCTTGCAAAAGGATAAGTGCTCATATTCATCTAATTTTTTTCGATTTTGGAATGAAGGAGCAACTTTATTACTTTTTGCGATTATTTTTTTAGTTTCACTAAAAGATAGTATTCAATTCTTTTATCTTTTAGTTGGATTAATTTGTTTAGCTTTAGTTTTGTTTTTTTCAGTAAAATTTTACGAAAAAATCAGGAAAAAAAATGAATAAAGTTTGTTTAATATGATTCCTAAGATTTCTTTAAGAGCTCGACTTTTCATTGTAATGACTTTACTTTTGCTAATCGCTGGGGTAATGATTTTAGGATCAACTACAATTCAATATACATCTCAGCAAGAAAATTATCATTTAAGTAGGTTAAATAGAAAAGTAAATCAAATTGAAACTCATTTAAATTTTATTGTAAATAAAAACAATCTTTATAATAAAGAGGATAGTATTTGGAAGAAATATGAAAATGATTTTGAAAATATTAACAAAATTCATAATGTCCAATATTCTCTTTTTACAATCAAAGGAACACCTTTATTTTTATACCATACACCACTTAAAATAATTGCTAATAACTATAATTTAGATAATGAAATTTTAAATAAATTAAGAACTTCAGATAATAACAGGTTTAATGAAGATTACAATTCTGATGTTGATAAATTTCATGCTTCATATAGAGTTCTTAAAGATAATTTTGGAAGAGCATATGGTATTCTTTTGTTTCCATATTTTGAAGATGTTTCTTTCTCGGAAAATGAATTAAATATTTTTCTTCAAAACCTTTATCAAATATATATTCTATTATTTGTCGGAGTTATTCTTATTGCTTATTTCTTATCAAAATATGTTACCAGATCTTTGGAAACTATTAGAATGAAAATGGATCAAACAGGACTTTTGAAAAGAAATGAAAAAATATTTTTAAAAAATGCTACTACAGAAATTGATAGTTTGGTGAATTCATATAATAGAATGATTGATGATCTGGAGGTTAGTGCTTCTAAGCTAGCAAAAAGTGAACGTGAAAGTGCTTGGCAAGAAATGGCTAGACAAGTTGCTCATGAAATTAAAAATCCCCTAACTCCTATGAGACTAACTATTCAAAGTTTTCAACAAAACTTTAATCACAAGGATCCTGAAAATATTAATAAAATTAACGAATTATCTAATACTTTAATCCAGCAGATAGATACTATGAGTCAAGTTGCAACTGCTTTTTCTGATTTTGCAACTCTGCCAAAAACAAAAATGGAAAAATGTAATTTGGTTAAGATCACAAAACAAGCTATTGGATTATTTAAAGAATTTAATATTTCTTTTAAATTTAATTCTAATAAAATAATTCACCAATTTGATAAAAACCAGTGGATAAGAGTAATTACGAACCTAATAAATAACTCTATTCAATCTATTGAAGAAAGTATTAAACCTGAGATTAAAATTGAAATGAATTCAAATAATAAAATTACTAGGATTAAGATAATTGATAATGGACAGGGTATTTCCAAGGAGTTGGGAGAAAAGGTTTTTGAACCTAAGTTTACCACTAAAACTTCTGGAATGGGATTAGGACTTGGAATAGTTAAAAATATTATAGCTTCAAATAATGGATCAATTTCATTTAATTCAAATTTAAAAAAAGGGACGACTTTTATAATTGAATTAAAAAAGTAGAATTTTAATTTATCTATAAAATATTTTTTTTGATGTTTTTTTCAATGTCAATTATAATATTTTTTGAGTTTGTTTGATCAATTTTTATAGGGTTACCAATCAAAAACTTTATTTTAACTCCTAGAGGAAGTGGAAAATAATTTTTTTTTCCAAATTTCCATGAATTATTTATAGAAACAGGTATAATATATGCAGATGGAATCGACTGAATTAAAGTATTAAGTCCTCCGTGACGAAAATTTTTCATATTTCCATCTTTACTTCTAGTTCCTTCAGGAAATATTACAGCTGACCATTTATTTTTCTCTATATTTTCTCCAAATATTTTGATTTGATCTAAAACACCTTTTTCTCCATTTCTATCAATTAAAACAGAACCCCCTTTTTTTAAATTATATGAAATACTAGGAATGCCTTTTCCTAATTCTTTTTTACTCACAAACTTTGGATGGAATTTTCTTAAATTCCAAATTATAGGAGAAACATCATAAGTGCTCTGATGATTTGAAACAAAAATTAAAGGACAGTTTTTTGGAATTTCGCATTCATATTTAAAGCTTATCCTTGTACCAAGAATATTTAGACATGCCAATAAAAAATAATTTAATATGTCAACACTTTTTTTATGTGTATTATACCCAAATAAATTGTAACACAACCACTGTATTGGTTGAAAAATTAGGAGTAATTGAAAAAAGAAAAAGTAATATATAACTGACAAAATGTATTCAATAATTTTTTTTAAATACATTCTTATTTAAATTAAAATTTTAGAATTAACAAAATTCGTTAAAAGCAGATTTTAAATTTTCAGCAATTAATTCAGCAGGCCTACCTTCTATGTGATGTCTTTCTACCATATGAACTAAACTCCCATCTCTAAAAAGAGCAATACTAGGTGAAGAGGGAGGAAATGGAACCATTAAGTCTCTTGCTGCTTGAGTAGCCTCTTTATCAACTCCAGCAAAAACGGTAACTAAATGATCCGGTTTTTTTTCATTTAACAAAGAATTTCTAATTCCAGGTCGAGCATTTGCAGCTGCACAACCACATACAGAGTTTACTGCAACAAGGGTTGTTCCCTTTTTTGATATGGCTTTTGAAACATCTTCCTCTGTTTCTAACTCTATAAAACCTATTGAAGTTAATTCTTCCTTCATAGGTTTAACTATTTCCTCTGGATACATAATATTTTTTTGACAAATATATAAAACAAAGGTTAAGATACAGTTTTGTCGCAAAGATTAAATTTCAGAAATTTGCATTTATAATTTAAAAGATTATCTAATGTATAAGTGGATAGCAGCGTTAGTGGGATATTATTACTTTAGATTTCCAGGAGCCATTTTAGGATATTTTACAGGTGTTCTTTTAGAGCAATATAGTCGAAGAAACTTTTTTAATTCTATAAATCCAGCTGATTTTGAAATTAATCTTTTAGCTCTCGCTTCAACCGTTATCAAAGCTGATGGGAGTGTTAAAAAACAGGAATTGGAATTTGTAAGAAATTTTTTTATTGGTCATTATGGACAGGATAAAGCAAAGAAAATTTTTAAAATATTTAATGAACAAGTTAAAAATGAAATTCAGAATATTGAAAAATTATCAAAAGTTTTTATTGAGAGAACAAGGTATGAAACAAGATTGCAAATTATTCATTTTTTATATGGAGTAGCAAATTCTGATGGCAAAATAGCTAATCAAGAACTAGACAAAATAAATCAAATCGCTATTGCTTTAGGTATAAATTTACTGGATGTTGAAAGTATAAAGGCTATGTTTATTAAATCTTCAGATAATGCTTATAAAATTCTTGAGATTGAATCTGATGCATCGGATGAACAGATAAAAACTGCGTATAGAAATATGGCAAAAAAATATCATCCAGACAGAATATATAGTAAAGACCCTGCAATGATAAAAGGGGCAAAAGAAAAATTTCAAGAAGTTCAAAAGGCTTATGAGATTATTCAAAAAGAAAGAGGAATTTAAATTTTATGGATCAATTTTGGTTTTATTTTAATCTAGGGTTTAGTCATGTTTTAGACATTAATGGTTTAGACCATTTTTATTTTTTAATTGCATTGAGTTTACCATTGACTTTCAAGGAAATTAGAAAACTTATTTGGTGGGTTACTTTATTTACTATTGGTCATACTTTTTCATTATTTCAATTTTATAAAAATATTGACAAACAATCAGAATCATGGATTGAATTTTTGATTCCTATTACAATTATTTTAACATGTTCTTCCACTTTTTTTAAGAATCAAAAGAGCAGTAAAAGTAAAGTTCTAATCTCTTTACTTTCTTTAATTACTCTTTTTTTTGGACTTATTCATGGATTAGGATTTGGAAGATATTTTTCAAAAATTGTTTTAGATAAAAATCAATACCAACCTTTATTAGAATTTGCATTGGGAATTGAGATAGCTCAATTAATAATTGTTTTTTTTGTATTATTAATAAATCATTTAGTTCTAAACATTTTAAAAATGCCCAAAAAAATTTGGTTATATTCAATAACTCTTATAATAATGTATAACTCTTTTAATATGGCTATTTCAAATTTTCCTTTTTAGTAAATAAGTTTATATGAATAAAGAAAAGAGAAAAAAACAAGACATAGCTTATTTAAAAATGGCAAAAATATGGGGAGAATTATCATATTGTAAAAGAAAAAAAGTTGGGGCTCTCATAGTCAAAGATAGAATGATTATTTCTGATGGATTTAATGGTACTCCTTCTGGTTTTGAAAATGTTTGTGAGGATGAGGAAAATTATACTAAATGGTATGTTTTACATGCTGAGGCTAATGCAATACTAAAAGTTGCAAGTTCAACTCAGTCATCTAAAAACTCAACTTTATATCTTACACTTTCTCCTTGCAGAGAATGTAGTAAATTAATTCATCAGTCAGGAATTAAAAGAGTAGTTTATTCCAATCAATATAAAGATACAAGTGGTCTTGATTTTTTAGAAAAAGCTGGAGTAGAAATAGATTATATTAAAATTTAAAAATTTGAAAAAAACTAGTTACCTATATTTAATAATGTTTAGTTCAATTTTAATTGGATTTATTCTAGGAAGATATGAAGGATTTATTTCTAATTATGGTAAGCAAAAAAATGTCGATAGACTTTCTCAACTTATAAATTATCTAGATAAAGATTATGTTGATAAGATTGACACTGATAGTTTAGTTGGTCAAGTTATCGAAGATATTATTGAGGAGCTAGACCCTCACTCTGTATATATTCCTTCTAAAGACAGTCAAATTATATCAGAGAACATGAAGGGAAATTTTGTTGGAATTGGTGTTAGTTTTTTTATGATTAGAGATACTATTGCAGTAGTTAGAGTTTTAGAAAATGGTCCTAGTGAAAAAGCTGGAATTAAGTCAGGGGACAGGATTTTGATGGCTGACAGAGATACTCTTTTTAATAAAAATATTAGCAGTGAATCTGTTGTTGCTCGTTTAAAAGGAAACAGTAATTCACCTGTTGATTTGAAGGTTTACAGAAATCTTGAGGATTCAATATATAATTTTAAAATTGTTAGAGCCGCTGTTCCTCTTCCAAGTATTTCTGCTAGTTATATGGTTAATGATAAAACAGGATATTTAAAAATAAATCGTTTTTCACAAACAACTTTTTCTGAATTTGAAAAAAGTTTAGAAAGCCTTATTAAACAAAAAATGCAAAATTTAATATTGGATCTAAGGGGAAATCCAGGTGGGTATCTTTTGCCTGCTAAACAGATTGCAGATTCATTTTTAAAATCTGGAAAACCAATAGTAATAGTTGAAAGTAAAAATGGAAAAAGAGAAAAAACGATATCTTCTAACCAAACTCTTTTTGAGAATGGAAACTTATACATTTTAGTTGATGAGCAATCTGCCTCTGCTAGTGAAGTTGTTGCAGGAGCTGTTCAAGATAATGATAGGGGTTGGATTTTAGGAAGGAGAACTTTTGGTAAAGGTTTGGTTCAGCAACAAATGCCTTTAGGGAAAGGAGATCAAGTCAGATTGACTACGGCTAGATATTTTACACCAACTGGAAGATCAATACAAAGACCTTATAATGATGAAAAAAGACATGATTATTATGCAGAGCCTCAAAACAGATTTAATACTGGAGAAATGAAAGATAAATTAAAAGTTCCAGTTATAGATAGTTTAGTGTTTAAAACTCCAAAGGGTAGAATTGTATATGGAGGAGGAGGTATTATGCCTGATATTTATCTTTCAAATGAAAACTCTATTGAAGAAGAGTGGAATGATTTAATGTTAAGGTCCAATTTAGTAAATAGATATGTTTTTTTAGAAATGGATAAGGTTAGAAAAAAATACAATTTTAATAACTCAGCTAAGTTTTATAATGATGAGTTAGTTGATCAAGATAATTTCTTTAAGTCCTTTGAAAAGTATTGTATAGAAAATGACTTCCCATTAAAAATTAATAATAAAAAGATGGTAATTAATTCGATTAAGGCATACATAGCTCTTCAGTTATTTGGGGAGAACGTTTTTACAATGATTATGAACCAGGAGGATCCTTTTATTCAAGAAGCTTTAGATCATTTAAATGATAGCTAAACTTATTTTTTAGTTTTTTCAGAAATCTTATTAGAAACCATTAATATTAAAATTAGAATAAGTGCACAACTAGCAGAAATTATTCCAATTAAAGCAATAATATTTTCATTCCAGTTTGGGGTATTCCAATTTATTTGAAAAATATTAAAACCAATCATTAGAACTGAAATGAGTATTAAAATTTTTACTAATAACTTCATTTAATATGAATAATTAATTTTTTGCAAATGTAATTTTTTAGATTAATTGTACTACAAATAATATCATTATTTTTGATTTAATTTTCTATGATTCGAATTAAAAATTCTGTGATTTCTGAAGATTTAATTTCAGAGGATTTTGTTTGTAATTTATCAAGCTGCAAAGGGAGTTGTTGTGTTGAAGGTGAAGCAGGTGCTCCACTAAATGAAAATGAAGTCTTGTATTTACAAAAAAATTATTCAAAAATTAAACCTTTTTTAAATCCAAAAGGGAAAAAATCTATTGAAAGTCAAGGTGTTTTTGTTAAAGGAATCGACGGAGAATATGAGACCCCATTAGTAGATGGAAAAGAATGTTCATATGCTGTGTTTTCTGAAAATAGAATTATAAGTTGTGGTATTGAAAATGCTTATAATGAAGGAAAAATAGATTTTAAAAAACCAATTTCCTGTCATTTATATCCCGTTAGAATAAATAATTATTCTGAATTTACAGCTGTAAATTATCATAAATGGTCAATTTGTAATTCTGCTTGTTCACTTGGAAAATCTCTTAAAGTTCCAGTTTATAAATTTTTAAAAGAAGCATTGATAAGAAAGTTTGGAAAAAAGTGGTTTTTGGAATTGGAAAAAAATGCGAAAAAGAGAAAATCTTAAAAGTATAGTGTTTATAAGGGGTTAAAAAAAGAAATTTTTCAACAAACTGTAAATCAGCGTTTTAAAAAAGCATTGATTTTATAAAAAAAAATTATTTTTTCTCATATTGTTAAAAACTTGTCCACTTTGTGGAAAAGTTGATCTTTCAATTTCCAATTAATTTTTTGAATATTTGTTAAACATAATTTCAATTAATTTTTAATACAAACCATAAAAAAAATAAAACATGTCATCAACTGAGCCATTACTTCAAGAAAACCCAAATAGATTCGTAATTTTTCCTATCCAACATCATGATATTTGGGAATGGTACAAAAAAATGGAGGCAAGTTTTTGGACTGCAGAAGAGATTGATTTAAGTGAAGATCTTGCAGACTGGAAAAATAAACTTAACGATGACGAAAGATATTTTATTAAACATATTTTAGCCTTTTTTGCCGCTTCAGACGGAATAGTTAATGAAAACTTAGCTGAGAACTTTGTTAATGAAGTTCAATATTCCGAGGCAAAATTTTTCTATGGTTTTCAAATTATGATGGAAAATATCCATTCTGAAACCTATTCACTTTTAATTGATACATATATTAAAGATGAAGTAGAGAAAGATAAATTATTTAAAGCTATTGAAGTTTTTCCTGCAATAAAGAAGAAAGCTGACTGGGCATTAAAATGGATTGAGTCAGATTCCTTTGCTGAAAGATTGATTGCATTTGCAGCAGTTGAAGGAATTTTCTTTTCTGGATCCTTTTGCTCAATTTTCTGGTTAAAGAAAAGAGGTTTAATGCCAGGATTAACTTTTTCAAATGAATTGATATCTAGAGATGAAGGAGTTCATTGTGATTTTGCTGTTCATCTTCATAACAATCATCTTATTAATAAAGTTCCAAAAGAGAGAATTAAAAAGATTTTAATTGATGCCTTAAATATTGAAAGAGAATTTATAACAGAATCTCTTCCAGTAAGTCTTATAGGCATGAATGCTAAATTAATGACCCAGTATCTAGAATTTGTTACTGATCGTTTATTGGTTGAATTTGGCCTTTCAAAAGAATTTGATGTACCTAATCCTTTTGATTTCATGGATATGATTTCATTACAAGGAAAAACTAATTTCTTTGAAAAAAGAGTTGGTGAATATCAAAAAGCGGGAGTCTTAAATAATGAAAAAGAAGATTCTAAAATTCGCTTTGATGCAGATTTCTAATTGATTAGATATTGCTAGTAAAGAAAGTTTTTAAAACTGTTCGGGGATTTTTTGTGTTTAAATTTAAAAAAGTAAAATGAACGTAGTAAAAAGAGATGGTCGTAAAGAGCCAATAATGTTCGATAAAATTACTGATCGAATACGTAAACTTAATTATGAACTTAACTCTTTAGTTGATCCTGTAAAGGTTGCGATGAGAGTCATTGAAGGTCTTTATGATGGAGTTACAACTTCAGAATTAGATAATCTTGCTGCAGAAATTGCTGCTACAATGACTACAACCCACCCCGATTATGCGAAGTTAGCAGCTAGAATTTCAGTTTCTAATATGCATAAAAACACAAAAAAATCTTTCTCGGAGACAATGAAAGATTTGTATGAATACGTAAATCCAAGAACTGGAAAAAAAGCCCCTTTGCTTTCAGATGAAGTCTATAAGATTATTGAAAAAAATGCAGAAAAATTAGATTCTAGTGTAATTTATAATAGAGATTTTAGTTATGATTATTTTGGATTTAAGACTTTAGAAAGATCATACCTGTTAAAACTTAATGGCAAAATAGCTGAAAGACCCCAGCATATGCTCATGAGGGTTTCAATCGGAATTCATTTAGATGATATTGATTCAGCTTTAAAAACTTATGAGTTGATGTCTAAAAAATATTTTACTCACGCTACACCAACCCTTTTTAATTCAGGAACACCAAAACCCCAAATGTCTTCATGTTTTTTATTGGCAATGAAGGATGATAGTATTAATGGAATTTATGACACTTTAAAACAAACAGCTAAAATTTCTCAATCAGCTGGAGGTATTGGATTGTCAATTCATAATGTAAGAGCTACGGGATCATATATAGCGGGAACCAATGGTACTTCTAATGGAATTGTCCCTATGCTGAGAGTTTTTGATGGAACTGCTAGATATGTTGATCAAGGTGGAGGAAAGAGAAAAGGATCTTTTGCTATTTATATTGAGCCATGGCATGCTGATATTTTTGACTTTTTAGAGTTGAAGAAAAACCATGGTAAGGAAGAAATGAGAGCAAGGGATTTATTTTATGCTATGTGGACTCCAGATTTATTTATGAAAAGAGTTGAAGAGGATTCTACATGGACTTTAATGTGTCCAAACGAGTGTCCTGGTCTATTTGATTGTCATGGTGAGGAATTTGAAAAGTTATACATCAAGTATGAAAAAGAAGGAAAAGGTAGAAAGACAATAAATGCAAGAGAACTTTGGGAAAAAATATTAGAATCTCAAATTGAAACAGGAACTCCTTACATGCTTTATAAAGATTCTTCCAATAGAAAATCTAATCAAAAAAATCTTGGAACTATAAGATCATCAAATCTTTGTACTGAAATTTTAGAGTATACTTCCAAAGATGAAGTTGCTGTATGTAATTTAGCTTCAATTGCACTTTCAATGTTTGTTAAAGATGGAGAGTTTGATCATCAAGCATTATTTGATGTAACTAAACAAGTAACAAAAAATTTAAATAGAGTTATAGATAGAAATTATTATCCTGTTAAAGAAGCTGAGAATTCAAATTTTAGACATCGTCCAATTGGATTAGGAGTTCAAGGATTGGCGGATACTTTCATTTTGCTAAGACTTCCTTTTACATCTGATGAAGCGAAAAAATTAAATCAAGAAATTTTTGAAACTTTATATTTTGCAGCTGTAACTTCTTCAATGGAGGAAGCAAAAAAAGATAAACCTTATCAATCGTATAAAGGATCTCCAATTTCTGAAGGAGAATTTCAGCATAATTTATGGGGTATTAAAGATGATGAATTAAGTGGTCGTTGGGATTGGAAAGGATTAAGAAAGTTGGTTAAGAAACATGGGGTTAGAAATTCTCTTTTAGTTGCTCCTATGCCAACTGCATCAACTTCTCAAATTCTTGGAAATAATGAATGTTTTGAACCTTATACTTCAAATATTTACACCAGAAGAGTTTTGTCAGGAGAGTTTATTGTTGTTAACAAACATCTTTTAGAAGATCTTGTAAATCTTGGCCTTTGGAATGAGGACTTAAAACAGGAATTAATGAGAAACAATGGGTCAGTTCAAAATATAGAAGTAATCCCAGATGATATTAAGGAACTATATAGAACAGTATGGGAATTAAGCATGAAAGATATCATTGACATGGCTAGGCAAAGAGGATATTTTATTGATCAATCTCAATCTTTAAATCTTTTTGTAGAAGGAGCTACGATGTCAAAACTTACTTCAATGCATTTTTATGGTTGGAAATCTGGTTTGAAAACAGGTATGTATTACTTAAGAACCAAGTCCGCCGTAGATGCTATTAAGTTTACTTTGGACAACACAAAATCAAAAGCAGAAGAAACTAAGGTTGAGGTATCTGCTGAAGCAACTACTTCTGTCAAAGAAAAAGGAAAAAAACAGGTAGCAGTTGAACCTTTGAAACCTGAAGAATTGAAACAAATGCTTGATAAATCAAAATCTAGTGAAGATGATGATTGTTTGATGTGTGGATCTTAAAACCTTAATAATAAATCATTAATAATTTCTTAATGTTATGTTAACATTGATGGTTTAATTTATAATGATATTTGAATATTCATTTAAATCATTAAATATGATAAGAATATTTAGTTTGTTAATCATTTTAATATTTTTAAATTTTTACAATTTAAATGGTCAATCAATTGGTTGGGAGGTTAGAACAAATAATAAAGAATATTTAAAAGTCGGCATAGGAGATTTTGCTCTAAGACACAGGACTGATGAAAGCGAGAATAGGGTTACTTTTAGCAAAAGCATTTGGAAGGATAAAAAAGTTTCTTTGAAATTACCCATTCATTATAAAATCGAAAAAGAGTTACCATCATTTCAACCAAGAATAACATATAAAATGAGTAATTTAAAATTATGGGCTCAAACAGAATTTTGGTTTGACCAAAGTTATGAAACGGCATTTGCAATTGAGAAACCATATAACAAATATTCTTTTCTTGCCGGTTGGGATACATCTGACACTTTTCGATTTGGATTTAGTTATAAGTTAAAGTAAATTAATAATGGAGAATATATATTTTTTGATGCTTGTAACTCTTGCTTTATTAGCAATAGTTGATATAGTTGTTGGAGTTAGTAATGATGCGATTAATTTTTTGAATTCTGCAATAGGTTCAAAAGTTCTTTCTTTTAGAACTATAATGATAGTTTCAAGTATTGGAATTTTTATAGGTGCTGTTTATTCTAGTGGAATGATGGAAGTGGCTCGAAAAGGAATTTTTAATCCTGGTGAGTTCTATTTTGACGAAATAATGATTATTTTCTTGGCAGTAATAATGACTGATATTTTATTACTTGATTTTTTTAATACTCTAGGTCTTCCAACTTCAACAACTGTTTCAATAGTGTTTAATTTATTGGGAGCAGCTATTGTTATGTCTTTAATTAAAATTGCTGAAAATAATGAGTCTGTTCTAGATTTGGCGAATTACATTAATACTGAAAAAGCAACTATGATAATTGGGGGGATACTTTTATCAGTATTAATAGCTTTTTCAGTAGGAGTTATTGTGCAGTGGATTAGTAGACTAATTTTTTCTTTTCAATATGAAAAAAAAATAAAAAGTTTTGGTTTTGTTTTTGGAGGAATTGCCTTGACGGCAATAACATATTTTATATTTATTAAAGGTCTTAAAGGTTCTCCATATTATAAAGATTTAATTTCATACATTGGAGATAATGACATATTTATATTAATAATTAGCATAATTCTTTTTTCATTATTTTCTTATGTTTTTGAATTACTTACTAAGAAAAGTGTTCTTATAGTAGTTATTGCTGCAGGAACTTTTGGTCTTGCTCTGGCTTTTGCAGGAAATGATTTAGTTAATTTTATTGGAGTTTCAATGGCTGCATACCATTCTTATGAAGCATGGGTTGTTTCTGGAATAGATGCTTCATTATTTTCAATGGAAGTTTTAGATAAAAAAGTGCCAGCAGAACCTTTCTTACTTTTTTTAGCTGGAGGTATAATGGTTTTGACCCTCTGGTTTTCTAAAAAAGCTACAACTGTTTTAGAGACAACAATTTCATTATCTCGTCAGCGAGAAACCCATGAAAAATTCAATCCAAATTTTCTCTCAAGAACTTTAGTTAGTTCTTCGTCCTGGATTTCTTCAAAAGTTTTTAATGTTCTTCCAAATGTTGTTCAAAACAAAATTGAACTAAGTTTTAATCAAGTTCAAGGAAAAGTTTTGACAAAAGATCAAAGTATTGATGCTCCAGCATTTGATATGATAAGAGCTTCTGTAAACCTGATGGTAGCAGGAATTTTAATTTCAATTGCTACTTCAATGAAACTGCCACTTTCAACTACATATGTAACATTTATGGTGGCCATGGGCACATCACTTTCAGATAAAGCTTGGGGTAGAGAGAGTGCTGTATATAGAGTTGCTGGGGTATTAAATGTTATAGGAGGTTGGTTTTTAACTGCTTTTGGGGCACTAGTTGCTTCCGGAATTGTTGTTTTCTTGATGAATTGGAATAAAGAAATAATGATACCTATAATGTTAATTATAACTGTTTCAATTTTAGTTAGAAACTTTCTTTATCATAAAAGAATTCAAAATACCAAAATTGATCCTGACAGCTTAAAAAAGTCAGAAAGTAAAACTGTTCAGGGTATAATTTCAGAGAGTTCTGATAATATAATTAAGGTTTTAAAAAGATCTGAGAAGATTTATTCAACGGTTGTAAATGGTTTAACAAAAGAGGATAGCGAGGAACTTAAAAGAACTAAAAAAGGAGTTAAAAAATTAAATTCTGAAATAGAAGATTTAAGAGATAATATATTTTATTTTATAAAAAATTTGGATGAAACCAGTGTTAGAGGAAGTAACTTTTATATTATTATTCTTGCAGACCTGACTGATATTGCTGAATCTTTAGATTATATTTCAAAGAAAAGTTTTAAGCATGTTAATAATCAGCATAAAAAATTAAGGTTTAATCAGTTAAAGGATTTAAAAGAGATAAATGAGAGTTTTAATAATCTTTTAAATCAAATTGTAGAGGTATTTAAAGATCAGAGATTTGAAACAATTACTATAGTTATGAGTCAGTTAGTGCAATTAAGAAATAATATAAATGAAAGGATTAGTGAACAAATTAGTTTAACAAGAAAAGAAGCATTAAGTCCGAAAAACACCTCTTTATATTTTAATCTTTTATTGGAAACTAAAGACTTATTAAAAAGTATTTTGAATTTAATTGATGAATATTCTAAGAGTTATAAAAAAGAATAATTAACTGAACAGATTACCTTATTAAAAAGTCTAAACTAATCTGGCTTAAATTCTATTTTAGAATGTTAAATTTGTTTTATGGATTGGGAGTCACTTCTATCATTAAGGCGTCATGGGGACAAGATAAAAAGGTTGAGAATTGATCAGGATGATTTAAGACTTGGGTTTGAAGTAGATTATGATCGAATTGTTTTTTCAAATGCTTTTAGAAGTTTGCAGGATAAAACCCAGGTAATACCTTTTTCAAAAACAGATTTTGTGCATACAAGATTAACCCATAGTCTTGAAGTATCTGTAGTAGGTAGAAGTTTAGGACGTATAGCAGGTAGAGCTATCTTAGATAAATATCCACATTTAGAAAAATCATTAGGCTATCATCCCAATGACTTTGGTGCAATAACAGCTGCAGCCTCTTTAGCTCACGATATTGGCAATCCTCCTTTTGGTCATAGCGGTGAAAAATCTATTGGTCATTTTTTTAATAAAGGTAATGGTAAGGAATTTAGAAATAGACTTTCAAAATTAGAATATCAAGATCTTTGTGATTTCGAGGGTAATGCCAACGGCTTCAAAATTTTAACTGAATCTTTTCAAGGAATTCCGGGTGGACTTAGATTAAGTGCAGCAACCTTAGGAGCATTTATAAAATATCCAAAAGCAAGTCTTCCGATAAAACCAACAGATCATGTTAGGGATAAAAAATATGGGTTTTTTCAAGCTCAAAAAATTGAATTTGATGAATTAATTGATGAACTGTCTTTAAAAAATGGTAATGAAAATTTAAGACATCCACTCACTTATTTAGTAGAAGCTGCTGATGACATTTGTTATACAATAATTGATTTTGAAGATGGAATTAATCTTGGATGGATTTCTGAAGAATTTGCCTTAGAATATCTTATTAATTTGGTAAAAGATGATTTGGATACAAAAAAATATTCTAAACTTAAAGACAAGCCTCATAGGCTAAGTTATTTAAGAGCAATTGCTATAAATAGTTTAATTCAAGATGCTATAAAAGTTTTCACAGAAAATGAAACTCAAATTTTAGAAGGAACTTTTTCTAAAGCTCTTTTAGAAAAAAGTAAATATAAAGCACAGGTTGAGGATATAATTGATGTTAGTATTAAAAAAGTTTATCAGGCTCCAGAAGTTGTGAAAAAGGAAATTGTGGGCTACAAGGCTATTACAGAATTATTAGAAGCATTTGTTTTTGCTGCTTATAGAGATTTTGAAAATAAACCTACAGCCTATGATAAACTTATTTTATCATTGGTTCCAGAGGGGGTTAAATTTAAAGGCAATACTCTTTATGAAAGTCTTTTAAATTCAACGTGTTTTATAGCTAGTCTTTCAGATGGAAAAGCTCTTGAAATTGCAAAAAATATAAGTTCTAATTAAGTAAATAATTTTATACTTTCGCAATTATTTTTTATCTAATATAGATATGCGCTGGGTAATATTTTTTGGTTTTTTATTTATAACGCAATTTTATGCTTTTCAGGCAATAAAAACTGCAACCCAAAACAAAATATTAATTGGAATATACATTTCATTTGTTTCCATTATTTATGCGTTGTTATTATATTATTCCTATGCCAGGTTCGCAGGTTTTACTCACTCAATGAGTTTTTATATAGGTTTCTTTTTGGCTCTATCTATTTTTCAATTAGTTCTTATTTCTGTTGTTTTTTTAGAAGATGTAACAAGGTTTTTTCAATTTCTATTTTCTTACACAAAAAACAATTTAAATTACAATCAAACTTCTTTTCCCGAGAGAAGAAAATTTATTTCTCAAGCTGCTATTATTCTAGCTAGTATTCCTTTTTCAGCTATGCTTTATGGAATGTATAAAGGAAAATATAATTATAAAGTTTTATCCTACGATTTAGAGTTTGATGATCTTCCATCTTCATTTGATGGATTTAAAATTACTCAGATTTCAGATCTTCATTGTGGAAGTTTTGATAATCCTGAAAAAGTAGAGTATGGAATAAATTTAATAAATGATCAAAAATCTGATGTAATATTATTTACCGGAGATATAGTCAATAATAAATCAGAAGAACTTCTTCCTTGGGTTAAATCTTTTTCTTCTTTAAAAGCTTCTTCTGGTATATTTTCTGTTTTAGGAAATCATGACTATGGTGATTATTATGATTGGAAAAATAAAGAAGCTAAAAAAGCTAATATGGATTTATTATTATCAACTAAAAAGAAAATGGGATGGACTTTACTTAATAATGATTCTGTATATATAGATAAAAATGGAGAGAAAATTGCTATTGTGGGTGTTGAAAATTGGGGAAAAGGACGTTTTAAAAAAGCAGGAGATTTAAATAAATCTGTTGAAAAAATCAGCAAAAATGATTTTAAAGTTTTATTAACTCATGACCCTTCTCATTGGGATGCAGAGGTTTTAAAACATAATCATAAATTTCATTTAACATTAAGTGGTCATACTCATGGATTTCAATTTGGCATTGAAATTCCAGGGTTTCTTAAATGGAGTCCATCTCAGTGGCAATACAAACAATGGGCTGGGATTTATGAAAAAAATAAACAATTCTTAAATGTAAATAGAGGCTTTGGTTATCTTGGTTATCCAGGAAGAGTAGGTATATGGCCGGAGATTAGTGTAATCACTTTAAGAAAAACAAAACTTTGATTTTAGACAAAATCTTTTACATTTGTTAATATAATTATTAAAATAATTTTTTTTAATGTCTAAGTTTGGAGAATTAATTGATGAAAAATCCCCTTTATTATTAGCTTTTTATAGTAAGGATGATGAGGTCTCAGAATCTATGCATCCTGTCTTAAAGGATGTAGCTGCAGCAATTGGAGATAAGGGAAAAGTAATTAAAATTGATGTTGATAAAAATCAAAAATTATCAGAGGCATTAAGAGTGAAAGTCATTCCTACAATGATGATTTATAAATATGCTGAAATGGTTTGGCGTCAAAGTGGAGATCAGGACGCAAATACTTTAATTAGTCTTCTTAAAGATCACTTTTAATTAACTTTTTATTTTTTCGGTAAATAATTTTAGTAGATCATCATAGTCAGCTTCTGATGATTTAGAAAAATCAGAATTATCATTATTTAAAATAATTTGTATTAAATAATTGTAATCCATTATATCACTTTTTATTCTGTCAATATAAATTAATTGACTTTCTTCTTTTAGTTGACTATATAAGTTTAATCTTGACTTATATTGATTTATAACTTTTTCAGCTAAGTCTTGTGCTTTATCAATATTATTTCCAATATAATAGCCTTCAACAAAATCTGTAAGGGTTGTATAGTATTCAAAATCACCGTATAAATAAATAAAAGGAGTTGATGCACTTATGAATTTATCAATAGTTAAACTTATATTTTCTTTATCCTTATTAACAACACTGGCTTCAACTAAAGCTCTGTATCTTTCTATTTCAGTAATAATTTCTTCTCCAATGGGATATTGGAAATTAGGAGAGAGAGATGCAAAATACTCTAATTTATCAAAATACTTGTAAGCAATCCTATCAGAGAGTTTTCTTGCTTTTTCAAACTTTGACATTTTATAATAATTGTCGATAAAAGGAACTAACAAACTATAAAACCCGTATTTATCAATAGGCATTT
>CETH01163494.1_pt1 | contig 56531 bp, 52 predicted proteins | sample 361461 | NCBI WGS metagenome assembly CETH01 (sample SAMEA2622695, study PRJEB7988) | marine metagenome | isolation source: saline water (ENVO:00002010), including | reverse complement strand
CGAATCCCCCCGGGCCCTCTCCTGAACGAAGCACTGGCCCCTGATTTTGTTGGCCAGGGGGAATGCGATTGGCGGTCAAAAGCTCGACGAAAAAGAGACTGATAGAACTGGGCGTCTCCGAGGAGCACGCGCACAAACTTGCTGATGATGCAAATATGGACGCCATCAAGAGGATGACCGTCGAAGAGGTCGCCAAGAAGACGGACCTAGACACAGGCTCATCTGAAATTGACAACATAATGGGAATAATCAGGGAGCAAGCTGCATCCAGGAGAAGGAGCAGAACCGGAAGGGTCACCATTTCTAGAAGCGCTCTTCTCGATGAAGACATTCCCATGGGTGACGACAGATTCAATGTCCTAAACCACCAACTTGTCCCTCATCATGACTTAGTTCCCGAAGAGGACGAAGAGGCCGTGCTCTCCCCATGGGGTATGTTGGAGAAAGACAGCCATGGCAACACTCGTCTAGCTAGGGAACTCCTTCCGAAGATCCTAATCACTGACCCAGCCGTTCAGGCCATCAAGGAAATTGAGGAAGAAAAGAGGCGGAAGGAGATCGAGGAAGGTACAAGGGAAGATGACTATCCTGCCGGTTGGCTGAGGAACAGGGTTGTCAAGGTAGTAAGATACAGCAGGTCAGCGGGTGCCAGCACCGCTTACAGACTAATTGTCGAGAGTAACTGAGGTGAATTAGGTGAAGGAAATAGTAGAGAGTTATTTCGCGCATAGAAGCATGGTTAACCACCAACTGGCATCCTACAACGACTGCGTCCCCGGAGACGGAAGGACCAGCAGGATGGAGAAGATTGTCAGAGGAATTAGGATAGGCAGCGACGATCCTCTGACAGAGGTCCCAGGAGGGGAAGAAGCTGGAGGAATGATCAAGCTCGACGTTCTTGACAAGGAGATATTCATCAGGATGAAAGGAATCAGGCTTGGAGCACCCACGGTCAGAGAGGCAAACGGTGCAGAACATCCAGCAACTCCTCTGGAGTGCAGATTAAGGAAGCTAACATATTTCTCCCCCATCTATATGGATTTCAGAATCTACAGGGACGACCTACCCACAACTGATGGCGCCGACCTTGGCTTTATTGAGGAGGAAGGAGTCCACATAGGAAATCTGCCAATCATGGTCCGTTCAGCTAGATGCAATCTTCATCCGGATCACATCGCGGGGACTCAGGAGAAGTCAAGAAAACTATCGCCAACTACCATTCCAGAGGATGCTGACACTCTGAAGAAGCTTCTGAGGAAGGCCGGCGAGGATCCACTAGACCCAGGTGGATACTTCATTATCAACGGAACAGAGAGGGTCCTAATTTCCATGGAGGACCTAGCTCCTAACCGAGTCACCGTGGAGAAGAATAAGAAGTACGCACATGAGACGGAAGTTGCCAAGATATTCTCGCAGAAGGACGGTGTAAGGAAACCGATCAATGTCGAGAAGAGGAGAGACGGTATGCTGATGGTAAAGATCCCAAGTGCGGGGACAACAGCAATTCCAGTGGTTCTTCTGATGAGGGCCCTGGGAATGGAGAATGATAGGGACATATTCTCAGCAATAGCTGGTCCAGTAGAGGCAATGAAATACACCGTTGCCAACCTAAATGATGTCAAAGACAACCCCGAATACGGTGTCGACAACACCGAGGAGGCAATGGCGTGGCTGGAGAAGAAATTTGCCGCCGGCCAGCAGAAGGAGTATAGGGAGTCACGCATCCAGAACCTACTCGACAAGGAACTTCTTCCACACCTAGGCTCTGACGATGAGGTCAGGACAAAGAAGGCGATTTTCCTAGGCAGGATAGTACGTCAGGTTCTCGAGATGGCAATCACTAACAGGGATCCAAATGACAAGGACCACTACGCCAACAAGAGAGTACGCCTAGCAGGGGACCTAATGGAGGATTTGTTCAGGGTCGGCGTTCAAGGCCTTGCGAGGGACCTCAAGTACCAACTCGAAAGGCACCACAACAGGAAGAGAGAGCTCAAAATCAACTCCTGCCTGAGGCCTGATGTCCTCACATCTAAGATCATGCACGCACTCGCTACCGGCAACTGGGTAGGTGGAAGGTCCGGAGTCAGCCAACTCCTTGACAGGACTACGTATCTAGCTTCTCTTTCTCACATGCGTAGGGTGACAAGCCCACTCGTCAGGAGCCAACCCCACTTCGAGGCACGAGATCTCCATCCCACTCACTGGGGAAGACTATGCCCCAACGAAACCCCCGAGGGCCAAAACTGCGGCCTCGTAAAGAACGCATCCCAGATGATAGATGTCTCAGAGGAGGTAGCCGAGGAAGACGTCAAGGAGCTACTGGTCGAGGCAGGAGTAGACCCCAGTCCCGAGGGTTGGGCGGATGGTTCCAGAATCCACGTTAACGGAGACATATTCGGACTCCATAAGAGGCCGAACAAGCTTGTTTCCCAGTTCAAGCGTCGTCGTCGTTCAGGAAGGATAAGGCCCGAGGTCAGCATCAGACATGATACGGAAAACAGGGACGTCTACATCAACACAGATAGGGGCAGGATAATGAGGCCTCTTCTAGTGCTTGAGGATGGCACTTTGACACTATCCAAGTTCCACTTAGAGGGACTCGCCTCAGGAGAAATAAACTTCTCAGATTTGGTATCTTCTGGAGTTATAGAATGGGTCGACGCTGAAGAGGAGGAAGACCTCCTGATAGCCCCAAGGCCATTCGACCTTCCTGATGTTTCCCCTAAGAACAAACGCCCAATTGATCCCTCGATGGTCAAGTGGCTGAATCTTGGCGACGAGGAGATTTCCAAGGCCAGGCTCTCTGTCGATGTGAAAATGCCCGACGGCTCTACTGTGACCGAGAAGTTCTCAGTTCCACTCAATTATCATCAAGCAGACATCGATGACCTCAGGAAGAAGGAGAAGAAGGGCAACACGGTGCTAGTTTACACACATGTGGAAATAGATCCACAACTAATCCTAGGTGTTTGCGCTGCTCTCGTTCCATATCCCGAGCACAACTCCACCCCAAGGGTCACAGGCGGTACTGCGATGGTCAAGCAGAGCCTCGGCCTCCCAAGCGCAAACTACCGGCTGAGGCCCGACACAAGAGCGCATGTTATGCACTATCCTCAGAAGTCTCTAGTTGGGACCCGAGCAATGGACACTACCAACTTCAACAGCAGGCCAGGCGGCCAGAACCTAGTGGTCGCGATCATGAGCCACCACGGCTACAATATGCAGGATGCTGTTGTGATGAACAAGGCCTCTATCGAGAGGGCATTAGGAAGATCTACCTTCATTCGAACATACAATGCTGAGAATCGCAGATTTCCTGGAGGGCAGGAAGAAAGGATAGAGGTCCCTGGGACCGGACTCGATGAGATCAAGGGAATGAAGGCCTTCGATAGTTACTCGCACTTAGAGAGGGACGGCCTTCCCGTTCCCGAAGAGTTCCTCACGAGTGGGGGCTCAGACGCAGCAGTTCTAGTTGGCAAGACTAGCCCACCGAGGTTCCTTGAGGAAGCTCACGGCGCATTCCTCCAAGCGCAGGAAAGGAGAGAGTCATCAATGATGGTTCGTCACGGAGAGCATGGATGGGTCGACAATGTTTTCGTCACCGAATCGCTCGACTCCGGAAGGCTGGTCAGGATCACCCTCAGGACGAATAAGATTCCAGAGTTGGGAGACAAATTCGCAAGCAGGCACGGGCAGAAGGGAATAATTGGCAGAATCGTAGATGAAAGCGATATGCCTTTCACATCCGATGGTGTAGTTCCAGACCTAATAATCAACCCACATGCTATCCCTTCTCGCATGACCGTCGCTCACGTTCTTGAGATGATAGGTGGCAAGGTCGGCGCCATGGAGGCAAGGAGAATTGATGGGACCGCCTTTACCGGGGAGAAGGAAGAGTCTCTGAGGTCAGGATTGCTCAGAAATGGATTCAACCACACCGGTAGGGAGAACATGATCAGCGGAGAGACCGGCGAAGAATATCCCGTAGATGTTTTCGTTGGAGTGATCTACTACCAGAGGCTACACCACTTAGTCAGCAGCAAGCTACACGCCAGGAGCAGGGGGAGAGTACAGATCCTGACGAGGCAACCCACCGAGGGTAGGGCGAGGCAAGGAGGCCTAAGATTCGGTGAAATGGAAAGAGACTGCCTCATTTCCCATGGTGCATCAATGGTGATCAAAGACAGGCTTTTGGATGAATCAGACGGTTGGCCCCTAATGGTTTGCAACACCCCTAGGTGCGGTCACATCGCCTACTATGATTGGAAGAGGAGAACCACGGTATGTCCCTCATGTGGGGACAGGGCCGATGTGCATTCTGTGCAGACATCATACGCATTCAAACTACTCCTAGACGAAATGAAGAGTCTTGGAGTCGCTATGAGACTTGAACTGGAGGACCGAAGATGAGTGCCAGAAATGCAGCAAAGATCCCAAAGAGGATAGAGGCGATTAAGTTCACACTGATGGATCCTAATGAAATTAGGAAGATGTCCTCAGTGGAAGTCAAAACCGCTGACACATACAAAGACGACGGCCATCCGTATAAGCAGGGACTCATGGACCCCAAAATGGGAGTCATAGATCCTGGTGTAAGGTGCGAGACTTGCGGCAACAAGCACGACGAGTGCCCGAGCCACTTCGGGCACATAGCTCTAGAGCTGCCTGTTATGCATATTGGATTCACCAATTTGATCAAGACATCCCTAAAATCGACTTGTAACACCTGCAGTAAGATTCTGCTGCATGACAAGCCCGACACCCACCCAGTAGATCCTGAAAAGTCCGAGCAGGACTACTATGAGGAGAAGGTAAAGGATGTCATGATCAAGCACGGGGTAGGATCTTCCGAGTTCAAGAACGTAATCAAGGATATCGAGAAGGAGTGTTCCAGCAAGAAAAGGACAATTTGCATGCACTGTGGTAGTGAGCAGGGCAAGATCATCTTGGACAAACCATCTACATTCAAAGAGAAGAAAGATAACAAGGGCGAGCACAAACTAAATGCTCGTGACATCAGAGAATGGCTGGAGAGAATCCCAGATGAACATCTCATATTCCTTGGGATGGACAAGGACGCAGCAAGGCCCGAGTGGACCATAATGAAGGTCCTTCCAGTCCCTCCCATAACCGTAAGGCCCTCCATTACTTTGGACAGTGGTGATAGGTCCGAAGACGACTTGACCCACAAGCTAGTCGACGTTCTTAGAATCAATCAGCGCCTCAGAGAAAATCGTGACGCCGGTGCGCCCCAGTTGATTGTCGAGGACTTATGGGAGCTCCTCCAGTACCACTGTACAACATATTTCGACAATCAGACTAGTGGAATACCCCCTGCTAGGCATCGTTCAGGAAGGCCCCTGAAGACTCTAGCTCAGAGACTCAAAGGAAAGGAAGGAAGATTCAGGAGTAACCTATCTGGAAAGAGGGTAAACTTCTGCGCTAGGACTGTAATCAGTCCGGACCCAAACCTCGGAATTAATGAGGTCGGGATTCCCACCCAAACAGCCAAGGAGCTTACAGTACCAATCAGGGTTACTAGCCGTAACAGGGAGCAGCTAAGGCAGATGATCCTACGTGGCCCCGATGTCCACCCTGGTGTCAACTACATCATCAGAGGTGACAAGTTCAGGGTCAGAATCACCGATCGAACCAAGTTCATATGGTCCGGTTTCAGATGCCTTAACCCTGAGTGCCATTCCGGAAGTGAAGATGAGCCTTACACAGGATATAGGCCCGATCTCAATGAAGTTCTCCCCGCTCCAAACTTCCTTCCCGGATTGGAGCTAATGAGGCAAATGCGAAGAAACTCGATCGGGGACTTGGAAGAAGAGTGGGGCGTGGATCTAGAGGCTACCCTGAGGAATCTAAGGGGCGAGGACGAGAGGGGACTGCCTCTACCAGAAGCAGACCAAAGGGCCTCAATTTTCCACAGGTGGAAGTGGGAGATGGAGAATCCAGGAGAATACCTCCCGGAGCATCTAGAGGTCAAGTGCCCCCATTGTGGAAGCCCAGAAGTCGAAGATGACTATGGAAATGCATACAGCACCGATGTAGAAGACAGGCTGAGTACTCACGACTTGGACGGAAATCCAAAGCCCGGTGTAGTGGTCGAACGCCACCTAATTGATGGAGATGTAGCCTTATTCAACAGGCAACCATCACTACATCGCATGTCTATGATGGTCCACGAGATCAGGGTCATGCCCGGCAAGACATTCAGATTCAATCTCGCCGATTGCACGCCCTACAACGCGGACTTCGACGGCGACGAGATGAATCTTCACGTGATACAAAGTGAGGAAGCCAGGGCAGAGGCAAAGATTCTCATGCGTGTTCAGGAGCACATCATAACCCCTAGATACGGCGGTAGCGTCATTGGAGGCATCCACGATCATATTTCGGGAGCTTACCTTCTAACTCACGGAGACAGGGTTCTGCCGAAGAATTTGGTAATGCAGGTCCTAGGTGACACCAATTGGGATGGAGAGCTTCCCCCTGAAGTTGAGAAGGACGGCATTGTCGGATATCGCGGTAGCGACGTCCTAAGCTTGATCGTACCTGAAGGCTTCAATTTGGATTATATCAGCAGAATCGGTGACAGTGTGAAGGTCACTAAGGGAGACGTCTCAGGAACTATTGACAAGAGAGGTATCGGCGCAGAGGACGGAAGATTGCTGGACGCAGTTGTTCACACCCATGGCCCGGAAGCTGGCGCTGAATTCTTGGACAGGATGACCAGGATGACTATTTCCATATGCACATCGATGGGCTTCACTACGGGGATAGACGACGAAGACCTACCTCCTGAGGCCAAGGCCGAGATCGCGAAGATAAACCAGAAGGGAAGTGACGCAGTCGACGAGGAATTGGCAAAGTTTGGCAAGGATGGAAGAAGGTATGAGACTAGGCCGGGAAGGACTCCGATGGAGACCCTGGAGGAGAATATCCTGATGATTCTGGATGAGGCCAAGACCGAATCAGGAAATATCGCTAAATCATATCTTGGGTCAGATAACGCTGCTGTTATGATGGCAACATCGGGTGCTAGGGGCTCTATGGACAACCTCGCAATGATGGCCGGCTCTATTGGTCAGCCCAAGGTCAGGGGTAAGAGACTAGAACGCGGATACCAGGATCGCGTACTTGCGCACTTCCCACGCAATGCCAAGGGCGCCCAAGAAAAGGGATTCGTCGGCTCGTCATTCAAGAGGGGACTTGAACCCACGGAATTCTTCATGCTTTCTGTATCAGGAAGGGAGTCCCTCGTCGACACCGCTGTAAGAACGGCAAAGTCAGGGTATATGCAGAGGAGACTGATTAACGCGATGGACGACCTTAAGGTCGCAAATGACGGAATGGGTTCAGTAAGAAACACTGCTGACAGAATCATACAGTTCGAATATGGGGAGGATGGCATTGACCCAGCAAGAAGCCGTGGCGGTATGCCTTTCGATGTCTCACAAGTTCTTGATGATGCTCTGGGAGGTGACAACTGATGGTCGTTAAGAGTGCAACAAAGAAGAAGCTGATGGATCTTCAGATTGACGAGGAATATGCTCACAAGCTTGCAGACGACAGAAAGTGGGACGATGTAAAAATCCTAACTGCCGGACAGATTGCCCAAATTTGTGGAATTGACTCGGGAACGGCCCAGAGAATTCATGACCTTATGGCGGCTTCTTCCAAGTCAGCAAGATCAGCCGCTGCATCTACCGAGAAGACGATGGTGCGAAGGAAGTCAGCAGCATCGCGCCGAAGGCGCAAGTCAATGATGCCCCTTCAGTCCTATGACGCCGATGAAAAGATGGTCCAGGTGATGAGGGATATAGATCACCGGGACGAGATCTACATGCAACTCCAAGTGGCTTGCGAGGAGGAAAATCTTAGCCTTACGCCTAGGATGATCATGGATCTGACAGAGGGAATAAGGTCTCGTGGTGAAAAGAAAGTAACTCCTGCCAAGGCTAGGAAGGTGGTTCAATCGGCAAGGAACTCCCTAGCAAGGTCTAGTGCCGACCCCCATGAGGCAGTCGGAATTACCACTGCCCAATCCATAGGGGAGCCTGGAACGCAGATGACCATGCGGACATTCCACTATGCGGGCGTAGCTACGGTCAACGTTACACAAGGTCTACCAAGGATCATCGAGATTGTCGACGCAAGAAAAGCCCCGAACACCCCTACAATGAGAATATTCCTTGAGGAATTCAATAGCAAGGGTAAGCCCCTGAGGACGAATGAGAAGCTAGTGAGACAAATCGCCGCAGGATTGGAGGCCACTACAACCAGTGATATTGCAAACATAGACGTCGAGGTCGCACAGAGATATCTGAGTCTCAAACTCAACAATTCCAACATGCGACTCAAGAACATGAACGGTGCCGAGGTAAGGGACAAGTTGCAAAGAGCACTCAGGCTTTTCATTCAGGCCGACTCCGACGAGAAGCCCAAGGAACTCAAGATCATCCCCGGTGTTTCAAAGGAGCAAGACTTGGAAAATCTAGCCACAGATCCTCCTACCTATACTGACCTTCTACAGCTCGAAGACAAGATAAAGAAACTCCAACTGAAAGGAATCAGGGGGATCGAGCGTGCAAATGTTCAAGCCGGCGAGAATGAGGAATACTACATTTCCACAATAGGTTCGAACCTAGCTAAGGTCAGTGAGTTCGCAGGCATAGACCGTTCTAGGACATATACCAACAATATCAATGAGATCCACTCATACCTTGGCATAGAGGCAGCTAGACAGGCCATCATCAATGAGATGAGTGACACATTGGAGGGCGCCGGTCTGGACGTCGATGTGAGGCATCTCCTCATGGTCGCCGATGTTATGACCAGCGAGGGGGAAGTCAGAGCAATAGGAAGGCACGGAGTCAGCGGTACGAAGCACAGCATATTGGCCCGTTCGGCTTTCGAGGTCACAGTTACTCACTTATTGAGGGCCGGGATAATCGGGGAGCGCGATGAACTCAAGGGAGTAACCGAGAACATCGTCGTAGGACAGCCTATTGCACTCGGTACCGGCAGTGTTGATCTGTTCTACATTCCCGAACAGGCATGAGTAAAAGGTGGAATAGAGATGGACCTGGGTAGAAATCTAAAACAAGGCCTGAATACAGGAAAGATACTTTTCGGCCAGAGGGAAACCATGGGTGCATGCGACAAGGGAGAGGCAAGGCTAGTTATTGTGGCTGCTAACTGTCCTGAGGAATTTATTGCTGGAATGTCTGACAGTCATCCGAACATAACGGTTCACAGAGTCGGCCTAGTGAATAGACAACTCGGAGCTGCTTGTGCTAAGCCTTTCCCCGTCAGCGCACTTTGCGTCATTGATCCCGGACAGAGCGATTTACTTTCTCTGCAGTCTAATCTCTAGTCGAACTAGAGCACGTCTCCTCATTCTATGCATCCAAATGGGCGATCGGTGCCTATACCTTTCAAGCGTACTACCCCTACCTGAGCATGTGGAGGGGGCAGTTCGCGCACTACTCTCGTCAAGAGGGGTGAGGCTTGAGCCGCCCTCACTCGTAATTGAAATCCCAGAGTTCAGATTATTGGGCGTTGCAGAGAAAGTACCCGAGATTGGGGTTTCTGTCGGATCACCCGTCTTCGTTTGGCATGTTGAATCTGGACTGGTCCCGATTTCTGAGGCCGACTTTGAGAGGTGGTGCGTCGATGCACCCTTGGGAAGAAACTGGATTTTATGCGAGAGGGATTTGCCACAGGGCTTCGATGAAAAGTTACCATCCGGAGTTGAATTGGTAGCATGGTCGCCCGAGACACTCTCAAGGTGGATTGGCGATGCAGTAATTTCCGGCGAACTCGTGGCGAGCTCTCCAAACGAAAGTAAGGTGGAAAATTCAGAAGCCGAAGCTGAGATTGAGGAAGAAGAAATTACAGTGATTGTTCCTGCGATTGTAGATTTAGACTCATGGTTAACTCAATCAGGCAGGGAAGGCTCCCTAACATCCCCCGTTCTACTAAAAGCTAGGCTTTGGAAGATTGAAGGTTTATTGATAGGCCCCGAGGGAGATAAAATACCGTCTAGTTGGGAGCTAATTGAGGACCCATGGTCTTCTACACTGGCACTCAGTGAGTCAAACTTAGAAAATTCAAATTTGATGATAAGGATGATCGAACCTCCGTCCAGTAGGTGGTTGTCCGATGATTCCTTATCGGACAGGCTATCATCAATTCTAGATAAGAAGATACAAGGGGGGAGCGAAGAGAGCAAGGGCCCAGTTAGAAGCATAATGCTAGAATGGTGGAGAGCAGATACAAACACACTGTCGATGACGAATCGAGCTGTTGGAATTCCCGGATGGACAATAGATACCCAGGGGCGGGAGGGCGTAATCCTACACAGTGGTAATGGGAGGACTTATCCAATCCCAGTCTAGTCCCTCTGTAATGCCATCAGCTCATCGGTTGACAAGGTGTCTCCCGACATTAGCCTAGACATCAGGTCAGTAACTTCGGTCTTGCTCTCTCCTTCCGCCTCACCGCCCTCTCTTTCATCTATGGCTTTCATTAGGTCCTGCATAGAATGTATGCATCTCAGCGAAACAATATACAAATTATGCAGGGCATCGGCCTCTCTCTTAGACTTTGTAAGTCCAGAGTGCGCTGAGTTTGCTCGTTCTCTTAGCCTATCTACCTCATCTGAAAGCTCCACCATTAGATCGTGTGCCTCTTGGGCCTCCATCACTGCTTTCTCCACCCTGTTGTGAGCATCTTCCTGTAGTCTCTCAGCATTTCTAACCTTAGATTTCAGTTCACCCAAGCCACCACTCGATTTGTTCCTTTCAACTGCCTCAGTTAACTCCTGCTTGAGCTTCTTCATTTCTCTGAAGAACTTCTTCTCACTGGCCCCTGTGAATCCCCCCCTCTCATATTTTCTCTCCAGTGCATCCATCTTGGATCTAATCTTTGATGGCGGGGGGCCCGATGGGCGCTTCTCCCTTTTGCCGTTCTGTTCGGCCTCTGATATTCTAGACCGAAGCTCGGTTCTCACTATCTTGAGTTCATCCGATCTATCCGACCTCTCAATCTTCAAATCCTTGACCTTGGAATTGGCCACGTCTCTTATTTCCTTCTGGCTTCTAACCTCGGAAATCAACTCCTTGACCTGCCTATTCACCTCATTCCTACTATCTAGGTAAGTTCTAACTTTGGCATTGTACTCGTCTCTAACTTCCTTCCTTCCATCCAAATCAGACTCCATTGTTTGGCATAGGGGCTCGAACAGCTCTCGAACTTCCGAGTATTCCAAAGCAACTCCCCCTTAATTCCGAGATTGAAATTCCATATAAGGGCATAGCAGGGCGATTAATGCTAATCCTCCCTCTTACTGGCGAGATTACCCTTTCTTGGCCCTCTTCTGGAGACTCCCAGGCGCCTTCTTCGATTGCCGGTTGGCGCCTTCTCCTTCTCCTCTACAGGAGGTTCCGAATCCGATGATGCAAGATCCGAAAGGCTCCCCGATCCGAGTAATGCGTCCAACTCAATTGTGCTTAACGTACCACCCGTCTTTGCCTTGTCTTTAATTTCTGAGAATCGGACCTTCCTGTTTCTACTACCGGTAATTCTTCGATATGCCTTTACTCTCCCCAACTCCTTCCTAAGCCCCCTTCTTTCGGACTCAATTTTCTCCAACTTCTTGTCAATATTGGAAATTCTATTGCTAACCTTCCTGACATCAGATCTGGATATTCCTTCGGTCCCGATTCCAGACTCGTCAATTGCTTTGCTTGTGACGCTCTTCCGCTCCTCCTTCCCCTGGTCAAGTTTTGAAGTTATATCCTTCATTTTCTTTACACTAGCGACATATTCAGAGTGAGCCTTTTCTGACTCAGCCTTCACAACAATAGAAGCTTGAATTTCAAAGAATCTCCGAAAGGCGTCGAGCTCCCTAGGAAGAGTCGGCACGGCGGTAAGGTCATTGTCTATCGTTGTCAGCCTCCTGTAGGTTTCTGATAACCACTCGTTGAGCACGTCCACTGGGGGAGGGATGAGGGCATTCACTCGGTCCCTCTTAGATCTAGATTTATCTGCAGCCTTCCTCACTTCGTGGAATTTCCTCAGTAACTCCCTCCTCTCTGAATTGGCACCCTCAATCAGGCCCACTGCACCTCGAAGAATCTTTACTTGGCTTACTAGGTCACCCCTTTCTTCTCTAAGCTCCCTTTTTTGACTATCCAGTGATCTTATCTCTCTCTCAAGCCCTCCAAACATTTCCTGCAGCTCGTGACCGTCCAAATCTTCCAGATCCTCGAATGATGACTCCAATGTGCTACTCATTCCCCCTCACCCCTCGCTGTTTCATCCCCATTGCTTACCTTAGAGAACGAAGATGCTCCTCCAGACATGACCCTGTGCATGTCTGCTAGGAGGTCATCATGACCCGAATCGATATCTCCGAAACCGTCTCTAAGACGTCTCCGCCAATACTCAATTGCCTTGGAAGACTGGGACAGAAGCTCCTTGGCCCTATCCAATTGCCTGCGTACATCCCTTATTTCTTCTTGAAGGGAGGTCTTCTTCTCGTACAGCGGCTGAGCCTTCTTTACTTTCTCCAGCATCTTTGTATGCGCTCTCTCGGAATCTCTGAAGTTGGCCACCATTTCTCTTCTGGCCTCAACGTATTCAGCCATCTCGGGATTTGCGTGCTTCCTTTCCTTCAGCCATTTCTCATTCTCCTCAATCAGCTTCTTCCTCCGAGAGATCAACTTCCCCTCGGATTTATGGTCGAGCGCCGAAGTCTCTATTTGCGACTCAATTCCTTCGAGCTCTTCTAGCAGCTTCTCCTTCTTCCAGCCCGGATCAAGGTTTACCATCCCTCCTGATTCCGATAACATATCTCCAAATTCTCTAACCCTGGTTAGCAATGTTCTGCCCCTTTCCTGACTTTCATTCCTTTCCTTTTTCAGGTTTGAAACAGACTCATTGGCCAATCTATGTGATTCTATTGCCTTCTCGACTTTAGGTGAGAGAGCGTCCTCCTCCGCCTCTAGGTTCCTTATCACGCCTGGAAGCTGTTCTTCTAGTACCCCCCATCTCGCTAGTAGCCCCTCGGACAGCTCCTCGGGTTTGACCCTCAGTAGGCCTTCTGCGTCCATAACATCCGGCCCACCCGGGACAGTCGGTTAAAGGTCACTATGTGACCTTGACAGGGGTTTGATTGATACGGGCCCTTTTCCGAGCCAATACCATGGGTGAGTGCCATGGGGGCGGCGTGTTTTGCTATCTCGGACCTTTTTTGGTCGCCTTATTGGCATTTCTAGCAGCACCCGGCCTTACCATACAGGAGACAATATCCTCTGATGCTGAATTACTCCCCGAGAAAACTGTCCTAAATTCTGGAGACATAAGCAACTCAAGCGAACCTTCGTTCATTCCTGCAGGATCTAATGAGGTCGCAATAGTGGGAGAACCGGCTCATTTTGGAGACTATCTCACTGCCTCAATTCTAGTCCATAATCAAGGAAACTCTTCTGGGGCAGTATCAATGGTTATTTCTTTTGACAATTGGTCTTCTAACATCTCAGGAGAGAGCGTAACTATCACGCCTGGCTCAAGCCGCGACGTTTCAGCATCCTTCTCTCTGAACAGGACAGGGCAGGTTGATATTCAATGGGAAATCGTTAGCTCCGTGGATGCCGTAAGTGATGACCTCACTGGCACAATAACGGTAGACTCCCTTCCTCCTCAGTCCCTCAGCCTCATTGTAGAAAGTGAGAGCTGGACACTTTCGGACGGACTTCAGATTTCTATTTCCGTGCTGCTCTCAGATGGACACCCAAGAGACGTCGAAATTATTGCCGATTTGTTCAACATGGGAGTTCAAAGAGGGTCCCAGAGCCATACAGCAGATTTGTCGCCTGGAATTAGGGACATGTCCTTTGACTTCGGTAACCCCGATGTCGACTTTATTTCTTTCAGCATATTGCCAATAGGGTGGGTCCCATCCGAGCAAATAAGCGTCGATCACCAACTATCACCACCAGTCGTATTACCTTCCGTTTCTTCTTGCTCCACAGTGCCAGAAATAGCCATACCTGGAGACTCATTAATCATTGACTGTGTCGTTGCAAACTCAGGAGATTCTGCAACTCTTTCTGGTACGATTTCAGCAATCAGGCAATCTGATGGACTCATCCTCTCAACATCAGACACATCTCCACTTTCTGCGGATGAAGAATCAATCTACTCATTAGTTGTGCCCATGTGGCCAGATGAGGGAGACGCCATCGTTGAAATAACGTGGAATTCTGAGGGAATTTCTGCTATGCAGAGCATCCAAATCCAGACTCGCGAACCACCGGCTGAGGGTTTCAAGCTCCCCTTCGATACTTCCGCAGCGCTCCTCGGCTCTGTTATTGGATTGGTTGTGGTAATGGTGGTTCTTGCTGTTTGGAGGGTAATTTCAGAGAAGACTCCGTCTACGGACTCGGGAGGAACCTTCAAGCTACGTAGAGAGTCAAGAATTGAGAGAAGGGCCGAGGTTCAGAAGGTGGAAATTTCGTGTCCGTCTTGTGAGCAGAGGCTAAGCGTTCCTAAGTCTCATGTCGGCGGCGTCAAGTGCCCATCCTGTACTGTCCAATTTCAAGTTGGATCATCTGAAAATATTCCGGAGGGAGATGAGGATTTGAGTGAAACTACCCAGGCCACTGATCCCCCTACACCAAAAGTCTCCAGTTCAGCAGAAGAAATACTGAGTTGCCCGTCCTGCGAACAGAGACTGAAGGTTCCATTGGATAGGAGACCCGTCATGTCTCGTTGCCCCGCATGTAGGACTGAATTCATGGCTTTGAACGAGGAGGTGGATAGTTGATTGAACTGAGTGAATATGAGGAAATGTACCTCAAGAGAATGTTCGAGTTTTTCGACTCAAAGCCAGGTGCCATACTCAAGACCACACAACTAGCTGAACTCATGGGAGTGAGTCCAGCATCAGTCACTGAGATGATCCAGAGGCTAGCATCCAGAGATCTTGTTACCCATATTCCGTACAAGGGCTCAAGACTGACACCTGACGGATTTCATCAGGCGGCTAGAGTCAAGAGGAGAGAGTGTCTTTTGGAAATTCTCCTGTCTGAAGTTATAGGCTACACCGGTGATCTTGAGGAGGCGGCATGCAAGATGGAACACGATATGGGCCCGGACCTTGAAGCCGCTATCGATAAGATGCTGGGCTACCCCGAAACAACCCCATCCGGTAAGAAAATCCCGATAATCGAAAGATCAGTCGAGGTTTCTCATGAGGGATTGTTACTCCCGATCAGCATTATTCCAGTCGGCACGGATTCAATTGTTGAGATCATCGCACTAGAACCAGTGGAAAGAAAAACACTGGAAGGATTGGGAATTAGCATTGGCTCTGTCATAAGGAAGAATAAGTCAGAAACTCTATGCGACGGAAAAAGGATCGAGATGTCCAAGTCAATTTCAGGAAAGATTCTTGCAAGAGTTAGGAGGGAGTAGTTTGACTGATGAGGAAAGTCTGGATGATCTAGCCGATGAGATTTCGGACTTCACCCCTCCCGCTCCAAAGCTTGAATCAGCAATCAGGCACGACTCTCCTAGGGAAAGCGATTGGAAGGAGGTCGAATTGAGACAAAGGGAAGGATCCCTGATTACACTGGACAGGGTTTTGATAAGCGGAGGGGCCCGCTTGATCTTACTTCTCCCACTATTTGCAATCGTTCTATTTGGTGCAGCTCAGTCATACGGTGAGAACGACAACCAGTGGTGGGATACTCACCTCATGGAGGCCTCTGGTGGACTTAGCCTAGTTTCCGCTACATACGCATTAACACTGCTAATAATAATCGCAGATATCGCTCTACTTTCATCCCTGCTAAGGATGATGTCTTTTTCTCGTTCGATATTCCACCAGGAGGCAGAGTCATTGACCTCATCAGGAATTACCTTCCGCAGCTCTCACGGTTATGCGGAGATGAGGGCCACAATTGACGGCTCAATTAGACAGGTGACCGCCACCTCATCTCTGATGATTATTTCTGCATTACTTTTGGGCACCAGTCTCTGGCTCTCGAATGATGACACAGGGATGCCGATATTGATTTCATTATCCACTGGGTCCCTATTGGCGGGACAGGGGGTACATTTGATTTCTCATCGTGAAAGATTCAATTCATCAGAGCCATGGGGGATGCTAGATGCGTTCTCACCACCCATTCATCCAGCACTTCTGAATAGGCCCTTCAATGACGTCATTAAAGCACATATTGACCCCCTCCTTACTATCAGGATTTCCGAGTACATCAAAACGGTAAGAGGGGGGCTCAAGGAAGGGGTCGGAATCTCCGAGCTTCAGGAATCCCTCCTTCATCTATTGCACCTGAGGAGATCGTCATTAATTTCAGAGTCAGAGTTTAGAGACTCCTTGGGGCCCTACGTCGAGAGTTCTGCAATTGACGGACTTTTCAACCATCCAGAGCTAGGCGAGGAAACATGGGATAGATTGCTAATGCATGCGAGAAACGAATGTAAGCCATTCTTCAGGCTGTATGATAGGATGAGGATGAGGAGGGGAGTTAGTAAGTCCGATGGGGGGTTCTGGTTTGATGTTGACATGGAGAATTTGGTAGTTGGCCAGGCCAATCTATTCGCATTCGTGCTCAATAGGAGCGGCGAGCCCCGTGACCTTTTCCTGAAGATTCAGACTCCCGACTTCAAACCCAATGAGTGCGTATACAAGCTCAGATCTCAGCCACTGGACCCTTCCTTCGACCCCATGTCGTCCACTTCCCTTTCATCTGAGATGCAGGAAATGACCAATCACACCGGAATCGTATGGCAAAGTTTGCTCCCCTCTATAAAGGGGGAAGCTACTGTGACTGTAAGGCTCGAGGACGACTCTGGAAATCTGATTTCTGGTAGGGTACTTAACGTACAAGTTGGAAACGACCTAGCCACCAGACTGAGGAGGACACTGGGTGCAATGTTTATGGCAGGAGCCGCAATTGTCGTGCTTTCCCCAATAGCTCCATTCGCCGGCTCTTTATTGGGGTTGTAAGAGATAGTTCCATTCAATAGTGAGTCCCACTTCGAAGACTCGTGCAGAGTGATGAGAATAGCCCTGATGATGACCTCAGGACCAGGCTTCATGCCATGGAAACTCGACTGAGGAGGATGAGGGATCAGAGGTCATCCCACAATGAATCCGCTAGAAGGGCAGCAGACTCTAGGGATTCCGTTCAAGAGCAGGGGAAGGAGCTCAGGAAAGCCATCGAGGATAAGCTAAACGAGCAGAAAGAGGTCAGGTCAAGGGCCAAGGCACATCAGAATCAGAGGGACTCGATTCAATCTAGAATCAGGGAAATCATCTCCAACAAGAGAGGCAAGAAGGGAGATGAAGGCAAGGCAAAGACAGGAGTCGTTGCACTCTCGGAGACTATAGCAAGGATTAGCAGTATCGAGAACAGGATTATGACGGACGGGAACCTCACCCTCAAGGCAGAGAATCGAATCCTCAGAGAGCTAAAATCATTAATTGCAAGGAGGGATGAATTGCTCCCTGCTGCGGCAGAGTTTGAGAGTATCAAGATAGATCTCGGCGATTTGGAGAGCACAATACAGTCTCTCAAGGCAGAGGCCGATGCTCAGCATAAGGCCATGACGGATGCACACAAGGAGGCAGACGCCATATGGGAGGAAGTAAAGCCCATGCTGGAGGAGAGGGATTTCCTCAGATCAGAGGGAGATAGGCTGCACTCGTTGTTCGTGGAGTCTCGAGAGTCTGCAAATAGCATTCACACAGAGATCGAGGCGCTTCTGAAGGAGGTCAACAAGGCCAGAGATGAGATGAGAGCTAGGAGAGAGGAGAGGGAAAGGGCCATCAAGGACCACAACCAATCTGTGAGGGACGCACTGAAAACTCCCGATCAGGATGAGGAATTAGCAGATTCATTGACCGAACAACTCCTCAGCCAAGGGAACCTGACCTTGGGAGGTTCGATGTCGGGCGATGCTGAAGGTTCACCTGTCGCCAAGGAAGAGAAGCCCTCCAGTCGTAAGAGGGTGCGTAAGCCCAAGTCATTCAGGGGCCGTTGAGACGGTTACCAACCTCGATCTTCCAGTCTGACTTCTAGGTCGTCCAACTCTAATCCAGGCATTGCCTCTCCTACCATTTTACAGGCGTCTCTCACTATCGTGGGATCATCAAAGTGGTGTGTTGCCATAACTATGGCTTCTGCGGTGTTTGTCGGATCAGAACTCTTGAAAATTCCCGATCCAACGAATATTCCATCCATTCCATGACTCATCATAAGGGCCGCATCGGCAGGGGTTGCAATACCGCCAGCAGAAAACGTAACCACAGGAAGCCTGCCCAATTCTATGACATCACCAAGTACGGAGGAGACTTCTTCTCTGAGATCAGCCATAGAACCAAAAGGAGTCTCCCTGGTAATAATTGGGAACTCCGAGGAAGCCTCCATCCTTCGGTATCCTTTCATGATCGTATCAATCATATCTTCCCTTCTGACATCAACCGTTATGATAGCATGTTCAATTTCCGCTTTTACGAGCCTGGCATGCTGAACAGCACTAACGACATTACCTGTCCCCGCCTCACCCTTGGTCCGAATCATTGCCGCCCCTTCAGCAATCCTTCTTACCGCCTCTCCTAGGTTTGTGCATCCACAAACAAACGGTATTGTGAAGTTATTTTTCGCTATGTGGAAGAATGGGTCTGCTGGAGTCAATACCTCCGATTCGTCAATCATGTCAACCCCCATACTTTCCAAAACTCGGGCCTCCTCGTCATGTCCAATTCTTGCTTTAGCCATCACCGGTATGCTGGTAGTATCGATAATCTCTCTAATCATGTCAGGATGGCTCATCCTAGCCACTCCTCCCGTTGAACGAATGTCCGCGGGAACCCTCTCTAGTGCCATTACTGAAACTGCGCCCGCATCCTCAGCAATGTGCGCTTGCTCCGGTGTAACCACATCCATCACCACACCTCCCTGCTGCATTTTGGCAAATCCCCTCTTGAGGAGCTCGGTTCCATGCCGCATTTCGCCAATGTCCACCGTACGTGCCATGCTGTTGCCCCGCACTAATTTCTTCATGAACCTATTTCCTCTTGAATGAGGATGGATTGTGCCTAACCTAGTACTGGAGAGTCACCTTCTGCAATCGGCAGATCGGGGGATTCATCCTCATTCCTCTCTAGCCATTCTTCAAACTCGTCAGGAAGATCCGTGTCTGCAAATATTGCCTCAACAGGGCACTCGGTTACACACGCGGCACAGTCTATGCATTCGTCTGGATCAATGACCAGATATGTTTCGGCTTCCCTAAAAGCCTCTACGGGGCAAACTGCGACGCAGTCTTGGTATTTGTGGTCCACACAGGCACTCGTTACTACGTGCGTCATATGCCTCGTAGTCCTCTCAATGATTGAGACATTTGAACTCTTGCTTATGCGCTGGCTTCAATCACTCTTCGGAGCATAGTTTCAGCATTAATCGAGAAGCCACATCGACTGGATCCTCCCCTGGGTAAGATTCGATCTTGAATGTTCCCTTTGCAATCGATCCACGACTTCCAGAATCAATCAGCGATACTCTGCCCCTGCATAGCTCCGATAGAGATATTCTTACATGGATCGTTTTCTCTCCATCTATCCTCATACCGATTCCTTCTTTGGACAGCTCATTTAGGACTTCCTTCCCAAGTCTGCCAAAACATCTTCGAGCTTCCCTCTTTTTTTCGGTCCTAGCCATAGCCACATGCTGCGGTGATCCATGAAATGACTTTTCTTTCGACCAAATTACCTCACAACATCCCCCCGTGAGAAAATTCAGTCCACTTTCGATCATTTCTAGATCATCTACACCACTTGCATGGACCCTCCATGTCGCACTAAGTAGGCCCATGTTATGCGCCAAGGGACAGTACACTTTGAAGCCTCGTAGGGGGGCGCCTTTCATTCCCGAAGGCTTTGCTTCAAATAGTAAGGGCAGGTCGCACGGCCTGCGAGCGGGGAAGCCCCCGAGATACGAGGTCGTTGTCATGGCAAAAGGCGCAAAGGCAAGGGCAGCGGCACGTAGACAGAGGGATAAGTGGAAGTCCAAGCGCTGGTACTCAATCAGGGCCCCTAGGAATCCTTGGTCTTTCAGGGTAATCGGGGAGACTCTGGCAGAAGAGCCAGAGATGCTAGTAGGACGAAATTTCGAGATTATGCAGAACGAACTTGATGGCGACTTCTCAAAGATGCACGTAAAAATCAGGTTCAGAGTCGTTGATGTTCTTGGTGCAGACGCTCTCACCGAGTTCATCGGCCACCAGATTATGCAAGATCACATCAGAAGGCAGATACGGCGTGACAGGGGGAAAATTGACGACTCAGTAGACATTGTTACCGATGACGGATTCTATGTCAGATTCAAACCATTGATCATCACCAGGGAAAGAGCAAAGTCCAGTCAGAAGAATGAGATCAGGGCAATTGCTAGGAATATCATTCTGAAGACGGGTGCTTCATCGACATGGGTAGACATGCAGAAATCGGTAATGGACGGAGAGCTGGAAGCCAGAATCAAGGAGGGGGCATCTAAGATTACACCGATTCGAGCTGTGATGATTCGGAGAACTCAACTAATCCAGTCCGGCGTAGTGGTGGAAGAGGGACCGACTCTTGAGGAGATTCAAGCTCAGGAGAAGGCCGAAGCGGCTTCCGCGAAAGAGGAGGAATCAGATGTTCTCGCCGCTGCTGAGGCATCCGCCGAGATATCCGAACCATCAGATGACGATAATACCGATTCCGAGTATGAGGAAACAGCCTCTCCTTCCGAAGGGGATGCCGATGAGGTAGTTGACTACAGTTCAATGAAGGTAGCAGAACTAAAGGAGCTTCTAAAGGCCGCTGGAAAACCAGTTTCCGGGAAGAAAGCAGACCTAATAGCGCGTCTCGAGGAGTAATAATATGGCCCGCATCGCGGTGCTATGCGGCACAGGAATGAGCTCCTTGGCTAGTGAGATGTCAGACTCCACTGACATCGGTATTTCAAGGGTAAGGATAGATACAGATTGGGGAAGCGTCCCATCATCTATACTATCTACCGAGTTTGGAGACATTGTTGTAATAGACAGACATCACTCCGATGAAACACTGCGGACCCCTCCTCACAAAATCGAACACAGGGCAAATGTTCAGGCTATTGTTAACAGCAATCCAGATATTGCGATGAGTATCAATTCAGTGGGTTCGATGCAAGAAAATTTCCCACCGGGGACTATCGGAATTTCCTCTGATGTTCTAGATCTCGCAGTCAGGCCATGGACCTTCCATGATGATGACGCCAAGCACGCCGACAGGACATCCCCTTTCGATTCAACCGCATCGGAGATTTGCAGAAGGTCACTAGAATTGACCCAGGGGCCAACTCCCTCTGACCTCATAATCGCTCAATGCGTGGGCCCTCAATTCGAGAGTCCCGCTGAGATAGATGCTTTGGAGAAACTTGGCGCCCATGCAGTTGGCATGACGTTGGGCCCCGAGTCAAGGCTCATGTCCGAGACAGGGATCCGTCATGTCGCACTAGCCTGCTCTTCGAACTGGGCTGCTGGAAGGGAGCCAGGCGACCCTTCTGCTATGATCGATCATCATGCCGTAGACTCCATGGCCTCTTCTATGAGGGGCAGTGTAACAAACTGCCTTTTGGCGATTCTAAAATCAATTAATTAGCCAGATAGTACTATTTCTGGAACTATGTTGATGTGGCTCCTTTCATTCCGACAACCATGGAAAGGAAGACCACCGTGGAAGAATGGGTATCGTCAGAGGCTTCACTGGTCCCCGATGGATCATGGTTGACGATGATGGCAAGAGTCGCTGCATTCCACCACAAGCACTCATTCTCCTCGGATGAAAATCATGGTCACGATATGGGATACAGAATAGCGTTGACTGTGGAGGAATTGGGAGAGCTATCTGCTGCAATAACAAAGGCCAAGCCCCATTCCCAGGCAGCAGAGGAATTGGCTGACCTATTGATACTCATATTGGGCCATTCTCTAGCGATGAAAGTTGATTTAGAGACAGAATTCCACAAGAAGATGGACAAAATTATGCTTCGAAAGGCAAGGAGAGGTAATTTGGGAATCAGAGTTACCGAGTATGGGTCAGAAGATTGACAAAATTCCTACGCCATGGCAAAATAAATGCCCTACACCCAAGTCGAAGCACTATGCGCACTTGCGCCTTAGCCATTACGCTCTTGATGGTGACTACCACTATTTCGGGATGCATCCATTTGGATGAAGCCTCCTCTGATGTGGTCGATGAAGATGGCACCGAACCACGATTCTTCGTCACGGGCCCAAGCGGTCTCCCTGTTGATGTACCACCCCTGCCCCTAAGTTTCGTATTCAGTGATGTGGGAGAGACTGGAAAGGAACCCAGCATCGGCATCACTTCGAGTGGATGTATTTTCTTTATCGCCATGGAGAAGGTGATGAGATCTTGTGACCATGCCCAATCATGGGAAGAGACTCAGGATCCCGTACAGTGTTCGCCTACTACCAGCGACCCCTATGGCTGGGTCGATCCAATCACGGATCGCATCTTCAACGTGCAGATGATTGGTCTTGAGACTTCATGGATATGTTGGAGTGATGATGATGGCGACTCTTGGCTAGGAAATCCACATGATTCAGGAACCACTCCTATCAATGATCACATCAAATTGGCAAGCGGCCCTTGGACTAGTGAAGGATATGGTGCGTTGGGACAATTTACTTCGAGCTTCTACGAAACTGCGGTATATTATTGCTACAACAAATTAGTTGGGATATTCTGCTTCACAAGTTTTGATGGGGGGGCAACCTTTGAAGCTGGTGGGCAGATTATCGGTTTGGCAACTACCAACGGAGGTCTGCATGGAGCGATTTCTACCGCTCCTGATGGAACGGTATACGTCACCCCCAGAGTAGAGACTCCAACAGTTATCGTCTCCAAGGACAATGGATTCTCATGGTTTCAGAGAACGATGGGAGAAGATGTCAGCACACCTTATCCCCGTAAGAATTCGGAGGTCTCGACTGATTCAGCCTCCAACGCATATCATATATGGACAGGTGCTGATGAGGGAGTTTACATGTCCCGTTCAACCGATTCTGGTGAATCTTGGGAGCAAGAGAGCATTCGAATTTCCCCGGTCGAAGTCATTTCTTCGGTATTTCCTCAGACTGATGCTGGTGACCCGGGACGGATTGCAGTAATGTACCTTGGAAGTGAGAATTATGAGATGCTAAATCAATCAGACATCGATGGTAATCCCTGGGACGGGAATGCCCACTATGCACCGAACAATGTTACTTATCATCTCTATATTACCTACAGTCTGAATGCTCTAGACTCAAACCCTGTCTTCCACACCATGAGGGTGACCGACGATCCGGTACAGGTAGGGAGTATCTGTCTAAATAGTGGGGATTGCCGTGATATCGGCGGTTCAAACAGGAACCTACTGGATTTCAATGACTTACATATCGACAGAGAAGGGCGCGTTTATGTCGCCTTCGCCGATGGCTGCACCGGCTCGTGTGCAACGAATAATAATTCCAGCGCAGAGGACTCCAGAGATGGCAGGGGTTCAGTCTACTATCTGGGAAGCGGCCCTAGCCTTTTCGAATCTCAGGGGAACCTAGCCGAGTTCATTGTGGAATAAATCAGCGTCATCATCGAAATAACCCGCTATCCATAGGCTCAACAGTATCCCTCCTATTTGTAGAAACAATCTGATCACGTGTCCAGTGGGGGATAGGGAGGCCCCATCGCCAAGTTCTACATCGTAAATCCACATGTACAGATTGGCCGGATACAATAGAACTAGAAGAGCCGCGCTTGCGTATCCTGAGTCCCTTCTAGTTCCCGGCAATATTAGGCCAATCCCAACGAGCACCTCCGCCACTCCGCTAGCAAGGACCCAGAATGTAGCCGAACCCAGTATAGGGGGAACAATCGGCTCGAACCAGGCTGTATCGGTGAAGTGCATGATTCCAACATACAGGAAGAAAACCCCCCCCGCGGTCGAAAGTGCTCCACGAATATACGGAAGCAGACTCATTCATACCCGCTTCCATACAGTGTAAGTGGTGGCGAACTCATCATTCGTACCATTTCTCTTCCCATCAGATACAGAGGTCACCCAAGCATCCTTATCCCACTCAGGGAAAGACACCTCGCCACTGTCACTAGTATGAACAGTAGTGACGTGAATTTCATCCACCCTGTCTAGGAACATCGAGTAAATTTCAGCACCACCGATGACCCAAAGCTCATCACTTCCTTCAGCGAATGCCAGCTCTATTGCCCTGCCAATGTATAGTGCCGTCTCTGCCCCCTCCTCATTCCACGACGTGTCTCTAGACATCACTATATTGACCCTCTCAGGGAGGGGTCGAAATGAATCTGGGAGGGAATCCCATGTCTTCCTGCCCATTACTACTGAATTGAAGCCATCTCCAATTGTCAGCTCTTTAAATCTGGCCATATCTGTCGGGATCTTCCAGGGTAGACCGTTGCCCTTCCCGATGAACCCATCTTCGTCCATCGCCACTATCATTGCAATCTTCATTCACACACCTCATACGGAAATTGGGGCGGGAATATGAGGGTGATGCTCATATCCCTCTATGCTTATGTGACCGTATTCGAATTCGTCAATCTTGGTCACACTCCCATCGAGGACCAATCTTGGCAACTCCTTCGGCTCCCTAGAAATTTGTTCTCTAGCCTGCTCTAGGTGATTCATGTACAAGTGACAGTCGCCTCCAGTCCAAACAAATTCTCCAGGCTCCAGTCCGCATATTTTTGCCATCATGCAGGTGAGGAGGCTATATGAGGAGATATTGAACGGAACTCCGAGGAATGCATCAGCACTCCTTTGGTAAAGTTGGCAGGATAGCTTACCCTCATTTACATAGAATTGGAAGAACGCATGGCATGGCATCAGAGCCATTTCCCCTAACTCGCCAACGTTCCAAGCAGAGACGATAATCCTCCTACTGTCGGGATTGCACTTTATCATCTCTACCGCCTCCTCAATCTGGTCAATGATCCTGCCATCAGTTGCTTCCCACCTCCTCCATTGCTTGCCATACACAGGTCCTAGATTGCCATCTTGATCGGCCCATTCATTCCAGATTCTCACTTTGTTTTCCTGTAGGTAACTGACGTTTGTCTCGCCAGATAGGAACCAAAGCAACTCGTGTATAATACTGGGCCAGTGGACCTTCTTAGTCGTGATAGCAGGAAATCCTTCAGAAAGGTCGAATCTCATTTGATGCCCGAAAATTGACTTGGTCCCAGTCCCAGTCCTGTCATTTTTGTCGACCCCCTCCTCCAATATCCTAGTCAGGAAGTCAAGGTATTGCTTCATCTCCATCGTTCGTTGGTAGGGAAGTACATCAAGGATGCGGAGGCTACTAGGGCGCCCCCATTAGCTCCAATGTCCCCATTAACTGGTCAGTGTACTTTCTGAACAACGCCTTTTTGATAGAACGTTGGCCATGCTCATCTACTCTCAGGAGGCTTGCAACCTCATCGTCGCTAAATGAACCACCCTCTTCCATGGATAGCCATTGTGAGAATTTTATCGGGCTTCCGACATGAACATCAACTCTTTTCCAGAATCTTATCCAATTGCTTCCCGGGGTCATCACTTCCCTTGTCCCTATCAGACAAATTGGGAAGACGGGTACATCTGGGAATCGTGCCGATAGTCTGGCAACACCTGTTTTCCCGGGTTGGAGGAAAGGGGGCTTTTCCCTCCTAGACCTAGTCCCCTCTGGAAACACCCCTACAGGATAACCGGCAGAAAGAACATCCGATGCACGCGCGAGGGCGTCCCTCCCTCCCGACTCCCTGTAGGTCTCTATCATTCCATTGCTTTTCATTATGAACCTGTTTGGCTGTTTCTGAAAATGCTCCTCCTTTGCTAGGTAGAATACCTGCCTCCTAGCCGCTAGGATCTTCAAAATAGGGTCCAAGTTGGAAATGTGATTGGCAGCTAGAATCATCGGCCCCGAGGGAGGAAGCCTATCAACTCCGTAAATGTGCACATTGAAGAAGGTCCTAACAATTGGGGACAGGAATCCTACTAGGAATCTGTATAGAAGAGGGACCTTGAAAGGTTCCCCGGTACCTTCTAGTTCGACGCTCTTCGAAAACAAGCTCACCGACTTCTCGGAGAGTTCTAGCATGCATCGACATCGAGCACGGGTGTTTGACTGTTTGCGACCGCATGAAAGCGTTCATTGCTTTCTTTTCATCCCAAGGTCTATGCGGAGGCATGGCGTAGCGGCCGTTGCGATTTCCCTAATGCTCCTTTTTCCGGTCTCTGCTCCGGGTGCAGTCGGCGAATGGACTGACGACGGTTGGCTGAAGAATCTGATTGGACCTGAGAGATTAGAAAATGGAGATGAGTTCGGATGTCACGGTTTTGAGGGTGTTTCAACAGTCGAGGAAAATTGGGTAATCGAGGCTTGTAAGGAGTACCTGACAGGGCTGTCCGACTCTTCAAGATGGGGAACTGATCCTGTTTCATTTGGCATCAATGGGGCTAAAGTCGACCAAGATACAGCCGAGTCACTGATAGAGTCGGGTTTCAGAATCGTAGGAGATATGGTCTCAGAAGCCCCCGATGAACTTTCCATCATGAATAGAAATGGTGGTAGTCTTGAGAAGAACTCGGCAAACATCGAACTTCTTGAATCAGCTGAAAAGGACTCTCTTGTGAGTATTTGGTGGAGGGCTCGGATGGATGATCTGAAGCTAAGGGAGGACAAGGATGCAATGTCATGGCTCGAGGAGCAGGATGTTTGGCTGACAACGTGGGGAGAATGGTACTTCCATCAGCAATCAAGCTCTGAAATTGAGGTAAATCTGGAGGGCGAGTCGATTGTCGTATCTCTTCCCGATGCCGACTCGCTGTGGGCTGTTCCAGGCTCCGTAAATGTCCAATTTGATGGCTCTATTTCTGAAATATTGTATGATTCTGGGGCCGCCTTTCCCGAGATCGGGGTTAGCGAAAGGAAGCTTAAGGATGGTTGGAGAGAGACTGAAACAGGAATCATCCTTACGATAATGCCAGGCTCATCAATAAAAATAATTTTGGAATCCGGAACAGAATCAATCTCTTCTTCGCCCCTTGTCACTTTCAATGACTTGCACCATGCCGTGACCGTAGTAGGGCACCACACGACGAACCTTTTCCAGTGGTCCTCGGACTTCCAGGAGTCCGAACTCACATTCACGTGGCTGATTGAGCGCCCCTCTGAGGAACCCGTCAATTGGGCCCTGCCCGTAATTGCACTAGGGGTAATAGCCGCAGTTCCAATAGCAATAAGGAAGATCGTGGAGATGGACAAAGAGCCAGACCATTTAGAAACTACAAACCAACTTCCGGACCAGTAATTTCTACTCCGTTCTCCTTCATCATATCGATTATCCCCCTTACCACCGATGGAGCGAGGCTCTCTGGGGCATGGACCCCTGGGGGCAGCATCCTCGGGTCCCTGAGCCAAGCCTCCACGCATCCGACTGTAACGAGACCGGTTGTTCGTGCCATTGATGACCCGTCATCACCACCGTAATCGCTGACTTCCCATCTGATATGGTTCCCGTCATTATCCACAACTACAACTTCTAGCCAAGTGAACTCTGGGTTTTTCGGATTGAACCACCAATCTCGAAGCAACTCATCCTCATCAAGCGTGCCTGCATCTCGCTCATCGATGAATTTCTGTATGTGACCAGGCCACCTTACTGTGTATTCTGACATTTCGACTGCCGGTATGGAACCAAGTACCGAGCGTAGACCATCCGTTAGGAAGGCCTCCATCACGCCTCTTTCCGGGACCTCTATGGTATGCCTCTCCGAGAGGGCTGGAAGAGAAACCTCCTCGCCGTCCCTCACAACTCTCGCGGGGCGGGTGTACTCTGCGATAACATCCTTCGGAGAAAACGGCGCCATGTAGTTCCATCCTCCTGTCGGGCCAGTTGGGTTGCCCCCTACTCGCACTTCGGCCTTCTTCAATGGCCCCAAAACCCTGTATGCCTCGGCCAAAAGCATGTTGGATAGACCGGGGGCTATGCCGACATCCCAGAGTACCCTTCCCCCCCAATCCCTGGCTTTCTGGTCATCACGGTCAGGAGTTTGCTCGCTGAAGCTCAGGTCGACGGTCGGGTATCTTTCTTCGGCTAGATTCGTGGTCAGTGCGTGACCAATATCGCCTGGAAGCATATTCACCACAATGTCGACATGTTCGAAATCCGACAGGTCAGTTTCCAATGCATCTCCTTCGTGGATGAAAATATTCGCATGTCCCAAGATTTTCCCATTATACGGGTCAATATCGTGTACATGCACCTCATGGCCCCTGTCGGCCAGAGTCCTTGCTACGTAGGAACCGACAAGCCCGGCCCCAAAGCAGTGTATGACGGCCACGAGTATCCCTGCCCACTCGACTCTATTGCCCCTTCGGTCGGCATTTTGTGTGCAATTTTCAGCGATGACTTGATTGAGTGACCCACAGGCCACGTTGCATGGCAGGTGATGGCCTCATCGATCCATGGTCCTCAGATGATGAGACGGACTACTCCCGTATCGTGGACAAATTCGGCCTTGACATGGTGGACCCCTCTTCCCTTCCAAATCCTGGGATGCTCCATAGGAGAGGTATTGTTTTCGCACATAGGGACCTCGACGTAGCACTTCGGTGCATTCGGGACCAATCTCCTCTGGGTGTCCTCACGGGACTCATGCCTAGCGGCAGGATGCACCTCGGGCATAGCATGGTTATTGAGCAAGTCAGGTGGTTCCAGGATAATGGGGCGGACATAACAGTCGCCGTTGCAGACCTCGAGGCACTGGCCACAAGGGGAACCTCTCTACAATCGGGCAGGAAGACAGCAATAAATGAGTATGTGCACAATTATGCCGCCCTAGGTCTAGACCCGGATTCAACCAGTGTGTACTTCCAGAGCACAAGGCCAGATGTCCAGAGGCTCGGATTCACACTTGGTAGAAGGACCAATCTATCTGAATTCGAGTCAATATACGGATTCTCCGGGGACACAAATCTCGCTCACGTTCAAGCACCCCTCGTTCAGGTGGGGGACATCGTTCATCCCCAGCTGGAGGAGTATGGCGGTCTGAGGCCAATAGTCGTCCCAGTAGGTATTGACCAGGATCCACATCTACGACTTACTCGAGACATAGTTGGTAAAACCCATTGGTTCAATATCAACCCCAGGAAGTCTGGAGGCCTCAACATATCCCTTTCCGTCCAAGAAGACAACTCCTCAGTATTCGGGGTAGGTAATGGCGGAAGGGTTGACAAGGAGGCCAGAGATGCAATTTTCGCCCGAATCAATGATGCAATTTCCCCTCTAGGCTTTGCCGATATCAAAGCTAACCCAAAGCATGGGATTTTGGAAGTCCCAGCTGCCACCTTGGAAGACAGATCATCCATCAGAATGCATCTTCTAGCACTGGAGAGGGAGCTTGGGGGAATGGGCCTAATGCACCCCTGCTCAACCTACCACAGGTTCGCTTCAGGAATGACAGGAGGAAAAATGTCATCTTCCAAGCCTGAAACTACCATTTTCATGGATGACAATGCAGAGGACATGGCTAGGAAAGTTAAGAGGGCGATAAGTGGAGGCCAGCCTACCGTCGAGGAGCATAGAAGACTTGGTGGAGACTGCTCAAAGGATATACCGTTCCAGTACTTACAGTTCTTCTTCGAGAATGACGATTCGGCACTCATGGAGGTCAAAAGGGAGTATGAGAGTGGAAGAATGTTAGCAGGAGAAATGAAGCAGCTATGCATAGACAAGGCTGGAGAATGGCTATCTGAAATCTCCGAGAGGAGAGATGCATGGTCAGATAGACTTGACGAATTCCTAGCTCCTGACGCTAGATTATCATAACATCTCATTAGCATCGAAAACGGGGTAAACTGGCCCCGAGTCAAGAGATTCAGCCTCCTCTTCTCCAATTTCCCTTGATATCGCATCATCATGCAGGATTTGACTATGGCCGACTGGGTCTAGGAGCTCAAGAGTTACTGACATCTCACCACTCTTCACGGAGTCAATACTAGCCATCATATCATCGCATCGAGATAAGATTTCTCCATCCTCACTGTCCCGTTCTGCTTGCCTTCGTATCGTCCCTATAGCCTCCTCAAATCTACTCATGACTCCCTCAATATTGGAGACGTAACCAGTGGAACTACCTCCTGGAGAAACTTCGAGCCCAAGCTCCCCGATTCTGATTGTGCAGGACGATGAACGTACAACTCTGGTGCTCATATGGTCCTCCGAGTCGATCACAAGGCTCCAGGCCCCAGGCTTCTTGCCATCTGCAGGAATGAAGTCTGTAACCTTCCAACCACAGTCTCCGCAGACCATCGTAATTTGAGTGTGTTCACCAAAGTAAGGTATCTCAGAGCTGTGCGCAATCATCCTCAGGCTCCCCTCTTTGGAGCAAACGGGACAGTCTTGCTCAACCACACTCTCCACAATAAAACCTCAGGATTCAATGCCACTAGCGAATGTAGGCGGCAATAGAAGCAGCCTTCTTTCACCTAGCCTGACTACTTCTCCCGAAAGGTCCCCTTCGACAAACCTTTGGATCTTATCAACTGCCACCCTAAGCTCCAACTCCCTATTGAGGATATTACTCATTTTGACAATTACAATATCTCCCTCTGAAACCCAGTTCATCAATGATCCAATTCCTGTAAGGTCATCTAGATCGGCTCGGTGCACTAACGCATCGTCAGGTGCCCTTGGAACAGGTGCATCCGGGTATCTCTTCCCAAGATCATGGTAGTCTTGTCCAGGCTCAATTAGCCCTCCCGGGCTATCGAACTCAGGCACCTCGATCCATTTGGGCTCAGACCTTTTCTGCCTCGCCATGCATCTCGTCGGAGCTGGCAATCCTTGAGTTATACGGTCCATTCAACCACAAGACTGCACTTACTGAGACTTTTGCATTCACCCAACCCCTCTCCCCGTCGCATTCATAAGGGGTCGTCATGAGAGGGTGCTGTCGGGGAGTTCTCTCGGCGGGCGATATTATGGACGCGACTACAGATGCGGTAAAGACCGGGACGAGCACTCTAGGCATCACTTTCGATGGCGGAGTCGTGGTTGGAGCAGATCACAGGGCCACAATGGGCCATTTCATTGCAAACAAGAGCGTCCAGAAACTATTCGGAATTTCTGACTATGTCGCTTTGACCACCGCAGGTCTCGTGGGACATGCACAATCACTCTCTAGGACACTTTCCGCCGAGTTAAGGCTCTATGAGCTAAAGCACGGCAAACCAATGACAGTCAAGGGGGCTGCCACCCTGACAGCAAACATTCTGACTGGGAGGCCCCATTATGTTCAACTTCTAATTGTTGGAGTGGATGACTCTGGGTCCAGCGTTTACAGTATTGACTCAGCCGGCGGCTCAATTCCAGATGTGTACTGTGCTACTGGTTCAGGAAGTCCCTACATGTACGGTGTCCTAGAGGACCAATTCAGAGACGCGATGTCTGAGAAAGACGCCCTGAAGGTCGCTGCCAAGGCCCTACTTGCTTCAGCCCAAAGAGATGCAGCCAGCGGAAATGGAATGGATCTCGCAGTGATCACTCCAGAGGCGGGTTTCCGCCTTCTATCAGAGGAAGAGGTCTCCAACCTCCTCCAAACACTATGACACTCCCGCAAAGTGCCACCTGCCAAAATGGCAGAGTCATTCTCTGCGAGAGCAGAACCAAGGAATTGAAATTATGAGGCTAACATTCTCCGAAATAAAAAGTAAGATTGGGAAGATAGTCCCCAATGGCATCGATTATGATGTCGATCTAGAGGCAGGTTCCATTGCAATCATTACCACGCAGCCAGAGTCTTTTGGAGGGGCCGGAGGGGAGAATCTCACGGTGAAGATTGCCAAGACCATAAAGAGAAGGGTAGTCATCAGACCTCACCCCACCATGCTCTCAGACGAGCAAGAAGTAAATGACGCTGTCAATAGGATCATTCCATCTGAGTCCCAGGTCAGAAGAATCTGGCTCGACCCAGCACTTTCTGAGGTTACTCTAGAAGTAGACGACCCCCAGTCTGCAGTAGGTCCAAGGGGCTCTGTGGTACAGGCGCTCAGGGATGAAATAGGCTGGCTCGTAAATGTAGTAAGGGCCCCTGCAAGAGAGAGCAGAACTCAGACGGATATTAGGCGATTTAGGAAGGAATTGGCTGAGGATAGGAAGTCACTACTTAGAAAATTCGGAACTAGGATATACAGGCCCCAAAGGCCGGGAGAAAAATGGGTCAGGGTCACGGCCCTCGGTTCTTACAGGGAAGTAGGCAGAGCCATGCATTTGGTGACAACTAACGAATCTAAGGTTCTCGTCGATTGCGGTGCAAAGCCAACAAACAACAGGAGCGAGGTTCAACCATTCTTTGCAGCCCCAGAGATGCTTCCTCTGGATAATATCGATGCGGTGGTAATCACACACGCTCACGTGGATCACATTGGAATGCTACCAGTGCTGTTCAAGTATGGGTATAAGGGACCTGTCTACTGTACACCGCCCACTAGGGACCTAATGACCCTACTTCAAATGGACTACATCAAGGTCGCCAAAGCTGAAGGGAATGAGCCACCATACTCCAAGGCCGACATTCAAGAGTGCATCAAGCACGTTGTGGACATCAATTGGGGCGACAAAACGGACATCGCTCCCGATGTTAAGATGACGATGGAAAATGCCGGTCACATTTTGGGCTCGTCAAGCGTGTATATGCAGATAGGCGAGGGAAGGGAGGAGCACAGACTACTCTTTTCAGGCGACATAAAGTACGAAAAATCATGGTTGTTCGATGCAGCAACAGTCCGATTCAACAAGGTAGATACATTGGTCATAGAGTCCACTTATGGGGGGCCTCAGAGCATTCAACCAACTAGACAGCAGGCAACACAGGACCTCCAGGATCTGATTGTCGACACCCTGGGTCGGAAAGGCAAGATTTTCTGTCCAGTATTCGCAGTGGGTCGGTCACAGGAGGTTATGATGGCCATTGATGAGCTATTCAAATCTGGAAATATTTCACCGGTCACAGTATGGTTGGATGGAATGATCTCGGAAGCCACCGCCATACACTCTAGCCATCCAAATTATCTGAATAGGGATCTCAGGAGTAAGATGCTAAGGGGCGGAACGGAGAACCCATTCAACTCCACGTGGTTCAAGCAAGTCGAGTCAAGGGAGCAGAGGGAGTCAATATTACTGGATCCAAATCCCTGCATAGTCCTAGCAACCAGCGGTATGATGACTGGCGGACCAATTATCGAGTACTTCAAACACTGGGCTCCCGAACCGGGTAACACGTTGTGCTTTGTTGGATATCAGGCATCCGGTACCTTGGGTAGGAGGCTCCAGGACGGCCATTCACAGGTTCCATTGATAGACAAAGGCCAGACCCTAATGGTTGATGTCAGGAGCAATATGGTGATCATTGATGGATTCAGTGGACACTCCGACAGAAACCAGCTAATGGACTATGTTTCATCTCTCAACCCGACACCCAGGAAGATCCTCTGTCACCATGGGGACCCACAGACTTGCAATGCCTTCAGGAAGGGACTCAGAGAGAGGTTCAAGGTACAAACCTACGCACCAGATAATCTAGAAACTCTCAGGCTACTTTAGTCATAGTACCGGACTGTCGAAGTCAGAGTCACCTACTCTGGAAATCCCCTCATCTCCGGAGTCTTCGCCGTCCCAGTAGTCACTCGTCTCACTACCATGTTCTGACTTCTCCTCCGCGATAGGCGCTAGAGCCAAGCCCAGAGTAAGGGGAGTCAGAAGTAGAAAACCCCATGTCTCTGTTGTCACATAACCCTCCGAGACAAACGAGGCAACAGAAAGAGACACAAGTGTCGCCGAGGACAGCCAACCGAACGCTACCCGGGCACCTCCCATGATGCCGAATCGGCATTTCATACATCAGTCAACCTCTTGAACCGCGAACTATGCCTAGTTACATGGACGATAAATGGCTCCTTCTGAGGTGTCCATGTGGGAATTTCTTCGGCGCACCTTTTGGTGGCAGGTTATCCTGTACGCGTTGCTCTAACAGTACTGACATCGTCACCGTTTCCTCTCACCCATCACCAGAGAAGCTCGCAGAGGCCGTTTCGAGGTCAAATTTGCCCAAGGAACTCTCGGCTGAAGTTACTGAGAAGCTATCCAGGGCAGAGTCTAGGCACATGAGAGCCAGAAACAGGGAGTCGAGTAGTTTCGAATCCATCATATCCGCAATGAGAAGTGCCACTGACTGTGATGGCATCATGACACTGAGATCAGTAAACGAGTCACTGGTTGAGAACGGCCTGACCGAAGTAGACGTATGGGAACTCATCAACGATGCCGAGAGGGAGGGAATACTGCATAGGGCCGGGGAAGAGATGTGGGGATGGGTCCAGTAACCTTCATCCCATATGCGCCGTCCCCGGGAGCAAGGGGCCCGTGGGTTAGTCTGGTCTATGCTAGATGCTTTGGGAGCATTTGACCCTGGTTCGAATCCAGGCGGGCCCACCACTATTCAATAGTCGAAATCGCTTCTATATCAAAAATTGAAACCGCGACTCCGAGGGCATCTTTCTTGCTAAACCACCTGGCTTCTTCAATCTCGTCGTCTTTCGGAACTATCTCGCTATCTTCGAATTCCCCCTTGCACCTGTAGGTGAAAGAAACCCAGTTTATCCCATCCTCATTGAAAATCTCTTCTCTGATTATAGCGCCGTCATCCTCACCAAATGCCTCGCCATTCTCCCCCTTCGGATCATCAATCAAAATCTCTATTCCCAGCTCTTCCATGGCTTCCCGAACAGCGGCCTCACGAGGATGCTCACCATAGTCAACAAATCCTCCCGGAAGGGTCCAATATCCTTTGAAGAATCCACGAGAAACCTTGGCCATCAGGACTTGACTCTTGGAATTGACGATCATTACCTTCGAGACTACCCTATGCATACTCCTGTACACACACTCGCGAGCCAAGGGGTCCACACAACCATCTGAAATTAGAGCATCTTTCCAAGTCCATTTTTCAGGCCATTCAATTCTGGGAAGAGCGTAGACGACATCGAGTATTTCCTCTCCAAATTTGACGCGATTGACTCTTCGCTCATCCCATTCTATCCCCATTGAACGAACTTCTTCTTCGGTCGGCAATCTTAGAATGACATCACCAACTCTTCCCATCACTGCTTTGTGAGGACCAACTCCATCCAAGTCAACGAGCAGAACTTTCCCATCATGCTCAAGGTAGAGCGAGCGTTCCATATTTCACCCCATCAACCCAAAAGTTCGCTAACTGCACTCCTCTCTTCTAGAAGTGCTGCGATATTTTCGTCAATTTTTGATTGTGCAAATGCATCTACAGGAAGATCTTCCACCACAATCACGTCTCCATTTTCGCATCGACATGGAAAACTGAAAACGAGACCCTCTGGGACCCCATACCAACCTTCCGAAGGGAGGGCCATTGATACTATACGTCCATTCGAACCTTGCCACCAGTCGCGCATGTGGTCAATTGCAGCCGAGGCTGCCGAAGCAGCCGAGGACGCACCCCTTGCTACGATAACGGCCTTTCCTCGTGTTGCTACAGTTTCTAGGAAGGCCCCTTGTAGCCATTCTTCGTCGAATATTTCTGTCGCCATTTCGCCATCGATAGTAGCGAAACGCGGGTCTGGATACATTGTGTTTGAGTGGTTTCCCCAGATGAAAACATCATTTATGCTAGAGGCGGGCACCCCTGCTCGCTCAGCCATCTGCCCGACCGCTCGATTTTGGTCGAGGCGAGTCATAGCGGAAAATTGCCGGGAGGGGATTCCTGGCGCGTTAGCACAGGCGATTAGCGCATTCGTATTGCAAGGATTGCCAACTGTAATGACTTTCACATCCGATGATGCTACCTCGTTAATCGCCTCTCCCTGGCCAACGAAAATTGGACCATTTGCAGCCACTAGATCAGACCTATCCATGTCCTTCGATCGTGGCCGTGAGCCAACCAGAAAAATCGCGTCTGCCTCATTGAACGCAATATTGGGATCATCCGTACCAACGATCCCATGCAATAGGGGGAATGCAGAATCCCTCAATTCCATAATTACCCCGTCCAAACGTTGCATGCCCGGCGGTATCTCCAGTAGCTGAAGAGAGACCGGCTGATTCGCCCCGAAACAGTCACCACTCGCGATTCGCCATAGCAGTGCATATCCAATGTTTCCAGCTGCGCCAGTAACAGCAACACGAATTGGCTTTTTCATTCCATTTCCCTCAATGTCCGTGACATCAATTCCCCCATTTACTCTTCCCATATGTAGCCCTCAATCTCCGGCAATAGGATGGGAACTTAGCACTTTGCGATTATTCGCCTCTCTGAGAATCATATTTCCCGCTAATCTTTCTCTGAAACCTCCTCGCCGACGGCTTCAATAAGCGTCTTCTTCTCGAATCGCATATGATTGGGCCTACGGCCCAACAGGAGTGATAGTAATGCGCTTGGGAGTAGTGAAGGAACCAGAAGGAGAAAATAGAGTTTCGATAGTTCCGAACTCCGTTACGAAGCTAACAAAGCTCGGTTTCGAGGTACAGGTTGAGTCCGGATCAGGAAACCGGGCTAACCACTCAGATGAAGAGTACGAATCAAAGGGTGCAGTGATAGTTTCTCGTGAATCTGCAATGTCTTCAGACATAGTGATATCAATCAGGATGCCCGAGACTTCCTCTATGGGGGAGGGCAACATTCTGGTATGTGTCGCTGACCCGTTCAGAAATCCCGACAGAGTCCGTGAGGCAATGAATGCTGGAATCACACTGATGAGTATGGATATGATTCCAAGGAGGCTTTCAAGGGCCCAATCAATGGATGTCAACTCCAGTCAAGATAACCTCGCCGGATACAAGGCAGTTCTTCTGGGGGCTGCACATGTCCCGAAGGGGATACCGATGATGACAACAAGCGCTGGAACAGTCAAGCCAGCGAAGTTTGTGATAATGGGGAGCGGTGTCGCCGGGCTACAGGCAATAGCAACCGCAAAGCGTTTGGGCGCAGTGGTTTATGCTTCCGACGTCAGGAAGTCTGCTGCCGAGCAGATTGAGTCAGTTGGCGGTAGATTCATCGAAGTGGAGGGAATGGATGACTTTGAGGACGAGTCTGGCTACGCAAAGCCGCTTACCCCTGAGTTTATTCAGAAGGTTAACGATACGGTATGCGAGGTCGCAAGTGACGCTGATGTCATAGTAACCACAGCCCGTATTTTCGGTCGTCCGGCCCCTATAACCGTACCATCCACAGCAGTTGACTCGTTCAAACAGGGCTCTGTAATAATTGACATGAACGCCGATGTCGGCGGTAATTGCGAACTCACAGTTCCAGGAGAGATCACGAGGGAGCATGGGGTCACAATAGTCGGAATTGAAAATCTAGCTGGAACAATTCCTTCGACCGCCAGCATGCTATTCTCTAACAATTTGACAAACTTCGTCGGCAGTTTGGTCAAGGACGGCAAGTTGGAGTTGGACATGGAGGATGACATCTTAGTAGGTGCCTCGGAAGGATCTGACTTCCATATTCCAGGGATGGGTGGCGTTCTGATTTGCTCCGATGGAGAGGTTCACCCTAAGCAGTCTAGGTTGGCGGAGGTGGTAGGATGAGCCTTACTCTCGGAGCATTGGTGGGCAGCATCACAGTTTTTGTGTTAGCTATTTTCCTTGGATTCGAGCTAATCAGCAAGGTCCCACCCACCCTGCACACTCCTCTGATGTCTGGGGCCAATGCCATTTCTGGAATTACCATAGTAGGCGCCTTGATTTTGTCAAACTCCTCGTTCAATGGTGCAAACACTGACGTTGCAGCCTTGTTGGCCTTCGTTGCTCTTGTCATGGCCACAATCAACGTGGTTGGTGGCTTCATGGTCACGAATAAGATGCTAGGAATGATAGCTGGAAGGCGTAGGAAGGGTGGTGAATAGAATGGTCGAGCCAGTAATTTGGGATATCGGCTATCTGCTATCAGCATCATTGTTCATTATAGGGATAAAGAGACTATCAAGTCCTAGGACTGCGCCTGAGGGGAACAGCCTCGGTGCAATGGGCATGCTATTGGCGGTCTTGGTCACATTGGCAAAGCTCCAGACAGAGGGAGTAATAGGTTGGGAGTTGATTGTTGGAGGACTGATCATTGGATCAGTAATTGGCTACTTCATGGCAACCAGAGTAGAGATGACAGGAATGCCTGAACTGGTTGCACTCTTCAATGGATTCGGTGGCGGTGCTTCAGCATTAGTCGGACTTTCCGAGGCTATGAAGAGAATCCAAGAAGCGGACATTCCGGATCCCGGCGTCGAGCTCTATGCGATCTGGATCGCTATCGGGTTGTCCGGGATCGTAGGCTGGATTACTCTGACGGGAAGTCTGGTGGCCATGTACAAGCTCAAGGGAGGATTCACAGTCCCATTTTCTGGCAAGTGGATAAGATTCCCTACTTGGGGGCCGCCGTGGCTTAATTCCGTCAAGGCCCTTCTACTGGCCGCATCATTCGCGCTGATATGGATGACAATCCAAGAGCCTTCTGATCAATCATGGATTTACGCATTGGCGTTGACATCAGGACTTCTTGGGATATTGTTTGTTATGCCAATTGGAGGTGCAGATATGCCTGTAGTAGTCAGCCTCTTGAATTCACTATCCGGAATCGCTGCAGCGTTTACCGGTTTCGTGATTGGTAACAACGTACTAATCATCGCCGGTTCCATGGTAGGTGCTGCTGGACTGATACTTACATTCATCATGTGCAAGGCAATGAATAGGGAGCTATTCGATGTACTCTTCAAAGCCTTCGGAGGCTCAGGGGAGAAGGATCAACTGACCAGGACCAAGGTCGGTAGCGACCCCGAGGAGGTTGCGATGGTTCTTGACGGCGCTCAGAGAGTTATCGTGGTGCCTGGCTATGGCATGGCTGTGAGCCAGAGTCAGCATGCAGTAAAGGAATTTGCAGATCTTATGGAGTCGGAAGGGTGCGAGGTTCTGTATGCGATTCACCCCGTGGCTGGCAGGATGCCTGGGCACATGAACGTCCTTCTCGCGGAGGCAAATGTGCCTTATGAGAAACTGATAGAGATGGACGACATCAATTCGGAGTTTCCGGATTGCGATGTAGCATTGGTAATCGGCGCAAATGACACTACTAATCCAGCTGCTAGGACTGGCGAAGGCCCATTAGCAGGAATGCCAATACTTGATGTCGACAAGGCGAACGTTGTTGTCATCATTAAGAGGAGCCTTTCCGTGGGATATGCAGGTGTCGATAATGATCTGTTCTATATGGATAAGACGATGATGCTATTCGGTGATGGTAAGAAAATGATGAATGACCTCAATTCTTCAATCAAGGACCTATAATGTGAGATGAACATCATGAACCCAAGCAACGGTTATGAGTCTCTCACCGCCGAACACAGTTTGAAAGATGCAATGAACTCCCCAATCAAAAGACTAGTCGCGGTTAGCGTCGTAGTTGCACTATTGGCAGTCCCCGCGATGGGGATGAGCGCCGGTCCCAGTTACGAGAACGGAGATGGCGATCCAACTGTCAAGTACGGATGTTCGTGCCACAACAATGGGGCTACATCAGCCAGAGCAGTAGTGATGGTCACAGGTGTCCCAGTAATGTACGAGGCTAATCAATCCTACGAACTCACCATTACTGTAGCGGACGCACTAACCCTTTCTGGGGGTGATGGCAATGAAAAGGCAGGATTTTTGATGACTTCTGATTCCATCGGGGTTTTCAGTTGGGAGGAAGATCAGGATATCAGACAAGCCGATGGCGCCCCAGACGACATTTCTCACTCAGACCCAGACTCGGATGGTATCTGGAATGTCGTCTGGACAGCTCCATCTGATGACGTGGGGCCTGTATATTTCTGGTTAGCCGGAAACTCTGTTGATGGGGCAGGAGTACCAGATGAGTCAGACTACTGGAACATCCTATCTTTCTCAATAAATCCCCCTGGAACTTTACCATCCGGTGAATCAGGCGCCACCCTTGATACTAGGACAATATCAGTAGGAGACTATGACACGTTATTCGTCATAGAAGAGTCCGATGCCCAGAGGGAAGCAGAAAGGCAAGAGGCACTATCTCACGCCGTTTTCTCACAGGGTAACTTATTCTTCTGGACGAGCCTTGTAGCCCTAATTTTCGGGGCCCTTCTCCAACGAGAGATATTGGAAAGAAGATATGACGATGGACCCGAGTTCCTGGCTATGGAGCTGGCGTATCCGCAGGCGATCCGGAGATCGCTACTCAGCATCGCTTCCTTCATCGTTGCTGTCAGATGGACTGCATCAGACTCCGCGATATACTTCCCACCACAGGCCGTCGTCAAAGAAGGAACTAATGTCACCGACCTGACTGGTTTCTTGATAGGTTGCGCTTTCTTCACAAGCGCGATGTTTGCCTATGGAGTATATAGGACAATACTGGCAGCAAGAGCCGAACAATCAGTTAAGGATCGCTTGTGACATGTCCGAATATCCCCTACTCAGTTCCGAAGGCAACACATACTCCCATCTCTCAGAGCTTCACTCCGTTTTCAGGAGGACCTCATTGATCCTAATTATCTCAGCCACACTGTGGTCTTCAGTGTCTTCTTCAATGATCAACGCGTGGATTTCTTCACTATCCATTGCATACCCAGAGTATGGTATGGCTATCTACTCACCAATGGGGTGGATAGAGGTGAGATGGACTTTGATACTGCTACTATCTTCACTTTCAGTACTCCCCTTTTTTTCGTTCTTTATGTACAGATTCGTCAGTCCCGGGCTTTACAGAGATGAGAAGAAGTGGTTTACAGTTGTATTAACCTGCTTCTCTATTATTGCGCCTCTGGCCACAGTGGCCATTTGGACATGGGGCGCCTCAGCACTCTTCTCCCTTTCTGAATCCCTAGGTACAATAGAGGGGGTCGAGCACAGGTATGACGTTACTCAAATAATCTCACTATCCATAGGAATAACATGGATCGTTTTGATATGTTCAATCACGTCAATTTCTCTCTCAATGTCAAGATTGCTCCTCGGCTCGGAGGGAGATGGTACTAGATTTAGAATCAGGCTCCTCCTCATTTCCACAGGTATCCTCGTACTGACTCTTCCCGTGTTGTATGACGGTCTTAGGCTGACTATATCCATTGTTGCAATCCTTTTTGCGGACATGTCTTCCAAGATCGTGCCTGTTCGTCGTTCAATGACGCCTGAGTAACATCCATCAATCTACTCAATTCTACATTTACTTGAAAGCCATCCACGATACCGGAAAGTCGTGAACTCGGCAAGATATGCGACTGCATTGGTCCTGCTTCTCCTAGCAGCGCTGGTCAATCTAAACCCGGATATCGTAGATCCGTCCACTGACTCCCGAATAGATGTCAATGTCGAAGAGTCCAGACTTGTTGGCTTGCAAGAGGCCGAAGAATGGCTTGTTTTGAGGGTCTCCTTTCCCGGTATGCCGCACTCCGACCCAAAAATTGACAATATCTTCGATATTGACGAAGACGGATCCCCCCATTTATCCGCGTCCCAGTATGTCAGACAGATGTCAGGAGGATTGTCATCATTGGAGGTTACACTCTCAGAAGATGTCTGGGTCTCCCAAATGGATGAAGGATACTGGGGCACCGACTCGCCAGGAACTAGGGACTCTGGACTTGACGGCAGAGGCGTCGAGGGACTTGTTGAGGAATCAGTTAAAGCACTACTAAGCGGTGTTAATCTGTCCAAGTGGGACTTCAATGACGACGGACTTGTGGATAGAATATTGATTCTTCACTCGGGATCTGCTCAGGAGTCGGGTGCATCTTCAGACTCAATATGGAGTCATTTCTCAGAACTCCAGAACCCTATAGAGATGGGAGAGTGGACAATCGGCCATTACACAATCTCATCTCTGGATTCTGGTATGGGTACCGTTGTTCATGAGATGCTTCACCAGATGGGTGCACTAGATCTCTATGACGTCCATTCAGAGCTCCCCTCGAATACATGGAATGGCCTAGGGGACTGGGACATAATGGCAAGCGGGAACTGGAATGACAATGGAAGGACCCCCTCTATGCCAGGATCAGCTACACTGGATCTGATTGGAGCCTCGGGCGTCATTGAGGTCGATACGACAATCGATGCCACATACGAAATTTCACCCATTAGCAGTACCTTGGGGGGAACAAGGATACTCTCCCTAGAAACCGCACCAGGTGAGAGGGTACTAATCTCACTTCGTTCGAATATGGGGTTCGACTCAGCATTGCCTGGTCACGGGATATTGGTTGAATATCAGGATCTGAATAACGGGAACTCCGCTGACAACACCGTTAACCACGACCCAAACAATGCTTGGGCTAGAATTATTGAAGCCGATGGGGATGATGCATTGCTTAGGAATAGAGACTCTGGAAGCGAGGGGGACACCTTCTCAGTTAACGACTCATTTGGAAACACAGGCATCAAGATTAATGATAACAGAGGTAGGTTCGTGCATTGGACTGCTGTCATTACTAATATTTCCAATAATTCAGCATCAGTGGAGATTTTGACTCCAACTGATCCTACAACATCAGTACTGACTCAGAGAAATCCGATACAACTCCTCGAAGGCGAGTCATCATTCGCCACTGTATATAGCTCCACTCAGTGTAATCTAATCGTCAATGTAAGTGCAGACTTTGGAACTCCATCGGTGGTTGAGGTAGATATCCCCGCAGGATCATCCGATGTACCAATCCTACGTTATTCCGACACACCCCTATCCTTGGGAACATTGACGGGAACCATCGGCTGCGAGGGCGAACTCCCTGTTTCCATAAGATCGGACTGGCAAAAGATAGGAAACAGGATACCCCCCCAATCTCTCGAGTCGGTGATCAAGTGGGACGAGCCATCCTCAATCTCTCTAGACTTGGAATTCGAGGGGACAGGATCAAGGGATTATGACATCGGAATAGAGGGCGCGGTCAGCAGAATTGCCACTATCCCTCATCAGGGAGAGCTTTCCTCAGGCGACTCTCTTATTGTTGATGTAGAACCAATGGGCCTGATGGAATCGGGGATGTATGCCAGAGGGCAAGTCGTATTTCAGGACGAATTCGGCTTGGAGCAAAGGATAGACATACTGCTAATTGCAGAATCCCCATTCACCGGAGATGGTTGGCTGGCATGGCTTTCGACTCCATCAAACGGACTTCCGATAGTTTGTATTCTCCTAGCGATATCTGCGATTTCAGGATCAAAGAAGAAGTAATCACCTCTTGCTTGGATTACTCCATCTGGAATCCGCTGGAGGCCTTGAGACCTCAATAAAAACCCAATTTCCAGCTCCCTCGTATACCGGACAGATCCAATGCTTGTTGACTCCAGAGGCAAGTCTGGATGTCAGACACGCCCTCCCCCAGTCGGACACTTCCTTGCTTCTATCATCGGGGTCATTGATTAGCCATGGAGCATGGTCCTCACCCACAGATCCCGTGTAACACCTCCAGGTCGTCCCAAATTTGAATCCCGGACGTGTATTGAGTCCCCTCCCTAAGAGCTCCTTCAACAGGCTAGCGGTTCTTGTCATCCCAAGCTCAGTATCCACCGGTCCCGTAGAGACACTCTCTGCGGCGAAGGTGGTTGTTGGGCTACCCATGGCGTGTACTAGCTCCCTCTCCACCCAGTCTATCTGTCGACCGCCATGGACGGAAACACCGATGGTATCAGATGGCCACTCACTTACATCAGCGAAGAACGCGCCGCCCGTGAACGTTTCAGAGTACCCATAGCATGATATTTCGACGAAATCCTCCTCATTCGGCGGTTCAAGCTCCCCCGAGGGATCAGCTAACGAAAGACGGTATGTGACTACTGACATCTCCTCATCAATTACCAATGACTCTGCCACCCTCCCTCTATTTTCTACCTCTTTTGTCCATTTGTAAAGCTCAAGCTCATCAAAACTATCCTCGGATGTGAACCATCTTACCTCAGAAACTGGCGGGTCATTCCTAGGATGCTTGTCTGACTCCCACCTAAGCCCCCATGTCTCATCTGAGTGCTCTAGCCCCATGCCTTCGAGGTTTCTCCTCAGGACAATCTTGTTCCCAGGCACCCTGAGGGCCTCCAGTATGGCTCCTTCAGGTATTGCCTTGGGGTCTTCATCGGATACTCTGAGTATCCAGTCATCACTGGGGAATTCAACGTGTCTGTGATCTCTACAGAAAATCATCTCAGATGCCGTGAGAACCAGCCTCCCGTCTGGAATAGGCCTTCCTATTGCGGACTTATGCCACAACCTTTCGGCAGCGGGCCCGTCGTAGATCCACCCCCCCTCGACACGTTCCATGCCATTACGATGGCGTCTCAAACTTGATTCCGTCGGTCTAGTAAGTATCATTCGCTTCTACCCTCGCGCAATGACCATGGGGTTGACGGATGAAGGAACAACTGAGGCCGAGACGTTAAGGAGACTTGGGTCCTTGATTGACGATGTCGAGGGTACGAGAGTGACGCTCATCGGTGATGTGATGCTAGATAGATATCATCATGGATATGCCAATAATCTGAACTCGACCGCTCCCGTCCCTGCGTTGAGAATTATCAAGTCAGAAGAGTCACCAGGTGCGGCTGCCCATATAGCGAGAGGACTAAACTCACTTGGGATGGACGTCGATTTCTTCTCATGTGTTGGCGATGACGATGAAGGATCAAAGATTCTTGAGAAGCTCTCAGGAGATGGTATTTCCATACAGGGAATTTCAGTGGTACCCAATCGCAAGACTCTGACAAAAATTAGATTTTATGGCAGTAGGGAGAGCCTTCTGGACCAGAGTCAGGTACTACTTCAGGCTGATAGAGGCCCCCTGGAAGAATTGAGTGAGTCGATAAGCGACGGCTTAATTGATGCCGCATTGGATTCAATGCCCAATAGCAGCGCAATCGTACTTTCTGATTACCATAAGGGGGTTATTACAGAGTCAGGTGCTTCTAAGCTAATTTCCAAGGCCAAGGAATTAGATCTCCCATGCATAGTAGATCCCAAATTAACAGGCCTGTCTAGAAGCAAGGGTGCCGACGTCGTTATTTTTGGAATGAGGGGCCTAGAACTCCAAAGGAGGAGGCTGATGCTTGACGATTTGTCAGATACAGCATCCGAGCTAATTGCCACATATGATTGGGGGGCAATTCTGGTTCTCGGTGGTGTGGATGGAATCAATCTATATCTCCGTGAGGGTGAGGAGCTTTCCATTCCTTGTCGCGCAAACGCTCCACGTCAGCAGATAGGCCTCCATGACGCAGCCGCTACCGCCCTAGCAGCCGCTCTAGGGAATGGCCTTGACATATACGATGCAGCTTCTCTCGCAGCGGCTGCCTGCGAATGTGTACTGACGGCAGAGTCTAGCCACGAATTCGTCAATAGGGGAACTCTGGGCATCTGGTTAGAAGAACTATCCTGGAAGCTACAGATTTCCGATAGGTGAGGAACAATAATCCAACGGGTTCAAGACGTATCCTATAGGGCCACGAGCGTGAACCGTCAGACCCTGCTCTTTGCTATAGCTATTCTACTAGCAATATGTGCAATACCCTATTCGACAGCAGCCGAGGACGGAAGCACCTCATTTTTGGGTTTCGACGAAGACAATGGGGTGCACATTTCCGAGAATGCTTCGATCACTGGATTCCTCGTTTCATCGGTGGAACCATCACCAGAATCTACATGGTCAATCACTGACCAGGCTTCTGGTGTGACCCTCCCTCTTGGGAGCGGCACGACATCTTTTGGTGAACCTCATCAATATGGGAACTTCATGAAATGGCCATGGGAGGTAACTATCGATCCGGAAAATTACGGAGACTGCTCATGTGTTCTCCACCTGACAGTTTCCTATGATGGCCAGGACAGTATTTCTTCTTCTCTTGCAGTATTCATTGGAGAACCCACTGGAGTAATACTGCTACCTGAGTATCCATTGGGGGACTCATGGACAAGGGGTGAAATTGAATTCTCTGGGTGGTCCGGCACCAATGAAATATCAGCAACACTCGGCTTCTCTGTGACGCACGCAGGATCTTTTTCCGAAACCTGTCTAGATGGTGGGGAAGTCGACGACTCTACGCTTCTCCAAACTATGCCTGCCAATGGCCCATACTCTTCAATGGTTGATATCTCAGGATTCTCTGATGGATGGTATTCTGCATGGACCACTACGACATCAGATATCGGCATCCTGAATCATTGTGTAGCCATACGAGTCGACAATTCCCCTCCCATTTCCGTTATTTCCGGTTCGAATGAGGCTCAGGAAGGGGACGAAGCTCTACTATTCGATGGGGGGCCTTCAGATGACGGATTTTGGGGCAAGGGGGATTTATTCCACATTTGGACCGTTTTAGATAAATCGAGACCCGGTTCCGCACCAGTTTCCGTTACTCAGGGAGAGAGCACATTCTCTATGGATACTGACACATCAGGAGAGTTTGAGATTGGACTCAGAGTTGTAGACGGCGGTGGACTATACAGCTCAACTTCCAGATCTATTTCGATTACCAATGTAATACCCTCAGTAAAATTAATTGTCGACGGTAAATCAGTTGTTCATGGCGACAGTATAAGACTCTCTTCGGACTCATCATGGGAAATTGATGCTTCGGAGTCTATTGACAGTCCCAATGACATCAACGGCCTGAGGTGCGTCTGGAAAATCGACAACAGTCCTGTTTACGAGGGATGTCAGAGATCTTTCTCATGGCCAGAAAATGAATCTCAAAAGCTCATCCTAACTGTAGAGGTGATCGATGACGACGACGAATACTCCTTCATTTCGGTCGAATTAGTGCACCCAGACTATTCCGACGACCTTCCTCTTGGAATCATTGTGTTGGTGGTATCAGCGGCTTTCCTCGCTTCCGCTATACTCTTCAGGAGGAATTCTACTTCAGGATCCGACATACCCAAGTGGCAACCCGATGAACAAAACTGAGAGTTCTTTACTACATTTCAAGAACATGAGCCTCAGCGGAGGGTTGAGAATGATGTCAGGCTTGCCCTTCGATTTGTCTGAATACCGCAGAAGGCAAGAAGCACTATTTTCTGGAATGCCCCAGGACTCCCTTGTCATTATCCCCAATAATCCAAAATCTGTTAGATCAAATGACACTCATTATCGATACCGTGCCAATTCGTACATGCTTTACCTTTGTGGATGGGAAGAGCCAGACTCAATTTTCACGGCCCGTTATACGGAAGACAAATGGGTCACTTCTCTCTTTGTCAGGCCTAGGGACACTAATTCCGAGATTTGGGAAGGAAGAAGGTTAGGGCCCGAAGGCGCTATATCGGGGTGGCCAATTCACGAATCGCATTCCATTGTGGACGCCTATGGGCAAATCTTAGATGCCATTGAATCCGGACTCAAACCCTCACTAATATCCGGCATCAGTCCGTCTCTAGATGAACTTGTTTCAGATTTCGAATTTTCTAGAATCCGAGATCCAAGGGAATTGTTGGACACCATGAGGACAGTAAAGTCAGAAGCCGAAATAGAGCTAATGCAACAAGCAGCCGATATCGCTTCTTCAGCACATGTAAAGGCGATGGAGAGATCATTCCCATCCATCGGGGAGTGGCAGATTCAGGCTATTGTTGAGGGGCACTTCATGGATTCCAATAGCCAATGGAGCTATCCTTCCATTGTCGGAGGGGGCGATAATGCTACAATCCTGCACTATTCCAGTAATTCAGAAGCCATAGGCGACGGCGATTTGGTCTTGGTAGATGCTGGGTGCGAGGTTCATGGATATGCATCGGACATCACAAGAACATGGCCAGTTAATGGTAAGTTTTCAGATGCTCAGAAGGAAATATACAATCTAGTTCTCAAGGCCGAAATGGCCGGTATTGATGCATGCATAGCAGGCTCTTCATGGATGTCCATGCATGAAGCATCATGTGCTGTTCTGGCCCGCGGATTAGTTGAGTTGGGCATTCTTGATTGCACAGTCTCCGAGGCTCTTGGTAAGAATCTGGATGGCCCGTTTAGGAACTATTTCATGCATGGCACCGGACACCTGTTGGGCTTGGACGTTCATGACGTTGGAGGTGGTAGAAAGGGTGACAAAAAGCCGGGCCCGGTACTAAAGCCGGGAATGGTTGTCACCGTAGAGCCAGGACTCTACTTCGCTAGTTGGAGGGACGATGTAGAAATTCCGGAGAGGTATGCCGGAATCGGCATTAGGATAGAAGACGACGTACTCATTACAGAAGATGGGCCAGTTGTTCTATCCTCGAATTGCCCAAAAAATGTAGATGATATCGAGTCAATTGTTGGCATATCAAGGTGATAATGTGTCATGGTCCACAATTCTTGAAAGGCAGGCTTCAAGAAACCCTCCTCGCCTATCCGTCGAAGAAGCAGCCCTAATCTATGAAGAGGCAGAATTGAATGATCTAATGCATGCTGCACACAGTAGGAGAAAACAAATGGTCCCAGGAAACGGGGTAACGTATCTTGTTGATAGGAACATAAACTACACTAACGTATGTACGATAAATTGTCAATTCTGCTCATTTTACAGGCCTCCCGGACATTCAGAGGTTTACACTCAGTCGGTAGACGAGATTAGCGAGAGGATATCCGAATTGGAGGAACTTGGAGGATCCAGGATCTTGATGCAGGGAGGGGTCAATCCAGAACTCCCACTTTCATGGTACACTGATTTACTAGCAGAACTCAGAACGAGACATCCAACCATTGATCTAGACTGTTTCTCACCGATTGAGATTGAGGGCATTGCCGATGTTTGCGGTCTAAGTACAATGGAGGTACTAAAGCAACTGAAGAAGGCAGGAATGCACGGACTACCAGGAGGTGGTGCGGAGATGCTAGTAGATGACGTGAGAATGGATATTTCACCATTGAAGGGCTCGGCAGAAAATTGGCTCAGGGTGATGGGCGAGGCCCAACTTCTCGGACTCACAACGTCTGCCACCAACGTGTTCGGATTCGGCGAAACCCCTGTCAATAGAGTAGAACACATGAACAGAATTAGGGAAATGCAAGACGATGCAATATCTAGGGGCGGGTCTGGTTTCACATCCTTTATCTCATGGCCCGTTCAGCTGGAGAACAACACATTCGGAAAGAGGAATCGGGGTTCCAATAGATTGGAATTAGGTGCCACTTCAAGCGAGTATTTGAGGCACCTGGCAGTATCACGGTTATTCTTCGACAACATCAGCCACATTCAGGCTTCTTGGCCCACCATGGGCCTCGATATTGCGCAGATTGCACTACTTGGTGGCGCTGATGACGCCGGCTCAACAATGATGGAGGAGAACGTCGTTTCGGCATCCGGTACTGATAGGACAGAGGCATCAGAAATTGAGCTCCAGAGGATAATCACTATGGCCGGCTTCACACCCAAAAAAAGAGACTCTAGATACAATACATTGGAGACAGTAAAGCTGTTCGAAACCGATGTGGTAGCCCCTCCACCGACTCAGAAATGACTACCCTTCGATTCTACCACTTCTCACAGGAAGGTCTCCAATTGAGACTTCCTTGCTATTCTCCATAATTATTGGTCTGACCCATTTCATCTTAGTTCCTGAATCAGTAACTCCTTCAACAACTATCTCCCAATGGACAGCAATCATTGCAGAATATATTGAACCGGGCCATTGTTCGTCAGGCCCTTCAAGGATTATATCACCCGATGACATGTCATTCCACGGACCACTCGATTGAACCCTCATAGGTTCTAGGAGTAGCACACGGCCTCTGCTAACAGTCATCGGCAACGACTCACCTACCCCAGTTCCATGCTCATCTGCTGTCGAAACCCTCCTTTCCGGAAGTGCAGTGGACATTCCAGGAGCTGGCTGACCCAATTCACTAGTGTTGGTGGCCTTCAATATAGCCCCTCTTTCTGGTACAGCTACGCCGACCTGGACTCTGCACCTTTTGGCAGTGAATCCCCTCGGAGATTGGAAATCAATAATCTGGATGGAATTAGATCCACTCTCACCGATCTCCATTAGAGGGCTACCAAGTGGTTTGGAGATGTAACTCTCCTGCCTCCTAATGTCTCTAATATTTGCCACTATTCTGATGATTATTGGCAGGATAAAGATTGGGAAAGAAACTAGGATTAGTAGAGGGTAGTCTAGAGGGCCGATCCTAATTGGGGTGTAAATAATTTCAGCCATTACACCCAATAAATCAATCAATGCAGGCTCTAGAGCGTGGAGTATTAGGGATGCTGTTAGAATAATCACTGAGGGAACAATCATTCGTCTTGCTAGGGAATGAATGGGATCGGGCTCTATGTACCAACCATTTCTGGTTCTCATAAGGAATGGAAGAGTCTCTCTAGTCACCTCTGTGTGTATCTCAACGAGATTTTCATCGCCCTCCCTCTCATCTCTCCATTCGACCATCCATCCCTTTTCGGCTCCTAGTTTGAATTCAGGCGGGGGTTCGTTTTCAGAGACTAGTAAGACCTCCACCAAAGGGACTTTTTCAGGATCAGTATTGTAGTGTTCGAATGGCGGATATCGAACCCTCTGGACCGATCTATACATTATTCAACCCCAAATTAGTGCCTTAGCGGCCTTTCCAGCCACCTTGCGGAATTCCGGTACTTCCTTCAATAGTCTTATTCCAAGAGGAATTGGATTATCTATCTCCCCTGTTTCATTGATTATTTGGATAACCTCTTCCTTGCACCAGATAGAGAAAATTTCGTCGAGCTCTTCGTCACTTGACTCTGTGACAAATGCGTCCCTAAGGGCCTTGGCCTTGCTATGCTTCCTCCTCATGGGGTCGAGAATCCTTGAAATCCTAGCCATATTATCTCTCGAGTGATTTTCCAATTTAATCGCCTCTGAAATTTCACTTACAAGAAGGTCGACCTGTTCAAATCCCGGACCTATGCCTCCCCCAGTTGTTGGTTTGCATGAGCCCGCAGCGTCGCCAAATAGTGCCACCCTCGGGCGAAGTGTTTCCTTCAACATACCACTTGGGACTGGACCTCCAAATTTACCAACAATTCTACAATTGGCGAATCTATCTGACCAAATTGACTCCTTGATGAGCTTCATTAGGAGATATTCGCATGAATCTCCGTCAAGTAGGTCAGGACGACTCCACATACCCACTCTAGTGGTGCTTCCCGATGGAATTGCCCAAGCGAAGAAACCGGGAGCTATACTGCTTCCGGTGTACATATCGAGAACTCCGTCAACACCTGGGTATCCAGTAACTTCGACTTGAAATCCAACCATCATCTCCTTAGGTCTACCGAATTTAAACTTCCTTCTGACCCATGAATGCGCCCCATCACACCCGCAAATCATCTGACATTTTACGATGGCTTGACTACCGCACCTATCTACCCAAATTTGGGCATGATCATCAAAAATCTCGGCATCTGTCGGTGTACTAGAGAGCCAAATGTCGGCCCCGGAACCAATTGCTCTCATAACTACACTTTCGTCAAACTTTTTTCTACATACGGACCATGTCCTGATCCTATTTGGATTGCCTATTTCTACAGGTTCTCCGGACGGACCATGTATCCTAGCGCCCCATATCTCACTCAAGGCAGTGCCCTCAAGAGACACCTTGCTCATGGCATCAGGATTGACCAACCCAGCACACTGGAAAGGTCGGCCAATTTCATCATGCTCCTCGATTAGAAGAACAGTCTGACCTTCCTCTCTCAACTTCCAGGCCAGGTAACCTCCTACGGGACCAGCCCCCACTATTGCTACATCGTAGTGGAAATCCATGATTCCTCGCCATTCCTACTTTCTATTGCCTTTGCCCTTCTTTCTTCTCATGGCTTTCAGCTTAACTATCAGATCACTACCTTCCGATTTCGTCACATCTTCCTCCGTAGCTAGCTCACCAATAGCTAATGCATCGGACATCGATATCCCCAACTGTTCGGACAGTTCCCTGATTAGCTTCATCTGCGGTTCCGTGGCAGGCATTGAGGAGTTAGAATCCCTCAGCATACCAATTAATTCACTTGCACTCCCCTCACGACCACCCGTTAACTCGCTCAAGTCATTGACCCCCACTAGGGACAAGGCGTCAGAATCAGTCATACCAGACTTCTCAATGAGTGAGAATATGTAACTGACCTGTTTCTCACTTGCCGGCGGCCCTCCATTTGTTTTCGATAATTCAGTAAGTGTACCAATAAGTTCGCTGGCCTCTTCGCCACTGAGGCTTTCTACTGGCTTATCGCCGAGTAGTGATTTCACCGTCTCTTCATCGAGGCCTACAATTCTACTTTCGATAAATGATATTTGCTTGGGAGTAGGAGTTCTCCTACGGTACTCTATTGCCTTATTATGAGCCTCCTTGAAGTCTACCGAGAAGGACTCCCAAATAGAAACGGCATTAGCAGCTCCCATTTCAATACCATCCAAGCTAGCCTCCATCTCAGATGTGAATGATGAGGATAGAATTTCCATACCTCCTGCCTTTGACCCATATATCGGTGCCACATCTAACCAAAGGACTCTGCCGCTTTCTGTCGGAACCAATGAACCGCCATCATTCTGCACATACCCCCTGTCCTGAATTCTCTGAACGATGCTGACATATGTGGAAGGTCTACCAATTCCTTCAGATTTCATCTGTTTCACTATGGAACTCTCTGAGAATCTCCTTGGGGGCTTCGTCTCATCAATAGTTAGTTGTGGGTTATCCTCTGCATCGTCTAACAACCATTCTGAACCAACCCCCAAATCGAACTTAGGTTGGCTCACCCTGGGCTCTTTAAGGAATTCAGAGGATGCCTCTTCCCAACCCGAATGAACTAGCCATGATGCAGTTCCAGCCAATTCCCGCTCAATTCCATCAACAGATGTTCTCAGGTCTCTCCTTTCTCTAATTGAGTCGGACATCTGACTCGAAGCAAATCTGCTCCAGATCAATCTGTACAGTCTTCCAAAGTCGCCCTCCAATCCACCGATTTCTTCGATTTCCGGAGCAGTAGGTCTGATAGCTTCGTGGGCATCTTGGACATTCTGAGAGCCATTCTTGGCATCAGCCCCTAGTGATCCTGGGCCTATGAAATTCTCTCCGTACTTCTCCCTAATAAGCTCCCTAACGGCAACTCTTGCAGACTCACTTGTTCTCGTTGAATCGGTCCTGATGTATGTTATATGTCCCGCTTGGTATAGATCAGATGCAATTTTACTGGTTTTCCCCATCGACCAACCCAGGGACGAACTCGCTGCTTGTAGGAGAGTATCAGTGGTGAATGGGGCCGGCGGCTTCCTCCTATTCTTCCCCTCTTTGACTGAAACAACCTTCATTACTCCCGAATCTGCAATTGCACGGTAGGCCGTCTCAGCAAGATTGCCATCAAATGTCCTATCGGGAAAGTGCTTACCATCGTCATCGAACCATGCTCCCTCGTCTTCCTTCTCATGGAATCTTACTTTGAAGTTGAATCCATCACTGGATGCACGCACGCTGTGGAAGGGAATAGGGACATGAGCCTCACGTTCTAACTCTCTGTCTACTATGAATCCTAGAGTCGGAGTCTGGACTCTCCCCATCGACTTTAGATTCCAACTCCTTGCAAATTTTGAGCACCTGTATCCAACAAGTCGATCCATGAACCTTCTAACCTTAGCCGCGTCCACCAAGTCAGAATCGACCTCCTTATGATTGGCAACGGCTTCTTCAACAGCAGACTTCGTAATTTCGTTGAAAGTCACTCTTCTAACAATAGGAAAATCTGAGAAAATAATGCTGAGCCTCCACGCAATGAACTCTCCCTCTCTGTCCGGGTCAGTGGCAATGTACACCTCCTCAACCCCCTTGCTGTTCGCCTTTCTGATAATTCCCGAGACTATACCCTCCGCCCTGTCTGTCCACTCCCAAGGGGGATCAGGCAGACTATCTCCATCAGATGCCCACATCGCTTTGGAACCCTGCTTACCACTTTTCCTAGTTGGAAGATCCTGGATATGGCCGTTACAAGCTTCTACAATCCAGTCCTTACCAAGGTACTTCTTCACTGTCTTTGCCTTGGCTCCCGATTCGAGTATCATCAGCTTCACGATTTCACAACCTACCTCAATTCGATTCGAGTACTACGTTTCTCCGGGGCCAAGTGAGACCCGTATAAACATGAGTGGCCAGAGTTCTGTTCCAACGCGCGCGCGTGCATGTGTGTGTGACGCGCGCGCGTAAGGGGTCAGCAAATCACGTGGACATTCTAGACGATTTTTCATCCCATATTTCCTCGGAACCAGGGCCTCCACATCCAAGGCAACCAGGGTATCCGGCTCTAGCTAGATGAATTGCAACTCCCGAAAAGCCCTCCCACATATCCTCAATTCGATCGGACGGTTTTACCCAACACGTCTCTATTTCGGGCGCAACAACTCCGAAATAAAACTCAATCCTGCCATCACATTCATAGAAAATATCCCCCTCGGGACCAAGAGGATTTACTTTTGGTTCCATTACCATCGAGGGTATCTCGTCGGAAATCTCGAGAATCAATATTCTGGCCGAATCAAGGCATGAATCAGGTACATGTAGAATCCCTCCAGTTGATCTGAGTAGCCTTCTTGCGGCCTCGTACATAGACGGGGGCCAATCGCCCATGTAAGCGCGTGGGGTACGTAACTCTTGAAGGGTATAGCATCACGGGTCAGTTTATGGGAATAGGATGGAGCATGTTTGCACGTCCTGTAATTAGCCGTATGGATTCAGAGAGGGCCCATGGAATTGCCATCAAATCACTTTCTAGTTTCGGCCAATCATCAATAGGACTCAGGACACTGAATACACTGTACCAATCACCGGAGCTGCCAACCCATGTCTTCGGGAGACTTTTCAGGCACCCATTGGGCCTAGCTGCAGGAATGGACAAGGGCGCCACAGCTCTTTCTGCATGGCCTGCAATGGGTTTCTCATGGGTAGAATATGGAGGTATTACGAGATTCCCCCAAGAGGGGAATCCAAAACCTAGGATGTTTCGTGCTGACGCAGAACAGGCTCTCGTCAATAGCATGGGATTCAATAATCCAGGGGCATCTTCAATCAGGGATCAGTTGATACAGAGAAAGGCATCAGGAATGTGGCCAAATGTTCCCGTAGCTGCAAATATTGGAAGATCCAAGAAGGTGGACAATGAACAGGCCCCCTCGGATTATTCTTCAACTCTGGAGGCACTATGGGACCATGCCGATATGTTTGTTCTGAATATCTCATCTCCAAATACTCCGGGTCTAAGGGATTTGCACGACGACTCTAGCCTTAGTTCAGTATTGAAGGCATGTAACTCAGTCAAGGAAATTAGGGGCGGAGGTAAACCGATGCTTCTCAAACTGTCCCCAGATGCCTCGGATGACGAACTAAGATCTTCCTCTGAAGAGGCACTTAGAAACGGAATTGACGGTTTTGTTGCCACCAATACTACTCTAAAGAGACCAGTCCCCAAGAATACGAAGTCAAGGCATGCATTTGCGCAGAATGGAGGTGTTTCAGGAAGGCCTCTTCAGGAGAGGTCACTCGAGGTCGTCTCAATGTTATATGAGTCAACTAGCGGCAAGGTCCCGATTGTCGGAGTCGGGGGAATCGACTCGCCCGATTCCGCATGGAACTCATTGACTTCAGGCGCGTCACTGCTGCAGTTGTACTCCGCATTGGTATTCAGGGGTCCATCAGTAGTTTCTGATATCATCCGCGGCCTTAGGTCCCGAGTGAGGGAGCATGGATTCTCCGGAGTTGAAGAGGCTGTAGGTTACAAAAACACCTGAACCACCAATCAGAAATATCATCAAGCATAATCCTGAGGAATCAGCATGACGGGATCCTCCAGCCCTTCCTTGTCTAGGAAAAGGAGATTACTGATCGTCGGTTGTTCAATGGCGGTGTTGCTAATCCTAATGTTCGTTTCAATAGAGCCCGAGGTCCAGCACTCGATAGATGAGGTAATGGATGACCCTAGTACGTTTGAGGGCCAATTACACGTGAGAGGGGAAGTGATGATAGGGAGTTTGGATACAGATAATTACAGCTTCATGTTAGCAGGTTTGACACATGTACTCTTTGTCGATTACTCCAGTACGGTGATACCAGATGGATTCGATGAGGGAAACATGATCGCGATAAAGGGTGATTTACTGAATACAGGAGAATACTGGCAACTGGAAGCTCATGAGATCCAGACAGGCTGTCCTTCGAAATACGAGGCCTCTTCATAGCGAAGCTATCCCGATTCTTTGAAAGGGGAGCGCTCCCCGGACGTGTTGGGCTAGGGGGGGTGTTGACGTGCTCTGTAATTCACAAATCGTCGATAATGGTGACCTGAAGTCCGAGGGCGGCGTAGA
>CETH01030254.1_pt1 | contig 56748 bp, 51 predicted proteins | sample 361461 | NCBI WGS metagenome assembly CETH01 (sample SAMEA2622695, study PRJEB7988) | marine metagenome | isolation source: saline water (ENVO:00002010), including | reverse complement strand
GCCGATGTAGCTCAGGGGTAGAGCGTTTCCTTGGTAAGGAAGAGGTCCCGAGTTCAAATCTCGGCATTGGCTCTTCAAACTATTTTATGTTAATTAAAACGATTGGATTTTAAAAAATTAATTGGATGAATACTTTTGCCTTTAGTAACTAATTCAGAAAGAATTTCTCCAATAACACTAGCAAATTTAAACCCATGGCCACTAAATCCTGACGCTATTACAACATCTTCATTATTATTATAAAAATCTAAAATAAAATCTTCGTCTGGGCTATAGGTGTATAAGCAGGTTTTTAAACTAGTGATAGTTTCAATACCTTTTGGAATAAATTTTTTGATCGCCTCAACAAGTGTTTTTTCTTCTTCTTTTGAAACATTTCTGTTTACTATATCAGGATCCGTTAATTTTCCTTTTGTATGATGTGCAAACTTAAAACCACTTGGTTCTTCAAAAGTGAATCTTGGTAAGCTAGGGAAGCCATAATAAATACCATTCACTGAAGGGTCGGCAAATGTCCAACAAGGAAAGTTGTTCAATTCAAACATATCTGGTTTTTCTGGTTTTGCCCAAGCCAAAATTTGTCTTGTTACATTTAAATTTTTAATATTAGAAAATTTTGATGTCCATGCACCAGCTGTTAATACTAGTTTTTTACACTTATATATTTGTTTATTAGTCTTTACTTGTATTATGTCATCTTTTTTTGACCATTCCAGTGTTTTTTCTTTTGTATGTATTATGGCTTTATATTTTAGAGCTTGTTCAGTATAGGATAATATGGCTCTTTCTGGAGTAACAAAACCAGCATCAACTTCTATTAAGTTAGTATAATTTTCAGGTACTTTAAACTGGGGAAATTTATCTAATTGTTCTTCTCGGTCTAATTCATTGACCTTTATACCATATTTTATCGCTGACTTTTGAGTTCCTTTAATAAGAAGATGGTTGCTTGGACCGAAGTATAATAGTCCTGTTTTAAAATAAATTTGATTACTAATTTCTTTTTCAAGAGATCGCCAATTTTGATAAGCTCTTTCAAGAAGAGGAACATAATTTGGGTGTTCAAAATATGCTTTACGTATAATTCTACTTTGTCCTGTATGAGATCCCATTTCATGAGGTATGTCAAATTGTTCAAGACCTAAAACACTAAGCCCTTGTTTTGCAATATGATAACAAGCTGAGGAGCCCATACTACCAACTCCAATAACGATAACATCATAGTTAGTCTTTTTGTTTTGAATGGAGAGTTTTTTTTGAACGTTTGAATAGAGTTGAGAAATCGGAATGACTGAAGTTAAACCTCCAATGGCAAATGTATTTCCAATAAATTCTCTTCTTTTCATATAATAAATGAAAATATTTTCTTGATTATTTAAATGTAATAAATATAAATTTGTAGTGTGATTAAAAGCATTCACAAAAAAAGAAAATAAACTAATTAATTGTAATTTGTTTTTTAAGAATTTGCCATCAGATGAAGTTCCTTTAAATGAAACAACTAAGATTTTAAAAAATCATAATGCTTTAGAGTTTCATAAAACATTATCTGAATATAAACCTACTCCTTTAATTGAATTACCTAACTTGTCAAAAAAGTTAGGAGTTAAAAATATCTATGTTAAAGATGAATCAAAAAGGTTTAAATTAAACGCATTTAAAGGATTAGGAGCTTCTTATGCAATTTCACAATCTTTAATAAAAAACCCAGAAATCAAAACATTTTGTACAGCTACAGATGGAAATCATGGCAGAGCGGTAGCATGGGCAGCAAAAATCAATGGCAGAAAAGCTATTATTTATGTCCCTAAAGAAACCACTTTAAAACGCATTCAGGCTATAGAAAAATATGGAGCTAAAGTAATTCAAATTAATGGACATTATGATCAGGCATGCGAAGAAGCAAAAAAAATAAGTTTTTCTAAAAAATGGTGTTTAATTCAAGATAAAGCTTGGGAGGAATATATAGAAATACCTGCCTTAATACTTTCAGGGTATTTAACGTTATTTAAAGAAATGGAAAATTCTATACACGAACCTTTAAAACCAAAAATAGATCTTATTTTTTTGCAAGCTGGTGTAGGTAGCATGGCAGCAGCAGGTATTTATTATTATCTAAATAGGTATGGAACAAATAAACCTAAAATAGTTATAATACAACCTGAAGAAGCTGATGGTATTTTATGTTCATTTAAGGAAAATAAAATTTCAAGCTCAAAAGGAAGTCTTAAAACAATTATGGCTGGGTTAAATTGTGAAACTCCTTCACTAGGAGCTTGGGATTTATTGAAAAACGGAACGAATTATGTGTTGAGAATTTCAGATGATTATTCAAAAAAGGCTATGCGAGAACTATACTATCCTCAGGGGTCTGATAATAGAATAATATCAGGAGAATCAGGTGCCGCAGGATTAGCAGGATTACTTGCTATTTTGAAAGAGAGTAAAATCAAATCAATAAAAGAAGATCTTAGAATAAATAATTTCACAAATATTTTATTTATAAACTCTGAGGGAGATACTGATGAAGAGGTTTTTTCAGAAATTATTAATTCAAATATTTAATGAAAATTAAGCTACTTCTGTTTATTTTTTTGTTTTCATATAATTTATATTCTCAATCCTTAACAAATGAAATATTACTAGATAGTAATGGAGTTACTATTAAGTGCAAGGATTCAGAAACAGGATTTACCAAGAATATTGCAGGAAAAATTTATACTGTTGTCGACGAAGCACTTCTTCGAAATATGGTTAATAATGATGAAGATGTCACTTGTGTTTGTACTTCAAATATTACAGATATGAGTGAGTTATTTATGTCTAAGCCTTCATTTAATCAGGATATAACAAGTTGGGATACTTCAAGTGTTACAACAATGAAATCTATATTAAAAAATGCGCAATTATTTAACCAAGATGTAGGAAGTTGGGACACTTCTAATGTTGAGGATATGAGCGAAATGTTTTATAATAATCAAATATTCAATCAAGATATTGGAGGTTGGAATACTGTTAATGTAACTAATATGAGAGAGATGTTTGCTGGAGCTATTTTATTTAATCAAGATATAGGAAGTTGGGAAACCTCAAATGTCATTGTCATGAATGGAATGTTTAACAGAGCTAATGTTTTTAATAAAGATATAAGTAATTGGGATACTTCTAATGTAACTGAAATGATGGATATGTTTCGGGGTGCTTCTGCATTTAATCAAGATATTTCAAGTTGGAATATTTCTAATGTAACTGTGATTAGTGGCATGTTTGGTGAGTCTTCATTTAATCAAGATATAGGAAGTTGGAATACTTCTAAAGTTACTAATATGGAATCTGTGTTTTGGGGGGCTGATAAATTTAATCAAGATATAGGAAATTGGGATACTACAAAAGTTGTTAATATGGAGGGTATGTTTACTCAGGCTTCTTCATTTAATCAAGATATTGGAGGATGGGATACTTCTAAGGTAACTGAAATGCAAACTATGTTTAAGGGAGCTTCTGCCTTTAATCAAGATATAGGAAGTTGGGATTCTTCAAATGTGTCTAATATGTCACAAATGTTTTCAGGAGCTACTTCATTTAATCAAGATATAGGAGGTTGGAATACATCATCTGTTATAAATATGAGTTTTATGTTTTATGGAGCATCTAATTTTAATCAAGATATAGGTGGTTGGGATATTTCTAATGTTTTAGATATGTGGGGAATTTTTTGGGATGCAATTAGTTTTAATCAGGACATAGGAAATTGGAATATTTCAAATTTAAATAAGATGAGACAAATGTTTGATGGAGCAACTTCTTTTAATCAAGATATTGGAGACTGGAATACTTTTAATGTAGAAGACATGGCTGAAATGTTTTCTGGAGCTTCAGCTTTTAATCAAAATATAGGAAACTGGAACACATCAAATGTAAATAATATGTCAAGTATGTTTAAAGATGCAATTGCTTTTAATCAAGACATCTCCAATTGGTGTGTTAAAAATATATTGACTGAACCACCAGATTTTTCAGTTAACTCTCCTTTAATTTCTGATAACAAACCTAAATGGGCAACTTGCCCTGGATCTTCGAATATATTTTTAGATATTAATGGGGTTACTATTAAGTGTGAAGGGGCAAATATAGGAGACAAAGGTTTAGTTAATGGTAAAGAATACATTGTTGTTGACCAAACAATTCTTCAGAATATGGTAGATAATAGAGAGGATGTCACTTGTGTTTGTACTTCCAAGGTAATTAATATGTCAGAAATGTTTAAAGAATACCTTGATTTTAATCAAGATATAGGAAGTTGGGACACCTCTAATGTCAATGATATGAATGCAATGTTTCAAAATGCTCAGTCTTTTAATCAAGATATAGGAAATTGGAATACATCAACTGTTATTAATATGGATTCAATGTTTAATTCAGCCACTTCATTTAACCAGAACATAGGAAATTGGGATATTTCAAAAGTAACAAATATCAGTTTTATGTTTTCCGATGCTTGGTCTTTTAATCAAGATATTGGGAATTGGGATACCTCAAGTGTTGTTGATATGAAAGGGTTATTTGGCACTCTTCCAGGAGAAGTTTCTTTATTTAATAAAGACATAGGAAATTGGAACACTTCAAAAGTTGAAGATATGCAATATATGTTTTATGGAGCTAATTCATTTAATCAAGACATAGGATATTGGAACACTTCTAATGTTACGAGCATGGAGTATATGTTTACTGGGGCTTCTATATTTAATAAGGATATTGGACAATGGGATACTTCTCAGGTAGTTGGTATGAGAAGTATGTTTCAAAAGGCTACTTCATTTAATCAAAATATAGGTGGTTGGAATACTTCAAAAGTTATAAATATGGCTTGGATGTTTGAAATGGCTAATGCTTTTAATCAGGACATAGGAAGTTGGGATACTTCAAATGTTACAACTATGTTTTCAATGTTTAACGGAGCTAGTGTTTTTAATATAGATATAAGTAATTGGGATATTTCTAGTGTAACAAAAATGGATTTAATGTTTCAAAATGCTTCTTCTTTTAATCAGGACCTATCATCCTGGTGTGTTACGGGCATATTAACTGAACCATTAGATTTTTCAACTAATTCTCCACTTACTTCACAGAATAAACCTTCATGGGGGATATGTGATGATTTGATTGATAGCTCAATTGATTTAATAACCAATTCAGATGATTTTATAGTTTCGAAATTACTCACACCAAAATCAAATAGTATTGAGTCTAAATGGATAATTACCGGAATTAATAGTTATCCAGAAACCGTGGTTACAGTTTTTGATAAAAATGGAAATATTGTTTTTAAAAGTGAAAATTATAATAATCAGTGGAGTGGATTAAATAAAAAAGGACAACTATTACCAGTGGGAAGTTATTATTACATTGTAAAAAAACCTGGTGAGGACCTTATGTCAGGATGGATTTTCTTAACCTATTAAAAGAAATAAAAACGAAAAAAATAAATAACATATTAAAAGCAATTCTTATAGTTTTATTCTTTACTATAGGTCAAATAGTTTTTTCTCAACAACAGCCATATTTTTTATTTTTTAAACAAAACATGAGTTTAATTAATCCTGCTTCAACTGGAATTGAAGGACAAATGATAGGGATTAATTACAAAACCTCGATGATGGGAGTAGAAAATGGGCCAAAAGTCCAGTCATTGATTTATCATTCAAATGAAAATAGAAATGCCTCATGGGGAATTAGTCTACAAAATGAAAAGGTCAATATTGAATCTTATGGAATAGCCTCTTTTGATTATCGTTATAAATTGCAAATTACTAGTAATACAGAAATAAACTTTGGGCTTAAGGGTGGAGTTTTTTTTAATAGTATTGATATTAATTCAATTGAAAGGGTAACTCAAGAAAGCAATCCTTCGCTTAATTTAGTTAATAACTATTGGAATCCAATTTTAGGTACAGGTGTATTTTTAAAAGGAAATAATTATTTCCTAGGTATATCTCTTAATAATTTACTAAACTCTAACCGTTACCAAGAAGAGAATGGTATAGTTTCACAAGCTATTGATAAGGGTCAACTATTTGTTTCTTCTGGTATAGATATTAAAATTAATAATAGTTTAACCTTAAGACCATCCTTGATTTATAGTTTTGTAAAAAATTTGGATAACCAGTTAACGGCGATTACCAATCTAGAGATTATTGACAAAATTTCAATAGGTCTGGGTGTATCAAATAATTATTACACAAATTATCAAGTTTTATTTAAGGGTTTTAAAAATTTTGAACTGGGATTTGGTTATGAATCTAGAAATGGCATAAATTCTCAGAACCTTACAAGTGCTTTAAAGGCAAATAATACAGAACTTTTATTTAGATATAGAATAATTATCAATAAAGTTAGAAAATCGTCTTGGGATAATTAACATCTATTTTTTATTTAAATAACTAAAGAATAGATGAATTGCTAAACCAACAGGCATAAGCATAATGCCAAAAAATATAGATAATCTCATTACCCATTTATTAGCATTTATTTCAAGAGATTTTAACCATATCCATCTTGTAACAAAAATATCTCCAGCTACCATATGAGCCCAAGTTGCAGTTAAACCAGCTTTTGTCCCTAAACCTGCAGCTAAACCTTCTATAAATCCATCTGGATTTGATGTGCTTGTTGCAAAATCGATTAAGCCTTGTGGGTCAAATCCTATTAAAATAAACCAGATTAATATTGGTCCTAAAAAAAACCAAGGTCCCTTTAAAAGATTTTTTGTTTTTTCTTTTTCAGGATTTATAAGCATAGCAAACCAGAAAGGGCCAATCCATAAAGTAGATAAAATAAAAGTAATATCGTAAAGATCCATAACTATAATTTAAAAACATTTACAATTTAAGAAATCAAAAAATTTTTTTTAAATAATTTATACCAGTTATTGATGCTGAAGTAATTAAACCAGAAAATAAACCACCACCAACTCCCGCTGTAACAATATCTTGTCCTGTTATATACAATCCTTTTATTTTTGTTTTTGGTTTTAAAAATTTTTGTCTAAAACGTTCAGGATTATGATCTATTCCATAAAGTGCACCTTTTTTATAGTTTGAGAAATGTTCAGTTGATAGAGGTGTGGAAAGTTCATAATGTTCAACAGCTCCTTTTAAATGAGGTAATTGATTATATAGGTGAGTTAATAAACGTTGAGAAAACTTTTCTTTTTTTGATTCATAATCTAAGCCACGTTTTTTCCATGTTGTTTTATTCCATTTGGAAAAAGATTCATAAGGCATCATAGTAATAATATCAATAGTACTTTTACCGGGATATCTATCATTCCAATCAGAAAATTTAGAAGAAGGAAAAGAAATGTATACTAAAGGAAACTCTTCATTGTTATCTTTTGTAAAACGATCGACACAACTATCATGGTCAAGATCATCTGGATAGATCCACAAATTATTTTTAGGAAGGTTTAAATCATCTGATGATCCTTTAAGGCCAACATACAGACAAATATAACCAACAGATGGTTTAACGTTTTTTAATTTTTCGAGATATTTATGTTTAATACTAATTGAGGTGGGTACTAATTTTTTAAACGTATTAAAGACTCCAGTACCACTTATAACTGTATCAGCATAAATACAGTTATTATCCATTAATCGAACTCCTTTAGTTTTATTATTTTCTATTATAATTTCATTTACCTCAGCTCTAACTAAAATAGTCCCTCCATTTTTTGTTATAACTTTTCCAATAGTTTCTAAAATTTTTGAAGAACCTCCACTTGGTACGCTTCCACCATTTATATAATGCTTAGCCAAAGATGCATGCATTGCAAAACTACTTTGTTTGGGAGGAAGACCATAGTCTCCATATTGTCCACAAAGAACTTTGATCAGTTTTTCATTATTAGTAATTTCACGAAGCACATCATATGTAGTTCGATCTGAGTAATTTAGAAATTTTTTCCTAAAATAATTACTAAAAAAAAAGCTCATGATTGGAGATAAAGCTTTTTCCATATAAAATTTTGCTGAAACTTTATTAACTGAAAAAATGAGATTAATGTATTTTTCAATTGCTTTAATTTCATTTGGAAAATATTCACCCATTTTACTTTTAAAATTTTCTACCCCTTTTATGAAATCAAATCTTTCTTTTCCTATTATAATACTATCATAAATATCACCCATATCATCCCATTTCAGTTTGTTATCTGAAACATAATCAAACAACTTTCTTAAGATGCTATTGGGACGTTGAACCTCTCCAATGTAATGGATTCCAACATCCCATTCAAAACCTTTTCTTTTAAATACATGTGTAAAACCACCAGCAGTGTAGTGGCGTTCAAGTAATAAAACTTTGTATCCAGATTTTACTAGCAATGCGCCTGCGCATAGACATCCAATACCTGTGCCAATTAAAATAACATCATAAGATTTATCTAATTGAGGGTTTTTTTTATAAGACTGGACCATTGTAAACTTTTAATAAATATAGTAGAATAATGACTAATAAAGTTTGAAAAATTTTGATTTTTAATTATTCAAATATATCTTTCCTTAAACTTTAAAAATGAAGAAGTTAATTTACGTTATAATTTGTTTCTCATTCATATATTGTTCTAAAAAAGAAAATAAATGTGAGGATAGTGAACTGGGTGTAAATTGTCCTGATGCAACATTTATTAATGAATCCGATTCTCCATATGTTTTACCATGGGAAATTGGAAAAACCTTTACAATTGGTCAAAGTAACTGTACTGATGGCTCACATTTTATAGGCGGATATAATCAATTTGCTTACGATGTAAATATGCCAATAGGAACTCCTATAGTTGCTATAAGATCGGGTGTAGTTATAAGAGTTGTTGAAAATTTTATTGATCTTGAACCTGGAATAAATGATTCTGCCCTGGTTGATAAAGCAAATCTTATTGTGATTGAACATGAGGATGGAACTAAAGCGGATTATTTGCATTTAACTTTAAATGGTGCTCTAAAAGATGTGGGAGATAATGTGGTTCAAGGGGAAATAATTGCTTTAAGCGGAAACACAGGTTGGACTTCGGGACCTCATCTTCATTTTCAGGTAAGTAAATGTGAAGATACAGACCCTAGACCAAATTATACATGGTTTGAATGTGAATCAATTCCAATAACTTTTAAAAACACCAAAGAGCATTGTCATGGTTTGTTGGAACTTGAGTTAATGCCTGATGGATATACTGCTGAAAAATACTAATTTATTAAATAATAAAAAATAATTAAAATTTAAAATTACTATGAATTTCTTTTCTGATTTAGGGAAACTTATTTTAAGAATTTCATTCTCTGTTTTAATGTTAACACACGGTATAAGTAAAGTTGAAAAATTATTTGCAGATGAAATTAAATTTAGTGATCCAATTGGCTTGGGATCTTTTTGGTCTCTAATTTTAATAACTTTTGCAGAGTTTGTTGCACCTGTTTTTATATTAATTGGTTTTAAAACTCGATGGTTTTCAATATTCCCAGTAATTGGAATGGCAGTTGCTGCTTTTGTTTCTCATTGGGATGATCCATTTCCTCGAAAAGAGAAAGCATTATTATTTATGTTTGGTTTTTTAGTAATTGCAATGATAGGTCCAGGAAAATATTCAATAGATAAAAAATAATTTTTTTACTAAACTTTTATGGAGTAGTTATTATTTCAATAACTCCAAAAGCACCCCTTGTGCCATATTTAGTTGCATCAGAATGTTTTAATACTTTAACATCTTTAATCACTCTTGATAGAGATTGAACTCCACCAGGAGCATTTCCTACAGGTACACCATCAATAACCCATAAAGGTTGTTTAACGTTTACACTTTTGAATGAACCTCCAACTGAACTGGCACCAGCGCCAAGTGTAGATACAGGAACTAGAATTGGTATACCATTTAAATTTTGAGTTACTTTTCCACCTAAGTGGTATCTAAGTGCTTGAACCCAGTCCTTAGCATTTATATCAACACCATATTCATTAAGCCCCATTCGCTTGAACTTTTCTTGCTTTTTTTGTTCTCTACGTTCTTTTTTAAGTTGATTTTTAAGTTCTTTTTGTTCCTTTTTAGTCAATTTATTTTCATTTACTGTTATTGATTGAGCATATATCGATGTTGTTAATAGTAAAGAAAATATTAATACTAATAATTTTTTCATTTTTTTGGTTTATGGTTTAGTGTTATAAAACTTTCAAATATAGATTAAAAATAAATTTTTATAATTACGTTTTTTTGTCTCAATTATAAAAAATAATTTTTTCCTAAATTTAATAATCCTAAAAATGATAATGAAACAAATAAACTTATTTTTAGTATTTATTCTTTTATTTTCTTGTTCTAAAGACTTTGATAGAAAAGAATTAAATTTTTTAAATCAAAACTTTAAGCAATGGAATGAATATTTGGGAGATAAGGCAAGAACTCATTATTCATCATTAAATCAAATAAATAAATCTAATGTAAAAACCTTAAAGAAAGTTTGGGAATACAAGTCTGGTGATCTTAATGGAAAAAATACAACTCAAATTCAGTGTAGTCCAATTGTAATAGACTCTATTTTATATGGAACGAATCCTGTCACAAAATTATTTGCTATTAATGCTAAGACAGGTAAAGAAATTTGGAAATTTGATCATGGTCAAGATGTAGGTCCTGGATGGTGGGGTGTTAATAGAGGTATAATTTATTGGGATGACAAAGCTGATGGAAGAATAATTTATACCTCAGGAAGCTATATATATTCAGTTGATGCTTTAACTGGTAAAATTGAAAATACTTTCGGAGATAAAGGCAAAATTGATTTAAGAAAAAACCTAGGTAGACCATTTGAAACCTTATCTGTTGTTGCTAATACTCCAGGGGTTGTTTATAAAAATATATTAATTCAGGGAACTAGAGTTCATGAAGGGCCTGGAGCTTCACCTGGACATATTAGAGCTTATGATTTAGATACAGGTGACTTAGTTTGGAGATTCAATACAATTCCTCAACCAGGTGAATATGGATATGAAACCTGGCCTAAAGATGCTTATAAGTATGTTGGAGGAGCAAACTCGTGGGCAGGAATGACACTAGATGAAGAAACAGGTATAGTATATATTCCAACTGGCTCTGCATCTTATGATTTTTGGGGGGGGAATAGAAAGGGCGAAAATTTATTTGCAAATTCTTTAATTGCATTAGACGCAAATAATGGGAATCGTTTATGGCATTTTCAATTTGTTCATCATGATCTTTGGGATAGAGATTTGCCAGCACCTCCAAATTTAGTTAATATAAATAAAGATGGAAAATTAATTAAGGCTGTTGCACAGGTAACTAAATCGGGTCATGTTTTTGTCTTTGACAGAAAAACTGGAAACCATATTTTTCCAGTAAAAGAATTTCCATTTCCAAAATCTGAACTAGAAGATGAAGAATCTTGGCCTACTCAACCACTACCAACAAAAATACCTCCTTTTGCAAGACAGGAATTTACTAAAGATATGATTAACGATATGTTTCCAAATTCAAAAGCTCTACTTGCATGGACTCCAAATCAAAAGGAAAAGGTTTCAGATAAAACAATTAAAGAAGTGTTTGAAACTTTAAATTCACAAGGGCAATTTCATCCACATAGCGAGGAAAAAAGATCAATTACTTTTCCTGGTTTAGATGGTGGAGCAGAGTGGGGAGGAGCAGCATTTGATCCTAACTCTGGATGGTTGTATGTGAATTCAAATGAAATGCCTTGGGTTTCAATTGCAAATAAATATGATACACCTAAAGAGTGGGAATGGCAGTTAAAAAAAGATCCAGTAAAAAGTTATGGTAAATCAATTTATTCTCAACAATGTTCAAGATGTCATGGAGCTGATTTAGATGGAATGTCAAATATTCCTGGTTTAAAAAATCTAAAGAATAAATTTAACAAAAATGAATTGTCATTAATAATAAAAAAAGGAAAAGGAAGTATGATGCCGATGCCACAAGTTTCAGAAAGTCAAATTAAAGCTATGACAGCATTTTTATTAGATGATGATAACATTGATTTGGATCTGAATTCTTTTAGAGAACTTGATCCTAATATTGTACCATATTCTATAAATTATTTTGGAAGATTTATGGATGAAAATGGTTATCCAGCTGTTAAACCGCCTTGGGGAACTTTAAATGCCATAGATCTAAATAAAGGTGAAATTGTTTGGCAAGTACCTTTGGGAGAATATGAAGAATTAACTAAACAAGGCTTTTCTAAAACAGGTACAGAAAATTACGGAGGTCCTATATTAACAGACGGAGGATTAATATTTATAGGAGCTACTAATGATCAATATTTCAGAGCTTTTGACAAAAAAACTGGAGAAGAAATATGGAAAACCAAATTACCTGCCGGTGGATATGCCACACCGATTACATATCAAATAGATGGAAAACAATATGTTGTTATTGCATGTGGAGGAGGTAAGATGGGCACTAAATCTGGAGACTCTTATCTAGCTTTTGCTTTAAATTAAATATTATAAAATTTATTTAAATATGTCTGAACTAAAAGTTAATTATTCTATTGACGAAATGCATGTTGCAATTATTAGGATAATTGAGCAGATGAATGATTCAAATTGGATGCCTGAAATTATTTTAAGCATAAATAGAGGTGGTTGTATTCCTGGAATATATTTATCTCATAAAATTGAAACACCTCACAAAGTAATTGATGTTCAATTAAGAGATAGCTCAGTTAGTCCAAATTTTTCTGTTTTGAATGATTGTTTGACAAAATATCAAAAGTTATTAATAGTTGATGATATTAATGATTCGGGAAATACTCTCAAATTAATTAAAGACCATTCTGTTGAAAATAAATCTGAAATACGATTTGCTGCTTTAATTAATAATATTAAAAGCAAAATAAAAATAGATTATCAGGGGCAACTAATTGACAAATCTAAAAATCCAGTTTGGTATATATTTCCATGGGAAAAGTGGTAATAATAATTTAAAATAATTAATGTTTAAAAATATATCAAACATACTATTAGGTTTAGTTTTATTACATATAAGTATTACAACTTTGTCAAATGCCTTAGTTGCAATTCCTATTGAACTTTTGGGTTATAAAATCACATGGGCGGCTTTTGTGTTTCCCCTTGTTGTAGTAGCTACTGATTTAACAGTTAGACTTTTAGGTAAATCAATAGCACAGAAAACAATAATTTATACTTATCCTTTAGCAATTATTTCATCAATTTTAATTGTTTATTTAGAGGGTAAACCTCAATCAGTAGCATTTAGAATTGGTTTTGCCAGCGCTACAGCTTATGCTTTAGGAATATTAATAGATATATATGCTTTTCAGTCCATTAGAGATAGATATTCTGCTTGGTGGATAGCTCCTGCTTTATCTACAGTAATTTCTAATATAATTGACACATATGTTTTCTTTTTTACCGCATTTTCTGATTCTGAAGATATATATATGGCTTCTAACTGGTTTGAAATTGCAGGGAATCAAACAGTTTTAAAAATTGTTATAGGTTTATTATTCTTTTTACCTGCTTATGGGTTGTTACTCAATGTTCTTTTAAAGAAAATTAAGAAACAAAAATAAATATGATATTAATAATATATACTGAACTAATATTTTTTTTTTAAACTAAAATATTGTATATTAGATAGATAGAAAAAAAAATCATGTCTTTATTTAGCTTTTATTTGAGGTTTCTTTTTTTGATAACTCCTTTTTTAATGTTTTCTCAATTTGAATTTAACGGTGTAGTTAAAGATAATGATACTGGTACTGAGTTAGAAAAAGTTTTAGTTGTTGTAAAACCACTAAGAATTAATAAAGCTGGTTATTATGGAGGAGTGTATACTGAGAAAGATGGATTGTTTTCTGTAAAAACCACATATGATTTACCACTTCAGTTAGTGCTTACTAAAAAGGGTTGTAAGACAAAGAAAGTAAGAATAAGAGATAAAAAAACATATTTCAATTTAACTTTAGATTGTGAACAGGAAACTATAGAACAAATAATTACGGAAAGAAAATCAGATAATGATAATGATGGAATAATTAATTCTGAAGATGAATGTCCAGATGAATTTGGAGTTAAAGAAAATAATGGTTGTCCATCACTTGATTCTGATGGAGACGGTATTTTAAACTCTGAAGATAATTGTCCAGATGAAGTTGGAGATGTTGATAACAATGGTTGTCCTTGGGAAGATGATGATGGAGATGGAGTTTTAGATAGAGATGATGATTGTCCGAACGTGCCAGGTGAGGAGGCTAATAATGGATGTCCATTAGAAGTAGATATTTCTAATTTAATTTCAAAAGAAAATTCTATAATTTTATTCCAAGCTAATTCACATGTTTTAAATGAAACAGACAAATCTTCTATCAGTAATTTAGCAGAGGAACTAAAAAAATACTCCGAATTATCAATTGTTTTAGAGGGTCATGCATCTAGTGATGGGAGTGAGTCATATAATCAAAATCTATCAGAGAAAAGAGCTAATTCTGTTAAAAACCTATTAGTGAATTTTGGAATTAAGGCCTCTCAAATAAAGGTTATTGGCTATGGAGAAACCCAACCTATTGACTCAAATAATACCTCTTTAGGAAGATCTAATAACAGAAGAGTCGTTTTTAGATTATCGAATTAAAAATAGATTTATTGATCTGTTTTTTTAGTTTTTATTTCAACAATAAATCTATTTAAAGTGTCAGTTTTTTTATAATAATAAATTCTTACATTTTCTATTTTTGGAATTAAATTTTTAATTTTTCTGTAAGTTTTATATTTATGCTTTTTAGATAAAATTTTACTATTTATTTTAACAATAGTTTCCCCTTTTAAGTCAAATTCATATAAAGATTTATTATCAAAGCTGCTTAAATTAATTTTTATAAAAAAATTGTTTTTCCAAAATTTGTTACTTAATAGGAGCTTTATAAACTTATCTCTCTCTCTAAAAGAATAAGCTTTGTTCAATATATTTATAAATGGAATAGCTTTTTCTTCAACTTCAACTTCTTTTAAAACTATTTTCTTTCCTTGAGAAAAAGATTTTGAAAATGTATTTGAAAAGAATAAAATTGTTAAAAACAAAAATTTAAAAAAAACACTTTTTTTAAATAAGAACTTTTGGCATATCATATTATAATATAATTTGCCAGAAATAAATTATTTTTTTCATCATGATTTAATTTATGGTTATAATAAGTTCAAATATATATAATACTTATATTTTTAACATATATTTAATTTTTTAGATTAAAAAATAATGAAATCAGAAATTCAAAGAGCTGAAATTTCATGGTTTGCTCCTATATGTGATGGAGACGATGCTTTTTTGGGTGAGAGAAACCCTAAATATAAAAGTTCTTGGGAAAACACTTCTTCTATAATCAAGACTGCTGACAGACTTGGGTATTCAAATGTTTTGTGCCCCTCTTCTTATCAGGTGGGTCAAGATACATTGTCTTTTGTTTCGGCAATGGCTACTCAAACTAAACAAATTAACTTTTTAGCCGCTGTAAGATGCGGAGAAATTCATCCTCCAATGCTTGCAAGAACTATAGCTACTTTAGATCATATTTTAAAGGGAAGATTAACGATAAATATTATATCCTCTGATTTGCCAGGAATGAAATTAGAATCTTCTCTGAGATATTTAAGATCTAGAGAAGTTATTCAGATTTTAAAACAATCTTGGACCCAAGAAAATATTAATTTTAAAGGAAAATTTTATAATATCAATTTACCATCTGCTCCTGTTAAACCATATCAACAAAATGGAGGACCTCTACTTTATTTTGGAGGCTATTCTACAGATGGAGTAGATTTATGTGCAGAATATTGTGATGTTTATTTAATGTGGCCTGATACTGAAAAAAACATTATGGAATTAATTAATAATATGAAACAAAAAGCATCTTTATTTGAAAGAACAGTTCAATTTGGATTAAGAGTTCATGTTATTGTTAGAGAAACTGAAAAGCAGGCAAGGCAGGATGCAAGAAAATTAATATCTAAATTAGATTTAGAATTAGGGAAAGAAATAAAAAACAGAGCTCAAGATTCTAAATCTCTTGGAGTATCTAGACAGTCAAATTTGAGGGATAAATCTAATAAAGATCATTTTGCTGAACCTCATTTATGGACGGGCATCGGTTTAGCTCGTTCAGGTTGTGGAGCTGCTATTGTCGGAGATCCTGATCAGGTTTATAATAAAATGAAAAGATATATGGATATGGGTATCAGCTCATTTATTTTATCTGGTTATCCACATGAAAAAGAATGTAAATTATTTGCTAAATACGTATTGCCAAAATTTAAAACTATTCACTTACCAGAAATTTTAGGGAGAGTTCCGAAAAAAGAACCAAATAGTCCTTTAGCAAGTGGACCTAGAAAATGATATAATATTTTCACAATCATATAGAAGAAATTTCTTAAGTCATTTTTTTGTTTATTTGTATTCTAAATTTAAATCATGAAAATTCTTAAGTTTTTTATTTTATTTTTCTTTTTTATTTCTTGTAATAAGGGAGGTTTTTTAACATCAGTAAACTCTCCAGACAACAAAATATTATTAGATTTTAAAATAGTTGATGGAAGGCTATTATATTCAATTAATAAAGAAGACAAAGCAGTTATTTCTGAATCAAGCCTAGGTTTAATTTTAAAAAATGATATTGATTTAACAAAGGGTTTTAAAATTAAAAATCAAAAACAAACTTCTTTTAATGATAATTGGAATCCATTATTTGGAGAGTATAAAACAATCAAAAATAATTATAACCAGCTTACTTTAGAGTTAAATAATAATAAAACAGAAATAAATATTGAGTTTAGAATTTATAATGATGGAGTAGCTTTTAGATATATCCTTCCAAAGCAAAAATCTATTCAAAATTATGATTTGATGGATGAAATCACTGAGTTTAATCTTTCTTCAAAAGATTCTGCATGGTGGATACCAGGTTTTTCTTATAGAAGATACGAGTTTTTGTATGCCAACACCGGAATTGATGATATTTCTAAAAAGGTTTATTCGGATTTAGTTGAAGAGATATCTTATGATTCACTTGGGATTGACGCGGCTCATACTCCTTTAACAATTAAAAAAAATAATGGAATACTTATTAGTATTCATGAAGCAAACTTGGTTGATTATTCCTCCATGACCCTGTCACCAAAAGGTAAAGGTAGTTTAGAAGTTGAATTATATCCATGGAGTGATGGAATAAAAGTTAAATCAGATAATGGAATAAAGTCTTCATGGAGAACAATTCATATAGCAGAAAATAGCTCAGGACTTTTAGAATCTAACTTAATTTTAAATTTAAATGATGATCCAGATGAAAAAGACGATTTTTCTTGGGTTAAACCTGGAAAATATATGGGAGTTTGGTGGGAAATGATAGGTACTAATGAATCAACTTGGTGGCCATCAAAATATCATGGAGCTAATACAAAAAAGGTTTTTAATTATATAGATTTCGCCTCTAAACATGGGTTTAATGGTTTGTTAGTTGAGGGATGGAATAAAGGATGGTATCCAGGTTGGTGCTGTTCAGGTAATGGAATTCCATTTAGTTTTACAGAATCTTTGGAAGATTTTGATTTTAAGAAAATTTCACTGTACAGTTCTAAAAAAAACATATCAATTGTTGGTCATCATGAAACTGGAGGTCAAATTGAAAATTATGAAAATCAATTGGAAGATGCCTTTAAGCTTTATAATCAAATGGGAGTAAAGTATATTAAAACGGGTTATGTAAATGATGTTAGTAGAAATATTAAAAGAACCGATCAAAATGGAAATATCATAAGAGAATGGCATCATGGTCAATATATGATTAATCACTTTCATAAAGTAATTGAACTAGCATCAAAGTATAAACTGAGTATAATAACCCATGAACCAATTAAAGATACTGGTCTTAGTAGAACTTTTCCCAATTTTATTTCAAGAGAAGGCGCAAAAGGTCAAGAGTTTAATGGTTTTTCTTCAAATGGAGTGAATCATGCAACTGATTTACCTTTTACAAGGCTGCTAAGTGGACCTATGGACTATACGCCTGGAATTTTTCAATTAAACAATTTTAGATATGATAAACCTGGAGGAAAAATAGATAAAAATGCAACAGTTCCTTCAACTCTTGCCAAGGAACTTGCTTTATATGTTGTATATTATTCTCCAATGCAAATGGCTGCTGACCTCCCCAAACATTATAAAAAGCATCTCAGAGCTTTTGATTTTATTAAAAATGTTCCAGTTAATTGGGAGACAAAAATAATTTTAAACAGTAAAATTTCTGAATATTTAACTATAGCTAGAAAAGATATAGATTCTGATAATTGGTATGTTGGTGGAATAACTGATGAAAAAAAGAGAAATTTTAAAATAAATCTAGATTTTTTAGATGAATCAAAAGATTATACTGCAAAGATTTATAAGGATACAAGTGAAACTCATTGGGATAAAAATCCGATGGAATATTCTATTGAGAGTATTAAAGTAAATAAAGATTCTAAATTGGATATTTATTTGGCTCCAGGAGGAGGTTTTGCTATTGAGATAATTAAAAATTAATTTTTAATGAGGAGCATTATTTTTTGTTTATCATTTTTGTTTTTTTTTAAAACTTTTTCACAGGAATTAATTATTGGTTCTGAATATATTGAACCTGGTATAGAAATTATTTTTGAGGGAGCAATTAAAGATGTAATTATCCCAGTTAACACTAATTTAAATCAAGATCAAACTAATGTTCATATTGAAGCAAGAGTAAATTGGGGTGAAAAAGATATACCAAAGGGAGCTCCCAAAGGTGGTTTTATACCTTATCTGAGGATAAATTCTATAATTACAAATCAATCAAACGGACTTAAAACATTTATTGATCTTATACCTCATTTGAATTTAATTGATAATTTTCATTACGCAAGAAACATTTCCCTTCCTGGAGAAATAGATGATCTTTACACTGTTGAATTTATGGTCAATGGCCCGTCAAAATATGATTTAGCGTATCATAAAGATTGGGTTGAAATAAATGAAAATAAATTTATTGAGGATATAAAGTTTGAGTATCGGGATATTGATTTTAAAGTAATAGCAAAATCTTCAAGAAAGTAAGATCAATTAAATTAATTTTGAAAGGATTATTAATATTAATCCAATAATAAAAAAAACAAACATCAATGTTATTAATGTATTTGTACCCTTTGGAGCATTTTTAAATTCTTTCCATACAAAAACTCCCCAAGCTGCAGCAATCATAGTTGCGCCTTGACCTAAACCATATGATATAGCGTAACCAGCTTTTTCACTGGAAAGCATACTTAGTGACATTCCTATGCACCAAATAATTCCACCAAGAATTCCAACAAGATGTGTTTTAGCATTTCCATTTTTAAAATAATCAAAATACGAAACTCGATTACCCTCAATAGGCCTATACATAAAATAACTGTTCCATAAAAAATTTGACAGAAAAATTCCTATGCAAAAAATAAAGACTGCACTATATGGTGTGAATAAACCTTCTTGAGGATTTATAAAATCACTTGACATTGAAGCTGCAACGAATCTATAGAAAAAACCCATGAGAATCCCGCCAAGAATTGAAATAAGAATTCCTTTTGATGGTGTGTTTTTTTTATTTGAAAATGATAATTTCCTATAAGCTAATGCATCTAAAATAATTGCTACTGTAACAATTAGTACTCCAATAAATAGTATTAATGGGTTTCCAATCGGTGTTGCCATATAGTTAATTAATACACCTAGAACCAGAGCAATTCCAATTCCCACAGGAAATGCAACAGCCATACCCGCAATACTTATTGCAGCTACTATTAATAGATTTGCAAGATTAAAAATCACACCACCTATAAGAGCAGAAATATATGAACTTACATCTGCCTGTACTAAGTCTTGAATAAAAGATCTCCCTTCATCACCACTACTTCCAAGAGTTAGTCCAAAAAATAGAGAGAGAATAACTACTCCAATGCAATAATCCCAATAAAATAATGGAAAAGACCAAGAATCTTTAGATAACTTTTGAGTATTTGCCCAAGACCCCCAACATAACATTGTTATAAAACATAAAAAAACAGCTAATCCGTAACTTTCAACTATGAACATATTTTAAAAATTTATTATTTAAATCATTTATTGAAGGGGCAGAAGATTGAGCTCCTAGTTTTGTAACAGAATAGGTAGCAGCATTATTAGCAAAATCAATACTTGTAAGCATATCCATTTTCATTGACAATCCTGCTACAAGGGCACCATTAAAGGTGTCTCCTGCAGCAGTGGTGTCTATAACGTTTACCTTTTTTGTAGGAATTAGACCCTCAAAACTTGAAGATTTGTAAAATGCTCCTTTTTCTCCCATCGTTATTATTATATTTTTTATTCCTTTATTTATGAGAATTTCTGAGGCTTTTTTTGCAGTTTCTTTATCTTTAACTTTAATTCCAGAAAGATATTCAGTTTCAATTTCATTTGGAGTAATTGTATTTACTTGACTTAAATGGTAGTCACTTATTTTCTGAAATGGAGCAGGATTTAAAATAAGTTTAACTTTTAATTTATTACAAATTTCAATTAAGTATTCTACAACAGTTTTAGGTATTTCTAACTGAATTAGAACGTAATCATCAGCGTTTAATTTTTCTTCAATAAAATTAACATCTTTAATTTTTAAAGAATTATTTGCTCCCGGTGCAACGGAAATTGAATTTTCACCGCTTTTATCTACCATAATTATAGCAATCCCTGACGAGTTATTTTTATCAATCCTAATAAAATCTGTTTTAATACCAATTTTTTTAAAATTATTTACAGCTATTTTACCAAACATATCATTTCCAACTTTAGTGATAAAAGTCACATCAGCTCCTAATTTACATGCAGAAACTGCTTGATTAGCTCCTTTTCCTCCAGGATTCATTAAAAAAGTATCTCCAATAACTGTTTCTCCAGGTTTTGGTAGAAAATTTGATTTTACAACCATATCTGTATTAGAACTTCCAATAACATATATTTTAGATTTCATTCAAATTTTTCTTCGATATACAATGAGGTTATCTAATCTTAGATAAGCATTTTTATTAGGATTAAGAATTTTTATGTTTAAAGTATGATCACCTTCTTCTAGTTCATATTTAAAAAATAATTCATGAGCTCTTTCAATAAAATAAATAGGCAGATTCATAGTTTTAATTAATTCACCATCAATTCTAAATTCAACTTTATAACTAAAATTATTTAATGTTTCTCTTTTTTCAATCATTGCATATTTTGAATCAATTTCTTTATCTAAATTTCTTGATTCTCCTCTTAAAACAACTCCAATTCCATTAAATTTTATATCTATTTCTTGTTTGTCTTTAAATTTGATTTTTTTATCAATTTTAATGTTTTTTGATAATTCATATCCTGGAAAATTTTCTTCATAAGGGGCAACTATATTTTTTTGTTTTTTTATTTTAAATGAATTATTCAATGCTTTACCTCCATTTCTAATAATCATTTCCTCAGCATGTTTATAGCTAATTTTATATACATCATTTAATGACATTTCAGTAAATTGAAAATTTATATCTTCAACTTCTTCTAAACCTTTAAGCCAAAAATTTGGGATATTACTAAAACCTTTAACTGTAGCAAGAATACCCATAGCTGTGGCAGGATTACAGTCTGAGTCTTGACCAGCTCTAGTTGAAATATCTAATGTTTTATCAAAGTCATCTTCACCATACAATAGTCCTAAAACTACATACGCAGAATTTATTTTTGCATCTATATTAAAATCTCTAAAAGCACCATCAGGACAACCTATATCATTACCCCATTTTTCTTCAATTAAACTCCAATTTTTTTTCCAATTATTTGGATATTTTTTATGCCAATTAATAACATCTGAAAGACATTGATGAAATGTACTTCTTTCAGGGATTAGATTTAATGAATTATTAATTATTTTTTTTATATCATTTTCAACAAAAGCATTACTATACATTGCTGCAACAAAAACACCACCATAATACCCATCTCCATAATTCATAATATGCCCTACTTTGTCACATATTTCTAATGCAGAATTTGGCATACCAGGATTCATTATTCCAGCAAAATCAGCTTCAATTTGAAAGTCAATGTCATCAGCATGGGGATTATTAATCCAATGACCAGATTCAGGTGCATCTATTCCATTAAGATAATTATAACGTCCCTGCTGATTCGCATGCCATAACCAATATTTTGATTCTGAGTAAGCTTTTAAATGAGAGGAAGCAGGAGCATCAAAACCTTCTTTTTCTAGAACATCAACAAAAGTAAGATCCATGTATATGTCATCATAAAGTCCAGGAGCATTTTTCATCATATTTACAAGTGTAGAATCTGTCCATTCTATTTTTATACTATCAGGTATAATTCTTTTTAAATACCTAAATTCTGTAGGACCACCAAAGGTTACACCAATGGTTTGAGCAGCCCATGCTCCTTTTATTTTGTCTTTAAGTTCATTTTTTGATATTTCATAAAACTCTGAATCAATGTTGTTACAATTAAATAATAATATAAGTGAAACAAACAGGTAAAATTTTTTCATGATAGTTACATTTAAGTAACATAAATATATTATTTTTTTATTGTAATGGATTTTAAATTATCCTGTTTCAAGAGATTATATCCAATAGGTGTTTTTGTTTTTTTTAGTAGTATTTTATCTCCATTTGAAAGTTTTATGGTGCTAAGTTTTTGATTTTTTGGTCCTGGATAACCAGAAAAATCTTGTATAATTAAATCGCTAAAATTTTTAAGTTCTATTGCATGAGTATAAAAATTTGGTAATTCATCACCCCATTTTAATTTAAATTTTTTGATTTCTAGAGTTTTTATATTTTGACCATAAAAAGCTGAAATATCAAATTTAAAAACTGAATTATCTAATGAGTAGCTGGGCCTTATATCAATGTTGCCTCCATATTTTATTGTATAAGGGCCATTATTTACTGTTAAGTCAATTTTTTTAAATTTTATATTTTTTATTAAATCATTTTTTTCTGCATATATCAATATTCCACTTCCAGATTTTGCTGTAATATTTGAAAAATAAATATTTTTAATACTTCCAGCAATTCCATCATTTGTGTTTTTGATAGAAGAAATATGAATAGGCTCTCCTCTTCCCCACCATCCTCCAGAATGAATTCTAGTATTAATTTTGATATTTTTAAAAACAATATTTTCTATTAAACTATTGTTTCTTGAAAAAACTCCTATACCTCTGTTTGATGAATCGATAATAATATTTTTAAAAACAACATTTTTAATTGCATTTTCACCATAACCAACTCTTATTGCAGAGGATCTTGACTTTAATTTACAATCATTAATTTTTATATTTTCAGAAATTTTTGATTTATTTCCGAACTTATAATTAATGTTTTTATCTCCAGATGAAAAACCAGTAACAATTATTGCATCATCACCAGCCACAACATCGCATTTTGATATTTCAACATTTCTCGATGAGGTAATATGTATCCCATCATTATTTGGGATAAACAGGTTATTATCTATTACAATTCGATTTATATTAATATTTTCGCTTCCACCAATTCTAATTGTCCATTTTGGAGAATCTTCTAAAAAAAGATCATTAATTTCTATATTTCTTGAATTACTAATTGTAATAAGATGACCAGGTCTATCTTCATAATCTACTGGACCATCTTCAACATTTTCATTTGACATGTATCTCTCACCTTGTCTAGTTAATTTACTTTCATTTTTTGACCAACGAAAACGTTTTTCAAAATTCATAAAAAAAGAGGCATTACCACTGATTTTTCCTTTACCAGAAATAGAGATATTTTCAATATTATTGCCAAAAAAAATACCGGCATAATTAATTCCTGAATAATAATAGCCATCAGGCATAATCATATAATCTGATATTTTTTTACTTCCTATAATTTCTGCTCCTGACTCTAGTTTTATATTTACATTTGACAGCAATGTAATTGTTCCAGTTAAAAATTTACCTTTAGGAATTAAAATAGTACCTCCTCCATTTTTATTACATTCAATTATAGCTTGATTTATTTCTTTAGTATTAAGGTGTATTCCGTTTCCAATAGCTCCGAATTTAAGAATATTATATATTTTATCGGATGCTTTAAGATTAAGAAAAAAAAAGAAAGATATTAGTACAAAATTTTTTGATTTAACAAAGTTCATTCGCTAAACTTAATTGTTTTTTTTAATCAAATTAAGAGCTGAGCCTTCTTTGTACCATTCTATTTGTTGATTATTGTAGGAATGGTTGACAGTTATAATATCTTTAGAATTATCAGAATGAATAACCTCAATAGTAATCGGTTTTTTAGGCGAGAATTCTTTTAGATCAATTAGGTTAAATGTATCATCTTCTTGAATTAAATCATAATCTGATTCGTTTTCAAAAGTTAAAGCTAACATTCCTTGTTTTTTTAAATTAGTCTCATGAATTCTAGCAAATGACTTTACTAAAACTACTTTAACGCCCAAATGTCTTGGTTCCATTGCAGCATGTTCTCTTGAAGACCCCTCTCCATAATTGTGATCTCCAACTACAATAGTTTCTATTCCAGACTCTTTATATTTTCTTTGAATATCTGGAACTGCACCATATTCTCCATTTAATTGATTTTTTACAAAATTTGTTTTTTGGTTAAATGCATTCACAGCACCAATAAGGCAATTGTTAGAAATATTATCTAAATGTCCCCTGTATCTAAGCCAAGGTCCTGCCATTGATATATGATCAGTAGTACATTTCCCAAAAGCTTTAATAAGTAATTTGGCTCCAATAATATTTTGACTATTCCACGGCTTAAAAGGTTTGAGTATTTCAAGTCTTTGAGAATTCTCTTTTACAACAACTTCTATTTCACTCCCATCAACTGATGGTTCAATATATCCATTATCTTCGTATTCAAAGCCTTTAGATGGAAGTTCAATTCCTATTGGAGGATCTAACATAACTTCATTGCCTTCTTCATTTATTAATTTATCTGTAATTGGATTAAAGTCAAGTTTTCCCGATATAGCAATTGCTGCTACAATTTCTGGAGAGGATACAAAAGCATGAGTGTTCGGGTTACCATCTGCTCTTTTTGAGAAATTTCTGTTAAAGGAATGTATTATTGAATTTTTTTCTTGCTTATCAGCACCTTTTCTGTCCCATTGTCCAATACATGGACCACAAGCATTTGTAAAAATCTTCGCATTTAATTTTTCGAAAATTGAAAGAATACCATCTCTTTCAGCAGTATATCTAACTTGTTCAGACCCTGGATTTATTCCGAATTCAGCTTTGGTAACAAGTTTTTTTTCAAGAGCTTGTTTAGCAATTGAAGCAGATCTTGTTAGATCCTCATAAGATGAATTTGTACATGATCCAATTAATCCCCACTCGATATCTACAGGCCATTTTTCTTTATTAATTTTGCTTTTCATCTCATTTATTGGAGTAGCTAGATCAGGAGTGAATGGTCCATTTATATGAGGCACTAATTCATTTAAATTAATTTCAATAACCTGATCAAAATACTTGTCAGGATTTTCGTAAACTTCTGGATCAGCAGTTAAATCTTCTTTAATTTTATTAGCTTCATCTGCAACATCATCTCTTCCGGTTGATCTTAAGTATCTCTCCATAGAGTTGTCATAACCAAAAGTTGATGTAGTTGCACCTACTTCAGCACCCATATTACAAATTGTGCCTTTTCCTGTACAGGACATTGATTTTGCTCCCTCACCAAAATATTCAATAATACAGCCTGTACCTCCCTTTACAGTTAATATACCAGCAACTTTTAAAATAACATCTTTTGGTGCCGTCCAACCATTTAATTTTCCAGTCAATTTAACTCCAATAAGTTTTGGGAATTTTAACTCCCAAGGCATTCCAGCCATAACATCTACAGCATCAGCACCTCCAACTCCAATAGCAACCATTCCAAGGCCTCCAGCATTAACTGTGTGGGAATCAGTCCCAATCATCATTCCACCAGGAAAAGCATAATTTTCTAGGACAACTTGATGTATTATTCCAGCTCCGGGTTTCCAAAAACCAATTCCATATTTATTAGAAACAGACTCTAAAAAATTAAAAACTTCAGCACTAGCTGAATTTGCCGATTTTAAATCAATTTCTGCTCCACTTTTTGCTTGAATAAGATGGTCGCAATGAACAGTTGTTGGAACTGCAACTTTACTTTTACCTGCTTGCATAAATTGTAATAGAGCCATTTGAGCGGTTGCATCCTGACATGCGATTCTATCAGGAGCAAAATCTACATAATCAATTCCTCTATTAAAAATTTTTTTACTATTATTATCCCAAGTATGACAATAAAGAATTTTTTCACTAAGAGTTAGAGGTTTTCCAATAACTGATCTTATATCTTTAACTCGATCGTTAATTTTTTTATATAAACTTTTGATTATTTCTATATCAAATGCCATTTTTAAATAAATTAATCTTTTGCAAAAGTAATAATAATGATGATTGTAATTAATTAATTTTTAACTATTAAAAAAACAATCCAAAAAAGTTAATTTTAGTTTAAATTTCTCATAAAAAAAAGATTATTTGATTTTTATTAAAAAAAACTTAAAAAAGTTCTGTAAAAAAAGGGTACTAAGTCAAAAAAATTCATAAATTTGCGCTCCTTAAAATAACAAAGAAATTAAAATATTATGGCTAAAGAAACATTTGATCGATCGAAACCCCACCTAAATATAGGGACAATAGGTCATGTAGATCACGGTAAAACCACTTTAACAGCAGCAATAACAAAAGTGTTAGCTGATGCTGGATTATCTGAAGCTCAGAGTTTTGATCAAATCGATAATGCTCCTGAAGAAAAAGAACGTGGTATAACAATAAACACATCTCATGTGGAGTATCAAACTGAAAAACGTCATTATGCTCATGTTGATTGTCCAGGTCACGCTGATTATGTGAAAAATATGGTGACTGGTGCAGCTCAGATGGATGGTGCAATTTTAGTAGTTGCAGCAACTGACGGTCCTATGCCTCAAACTAGAGAACATATACTACTTGGAAGACAAGTTGGTGTTCCAAGAATTGCAGTTTTTCTTAATAAAGCTGATATGGTTGATGATCAAGAACTTTTGGAATTAGTCGAAATGGAAGTAAGAGAATTACTTTCTTTTTATGAATATGATGGAGATAATACTCCTGTTGTTCTTGGTTCAGCTTTAGGAGCCCTAAACGGAGAACAAAAATGGGTAGATACTGTTAAAAATTTAATGGATGAAGTTGACAAATGGATTGAATTACCAAAAAGAGATGTTGATAAAGATTTCTTAATGCCCGTAGAAGATGTTTTTTCAATTACTGGTAGAGGAACTGTAGCAACTGGTCGAATTGAAACAGGAGTTACTAATACTGGTGATGAAGTTGATATTATTGGAATGGGGGCTGAAAAGTTAAAATCAACTGTAACTGGTGTAGAAATGTTTAGAAAAATATTAGATAGAGGTGAAGCTGGAGATAATACAGGTATATTGTTAAGAGGAATTGAGAAAGATCAAATTTCAAGAGGTATGGTATTATGTAAACCTGGATCTGTAACTCCTCATTCAAAGTTTAAAGCTGAAGTTTACATTCTGAAAAAAGAAGAGGGTGGACGCCACACTCCTTTTCATAATAACTACAGACCTCAATTTTATGTTAGAACTACTGATGTTACAGGTAATATTAATTTGCCTGATGGAGTTGAAATGGTAATGCCTGGTGATAACCTAACTATTACAGTAGATTTAATTCAACCTATAGCGCTTAATTTAGGATTAAGATTCGCTATTCGTGAGGGAGGAAGAACAGTTGGAGCTGGTCAAGTAACTGAGATTTTAGATTAAAAATGTTTTTAAATTGACGAAATAGGTGTTTCGATTAATTATCGAAATACCTTTTGTCAACTAAAAACGGGTTTAGCTCAGTTGGTAGAGCACTGGTCTCCAAAACCAGGTGTCGGGAGTTCGAGTCTCTCAACCCGTGCAATAAAGAAGTTAGATTGAAATGCGAATTATTATAAATTACGTAAAGGATTCTTTAGAAGAGTTAAAGAATAACGTCTCATGGACAACTAGATCTGAGCTTCAAAGGTTAGTTTCAGTTGTTTTAGTTTTTTCTGTTTTATTTTCTTTAGCAATTTGGGGAGCAGATACAGTTTTGTCAAGAATAGTTAAATTTTATTTTGAACTTATAGGTTAATTAATGAAGGTGTCAACTGAAAATAAATGGTATGTTATTAGAGCTGTAAGCGGTCAGGAATCTAAGATAAAAGATTATATAATGGCAGAGATTAAAAGATTAGGTTTTTCTGATAATGTTGAAGATATAATTGTTCCTACAGAAAAAGTGATACAAATAAGAAATGGGAAAAAAACTAGTAAAGAAAAAGTTTATTTTCCAGGATATATTATGATCAAAGCAAATTTATCAGGAGAAGTGCCTCATGTAATTAAATCTGTTACAAATGTCATAGGATTTTTAGGTGAGACAAAAGGAGGTGATCCAATTCCAATGAGACCTGTTGAAGTAAATCGAATGCTAGGTAAAGTTGATGAGCTCTCATTAGAAACTGAAAATATAGCTATTCCTTTCAATATTGGAGAAAATGTTAAAGTAATTGATGGTCCTTTTAATGGATTTACTGGTACTATAGAAAATGTAAATGAGGAAAAAAGAAAATTAGAAGTAATGGTTAAAATTTTCGGAAGAAAGACTCCACTTGAGTTGAGTTATATGCAAGTTGAAAAAATATAATTATGGCAAAAGAAATTAGTAAAGTTATAAAAGTCCAGGTAAGAGGAGGAGTTGCAAACCCATCACCACCATTAGGTCCTGCACTAGGTGCAGCTGGTGTAAATATTATGGAGTTTTGTAAACAATTTAATGGAAGAACTCAGGAAAAACAGGGTAAACTATTACCAGTTAACATTACTGTCTACGTTGACAAGTCTTTTGATTTTGTAATTAAGACTCCACCCGCAGCAGTTCAATTAATGGAAGCGGCAAAAGTTAAAAAAGGTTCTGGAGAACCTAATAGATCTAAAGTTGCATCTGTTTCTTGGGATCAAGTTAAAGTTATTGCGGAAGATAAAATGATAGATTTAAATGCTTTTACTGTTGAATCAGCTATGAAAATGATAGCAGGCACAGCAAGATCTATGGGTCTTAAAGTTTCAGGTAATGCTCCTTTTAATAAATAAATTTTATATATGAAACTAAGTAAAAAATTAAAGGAGTCTAGATCTAAAGTAAATAGAGATACCTTATATTCAGTAAAAGAAGCATCTAGTTTAGTTAAAGAAATAACTACAACTAAATTTGATTCTTCAATTGATATAGCTGTTAGGTTAGGTGTTGACCCTAAAAAGTCTAATGAAATGGTAAGGGGTGTGGTAAATCTTCCTAATGGTACTGGAAAAGAATTAAGAGTTCTAGCTTTAGTAACACCAGATAAAGAAAATGATGCTAAAGAAGCAGGAGCTGATATGGTTGGGCTGGATGAATATTTGCAAAAAATTAAGGATGGATGGACTGATGTAGATGTTATTGTAACTATGCCCAGTATAATGGGAAAACTAGGTCCTTTAGGTAAAGTACTTGGCCCAAGAGGTTTAATGCCAAATCCAAAAACAGGTACTGTTACAATGGATATTAAAAAGGCAATTATTGATGTGAAATCAGGGAAGATTGATTTTAAAGTTGATAAGTCAGGTATTATTCATGCGTCTGTAGGGAAGTCTTCTTTTGATCCAAAAAAAATACATGAAAACATAGATGAGTTTTTAAAAACAGTAGTTAAATTAAAACCATCAACAACAAAAGGGACATATGTTAAAAGTATTTTTTTGTCAAGCACAATGAGTCCAAGTATACCTATTGATTTAAAAGAAGTTACAATTTAAAACAATTTATGACTAAAGAAGAAAAAATATTAGAAATTGAAAACTTAACTTCTAGGTTAAACGATGTTAAAAATCTTTATATAACTGATATTGCAGGATTAAACGCATTGGAAACCAGTAACTTAAGAAGAATGTGTTTTAAAGCTGGAATTAAATTATCAGTTGTAAAAAATACTCTTTTAGAAAGGGCTATGAAAAGTTCTGGAAAAGATTTTGGAGAGTTAAAAGATCTTTTAAAAGGTAATACTTCATTAATGTTTTCAAAATCTGGTAACGGACCAGCTAAAATAATTAAAGATTTTAGAAAGAAATCTGATAAGCCAATTTTGAAAGGGGCTTTTATTGAAGAAACTGTATATGTTGGAGATGATCAAATAAATAATTTAGTTGCTTTAAAGTCAAAAGAAGAAGTAATAGGAGATATTATTTCAATTCTTCAATCTCCTGCAAAAAATTTAATTTCCGCATTAAAATCGGGTGGCGGAAAAGTTTCTGGAATTTTAAAAAGTTTATCGGAAAGAAATCCCGAATAGTTGATATGAATATAAAAATTATATTAAAAGTTTAATAAACAAATATTATATAAAATGGCAGATTTAAAAAAATTCGCAGATAATTTGGTCAATTTAACTGTAAAAGAAGTTAATGAGTTGGCTGATATATTAAAAGAAGAGTACGGAATAGAACCTGCAGCCACTGCAGTTGCTGTTGCTGGTCCATCTGGAGGTTCTTCAGAGGCTGAAGCAGCAGAAGAAAAATCAGAATTCGATGTAGTTTTAAAAGCAGCAGGTGGTTCCAAACTTGCAGTAGTTAAATTAGTTAAAGAATTAACAGGATTAGGTTTAAAAGAAGCTAAAGATCTTGTTGATAATGCGCCAAGCCCAATAAAAGAAGGAGTTTCAAAAGATGAAGCAGAAAGTTTAGTGAAATCACTTGAAGAAGCAGGAGCAGAAGTTGAGCTTAAATAACTCAATATATAATTATTAATTGTAAGGATAGTTTTTTTTAAATAAAAAGCAAATCCTTTTATTGTCTAAACCTAATACTTTTATAATATTAATATAGTTTAAATGTCAAAAAAACAGAATCAAAGATTAAATTTTGCTGGAGCAAAAAATTCTCCAGAGTACCCAGATTTTTTAGATATCCAAATAAAATCATTTCAAGATTTTTTTCAACTTGAAACAAAATCAGACGAAAGAAATATTGAGGGATTATTTAACACTTTTAAAGAAAATTTTCCAATTACAGATACAAGGAATCAATTTGTTCTTGAGTTTTTGGATTATTTTGTTGATCCACCTAGATACAACATAAAAGAATGTATTGACAGAGGTTTAACATATTCAGTTCCATTAAAAGCTAGATTAAAATTATTTTGCACTGATCCTGATCATGAAGATTTTGAAACTATTGTTCAAGATGTTTTTTTAGGAACAATACCATATATGACTCCAAGTGGTACTTTTGTAATTAATGGTGCAGAAAGAATAGTTGTATCTCAACTTCATAGATCACCAGGTGTGTTTTTTGGTCAGTCATTTCATGCTAATGGAACTAAGTTATATTCTGCAAGAGTAATTCCTTTTAAGGGTTCTTGGATAGAGTTTGCAACAGATATTAATAGTGTTATGTATGCTTATATTGACCGAAAGAAAAAATTACCAGTAACAACTCTTTTCAGAGCAATTGGTTATGAACACGACAAAGATATACTAGAAATATTTGATTTAGCTGAAGAAGTCAAAGTTTCAAAATCTAGCTTAAAAAAAGTTATAGGAAGAAAATTAGCAGCAAGAGTATTAAAAACTTGGCATGAAGATTTTGTAGATGAAGATACTGGAGAAGTAATTTCAATTGAACGTAATGAAATTGTCATAGATAGAGACACTGTTTTGGACAAAGAACATTTAAATGAAATTATTGAAACTGAAGTAAAAACTATTCTTCTACACAAAGTCGATGCACATTTGTCGGATTATGCAATAATTTATAATACTCTTCAAAAAGACCCAACAAACTCAGAAAAAGAAGCTGTTGAACATATTTATAGACAATTAAGAAATGCTGAACCCCCAGATGAAGATACAGCTAGAGGAATTATTGATAAATTATTTTTTTCTGATCAAAGGTATAATCTAGGCGAAGTTGGAAGATATAGAATGAATAAAAAACTGGGATTAGATGTTGAAATGGATATGTTAGTTTTGACAAAATTAGATATAATTACTATAATTAAATATTTAATAGAGTTAATTAATTCAAAAGCTGAAATTGATGATATAGACCATTTGTCTAATCGTAGAGTGAGAACTGTAGGTGAACAACTTTCTACACAATTTGGTGTGGGGCTTGCTAGAATGGCTAGAACAATAAGAGAGAGAATGAATGTTAGAGATAATGAGGTTTTTACTCCAATTGATCTTATTAATGCAAAAACTTTATCCTCAGTAATTAATACTTTTTTTGGAACAAATCAGTTATCTCAATTTATGGATCAAACTAATCCACTTGCTGAAATAACTCACAAAAGGAGATTATCTGCTTTAGGTCCTGGCGGTTTATCTAGAGAAAGAGCTGGTTTTGAAGTAAGAGATGTTCACTACACTCATTATGGTAGACTATGTCCAATTGAAACCCCAGAAGGTCCTAATATTGGATTAATTTCTTCACTGGCTGTTTTTGCAAAAGTTAATAATCTTGGTTTTATTGAAACCCCTTACAGAAAAGTTGAAAAAGGTAAAATTAATTTAGATAAAACAGAATATTTAAGTGCAGAAGAGGAAGAAGGAAATTTGATTGCACAAGCAAATATTGATTATGATGAAAATGGAAAGATTTTAACAAAAAAAATTATAGCAAGAGATCAAGCTGATTTTCCTGTTGTAATTCCAAATGAAATTAATTATACAGATGTTGCTCCAAATCAAATAGCTTCAATTTCTGCCTCTTTAATTCCTTTTTTGGAACACGATGATGCTAATAGAGCATTGATGGGATCAAATATGATGAGACAAGCTGTCCCTCTTTTAAGTCCTCAAGCTCCAATTGTTGGTACTGGTTTGGAATTTCAAGTTGCTTCCGATTCAAGAGTATTAGTTAATTCAAAGGGAGATGGTGTTGTAGAATATGTTGATGCTGATAAAATAATTATAAAATACGATTTATCAGAAAATGAAAAATTGGTTTCATTTGAAGGAAATACAATTACTTATAATCTTGTTAAATTTAGAAAAACTAACCAAGGTACATGTATTAATCTTAAACCGATAGTTAAGAAAAATGATAAGGTTTTTAAAGGACAAGTTCTTTGTGAGGGTTACGCAACAGAAAATGGTGAATTAGCTCTAGGAAGGAATCTTAAAGTTGCATTTATGCCATGGAAAGGTTATAATTTTGAAGATGCAATTGTTATTTCTGAAAAAGTTGTTAGAGAGGATATTTTTACTTCTATACATATAGACGAATATTCAATGGATGTCCGTGATACAAAATTAGGCACTGAAGAATTAACTGATGATATTCCAAATGTTAGTGAGGAAGCTACAAAGGATTTAGATGAAAATGGAATGATAAGAGTCGGTGCTGAGGTTAACCCTGGAGATATTTTAATTGGCAAAATTACTCCTAAAGGAGAATCAGATCCTACGCCTGAAGAAAAGCTTTTAAGAGCTATTTTTGGAGATAAAGCGGGAGATGTTAAAGATGCATCATTAAAGGCACCTCCATCTCTTAGAGGAATAGTTATTGATAAGAAATTGTTTACAAGATCATTAAAAGATAAAAGGAGAAGAAATCAAGACAAACAAGAATTAGAGGATTTAGAAAAAAAATATGATCTAAAGTTTGATGAATTAAAAAATATATTAATAAATAAACTCTTCCAAATTGTTAGTGGAAAAATTTCACAAGGAGTTCAAAATGATCTAGGAGAAGAGGTATTACCAAAGGGTAAAAAGTTTACTGTTAAGTTATTGTCTAGTATAGAGGATTTTACTCACCTTACTATGGGTAAATGGACAACTTCCGATAAAACAAATTCTTTAATTAATGATTTACTTCATAATTACAAAATAAAAGAAAATGACCTTCAAGGATCATTAAGAAGAGAAAAATTTACAATAAGTGTTGGAGATGAGTTACCATCAGGAATTAAAAAGTTAGCTAAGGTTTATATTGCTAAAAAAAGAAAATTAAAGGTTGGTGATAAGATGGCAGGAAGACATGGAAATAAAGGTATTGTTGCTAGAATTGTAAGAGAAGAAGATATGCCGTTTTTAGAAGATGGAACTGCTGTTGATATTGTTTTAAATCCTCTTGGTGTTCCATCTAGAATGAATATAGGCCAAATTTATGAAACAGTTTTGGGTTGGGCAGGATTGAATTTGGGAAGAAAGTTTTCAACTCCAATTTTTGACGGTGCAACTATAGAAGAAATTAATAAGTTAACAGATGAGGCTAAAGTCCCATTATTTGGACATACATATCTTTATGATGGAGGCACTGGAGAAAAATTTGATCAACCTGCTACTGTTGGTGTAATATATATGTTAAAATTAGGTCACATGGTTGATGATAAAATGCATTCAAGGTCAATTGGCCCATACTCTTTGATTACTCAACAACCTCTTGGAGGAAAAGCTCAGTTTGGAGGACAAAGGTTTGGAGAGATGGAAGTATGGGCATTAGAAGCTTATGGTGCTTCAAGTACTCTTCAAGAAATTTTGACTGTTAAGTCTGATGATGTTGTTGGTAGAGCTAAAACCTATGAGTCTATTGTTAAGGGAGACTCTATGCCTGAAGCTGGTTTGCCAGAGTCATTCAATGTTTTGATGCATGAGTTAAAAGGACTTGGGTTGGATATTAGATTAGAAGAATAAATTATAATAAAAAAATGGCAAAAAATAACGAAATAATTACGCAAAAAAAATTTAATAAAATATCTATTGGACTTGCTTCCCCTGAAGTGATTTTGTCTAAATCATTAGGTGAAGTTTTAAAACCTGAGACAATTAATTACAGAACACATAAACCAGAAAGAGATGGATTGTTTTGTGAAAGAATTTTCGGTCCTGTAAAGGATTATGAATGTGCTTGCGGAAAGTATAAAAGAATTAGATATAAAGGAATTGTTTGTGATCGTTGTGGTGTTGAGGTAACTGAAAAAAAAGTTAGAAGAGATAGAGTTGGGCACATCAATTTAGTTGTTCCAGTAGCACATATATGGTATTTTAGGTCTTTACCAAATAAAATAGGTTATTTATTAGGACTACCATCCAAAAAGTTGGATATGATAATATATTATGAAAGATATGTTGTAATTCAACCTGGACTCGCAACAAATGAAGAAGGAGAACAATTAAATAAAATGGATTTTCTGACAGAGGAGGAGTATTTAAATATTATGGAAAAATTACCCGCAGAGAATCATTACAAAGAGGATTCTGATCCTGACAAGTTTATAGCTAAAATGGGAGCAGAATGTTTGATAGATTTATTATCTAGGATTGATTTAAATGAACTTTCTTATCAACTCAGACATAAGGCTAATAATGAAACTTCAAAGCAAAGAAAAACAGAAGCCTTAAAAAGACTCCAGGTAGTTGAAGCATTTAGAGAGGCAAATGAGAGAGGAGAAAATTTACCTGAATGGATGATTATGAAAGTAATACCAGTAATTCCCCCTGAATTAAGACCTCTAGTTCCCTTAGATGGTGGTAGATTTGCTACATCTGATTTAAATGATTTATATAGAAGAGTTATTATAAGAAATAATAGATTAAAAAGATTGGTAGAAATAAAAGCTCCAGAAGTAATTTTAAGAAATGAAAAAAGAATGCTACAAGAATCTGTAGACTCCTTATTTGATAATACTAGAAAGTCTTCTGCTGTTAAGACAGATTCAAATAGACCATTAAAATCTTTATCGGATTCTTTAAAAGGAAAGCAAGGTAGATTTAGACAAAATTTATTAGGTAAAAGAGTTGATTATTCTGCTAGATCTGTTATTGTAGTAGGACCTGAACTTAAATTATATGAATGTGGTTTACCAAAAGACATGGCAGCTGAATTATACAAACCTTTTATTATCAGAAAACTAATTGAAAGAGGTATAGTTAAAACTGTAAAATCAGCGAGAAAAATTATAGACAGGAAAGAACCCGTAGTTTGGGATATTCTTGAAAATGTTTTAAAAGGTCATCCTGTATTATTAAATAGAGCTCCTACTTTACATAGATTAGGTATTCAAGCTTTTCAACCTAAATTAATTGAGGGTAAAGCCATTCAATTACATCCATTAGTTTGTACTGCTTTTAATGCTGATTTTGATGGAGACCAAATGGCCGTTCATTTGCCTCTTGGACCTGAAGCTATTTTAGAGTCACAACTTCTCATGTTAGCTTCTCATAGTATATTAAATCCAGCAAATGGATCTCCAATAACTGTTCCTTCACAAGATATGGTTTTAGGTCTTTATTATATGACTAAGGAAAAAAAATCTAGTAATAAAGAAAAAGTTAATGGGGAGGGATTAATATTTTATTCAACTGATGAGGTTCATATTGCATATAATGAAAGTAAAGTAGATTTAAATGCATTAGTTAAAATTAGAATTAAGAGTTTTGATGAAGACGAAAAACCTTTTTATAAAATTATAGAAACTACTGTTGGAAGAATTTTCTTTAATGAAGTTGTTCCAGAGAGGGCTGGTTTTTTTAATACCGTTCTTACTAAGAAAAATTTAAGAGAGATAATTGGTAAAATTCTAAAAGTAACTAGTGTTCCAGAAACTTCAGAGTTCCTAGATAAAATTAAAAGCATGGGTTATCAATTTGCATTTAAGGGAGGATTATCTTTTAGCTTAGGTGATATTATAATTCCAAAAGAGAAAATTAGAATGATTGAAGAAGCAAATGAACAAGTTGATTCTATAATTGCAAACTATAATATGGGCTTAATTACTAATAATGAAAGATATAATCAAGTAATTGATGTTTGGACTTCATCTAATGCAATGTTAACAGAACTTGCTATGAAAAGAATTAGAGAAGACAATCAAGGTTTTAATTCTGTATACATGATGTTAGATTCAGGAGCTAGAGGATCTAAAGAACAAATAAGACAGTTAACAGGTATGAGAGGTTTAATGGCAAAACCAAAAAAATCTAATGTTGGAGGAGGAGAAATAATTGAGAATCCTATTTTATCAAACTTTAAAGAAGGGCTTTCAATTTTAGAGTACTTTATTTCAACTCATGGAGCAAGAAAAGGACTAGCTGATACAGCTCTTAAAACAGCAGATGCTGGCTACTTAACTAGGAGATTACATGATGTGTCTCAAGATGTTATAGTAACTATCGAAGATTGTCAAACTTTAAGAGGTCTGGAAATTACGGCTTTAAAAAAGAATGAAGAAATTGTAGAGTCTCTTGGTGATAGAATTATTGGTAGAGTAACTCTTCATCAAATTATAAATCCAACCAATAATGAGGTTATTGTTAATGCGGGTGAGGAAATTTTAGGATCTCATATTAAAATTATTGAAAAAACTCCAATAGAAAAAGTTGAAGTTAGATCTCCACTAACATGTAATGCTAAAAAAGGAATTTGTGTCAAGTGTTATGGAAGAAATCTTGCTTCAGGAAAAATTGTTCAAAATGGGGAAGCAGTTGGAGTAATTGCTGCTCAATCAATTGGTGAACCAGGAACTCAATTAACCTTAAGAACTTTTCATGTTGGAGGAGTTGCCGGAAATATTTCAGAAGAAAACAAATTAGAGGCAAAATTTAGTGGTATTGCTAAAATTGATGATCTTAAAATTGTAAAAGGTAAAGATTCTGAAGGAAAGAGTTCTTCTATTGTAATTTCTAGAACTTCTGAAATAAAAATAATTGATCCAAATACTAAAAATGTTTTGAGTACAAATAATATTCCTTATGGATCTAATATGTATATAAAAAATGGTGCTAAATTAAAAGAAGGTGACTTAATTTGTAAGTGGGATCCATTTAATGGGGTAATTGTTTCGGAGTTCTCAGGTAAAATAGTTTTTGAAAATATTGAACAAGGAATTACATATCAAGTTGAGATAGATGAACAAACAGGTTTTCAAGAAAAAGTTATTTCTGATTCAAGAAATAAAAAAATAATTCCATCTCTATCAATAGTTGATAAAAAAGGTAACACTGTTAGGTCATATAGTTTACCCGTAGGAGCTCATTTGATTGTTAATGAGGGTGAAGAAATAAATGAGGGTAAAATTTTGGTTAAAATCCCAAGAAAATCTGCTAAATCTGGAGATATTACTGGTGGATTACCCAGAGTTACAGAACTTTTTGAAGCAAGAAATCCATCTAATCCTGCAGTTGTCTCTGAAATAGATGGAGTCGTCTCGTATGGAAAAATTAAAAGAGGAAATAGAGAAATTATTGTTGAATCTAAGTTTGGTGACATAAAAAAATATTTAGTTAAACTATCTAATCAAATTTTAGTTCAAGAAAACGATTTTGTTAAAGCAGGAATGCCTCTTTCTGATGGGTCAATTACTCCAACAGATATACTAAATGTTAAAGGACCTTCTGCTGTTCAACAATATTTAGTTAATGAAATTCAAGAAGTTTATAGACTTCAAGGAGTTAAAATTAATGATAAACATTTTGAAGTTGTTGTTAGGCAAATGATGAGAAAGGTTCGAATTATTGATCCAGGAGATTCAATATTTTTAGAAGATCAGTTGGTTTTTAAAAACGATTTTATTTCTGAAAATGATTCTCTTTATGGAATGAAAATCATTGAAGAAGTAGGTGATTCTGAAAATTTAAAACAAGGTCAGCTTATTTCAGCTCGACAATTACGAGATGAAAATTCAATTTTAAAAAGAGGGGATAAAATTTTAGTTACCGCAAGAGATTCAAACCCAGCAACAGCAACTCCAGAACTTCAAGGCATAACTAGAGCTTCTCTTCAAACAAAATCATTTATCTCTGCTGCTTCATTTCAAGAAACAACTAAGGTTCTTAATGAAGCTGCTGTAAATGGTAAGGTTGATTTTCTTGAAGGATTAAAAGAAAATGTTATAGTAGGTCATAAAATACCAGCTGGTACTGGGTTAAGAAAGTATCAAGAATATATTGTTGGCTCCAAAGATGAATATAACAGTTTACTAATAGATCAAGAAAAAGAGGTCTCATATTCTTTAAATGATGAGTAATTCAAATTCTAAAAAAGAAAAAAAAATAAATATTTCAATAGATGAGAATATTGCTGATGGAGAGTATTCTAATTTAGCTATAATTAATCATTCAAATTCTGAGTTTATTGTTGATTTTATTTCAATAATGCCTGCTTCTCCTAAAGCGAAAGTTAAGTCTAGGATTATTTTAACTCCTGAGCATGCTAAAAGATTTAATAAAGCTTTGTCTGAAAATATTAAAAAGTTTGAAAAAACTAATGGTGAAATAAAATCAAATGAACCACCATCTATTCCATTAAATTTTGGCCCAACTGCAGAGGCATAAAGTTGTAAGATAATTTTAGAATTCTGAAGATTGGTGAAAAATTAAATTTGGATATTTAGTTTTAGTCATTTCTAAGGTAAACTCTGAATCTGCAAGAAAAACTATTTTCTTTTTTGTGTCAGTTGCTATAAATTTTTGTTTAATTTTTTTAAAATCATTAAAAGTGTCGTCTTTATTAACGGGTTCAATCCAACAAGCTTTAAAAATATTTAATGATTCAAATGAACATTCAGCTCCATATTCATAAAGAAGTCTATGTTGAATTACTTCAAATTGAAGTAAACCAACTGTTCCAATTACTTTTCTTCCGTTTATATTTAATGTGAATAATTGAGCAACACCCTCATCCATAAGTTGATTAATTCCTTTTTCAAGTTGTTTTGTTTTCATTGGATTTTTATTAATAACATATTTGAAGTGTTCAGGAGAAAAGTTTGGTATTCCTAAAAAATTAATGTTTTCACCAGAGGTAATAGAGTCTCCTATTTTAAAATTCCCTGAGTCATGAATTCCAACTATGTCTCCAGGATACGATACGTCTACAATTTTTTTCTTATCACCAAAAAATGCATTTGGAGAAGAAAATTTAAAGTTTTTCTTAAGTCTAACATGAAAATAAGGTGTATTTCTTTTAAAAGTACCTGATACTATTTTTATAAATGCTAATCTGTCTCTATGTTTTGGGTCAAGATTTGCATGAATTTTAAAAACAAATCCTGAAAATTTTTTTTCTGAGGGTTTAATTGTTCTAGTTTCAGATATTTTTGGCTGTGGAAAAGGTGCTATCTCTAAAAAACAATTAAGTAGTTCTTCAATTCCAAAGTTATTCAATGCAGAACCAAAAAAAACAGGTTGAAGATTTCCTTTTAAATAATCATTCCTATTAAAATTTGGATAAACACCTTTAATTAATTCTAAATCTTCTATTGTTTGTTTGTGATTTTTTTCTCCAATTAATTTAATTATTTGATTATCAGAAATTGAACTGAAAACTTGATTTTTATTAATTTTTTGTTTGTTTAAACTATCAAAAATTTGAATATTATTATTCCAAATATTGTAAACACCCTTAAATTCAGAGCCAATTCCAATTGGAAAAGAAAGTGGTGTAATTTTTAATTTAAGCTTTTGTTCAATTTCATCTAATAATGTAAAAGCATCTTTTCCTTCTCTATCTAATTTGTTAATAAAAATAATAATTGGTATGTTTCTCATTCTTGAAACTTTAACTAACTTTTCTGTTTGTTCCTCTACACCTTTAGCAACATCAATTACAAGAATAACACTATCAACTGCAGATAATGTTCTATAAGTATCCTCAGCAAAATCCTTATGACCTGGTGTGTCAAGTATATTTATTCTTTTATTTTGATATTCGAAAGAAATGACTGATGTTGATACTGAAATTCCTCTTTGTTTTTCTATTTCCATAAAATCACTCATAGCAGATTTTTTTATTTTATTTGATTTCACAGCACCAGCTTCATTTATGGCCCCTCCAAATAATAAAAATTTCTCAGTTAAAGTTGTTTTACCAGCATCTGGATGAGAAATTATGCCAAAAGTTCTTCTTAATTTCAGTTCTTCCTCAAAATTCATAATTGAAATTTTAACAAAAGTATTATAATTTACAGTTTATCAAAATGATATAGGATTTACTAATATTATTAGGTATTTTTAATCATATATATGAGTGAAGAAATGTTAATATTGGTTGATGAGAATGATAATCAGATAGGAACAATGGGTAAAATGGAAGTTCATAGAAAAGGTTTATTGCATAGAGCATTTTCAGTTTTTATAATAAATAAAAAAAATGAGTTATTACTTCAACAAAGAGCTTTTTCTAAATATCATTCTCCTGGTTTATGGACAAATACATGTTGTAGTCATCAAAATGAAGGAGAAACCTCAATTCAAGCTGCAAAAAGAAGACTAAATCAGGAAATGGGTATTAGTACTTCTCTTGAGTTTTTATTTTCATTTATTTATAGAGCTGAATTTGAAAATGGATTAATTGAGCATGAATTTGATCATGTGATTATTGGAAGATCAAATCAGGACCCTAAAATTGATAAAAATGAGGCAGAATCTTGGAAGTGGGTTTCTGTTGATTTGATATTAAAAGATTTAGAAATAAACCAAGATAAATATACAGTTTGGTTTAAAATTATTTTTCAAAGATTTTATAATTATTTAAAAAACAGATAAAATGTCAAGTATTAAAAAACTAAAAAAAAATATAAATAATCAGATAGGAGAGTTTATAGAAGAAATATATAATTGGGAACTTTTAAATCCCGATAAAGATTTATCAAAAAGTGAAAAACTTATAGATGATTCAATTAAAGTATTTGATTTATTAATTGCTAAAATTAATTCTGTAAAAAAAGAAAATCCAAAAAAAGAGTTTAAATCTATAAATGAGGAGAGGGTAAAATTAATAGAAGAATTGAATAAAAAATTCTCAAAACTTTAATCCTCTTTATTATGTCTGCTTTCTAAAAACTTTTGGAATTGCTTCCCATATTTTCCAGACAAAACTTCTGAGCTCATTTTTGAGGCCAAGGTGTCTAAAAGCTTAAGGTTAGCATCATTAATTTCTGTAAGAGCTAAGTAAGGAGAAACATCTTTATTGTAATTTTTAGATGCAAAGTTTAAAGTGTATAAGTATCTTCTCCTTATAAGATTATCTATTTTTCGATCAATGGAATCAGCTTTTTTTTGATTTTCTTCTTTTTTTGATTCATAAAATTTTTGAAGTAAACTTAAATTTTGATCATTAAATTTTCTTTTAAAACTTATATATTCATTTAGAAGATCATTATTTTCAGAACCTTCAATAGATGCACTACTTTCATAAGTTTTTAGTATCGTGTTAATTTTAATATTCCCTTTTTCTCCAAAAAACAAAATTCTATCATTTAAACTATCTCCGTCATCTTTCTTTAAATACAGATAAAAAATTTCTGGACTATCAATTTTAGAATTTAAAGTAAAATTAGAATTCCCTTTAATTTTGATTGAATCAGCATTTATAATTAATCCATTATCAACTTTTTGAAGGTATACATCACCTTTTCTCAAGCCCTCAATATTTACAATAACACTCATATTATTTTCGTCAATTATAGTTTTGTTTTGACATGAAAATATTAGCAAAATAAATATTAGTAAAAAAGAAAGAAAGTGGATTGATTTAATCATATTTTATAAATTTAACCAATAAGTTATTTTAATATTAAAACTTCTAAATCTCGGAATAAAGTCATTTTCAGCTAAATAATTATCATTATAAACAAAAAATAAATCAGATAGAGGTGCAAATCTCCATTGAATTCTTGAATTTATACCAAAGTTATCATTTTGAGAATTAAATTGAACATACGAAGTCCAAAAAAACTTTTTTGTAAAAGTAAAATCAAATTTTTGACTTACAAGCCATAATTCGCCATCAGAATAGGGTTTAGGAAGATGTATCATGTTATAATTTAATTTTAAGCTATATACAAAATAAGGTTGTTTCCTCCAGTTTATCTGGTTATTAAAAGAAAACTTTGTTCCACCATAAAAAGATCCATATGAAATTTCATTGTTAAAGGTTATTAATTTTCTGACATCTGATCTATATGAAATTTCATAGTCTGTGAATTTATATGTATCATTTGCAGGCAATGGAATTCCGCCAGATCTTGTAGGGTCAAAAGATTCATCGAGATATTGATACCAATTTTGAATTTGGAATTCTATATTACTCTGATCTAAATAACGTATTTCAAACTTACTTGTATGGACCTTATCTGATATTAAAAAATCATTTTGTGGTTGATATAATATAGTATATGATTGCTCGAATTCATATCTATTTATTTTATCACTTTTAGGATAAATCTTATATGTGTATGTTGGTCTAATTTTTAAAAATCCAGTTCTTCTATAAAAACCTAAATCTGATTGATAATCATCACCAGTATATATAGTTTTTATTCCATAACTATTTTTTAAAGTATTTTTATTGATAACAAACCCAGTACTGTTGTCATTTTTACCGTCAGACTTGTAAGATTTATGGAAAAAAGCTTTACCTGTCCATTTACTGTCTTTTGAAGCTAGGTTATATTCAAGACCTAAAACAGAATTTGCTTTTTCTTCTTTGCTCAAGAATTCAAAATCTTTAGTTGATCTTCTATCTATAAAAAAGAGACTTATATTAGACCTATTAAAAACCTTATGCCTTAGTGTAATCATGGAATTTAAATTGGAGGGAATATTGTTTTTAATATCTTGATCAGTAATCATATTTAAGACACCAATCCTTAAATTTTTATTAATTTTTCCACTTAGCCTAATTCCTGAGGTAATTCTGTTTTCAATTGTATTTCCATTAATATCTTTTGCTACCCCGATTCTTCTTGAAAAAAAAGGAAGGCCATCTCGAGTGTTACCGAAGTCACTAAATAAATCACTGTTTTCAGTAAAAAATTGTCTTTTTTCTGGCAAAGAAATTTCAAATCTTGTTAAATTAACTATTTGATCATCAACTTCGACTTGAGAGAAATCAGGGTTTATAGTTAGATCTAAATTTAATGAACTACCAATTGGAATTTTAATATCAGCTCCGTAAAGCAACGATTTGTTTGAGGAGTTCTCAATATTATTTTTTGAAGCTAAACCATTAAAATAAGGTATAAAAGAAAAAGGTTTATTGTAATTTTTAAGTGTTTTTTCAAATGTTAAATCTCCCATATAGGCAAGATTTCCGATAATTAAATTTTGAGGAGTTTTAACCCATGTTGAGTGTTCATTTCCTTCAGTATTTCTTCTATAGATATTAAATCTCCAATTACTTGAATTTTTTTGATAGTATAATGATTTAAAGGGGATTTTAAATTCACATATAAAATAATTTTTATAAATTTTACTTTCGACTTCCCAAATGGTATCCCATGAATAATTTCTATCAGATCTCCAGTCAGTATTTCCGCCCGAAATTAATCCTTCAGATTGGACACCATAAGGATTCGATTGAAAAGTAAATGCATTGGTAGCATCATTAAATGTATCTAATAAAATACTTATATAATCAGTATTCCAGTTAAAATCTCTTTTTAATGAGGGGATTACAAATTTATTACCATCAGTGAATGCTTTAACTAAGAAGTATAAATTATCATCATCCATCAATACTTTAAACTTAGTTTGAGTATTTGCCTTAATTGAATCTGAGGGTCTCCATTGCCAAAATGAAGATTTATATTCTACTATGTCCCAGGCCTTATCATCTTCTATTCCGTCAATAACTATATTTTTATTTGTATAAAATGCATTAACATCTTTTTGAGCACTACTTTTTATTATTAAAGAGAAATAAAATGATAAAATATAAAAAAAATGTAGATAATTATACTTCATTAATTGAAATGGTAATATCGATTGCAAATTTATATAAATTTGATTTTTATAATCATTAATATGACGTTTAAATTGATAATTAGTTTAATCCTTTTATTTAATTTTTTTAATAATTCAGAAATTAATGAATGGGGTCAAACAGGACATCGTGTAATAGCAAAAATAGCTCAACAATATCTTAATGATAATACCAGGGATTCGATTAACAAAATTCTAAATGGAAAATCATTGGTAAGTGTTTCTAATTTTGCAGACGAAATAAAATCTGACAGAAAGTATGATAAATACAAACCATGGCATTATGTTAATATGAATTTAGAAGATAATTATGAAGATATTGTATTAAATAAAAAAGGAGACGTAGTGCAAGCAATAAATTATTCAATAGATATATTGAATAACAAAAAAAGTTCAAGAAATGAGAGAAAATTTTATTTAAAATTATTAATTCATTTTATTGGTGATATTCACCAACCATTACATGTAGGTAGATTTAAAGATAGAGGAGGAAATGATATTAAAGTAAAATGGTTTGGAAAGTCAACTAATTTGCACAGGGTTTGGGATAGTCAAATAATTGATTCTCACCAAATGAGTTATACAGAATTATCGAAAGATTTGCCAATTTTAACTTTAAGAGAAATTAATAAAATAAAAAATGATTCAATATTAATTTGGGTAAAAGAATCTCAGAACTTATCAAAGTTAATATACAGTGATGTTATAAGTGAATCTAATTTAGGATTTCATTACAAGTATAAATATTTAGATAAATTAAAGTTAAGGTTATTAAAAGGGGGTATTAGATTAGCATCAATTTTGAATAAAATATTTAGTTGATTTTTCTAAAAGTTAAATTAATCCTGGGACCAACATTTTTTTTTGTTTTAGGTATTTGATGTAACCAATATTTCTGAGTTTCTCCTGACATAATAAAAACACTACCATTCTTTAATAATAATTTAAGTTTAAATGATTTTTTTTCCCTATGTTTCATATTGAAATATCTTTCATCACCAAAACTTACAGATGCTATAGTTGGATTTTTACCAAGCTCTTTTTCATTATCAGAATGCCAGCCATTACTGTCTTGACCATTTCTATACAAGTTTAATAAAACACAATTAAAGGATGAATTACTAAGCAATTCTACTTTTTCTTTAATATTATTTAATGTTTCGTTAAACTTATTTGGCTTCATTTTTATTCCAGAATAACTGTAAGATTTATTATTAGTAGAATAGAATGAAGTTAGCCTTGGTTGTAAAATTTTTTTTCCAAATATTTTTATTGGTTCATGCTTCCAATATATTTCTTTTTTTAATTGATTAAAAAAAAAAAATGATTCTGTATCGTCAAAAACATTTTCAAAATATTGAATTTTTAAATTGGGAAAGTCCTTAAAATTCATATTAGAAAAAATTATTTAATTAATTCCATACTTCTTTTGATAAATGATGTCAGTTCCTCTCCTTTCAAAAGATTTTGAGATAGTTTTGCAAGGTCAATACCCTGTCTTATTAGACTATTTCTTTTATCTTTAGTTTTTGTATTTAATATTTTGCCAATTAATTCGTGATTTGTATTAACAATTACATTAAACATATCAGGCATAGATCCCATCATATTATTCCCACCTGTTTGTTGCATTTCTTTCATTCTTCTCATAAACTCGGGCTGAGTTATCACAAATGGATTTTGATTACTATCCAAAGATTCTAATTGAACAGTATATTTTTCATTTTCTACAGCTTTTTCTATATAAGGTTTTAATTTTTCTTTTTCTTTATCAGAAAGTTTTGAAATTGATGTTTCATCTTTTTTAATTAAATTCTCAATTGAATCGCTATCCACTCTTACAAAACTTATTTTTTCTTTAGTAGTTTCTAGTTTTTGAATTAAATGACCAATTATAGGAGAATCTAATAGCAAAACAGTATAACCCTTTTCATTTGCTTGTGAAATATAGCTATGTTGATCTTCAAGATTTGAAGCGTATAGAAAAATTAGTTTATCATCTTTATCTGTTTGGTTTTTTTTGATCTTTTTTTCTAATTCTTCGTAGGTTAAATATTTTCCTTCAGTAGTTGGATATAAAGTAAATTTTTCAGCTTTTTCAAAAAACTTTTCCTCACTTAACATTCCATATTCAATAACAACTTTAATGTCATTCCATTTTTCCTCAAAACCTTTTCTGTCTTTTTTAAAAAGACTATTTAATTTATCAGCAACTTTTCTTGTTATGTAATTACTAATTTTTTTAACTGAGCTGTCTGCTTGAAGATAACTCCTTGAAACATTTAATGGAATGTCAGGAGAATCAATAACCCCTCTTAATAAAGTTAAAAACTCAGGAACAATTCCTTCTACATTATCAGTAACAAAAACTTGATTTTGATATAATTGAATTTTATCTTTTTGTATGTTTAAATCGTTTTTAAGTTTTGGAAAATATAAAATACCTGTCAAGTTAAAGGGGTAGTCAACATTTAAATGAATATTAAATAAGGGTTCTTCAAATTGCATTGGATAAAGTTCCCTGTAAAAAGATTTATAATCATCTTCTTTTAAACTAGTAGGTTTTTTGGTCCAAGCAGGTGAGGTGTTATTTATTATGTTGTCTACTGTTTTTGTTTTAGGTTTAGCATCTTTTTTTGCGTTTTTAGGTAGAGGTAATGTTTCTTCTTTAGTTCCAAATTTTATAGGAACAGGCATAAATTTATTATACTTTGAGAGTAAAGTTTTAATTCTGGTTTCTTCTAAAAATTCTTTGGAATCATTATCAATGTGAAGAATTATTTCTGTACCTCTTTCTGTTTTGTTTGAATCAACTATATTATATTCAGGTGAACCATCACAAGTCCAGTGGACAGCTTTATCTTTTTTATATGATTTTGTAATAATTTCAACCTTTTTTGAAACCATAAATGCAGAATAAAATCCTAAACCAAAATGACCAATGATTCCAGAATCTTTTTCTCCTTCTTTGTACTTGTTTAAAAACTCTTCTGCTCCAGAAAATGCAACATCATTAATGTATTTTTTCACTTCATCTTTAGTCATTCCTATTCCCTTGTCAATTACATGGAGAGTTTTTTTAGAATTATCAATTTTGATTTCAATTTGCTTATCTCCTAAATCTCCTTTTATTTCTCCTATACTACTTAAATGGTTGAGTTTAGTAGTAGCATCTGTTGCGTTGGAGATTAATTCTCTTAAAAATATTTCATGATCACTATATAAGAATTTCTTTATGAGTGGAAATATATTTTCAACTGCAACGTTTATTTTACCTTTTGCCATTTTTTTAAATTTTAAGTATTAAATATCAAAAAAAGTACCAATAAATGCAAAATGACAAGATGTCATTATTTAATTTAATTATATTTTCATACTTTGTTGCCTCATAAAAATTAATAGTTATGTTCAACTCAATTATTGTAGGATTAGGAAAGTATTTACCTGAAAATATTGTTACAAATGCAGATTTAGAAAAAATTATGGATACTTCTAATGAATGGATAATAGAAAGAACAGGTATTAAAGAGAGAAGACATATAAAAAAGGGTGATGGAAATTCAACTGCCTCTATGGGTATTGAAGCAGCAAAAATTGCTTTAGATAGAGCTAAAATAGAATCTAAAGAAATAGATCTTATTGTTTTTGCTACTTTAAGTCCAGATTATTATATGCCAGGTTCTGGAGTTTTAGTACAAGAAGCTTTAGATATTCCAAATTGTCCAGCAATAGATGTAAGAGCTCAATGTTCAGGTTTTGTCTATGGTTTATCAACGGCTGATCAGTTTATTAAAACTGGAATGTATAAAAATATTTTGGTGATTGGATCTGAATATCATAGTGGAGGAATTGATTTAACTACAAGAGGAAGAGATGTGTCTGTACTTTTTGGAGATGGAGCAGGAGCTGCAGTTCTAACAAGAACAGAGGATAACTCTAAAGGTATTATTTCTTCTCATTTGCATTCTGAAGGTAAATATGCTGAAGAATTATCTATGATTGGACCTAATACTAGAAGATGGGTTCCAGAGATTATATCTGAAAATGATCCTGATGATTTGTCATATTATCCAAATATGAACGGACCATTAGTTTTTAAAAATGCTGTTACAAGATTTGTGGAAGTCATTAACGAAGGTTTAAATGCAACTGGTTGGAAACCTAATGATATTGATCTTCTTGTTCCTCACCAAGCTAATCTAAGAATCTCTCAATTTGTTCAGAAAAGATTTGGCTTAAATGATGATCAGGTATTTAATAATATTCAAAAGTATGGAAATACAACAGCTGCCTCAATTCCTATAGCTTTAACTGAAGCTTGGGAACAGGGTAAAGTTTTGCCTGAAAAGAAAATAGTTTTAGCTGCATTCGGCGCTGGATTTACATGGGGAAGTGTTATGATTAATTGGTAATGTTAAAGAATACACTTGTAATAGGGGCTTCAACAAAAAAAGAAAGATATTCTTATCGGGTCATTAAAAAATTAATTGACAAAAATTATAAAGTTTATGCTTTAGGTAATAAAAAAGGATTAATTGAAGATGTAATCATTTATTCAAATTTTAAAGAATTTGACAATATTCATACTGTGACCTTGTATATTTCTGCAAAAATTCAAGAAAGTTATTACGATTTTATACTAAAATTAAATCCTAAAAGAGTAATTTTTAATCCAGGAACTGAAAATGTTCATTTTGCGGATACATTAACAAAAAATTTTATAAAATGGGAAAATTCTTGTACACTGGTATTACTTTCTACGAATCAATATTAAACCAATAAAGGTTATTAAACCATTTATTGGAAGTAATTCATAACCTATTTCATACCCCCATAATAAATTAGAATTTAAATTTCCAATTATTGACGTAATAAAAACAGAGGTGAATAAAATATACCAAACATACTTATCATTAATTTTATACTTTGTAAAAATTCCAAAACTGAATAAGCCTAGAAGAGGTCCATATGTATATCCTGCGACAGTAAGTAGACCATCAATAACATTTCTGTCTAAAATATACTTAAAAAGTATAACTACAATTACCAATAAGAAACTAAGCAAAATATGAGTTTGTTTTCTTAAAGAAATTTGCCTTGATTTTTTTTTCTTATTAATTTCTAAAAAATCAATACAAACTGAAGTTGTAAGGGACGTTAAAGCACTGTCTGCACTACTGTAGGCTGCAGCAATAAGACCTAAGATAAATGTTATCGCAACAATTATACCCAAACCTCCATTTAGAGCAATTTCAGGAAAAAGAAGATCAGAATTTGACTTTCCATCCAATAAAGGTATTGAAATTCCTTGCTTTAACCCATATGTATAAAGTAAAGCTCCAAGAACCATAAAAAGAAATGTTACAATAACTAGTACAATACTAAAAACAATCATATTTTTTTGTGCATCTTTTAAAGACTTACAACTTAAATTTTTTTGCATCATATCTTGATCTAAGCCAGTCATGCAAATTGTTATAAATGCGCCGCCCAAAAAAGATTTTAAAAAATAATTTCTTTTTAAAAAAGAGTCAGTAACAAATATGTTATTATACTTTTCAAATTCAGCTGAATTGAAAAAATCAAATAATGACCATCCTAAATCTTTATTAATATAGAAAATAGATAATAAAACTGAAATTATCATTAGAGTTGTTTGAATTGTATCGGTCCAAACAATTGTTTTAATACCACCTCTATTTGTATAAATCCAAATTAGAGCAATTGAGAGAATTACAGTAAATTCAAATGGAATATTCCAAGCGTCAAAAATAAATTTTTGCATTACAATTGCAACAAGAAATAATCTAAATGATGCTCCAATAACTCTAGAAATAAAAAAGAAAAATGCTCCAGCTTTATGACTGTGATAACCAAATCTATTTTCAAGATATTCATATATAGATGTAACGTTGTATTGGTAATAAATTGGTAATAAAACGAAAGATACTATTAAATATCCAACAAAATACCCAAGAACGACTTGGAAATATGTGAATTGAGAACTTTCAATCCATCCTGGAACTGAAATAAATGTTACACCTGATAAAGATGCTCCAACCATTCCAAATGCAACAAGAGGCCATGCAGATTCCTTATTGGCAATAAAAAATACTTTGTTAGAATTCTCTTTTCCTGTAAAATATGAAATTAAAATTAATACTAAAAAATAAATTAGTATTAGGGATAAAATGAAAATAGGCGAAATCATTTTTAAATATTATTGCTCAATTTACAAAACTATGGTAAATACAATATTTTGTAAATTTACACAATGGAATTTTCATCAAAATCACTTGATGTAGCAGTAAATGAAATATCAAAACTCCCTGGGATTGGTAAAAGATCTGCTCTGAGATTAGCTCTATATTTAATAAAACAACCTAAAGATTTTTCTTTTGGACTTACAAAAGCTATAAATGAGTTACGTGAAAATATTATTTATTGTAAAAAATGTTTTAACATATCCGACAGTGATTTTTGTCAAATATGCTCAAATCCAAAAAGAAATATTGAAACTATATGTGTAGTTCAGGATATTAGAGATGTTATGGCTATTGAAAGTACAAGTCAGTTTAATGGTCTTTATCATGTTTTAGGAGGATTAATTTCACCAATGGATGGCATAGGTCCAAGTGAGTTAAATATTGACCCATTGATAAAAAAAATTAATTCAGGCGAAATAAAAGAGGTAATTTTTGCTTTAAGTTCAACGATGGAGGCAGATACTACTAACTTTTATATATATAAAAAAATTGAATCTTTAAAAATAAAAATAACCACAATTTCAAGAGGAATTTCAGTTGGTGATGAGCTTGAATATACTGACGAAGTAACTTTAGGAAGAAGTATTTTATCCAGAATTCCTTTTGAAAACTCAATTTCTAGACAATAGATTTAATTTTTGATACTTTTACAAATTATTAATTTATATGGCTGAATATTATTTAAAATTACCAAAGATGGGGGAGGGTGTAGAAGAAGCGACAATAACAAATTGGTTGAAAAACGTAGGAGATAAAATTGAAATTGATGATTCAATTGTTGAGATTGCGACAGACAAAGTTGATTCTGATATTGTATCTGAAGTTAGTGGGAAATTATTAAATATAAAGTTCAACGTAAATGACGTAGTAAAAATAGGAGATATTATTGCAACAATTGAGACTAATGAAGCTATAAATGAAGATCAATTTCAGGATAATTTAATTGATACGGAAATAAAAATAAGTGATGAAAATTTTGTAAACACAGAAATTGATGATGATAATATTTTGAATAAAAAAAATGAAGAAAATATTTTATCAGAGGAAATAGAATTAATTAAAAGTTCTATTGATCCAATGATTGAACATAGTTCAAAATATTATTCCCCATTAGTTAAAAGTATTGCAGAGAAAGAAGGTTTAACAACGATTGACCTTGAAAGAATAAAGGGAACGGGGAAAGATCAAAGAGTCACAAAAAAAGATATTATTTCATATTTATCATCAAAAAAAGAAATATCAGTTGATCAATTATCAAATAAAACAAATGAAGATTTATTAAAATTCTCACAAGGAAAAGATCAGGTAATTGAAATGACAAGAATGGAGAAGATTCTTTCTTCACACATGACTGATAGTATAAAAAAATCAGCTCATGTTCAATCATTTATTGAGGTTGATGTTACTGATTTATGGAATTGGAGAGAAAACTCAAAAGAACACTTTTTAAAAAGAGAAAATCAAAAATTAACATTCACTCCATTATTTATTTACGCTATAGTTAAAGCCTTAAGAGATTATCCATTGCTAAACAGCTCAATTGATGGTGAAAATATTATTGTTAAAAACTCTATAAATATTGGGATGGCTACTGCTCTTTCAAATGGAAACCTTATAGTTCCAGTAATTAAAAATGCTGATCATCTGAATTTAATGGGTTTAACAAAATCGGTTAATGATCTTGCGAGTAGAGCTAGAAAAGACAATTTGAAACCTGATGAAGTCAAAGGAGGAACTTATACAGTAACTAATATTGGAAATTTTGGATCAATTATGGGAACTCCAATAATTAACCAGCCACAAGTTGGTATTTTAGCAATAGGTGTTATAAGAAAAATGCCATCAGTTATTGAAACTAACAAAGGTGATTTTATAGCTATTAGAAAAAAAGTAATCTTATCTCATAGTTATGATCACAGAATTATAAATGGAGAGGTTGGAGGATTGTTTATAAAAAAAGTTGCGGACTATCTTGAAAATTGGACAGAATTTTTACCAAGATAATTTTTAAATGAAGTTAAATTTAAATAGACCATTGTGCTTTTTTGATCTTGAGACAACAGGTATAAATATCACTAAAGATAGAATTGTTGAAATTGGAATCTTAAAAATTTTTCCTGATGGAAAAATAAAGGAGATGAGTACTCTAGTAAATCCAGAAATGAATATACCTAAAGAAGCGTCTGATATTCATGGGATTACAAATGATAAAGTTAATTCAATGCCAACTTTTAAGCAAATTGCAAATGATGTTTATTCTTTTATTAAGGATAGTGATTTAGCAGGATTTAATTCTGATAGATTTGATATTCCATTATTAGTGGAAGAACTTTTAAGGGTTGAAATTGATTTTGATTTTAAAAAAATGTTAACCATAGATGTTCAAACAATTTTTCATAAAATGGAGAAAAGAACTTTATCTGCAGCATTAAAATTTTATTGTAATAAAGAAAATGAAAAAGCTCACAGTGCAATGAATGATACTAGAGCTACTTATGATGTTTTAAATGCTCAATTAGAAAAATATTCTGATTTAGAACCTAACGTAAAATTTTTAAATGAATTTAGTTCAAGAAAAAAATCAGCTGATTATGCAGGATTTATTATTTTTAATAACCTTGAAAAAGAATGTTTCGGTTTTGGCAAATATAAAGGCAAAGAGGTTGAAGAAGTTTTAAAAGAAGATCCAGGTTATTTTGGATGGGTATTAAATTCTGATTTTCCTAGGTTCACAAAAAAAATCTTAACAGAAATAAGACTTAGAAAATTAAATACAAAATAAAGTTTTAAATTGAAAATTATTTGTGTAGGCCGAAATTATGTTTCTCATGTAAAAGAGTTGAAAAACAAATTGCCCAAAAATCCAATAATTTTTTTAAAGCCAGACACTTCAATTATAAAAAAAAACACTCCCTTTTTTATACCATCATTTTCAAATTATATTGATCATGAGGTTGAGTTGATTGTCAGAATTAATAGAATTGGCAAGCATATTCAAAAAGAGTATTCTCATAAATATTACCAAGAAATTAGTTTAGGGATTGATTTTACCGCAAGAAAATTACAAAATGAACTTAAAAAAGATGGTTTGCCTTGGGAAAAATCAAAAGCTTTTGATGGATCAGCTTTAATTGGAAAATGGATTTCAAAAGATAGTTTTTCAAATTTAAAATCTATAAATTTTGAATTATTTAAGAATAAAAAATCAATTCAAAAGGAAAATACATCTAGAATGATATGGGATGTAGACTCTATTATATCTTATTGCTCAACTTATTTTACTTTAAAGATTGGGGATATAATATTTACTGGAACACCAAAGGGTGTTTCAAGTGTTAATAAAGATGACTTGTTAGAGGGTTTTATTGAAGGTAAAGAGGTTTTTTCTATATATATTAAATAACTTGAAAGCAACAATTTTAAATATTGGAGATGAAATTTTAATAGGTCAAATTATTAACACAAATTCAGCATTTATATCTAAGGCTTTAAATAATATAGGCATAGAAGTAAATGAAATATTATCTATTTCTGATAATAAGAAATCAATAATTAATTCCATTTCTAGAGTTGAAAAAAATTCGGAAATAATAATAATAACAGGTGGTTTGGGTCCAACAAAAGATGATTTAACCAAAATTACATTATGTGAATATTTTAATGATGAATTAGTTTTATATCCGGATGTTTTAAATCATATTGAGGAAATGTTTAAAAAATATGTTTCAACTCCAATAAATGAAAAAAATAGAAAACAAGCATTTTTGCCAAAAAAAGCTAAAATTTATTTAAACAATTATGGTACAGCTTCTGGTATGCTTTTTAAAAAAAATAAAAATTTATTTTTTTCTTTACCTGGAGTACCACATGAAATGAAAATGCTTCTAAATGATTCAGTAATTCCAGAGTTAAAAAGTAAATTTTCTTTACCATATATATATCATAAAACACTTCTGACCTATGGATTAGGAGAAAGTGTTATTTCTAAAAGAATAGAGTCTTGGGAAAATAATTTACCTGAGAATATTAAGTTAGCTTATTTGCCAGGACTAGGAAGAGTAAGACTAAGATTATCATCAAAAGGGGTTGATAAGAAAAAAGTAATAGATAGTGTAGATAAACAAGTAAAAAAATTGATACCATTAATTGATGATATTTATTTTGGGGATGAACCAAGTGAACCTCTTGAAAAGATAGTTGCCTTAAACTTAAAAAAACTTAAAAAAACTTTATCTATTGCTGAAAGTTGCACGGGAGGAAGGTTATCATCTAGATTTGTTGAACACCCTGGAGCTTCCTCTTTCTTTATGGGTGGAGTTGTGGTATATTCAAATTCATCAAAACATAATATTCTTGGTCTATCAAAAAAACTAATAAATAAAAATGGTTCAGTTAGTTCATACGTATCAGAAGCTATGGCTTTGAGTGTTAAAAAGAAATTTAACTCTGATTTTGGAATCTCAATAACTGGAAATGCAGGACCAGATATAGGAGATTTAACAAAAAAAATAGGCTCTGTTTTTATTGGTATAGCAACACCGTCGATAGTAAAGTCTTTCAATTATCAGTTTGGAAAAAATAGGGAACAGATTATTGAAAAATCTACTAATAAAGCATTAGAGTTATTATATAAAGAAATTAAGTCTAAATAATATTTAAACTTATAATTTTTATAGTCAGTAAAAAAATGTAAATTTGCCAACTGAAAAATTGGAAAAATGTCCAAAATATGTCAAATAACCGGTAAAAAAGTTATGTTTGGAAATAACGTTTCTAAATCATTAAATAGAACCAAAAGAAGGTTTGATGTCAATATAATAAAAAAGAAATTTTATATTCCAGAAGAGAAAAAATGGATAACTCTTCACATTTCATCTTCAGCATTGAAAACAATTAATAAGAAAGGTATCTCAGCAGTTTTAAAAGAAGCTAGATCAAAAGGATTTATTAAATAAATTCATTATGGCAAAAAAGGGTAATAGAGTTCAAGTAATATTAGAATGTACTGAGCATAAAGAATCTGGAAAAGCTGGTACTTCCAGATATATAACTACAAAAAATAAGAAAAATTCACCTGAAAGAATTGAATTAAAAAAATTTAATCCTGTCTTAAAAAAAATGACAATTCATAAAGAAATTAAATAAAAGTTATGGCAAAAAAATCTGTCGCGTCAATTCAAACTGGTTCCAAAAGACTCACAAAAGCTATAAAAATGGTCAAGAAAGGCGAAAGTGATAATTATAGTTTCGTTGAAAAAATTTTACCTCCAGACCTTGTGAATGAATGGTTAAGTAAAAAATAATTTTATTATTTTACTAAATAAAAGCTACTTTTACAGTAGCTTTTTTTATTTATAATAAAATGGGAATATTTAAATCTATAGCTTCTTTTTTTAAAGGCAAGAAAGATAAAAAGGAGGCTTTAAAAGAAAAGGATGAAAAATCTATTGCTAAAGATGATTTAGATATAATTTCTAAACCTAAACCTAAACCTAAA